>Ga0187772_10001809_pt1 | contig 10366 bp, 7 predicted proteins | sample 0116_SJ02_MP15_2_FD_133137 | JGI IMG/M metagenome (GOLD analysis project Ga0187772, IMG submission 133137) | Tropical peat soil microbial communities from peatlands in Department of Meta, Colombia - 0116_SJ02_MP15_20_MG | ecosystem: Environmental > Terrestrial > Soil > Wetlands > Peat | place... | reverse complement strand
TCCCACGGCACTGGCGGCAACGTCTCCGAGCCTGGGTGCGCTGATCTTCTGGCGCTTCGTGCAGGGATTGTGTGTTCCCGGCGTGATCGCGGTCATTCTCGCTTACGTGAATGAAGAGTGGGCGGGACGCGGCGTGGGACGTGCCATGGCCGCTTACGTGGCAGGCACGGTGCTCGGCGGCTTCCTTGGGCGATTTCTATCCGGCGTGATTGCGACCCACTGGAATTGGCGTGCGACCTTTGTGGTGCTTGCGGCAATGAATCTGGCCGGTGCGATCGTAGTGCGTGCCTGGCTTCCCCTGGCAAAGAATTTTGTGCGTGCCGAACACTTGCGGCAAGTTGTGGATCATGCCCTCGAACACCTGCGCAACCCCTGGCTGCTGGCCAATTTTGGCATGGGCGCGACGGCCCTGTTCGCGCTGGTTGGTTGTTTTACCTACACAAACTTTTATCTGGCGGCCTCACCGTTCCGGCTGAATTCGGCGCAGCTCGGCAGCATTTTCTTTGTCTATCTGTTGGGGGTTGTCATCACGCCGCAGGCGGGGCACTTTCTCGATCGCTTCGGATTTCGCCACACGTCCCTTTTTTACTGTGGGATGATGATTACCGGCCTGCTTCTCACGCTGGTGAAGTCTTTGCCCTTGGTCATCATAGGGCTTGCCATTTTTTCTTCCGGGGTTTTCGTGGCTCAGGCTGCCGCAACGGTGCAAACTGGGGCAATTGCCGGACGCGCGCGCTCCTCGGCTGCCGGCCTCTACGTCACGTTCTACTATCTGGGAGGCGGCATCGGTGCGATGCTGACCGACTGGTTCTGGCGTTGGAAAGGATGGTCGGGCTGCGTACTTCTGTTTGCAGCCGTATCGCTGGTGAGTTTATGGCTCGGGATGCTCAGCAGCCGCCCCCTTGACCAGCTTGACTCGGCTGAGATCGAGTTGGTAGGTGATTGAATGCGGCCGCGGCGTGTTCGGAAGCGCAAAGCGAAATCCTGGAGCCGACGATCGGACTTGAACCGATGACCTGTCGATTACGAATCGACTGCTCTACCAACTGAGCTACGTCGGCTCTGTGCCGATTCTACCATTTTGATTTGCTCCCGACCGGTGCCGACCTGCGGCAAGACGGCCTTGCGGGTATTGATTTATGCGACTTGTGCTTTAGAAAACGCGACGCCCTGGCGAAGCCGGGAAACCGAAGGCACGTTTCCGGTAAGCCCAGCGAAGCCTTTCGGAAATAGCAATAGGTTGCAGCGCCCCACTGGCTCTAGGCAGCCCGGGCGTGCACGAGTACTTTGTACTGTTCCTCCGATTGCGATGGGAGCAGGACCCAAAGGGTGTAGATCCCGAGCGCGGTGCCGACGGGCAGATTCAACAGCGCCAGGAATCCCACTACCAGCGCAAACACTCGCGCCCACTCCTCGTGCTGCAGCAAGCCCCAGCCGGCGATGAACCCTGCCGCCGCTTTCACCAAGGCCAACCATCCTACGATGCCGATTATGGGGCGCACCAACTCTATGACCCAGGGAGGAGGGCCATTCGGAATCTCCCCTATCCGTACTGCCACGAACCTAGCGGCGAGAAGGATGAGCACCCCACTCAGAGCGTACAGAGCCGAGTAAGCCATCCACAGAATTCCAACCAGCTTGACGTGCTCGGTCACTCGACCGCGGCTGTGTACCGCCAGACCGGTGATCGCTTTACCGCAGCGCGTGCAGTACTCCTGGTCGGTTTGCAATTGCGCGCCACATTGATCGCAAAACATTGTTCGCCTCCGCAGCAACCTGATGTTCCCTTATGTGGTACGTCAGGGAGCATTGGAGGGTTCCGTTGAGCGATAAGCAGCACACCACATAAATGGACTCCTCAGCTGCTCAAAACGAAAAGGCCACCCGGCAACTTGGGCGGCCTTTTCTTTCAAGGGAGAATAGTTCCAACGGAAGCTTGAACCCATCAGAACTTTCTGCGGGAATCTTATGAGCCTCAAAAGCGGGGTGTCAAGCAAAATTTCGTAATTAAATAGTCTTATTTTCAATAACTTACAAGATATGTCCACAAATCAGCAAACCGGTCCAAAATGGCTCGAAACGGTCACTTTTTGGCGTTAACAACCTTTGATTGAGTCACTTAGGGGGTACTAGAGGACTGCGGAGTATTGTCTTCCAAGTGCAGAGAGATGAATTCCATCTCTTCCGGCCGGTCGAAGATCCGACCCGGAAAAACCCGTTTGGTAAGGATCCGAATCCCTCCAAATCCGATTCCCGCAACCAGCGCTAGACCGATCACCACGCCGCACAACACGATCACGTTGAACAACAGATTTGCCAGATTGTCGCGCTTGCTCACATAGGTATTTTCATTCCAGGTGACGTCGGCCTCGTAGCTGATTGAACTCAGCATCGCTCGAGCTTCGCTTTGCGAGAGCGGACCTGCGGCAATCACGAGGATCGGCCCGGTGCGCTTGTCGAAGAATGGGCCTACATCCAGGATCGGGGCAATTCCCGGTTGCTGGGGGGTTGAGGTATGCGCGGCGTCGATCTGCCGCAACTTCTGGGCTGCGATCTGCGGCGTGGGATAGGCAATCAGCATCAGCGTCGAATCACCCGCGGCCGCCGCATACTTTCCTAGGATCACCTCGGCGCCCGACTTGAAGTCAACGGTGGCGCTCGGCAATGGGGCGCCATTGCGATCGAGCGCGATCGGACCGAGAATGTACTTCGAACTATTTTTTTCCAAGCCGTGCGCCGGAAGGTAGTTGCGCAGCGCCGGAAGCTTGCCCGCGCTGGCGACGGGCTTCAGTAGCATTCCTGCCAGCTCTCGCAGCTCTGCCGCCGACATCGCGCTCAGCTTGTCAAATACGGCATCGACGAGAACGTTGCCCTGGAAGAACAACACCCGATTATTCAGCGAGCCCGCCTGCTCCCCGATTTTTTCCTCGATCATGGCGGGCGTCTGGTAATAGGTGAATGCGCCATAGGCGCCGCTGGCATCCTCGAAGATCGCGGCTTGGACCGCCAACTTGCGGCCGTCCTCTCGCGTATATTCCGCCTTCTCGAAGCGCTGAAAGCCGTATTCCTTGAGCACGGCGGCATTGGCCGCGTCGGCAACGGCGGGATCGGAACTGCTGGTCAGGGCACCGCTCAGATGCCAGCCCGCAAAATCTGTGGGCAGAGCAGCAGAGGGAGCTGAAGGTTCGGTGGCCGCCAGGGCCAGCTGGCACACGAGTGTAAGAAGCAAAACAATGGAAATGCGGGGAACTCTCATTCGGAAAAAACACACCTTCTTAGCAATAGACTACCGGGAGGCCAGTAAAGTTTCCAGCGGACCAGAGCGGAGCACAGAACGGAGCATATCGCGGCCACCGGACGAGTCAGGAGCCCGATTCGCGCCGATTTCCAGAATCGGAATGGCTCGAAAACCGGAGCCCTTCGGGGATCGGCACCGAAGGGCTCCTTCTTGCGAGTAGCCGGTTTGATTTTGAACTAATCCACTGTCTCGCTAAACACCACATCGGGATGGCCGAGCCCATAGGGGCCCTCGGCCGTCACGTGCACCGTGCCCGCACTCTGAGGCAACGTGAGCACCACAGCCGCGTTCCCTGATGCTAGACGCGCCATCGGAAATGAGCAGCTCTCAGAAGGGCAGGCGATGACAGTCACAAGAGCAAGCTGAAAGCGGGAGAATTTCGCGTTCGTGCGCTCCAATTTCGCGAAAGCACTTGTCCGTGTGAACGATGGGCCAGCTATTTCTTCAGGCTGCTGTGGCTGGCCACGCACATCCATTTGCCGTTGGCGAGGACCCAGGTATCGGTAAAACGCCCAAAATGCTCGTAGTGCTTGGGGCCGTAGGTGCCCTTCGTGTGATAGTCGCCGGTGACGATAGCGGTATCGCCATAAAACTCGACTTCGACATTGTCGATGTTCATGAGGCTGGGCCGGAATTGGGGATCGGCAAAGTCATTGAGAAATTTGGCGCGGTCGCTGACTGCGCCGTCGTATTCGGTATTGACGAAGCGGTTGCCAATCATCCCGCCGATCGCGGAGGCATCGCGATTGACCTGCGCCTGATTCCACATGCGTTCGAGGGCGATCAGGCTGGCTTTCTTACTGACGAGGTCGCTGGTTGACTGAGCGAATGCGCCCGCGGCAACAGCACAAAAACAGAGCGCAATGAGCAAGAAAGCTGATGTTTTCGGACGGAGCATAAGCAAAATGTGAATTTTGCAAAACATAGCAATTCGTATGACTGAGCGCCACAGGGATTTGGGTAGGGGAGATTACGAATGTCACCGGCTTGGCTAGCTTGGGGCAACCACTCAGGCTTTTGCGGCGGAACCTGAGAATCGTGAGGAATCACACCTTCCCGAGAAAGGGCGAGATCTACTGGCCGGCTGGCTTTTCGATCTTGCTGGCGACTTTGACTCCGCTCAGGCCTCCGGCGTAGCGGGAGACACCGCGGTAGAGGGCCTCGGCGATGCGCTGGCGCTGCTCTGAGGTTTCGAGTTTGCGCTCGTCAGTGGGATTGGAGACGAAGGAAATCTCAGCCAGGATCGACGGCATATTGGCTCCAATGAGCACGATGAACGGGGCTTTCTTCACACCACGATTGCGGACTCCGGCATTGTTGAGCGCCAGGCCGCCGTAGAGCGAATCCTGCACATCGGAGGCGAATTCGCGCGATTCATCGATTTTCTCCTTGAGCGCAATTTTCTTTACCAGGTCCTGCAGTTCGTGAATCGATTTTTCGGAGACCGCGTTTTCGCGGGCCGCGACTTCGAGAGCCTCGGGCGATGAGGTGAAATTGAGGTAGTAGGTTTCCACGCCGCGCGCATCGGGGTCGTGGCTCGAGTTGGCGTGGATGGAGATGAAGAGGTCGGCCTGCTCGCGGTTGGCGATCGCAGTGCGGGTTTCGAGCGGAATGAAAGTGTCGTCGCGGCGCGTGTAGACAACCTCGGCGCCCATGCGCGTGCGCAGCAGGCGGCCCAGGCGCAGGGCTACATCGAGAACCAGATCTTTTTCGAGCAGGCCATTGGGACCAATGGTGCCGGTATCATGCCCGCCGTGGCCGGCGTCGATTACGATCTTGCCGATCTTCAGGCCGAGCGCGCGCGTGAGCGAACGGTCTCCGACGGCGGTTGGCTGCGCTTCGCGAACTTCGAGGTCCGCAGTGTCGGCGGCGGGCGGCTGCGCATGGGATTTCTTGCGGCGCGCGGAGGCCGAGGTCGAGTTCGAAGACGGATGGGAGGGGTCGGTACGCGCGGGCGCAGGAATGATGGTGCCCTGCGGTGAAATGTCAGCCTCCACCAAAGTGGATCCCTTTGAGCTTGGGGCGGCGTCACCCGAAGAGGGTGAACCTGCTGGAGCAAAACTGTTACCGCGCTCTGATGCTGCGCTCGTGCGATCTTTCGCGGCGCGCGCTGATTTTGGAGATGGCGGCTCATCCTCGTCGGCGGCAACAATTGTTTTTGGAATCTTCCGGTCTGTTCCTTTGACCGTGGTGGTTGTTTTTACGACGGCAGATTGGCCGTTTAGCTGGCCGATTTGCGAGTCTGCCCGATCATCTTCGTCGTCGCCGGCACTGGCGTCGTGGTTGTCAACTTTGGCGACGATCGCATGTTCCTTTTCCGACTTGCGCTGGACGGGCTTCTCGGCAACAGCATCGTTTCCATCTTCTTCCGCGACCGTGCTGGCTGCCGAATCGCTTGCGGACGAGCTGGGGGCAGCCTCGACAGTTGACGACACCCGTCCATTGGCCGCTTCGTTGTCCCGATCGCGGCGCGCCTTGGCCAGCGTTTCGGCGCGGCTCTGCTTCCCGTGGATGTCGATGATCAGGCGATAGGGATCGGGCAGCAGAAAGGCGTCGTAGCGGGAGAGGTTGTCGACTTCAAGCACGATGCGCGTGCGTCCGGGCTTGAATTCGGCGACGCGAATCTTCTTTAGAAAGCCGTCGTCCACATCGAAGGTCTTTCCGACGACCGTCGAGGCAAGCTGCGTGTCCTTCAGGTCAAAGTAAATACGATCAGGATGCGCGATGCGCTCGGCCGTGAATTTGACGTCGCGCTCGACGTCGATGGCGACGCGCGTGTAGTCGGGCGTTGACCAATGACGCACGCCGGTGACACGCGGCAACTCGCGGCGTTGCTCGCTGGACGAAGCGGAGTCCGGCTTTAAGGTTTCAGCAGAGCTTTCGGCCGGGGCCTCAATTGCTGCTTCGGCCGATGGATTCGGCGCGTCGCCCGATACTCCGCTCGACTCCCGACCCGATGGAAGCTTCGCAGGACCGTACGCATAGGTCTTTGTGGCCTCCTTCGTGGTGTCTTTGGCGACGGCTTCTTTCGCGCTTCCGCGACGAGGCTTGCGCGCGGTTCGCTGCGCCTCCGCGGTGGCATCGTCGATTTCCTTTACTGCCGCCTCGGCATCTTCGGCGAGCCGGTTGCGGGGATAGCGGCGCAGAAAATCTGCGAAGGTGGCGCGAGCCGGTTGCGGATCGTTGAGGTCGTCCTTGTAGATTTCGCCGATGGTGAAGAGCGCATCGAAGCGATACTTACTGCCAGGGTATTCTTTGCGCAGGAAGCGATACTCATCGACGGCGCCGCGAAGAATCCTGTCATCGTTGAAGCGCCGGCCCATTTCGACCATCAGTTCAGCGGTTGCGACCACGCTGGGGTCGGCCTTCGAGGATGCGGGGTTGCCAAGGTAAACGCGACGATAGGCGTCAATAACGCGCTGATATTCGCGGCGCGTGCGCTCGCCCACGGGGCGGCCATTGAGGGCCTCGCGTATTCGCTCGGCCTTGGAAAATTGCTGACGCGCCCACGCATCGTTGTGGCGGACGCGTGAAGCTGCCGCGGGCAACGCGAGCACGAGGACTAAAGACACGAATGCGAGGCATCGCGCAGTGCGACGAAGTGATCCCAGTTGGCCTCGAATTAGGGTCGTAGAAGCCTGGGTCGCCACTTGCTTTACCTTTGCTACTCGCTTTTCGCTGCTCGCTTTTCGCTCTTAAGCTCTTGGCTGTCGGCTGTCAGCGTTTTTTCTCTTGCTTCTGACCTGCGATTACTCCGTATTGCTCATATGCAGCACGCCGCGTTCATCACGCTCAATGTGCACCGGGTCATGCACTGGGCCGAAGCTGATCGGCGTTCCCCCTTCGGTTCCGGCATACAAGTCAGTAATTCGACGAACGTAGTTCCGCGTCTCCCTGAACCTCGGAACCCCCGCGCTGCGCGAGACAGCTCCGGTGCCCGCGTTATAGGCGGCCAAGCTCAGCCGCACGTCTCCCCTATAGTTGTCGAGCAATTTCCTTAGATGTCGAACACCGGCATCCACGTTTTGTTGCGGGTCAAAAGGATTGGAAACATTGAGGGATCGGGCGGTGGCCGGCATGAGCTGCATCAGCCCCATGGCGCCCTTGCGCGACACCGCATTGGGGTTGAAATTCGATTCCACTTTGATGACGGAGCGGACCAGGTTCGGATCGACGTTGTGGCGGGAGGCGGCCTGGTCGATGGCGGCATCGATGTCAACCTGGGTAAAGCCAACATTCAACGACTGATAGCTCTGGCGGGTTTGGGCGCCATCCAGGTAGCTGTTGACCTCGGAAGCGGCGGAGCGCGCCGCGCGCATGACCGCCCCGCTGGTGGGAACGGGCTTGAAGCGGTGTTCGGTCGCGCTCCAGTAGACCAAACCCGAGCGTCCGGTCGTCGAGCTGTGGGGCTCGGCAACGGCGTTCGAGCCATTGCTTGGACCATCGTTCACGTAGATGGTCCGGCCGTTTTCGTCGGTGGAACTGGTAATCGGACTCGACTGGGCGGCAGCCGGCTGTGGAGCCAAAGCTATGGGGAGAAAGGAGATCGCGGTCAAGCTGGCCATCAGGGCGAATTTCAGGCTTCTGCGCATAGGGTTATCTGTCGGCCAAAAGGCACACCTACACCTTTTGGGCGACCTACCCGCAGACCTGACGGAGAATCCAGAACCAGAGTCTTTCGATTATAGGTCGGCTGAAGGGGCAGGGCAATCTATCCGAAGGACGTAGAACCTCTGGAGTAATCTCAGATAAGATTAGTAGATTCAATGAGTTATGAACTCGTCAATTAGACAAAAATGTTGTCAAGAGGACCAAAATGGGAAATTCGGCGTAAGTTGCGAGAACTAAGGGAGAAATAAATCTTCGAAAAATGGCGGGGTGGCGCCTCCGATGTGATATAGGCACGGGCACGGGTTTTAGCCATCAGGCAGCAGCCGTCGGCGGAACGGATTGGAGGGGTCACTCATTGACGTGGGATCTCTGGTGAGGGGTCTCTCCGAATCGCTCCGGCTCCCAGAAAGATTTGCGGTCGGCTGAATTCCCCTCTCACCCCTGACCTCCTCCCAGGGGAAGCTCTGATTAAATTCGTCAGGGGCTAAAGCCCCGTTCTTTTTCGCGATTAGTACGGACGGCCTCCCGCCCCAGTGCGCCAAAAGCGGGCGCGCCGGGGACCCCGTGAAGGCCGTCCCCTTCAAAGCTTGACTTAATCAGAGTGTCCCTAGCTCTTCTACAATGACTTCTGCCCATGAATGCCAAGTCGCTTCGCGAGTTGTTTGAGTCGGTGCGCGAGGGGCGGGTCTCGGCTGACGAGGCTGTGGCCCGGCTCCGGCACTTGCCTTTTGAGGACCTGGGATTCGCCAAGGTAGATCATCATCGAGCATTGCGGCAGGGAATGCCTGAGGTCATTTTCAGCGAAGGGAAAAGTCCGGCTCAGGTTGCCGGGATATTCTCCCGGTTGGCTGCGCACGGAGGCAACATCCTGGCGACGCGCGCGACCGAGGCCCAATACCATGCGGTCTCAGCACAATTTCCCAAAGTCGAATACCGCCCGCTCGCACGGGCGATCACACTCCAGCGCGACCGCAAGCGCCACGGCAAAGGCATCATCGCCGTGATCTCGGCTGGCACCAGCGACATCCCCGTCGCCGAAGAGGCGGTGGTGACGGCCGAGCTGATGGGGAATCGCGTGCGGCATCTTTATGACGTCGGAGTCGCGGGCATCCACCGATTGCTGGCGCATCGCAGCGTGCTCGCGGAGGCACGAGTCATCATCGTGTGCGCGGGGATGGAAGGCGCTTTGCCAAGCGTGGTGGGAGGACTGGTTGGTGTTCCGGTGATTGCGGTGCCGACGAGCGTTGGTTACGGCGCGGCATTTGAAGGCCTGGCCGCGCTGCTCGGAATGCTGAATTCGTGCGCCTCGAACGTGAGCGTGGTGAACATCGATAACGGCTTTGGCGCTGCGTATGTGGCATCGTTGATTAACCGGAGGTGAGAGGTCAGAGGTGCGAAGTCAGATTGCGGAAGTCAGATTGCAGAAGTGAAAATCTTACAAATGCCTTTGCACGCTATTTTTTATCTTCGAATCGGCTGTTAAGGCCCCTCAATTCGCGGTGAAGGCGTCGTCGAGAAAGTATTGCGTGCCGTCGGGATTGGTGATGGTGATTCGCGCTGGGCCGACCGGCAGTTCCGGGGTTGTGACTTGAAGCGTTGAGCTATCTACGAACGCGACGCCGGCGGCCGCAGTGCCGAACGAGACCTGGGCGCCGGACTGGAATCCGCTGCCGCGCAGACGAACCGACACGCCACCCGATGCCGAACCTGAATTCGGCATGACGTTGCCGAGGCTGAGCGGCAAGTCGGCGAGATTCACGATTGCCAATCCCGTGGAAGTAATCAGAAAAATTTCGGATCCGGTTTGATCGATCGCCATCGAGTCGAAGGTTAGCGGGATTTGCAGACCGGTGTTGACGCGGCGGCGAATGTGGCCGTGATTGGCGTCGTAGATATCGAAACCGCTGTTTCGCGGGAAGTAGAGCAGCGCGCCTGACGGGTGCATTTTTTCGCCGAAGATTGCGTTAGCGTCGAAAATGCCGGTGAGGAGGTAATCGACATCCTGCATCAGCGAGGTCTGGTAAAGCGAGAGGTCGCCGATGGAAAAATTCTCGGCAAAGGCCGTGTCGTCGCTGTTGGCGGCCAAGATGGCGGCGGGCTGAACCGCACCGCCGGGAAACGGTTCGGAGATGAAGGTGTCGGCGGAGACATTCCAAATCCCAGTCGCGCCGTTGCTGGAGCTAAAGATCTCGGTGCCATCCTGGGTTGCCGTGAGAAACAGCAAGTACGACAAAGGAGCCGGATAGTTAGCGAGCATGGCGGCGCAACCTTGCGAGGATCCGCAGCCAATCACTTGCGTTGCCGGGTCGAGAACAATGAACTCGCCTTCTGTGGTGTTGGTACAGGAAATTGCGATCACCGCCTGGTTGGTGCTGGTGGTGGCGACAGCATAAGGAATCGGAGGGCCGCACTCCTGCGATAGGCCTTGAAGGTTGGCCACGGAGACGGTTTTGGTCC
>Ga0187772_10001808_pt1 | contig 10367 bp, 9 predicted proteins | sample 0116_SJ02_MP15_2_FD_133137 | JGI IMG/M metagenome (GOLD analysis project Ga0187772, IMG submission 133137) | Tropical peat soil microbial communities from peatlands in Department of Meta, Colombia - 0116_SJ02_MP15_20_MG | ecosystem: Environmental > Terrestrial > Soil > Wetlands > Peat | place... | reverse complement strand
GCTTACAGCGGCGTGCTGGGCGTCAGTATTAGGAACGGTTGTTTGGCTGGCGTATCACCTCTAATCGAATCGAAAATTGACGAACAGATAGTGTTGGGCTTGTTGGGATTTGACGCACCCGCCAGGCGGACCTTATTGGTGAGGGCGACCCCCAATGAAAATGCTCGCCTACCTTCTGGCGATTGCTTGCGTCATCGTCGCCGTGATGTATGCCGTGATGCCGGGCGGCTCATTGCCGACAGTTATGCCGGGCTATAATGCGGGATCGACGCACATTCATACGATGCACGCCGTCGCCGCCGCCACGGCAGCCGTTGTCTTTTTGTTGATCGGTCTCTCTATCAGGCGATGACGTTTCTCACCTATCGCGCGCAGTTAGCGCTGCACGAATTCGTTTGAAGCGCGCAACCACTCGCGATGGCTTCCTCCCAGGCCGTTCAGCAGATGCGCTATGTTCGGGCGGATCGTTTACGTCTTCGAAAAATGCTTGATCGGGTGTCCAATCGTGGAGCGTATGGCAGTAGGGGCAATAGGAGAATTTCAGGATGTTCGGCAGAGACGATTTGTGGTGAACACTGGTTTCAACGCTTGTAGCGAACGGCTTATTTTCGATTGGACACAAAATGCAAAGAAGAGGCATGGCGGCACCCTTACAAACAAAGGCGACGTCCCCGCGAATCATAACCAAATTGTAAAGTGTGACGGTCGAGTTACTTGTTCGAGAAATTCACAGCAATCCACAGTACAAATAAATCTGTCACATTGTCACCGGTTTGTAACGATCCGATCGTCACAAAACTTTGTGACAGAAGCGGCTGAGTGTCATAAAAGTGTAATTCCCGATTGACCGACGTCACCATAGGCAAAAATTGCTAATCGCGAATTTGGTTTTGTTGACCTTCTATTAAGCCGCGCCAGCTAAATTGCGTCAGCTCCCACGCTTCCATAGCTGTCAGTTATCCGAACACTTGCCCCGACTGCTGTCCGGGTGAGTGGCCTCAAGCCTTCTCGGAGGAAAACAATGACCACCCTGAAAAACCTCGCCATCGTCGTTGCACTACTTGCCGGCGGAACATTACCGGCGATGGCGCAAGACGCGGCAAGCGATAGCGTTACCCTGTCGGCCGCACAGCAAAGCGCCGTCTGGACGGACCTGAGCAAGCAAGCGATCAATCAAAACGTTGCAGGCTTTGATGCCACTATTGGCACCTTCGTGTCGGACATCATCGAGACTGAGCCTGTACCAAACGACGTGACAGCCAATAATCCTTCTCTGAAGCCATATTATTTCGCGATGATTGACCACAAGATCGTGATTGTGGACCCATCCAATAAAGTGATCGCTGACGTGCTGACATCGATTGATCACCAGCTTGGTCACCAAAGACTTGCCAAAAGTGAGGGCAGGGTGGGATCAGCGCGGACCAAAAGCCTCATTCTATCGAGCCAAATCAGTGCTCCTTTGTGGTAGCGATTAGGACGGAACAAAGCAGCAAGTTTTGTCACACAAAAAAGAACCCCAAGCTTCCGCAAACGCTTGGGGTTATTCGGAGTTTGTTGCCTCAGTCTGGCTTCTGAGAACCGAGCGACCGGGGGGAACGGGGACAGGTGGGTGGCCGCTCAGTTTTGGCCTTATGTTTCAAATGTACTCGCCGCCTTAGCCCAGCGAAGTGACCGTCATCACACAACGGGATTTGCAATAGTGCTACGGCCGATACCGCTTGGCTCGCTTGTAATTGGGCTTGGCCCACTACCTGCTGTCAAGCGAAAGCCCAATGCTGAATGCTTTTTGGCGCGTAGCGCCTTCTGTTCTGCTGATCTTCTTGGCAATTTGAGACGCCTTGGTCTTCTTCCGCGCCATTGCTTTAAGCTCGCGGAGATCGCTTGAAGTCCATGCGCGCCGCTTTTCCTTCCTCTTCGCCATTTGTTGGTTCCTGTTCTGATTGTTCGCACTTGTGGTCTGGGTCGGTCTAGGATTAGGTCCCTGGTCAACATCATGGCGGCGATCACTCGTCCGCCTGACACCTCTCTATCCGAATTTTCAGGCAACCCAGCAGGAGCGCCAGCACACAACCTGCTCGACCTAAAATACTTTACTTCAACCACGCGGTCCCTATGTAATTAGGTCTGTGGAAAACTCCTGGAAAATTATCCCACAAGAGTCCACGAATGCAGCTTGCTACACACTTGCTACGCCCGCCGATGATAATTTTTCTCGATTACAATCAGCGTGTTACAATTTTCTGTTGCAGACGCACAAACTGATGGGAATCCCATGAACAGGCATTTTGCCAGTAGCCCCGCCGATCGGACTTCCGCCGCAGAGTCTCAAGGCGACGGTCCGCGCGAAGCGGCGCAGCAAATAAGGATCGGCCGGACCTACCGGTTCGAAGCGGCGCACTATCTTCCGCTCGTCCCGGACGATCATCGCTGCCGCAATTTGCACGGCCATAATTATCGCGTCACGATCATGATGCGCGGCGTGCTTGACCCGCGCGGCTTCGTGCGCGACTTCGCCGAGATCGATTCCATCGTGGAGCCGCTGCTGCGGCAGCTCGATCACCGCCTGCTGAACGCTGTCGATGGTCTGGAGAATCCCACGGCCGAAATCATCGCGGCGTGGTTCTTGAACCGTATCGCGGATTGCGAGCGCGTTTGCGTCTACGAAAATGACGACAGCTGGGCGGAAGTGGAGCGCTGAAGATCAGGCGATTCGAGGGTTTTGAAGGGGGATGGTGCCCAGGGGAGGTGTCAGCCGCGCCTGGCCTTTGGCGCCCGAGAGTGTCGGCTGTTTTACATGTGGATGTAAAATAGATTCGTACAACGCATCCGAGGCAGCAGATGGCACGCAAATTTGAAAACATCTTAGGAACAGTCGGAAACACGCCTATCGTCAAGATCAACAGGCTCGCACCGCCACACGTGAATCTTTACGTCAAGATCGAAGCATTCAATCCTCTCGGCTCCGTAAAGGATCGCCTCGCCCTGGGTGTTATCGAGGCAGCTGAGCAATCCGGACAACTTAAGCCAGGCCAGACAGTTATCGAGGCCACGAGCGGCAATACTGGGATCGGTCTCGCTATGGTGTGCGCTCAGAAGAGTTATCCGCTTGTGATCACGATGGCAGAAACCTTCAGTGTCGAGCGGCGTAAGCTCATGCGATTTCTGGGCGCTAAAGTGGTGCTTACGCCGGCGTCGCTAAGGGGCTTGGGCATGGTCATCAAAGCCGTCGAGCTGGCCAAGGCCCATGGCTGGTTCTTGACCCGTCAGTTTGAGAATGAAGCGAACCCTGACATGCATTCGCGCACCACGGCTCGTGAAATCATCGCGGACTTTGCCAATGAGCGGCTCGACTACTGGGTCACCGGATATGGCACGGGCGGCACTCTCAAGGGAGTCGCACGCGTGCTAGCCAAAGAGCGCCCGGAGACCGCGATCATTGTGTGCGAGCCGCAGGATGCGCCGCTGCTCACGAGCGGAGCCCCGCAGCAGCGCAACACTGATGGCTCACCTGCCGGACCGCATCCCGCCTTCAAACCTCACCCGATGCAGGGCTGGACGCCCGATTTTATTCCGAAGTTGACGGAAGACGTGGTCGACATGCACGTCATCAATCGCATCATTCCGGTCGCCAATGCCGATGCGTTGCGCTGTAGCCGCGACCTGGCCCAAAAAGAGGGGATATTCGTTGGCATCACCTCGGGAGCCACCTTCGCCGGCGCTCTTCAGGTCTGTGCGCAAGCGCCAAAAGGAGCGACGGTGCTCTGTATGCTCCCTGATACCGGCGAGCGTTATCTGAGTACTCCGCTTTTTGCTGATATTCCTGTTGAAATGAATGAGGAGGAAAGAGAAATTTCACGCTCCACGCCTACTGCGCAGATGAGCATTTGAGCAATTGGTAGAGCCAAAACACTCATGTCCGCTTTGGGTCATAAGCGGACATCGCAGTCCATTTTTGTGATGTCCGCTTTAACTCTCAAAGCAGACATGCTGTTGGGTACTGTGATCCGTAAATCGCTAACGTCCCTGCTCGCGCGCTGTAGCAAGACTGCCCCCCGATTCCAGGGAGAGGTGGTCCCCTTCAGGGGTTAGTTTGCAGGGCACTAATCATAAGCCGCCCATGTCCGCTTTGGTCGTAAGCAGACACTGCGGGACGACAACTTGTTGTCCGCTTTACCGGCGAAAGCAGACATCCGTGATCGCAAACGGAATGTCTGCTTTCTGCCATAAGCAGACTACTTCACACGGCCTGTCGCGCGCGGCAGCGCCGCCGCCTCCTTTTGTGTCCTGGAGGCAAACAAGGACTTCCGTGCATTATCTTGGGGATTGATCGACTTCGACATCCGTTTTCATCATGGCAACCTCCCCACTCGCTATCGGAACTTTATGTCCTCAGTGGCGCGTTAACCGGAGGAACGAAGGTGACGGTCAAAGACAAGGAAATCGGCGGACCGGAACGGCCGGCGGAATTGATATATGCGCTAGACGATATACCACCCTGGCCCCATCTTCTGGCGCTCGGGTTTCAGCACGTCGCCGTCATTTGCCCGTATTTGGTCATGGTGGCTCTCGTCGCGGAAGCCGCTGAACTGCCGCACCCCGCGGCGCAGAGCGCCATCAGCCTCGCCATGATCGCCGTTGCGTTCATGACGTTACTCCAAAGTTTGCGGCTGGGACCGGTAGGTTCGGGTTATCTTTGTCCTCCGGTCGTCACGGCCATTTATTTGCCCTCCAGCCTGGCGGCGGCCGCGTCGCTCGGGATCTCGGCCGTCTGCGGAATGGTGATTTTTGCCGGCGCTTGCGAGATCGCAGTGGCATCCCTCGTCGACCACACACGAAAACTGTTTCCGGCCGTGGTGTCTGGCGTCGTCATTATGGCCGTCGGGCTGGAAATCGGAAAGATCGCCGCGGGCGTGCTGTTGGAGCACAACGCTGCGCATGGCGAGCAAACCGTAGCGTCTTTCGCTACCGCCATCTGCACGCTTGCGGCGATGGCGGGCCTTGCCGTTTGGGCCACTGGCCTGCCTAAGCTCTTTTGCTCGCTGATCGGCATTCTGGTGGGATACGCCGTCGCAGCGGTTTTCCACGTTTTTCCGTCAAGCTTCTTCGAAGACTACAGGGCGGCAAGCCCGTTCGCTGTGCCCGACCCGAGGTTTCTGTCGTATACGTTCGCTCCCTCTTTCGCCGCGGCTTTTGCGATCGCGGGACTTGCCTCGGGTCTGCGGGCGATCGGTGTGCTGACCACATGCCAGCAGATGAACGACGCCGCGTGGCGACGCCCCGATATGCGCAACATCGCGGCCGGCGTACGAGCCGATGGTCTTGGCAGCCTTGTCGGCGGATTGCTTGGGGTTCCAGGAATGAGCGCCGCCCCAACGCTCGTAAGCGTTGAAATGACAACGGGCGCCACGAGTCGGGTCATCGCCTGGTCCGTCGCGTTGTGGTTCATTCTTCTGTCGTGCTTGCCGAAATTCGCTGGTCTCATCGTCAACATGCCCCGCCCGGTGATGGCGGCGGCGCTGTTCTTCAATGGCGCTCTCATGCTCGTTGCGGGCATCCAGATCGTCGCCAGCCGTCCGATCACTCTGCGTGCCTCGATCATCATCGGACTTTCGCTCTTGGCGGCGCTGACGGTGCAGATATTTCCTGACTTCTACCGGTCGTTGCCAAGTTGGACCCATCAGTTCACTGGTTCGATTATTTCCATGGCGGTGGTCGTCGCTGTGCCCCTCAACGCCCTCTTCCTGCTCGGGACGTGGCGTTACAGTCATTTGCGTCTCGGGACGAGTTCTGAGCCTGCCACGGCGTCGTCGTTCGATGTTTTCTTTGAGAAGCAGGCCAATGAATGGAAAATTTCCCCTAAGGACGCGATGCGCGTGCGCTCGGTCGTCGATGCGGCCATTGAGGATGTTGCACCCAATGCCAATGGACCGGTGGAGCTTAGTTTGGGGAGCGACTCCTTCGACGTTATGGTGACGCTGAGGTACCCTGGCAATCTGCCGCCGCTGCCGGACTCGAGTCCGAAGAAAGTCATGGTGGAGGAGCAGAGCTTCGTTAGCGGTCTTTCCGGCTATCTTTCCGGTCTGCACGCCGACAGAATCGAACGCAGCGCAAAAGGGGAGGACTGCGAAATTCGGCTCGTCTTCCGGCTTTGAAACCCACCGTGCCTAACAAGGCAATCCTTTAACGCGGCTTGGTCTGTTCTTGGCTGTCTAGACAACTTCGAGTGCGGAGTCCTTTCATGCTTCGCCGCTCACTCGCAGGGAGCTTTCACAATGCCCGTAGATCAGCGTGATGCATGGGTTCGAGCCTATCGGTCGGGTTTGAGGGCGAGAAGCTCGCGGAAGACTGGGTCGAATACGACCGGTACAATCTGTTTCGGCAGCTTGGCGCACTCTAGGATTTATTTGCATATGGGGCCGCGGCGCTGGCTGATGCGCTGAGGCTTGATCCGCGCCTTAATGCCCCGGCATAGAGTTCAATTTTCAATTGTCGCCTTTTTACCCGCCGAAAGCGGACATCATTCCGCACGGCGGCCATGTCCGCTTTGTGCCAAAAGCTGACATTCCGTCGCGGACAAAGCTTAGCTCGGGGAATTTCCGACATGGTCTGTATTGGGCATCTCGGCTAAGCTTTGATGGGCGATTTTACCGCTAACTCGGTGCAGGGCTGATGCTTTAAGTCGAACGGTTTGGTCGCCTTTCTGATTCAGATGGAAGTGCAGCATGCGATTGGGCAACTGCCACAATTTCCGTGACTTTCGGGAACTCGCGAGACGGCGGCTGCCAAATCCGATTTTTGACTACATCGATGGCGGGGCGGACGACGAGGTTACTGTTCGCCAAAATACGGCAAGTTTCGATCGCTGCGATCTCGTGCCTAATATTCTCAGAGGGGTTGAAAGCCCCGATATTTCCGTAACGGTCATCGGCCAAAAGCTCGCCATGCCGGTTTATTGCTCTCCGACCGCGCTCCAGCGGCTATTCCACCACGATGGCGAGCGGGCTGTGGCGGCAGCCGCCGCAAAATTCGGAACAATGTTTGGCGTATCGTCACTCGGCACAATCAGTCTCGAGGAGCTCCGTAAGGCGCACGACACGCCGCAGGCGTATCAGTTCTATTTCCATAAAGATCGAGCGCTCAACCGCGCCATGATGCAACGCGCCAGAGACGCGGGCGTAAATGTAATGATGTTAACGGTCGACAGCATCACCGGTGGGAATCGTGAGCGCGACCTCCGCACCGGATTTTCCATTCCCTTTCGGCTTACATTTGGCGGACTGCTTCAATTCGCGATCAAACCGATGTGGGCGACCAACTATCTCACCCATAAGAGGTTCAAGTTGCCCCAGTTGGATGAGCACATCGACATGAGCGGCGGCGCTATGTCGATCGAGCGTTACTTCACCGAAATGCTGGACCCTTCTATGAATTGGAATGATGTGGCTGAAATGGTCCGCGCTTGGAATGGTCAATTCTGCCTGAAGGGCCTCATGTCAGTCGCGGATGCGAAACGTGCGGTTGATATAGGCTGCACCGGCATCATCTTATCCAATCACGGCGGGCGACAGCTGGACGGCTCTCGAGCTCCGTTCGATCAGCTCGCTGAAGTAGTCGATGCGGTGGGTGACCAAATAGATGTGATGATGGACGGCGGGATTCAGCGCGGGACCCATGTCCTAAAGGCGCTTTCGCTGGGCGCTAAGGCCGTAGGTGTCGGCCGCTTCTATCTTTTTCCGCTGGCGGCGGCGGGTCAAGCTGGCGTTGAGCGGGCTCTGAGCCTCATGCGGGCGGAGATAGAGAGAAATATGAGGCTGATGGGATGCTCCTCTATCAGCCAGTTGTCACGTTCCAATCTGCGTTTCCGGTAGTTGCCGGCCGCCACCTCCGGGGCGCGAGATCCCATGCTCTGACTAGGGGGTTACTTCACCGTTGCTGTTTTCGCCCTTTTCTAGCAACCCAAGCGCGCGACGCAGAGCCTCTGCTGCTGTCTTGCGCTCGTTGTCCGACATTCGCTCGACTTCGAGCTCGAGCCTGAGATGCGCTGTGCTGACCTGTTCCGGATCCTGCTTCAGCCCGATCACCGCATACGTGGCAATCGGATGTGAAATTCCTTTGATCTGTACTGGCTCACGCTCCTCGCAGCGCACGTCATCCTTCACGAGCGCGTAGGTCTCGAATGAGATTAGCACCCCGCCGGGCGGTGCTTCATGCTCCAGTCGCGAAGCAAGATTCACGGTGCCGCCGACCATTGTGTAGTCCATTCGGTCCTCGCTGCCGAAATTGCCGACCGTGCAATACCCGGTGTGGATACCGATCCGGCATTGCAGCGGCGTCTCGATGCCACTGTTGCGCCATTCTTCGGTAAGCTCGCCAACGCGCTTTTGCATGGCGATCGCCATTTGAACGCAGGCAAGCGCGTCCTCTTTTACGCCGAGTGTCGCCGGATCGCCGAAGAACATAACGATGGCGTCACCGACGTACTTGTCGATGGTCGCGCCGTATTGCAGCGCAATCTTCGACATATCGGTGAGGTAGTTGTTAAGGAGCTGGGTAAGGTCTTCCGACTCCATCTTGTCGGTAATCTCCGTAAATCCGACGAGATCGGAAAAACACACAGACAATTTTTTGCGCTTACTGACGATCTTGACCTCTTGCTGGCCAGTAAAGATGGAATCGTACACCTGTGGAGCTAGGTATTTTGCAAGCTTGTTAGACAGCGCCGCCAGGGCATTGGACTTATCAGTAAGATCCTGCTCGCGCTGCTTGAGCTCGGTGATATCCGAATAGACCGAGACGGTGCCCCCGTCCTCGGTACGGCGCTCGCTGACCATTACCCACCGACCATTGCCGCGCTGCTGTATCTGCGGTGGTCCCGGGTTACGATGCTGCTCCAGCCGTTCAGCAATCCATTCCTCAACGTGGCCCTCCGCATCCTTGATGTAACCACGTCCGCAGCCCAACGGATGATGCTTTCGAAGGATTTGCCGACGCTCAGATCGACGTCCAGGCCCGGATAGAGTAAATTTCGATAACACGAGTTGCAGATAACAAGCTGATCCTCCCCGTCGTAACAGACGAACCCTTCAGAAATACACTCGATTGCCTCGGCAAGCCGCTGTTCGCTTCGTAGTCGGGCCTGTTCCGCGCGGCGCAACGGGGTAATATCGTAGAGCCAAGAGAGGCGCTTGCCGCCGGCGAACGCCACGTGGCCCCCGTGGTATGCGACCTGAACGTAAGACACCAGCAGATTGAGCTGTTCGCCGCCTTTGGTCTTCCAGATAACCTCTTCATCGAGAAGTTGTCCGCCGCGTTGACGCAACAGATCAACAATTCGTTCGCGATGACTCAGGTCATTCCAAAACCTCCGGGTATCGAAAAGGTGCAGCTCGGATTTCTCATAACTGAGCAACTCACGCAGCCGCCTGTTGTGAAAAACCAGTCGCCCATCCTCGTCGACGACAACTAATCCGGCCGGGCAAAAATCCAGAATTTCACGAAGCTGGCGCTCCTGCTCCGCGACTTGCGCCTGTTGGTCGGTCAGTGCGGTGATGTCGTAGACCCAGGCAATCCGTTTGCCGCCGATGAAGCTGACATGGCCCCCGTGGTAGGCCACCTGGACGTATGACATAAGAAGGTGCACCAGCGCGGCACCCAATGCATACGGGTGTCAACAAAAGTCGAGTTCCTCCTTGCTGTATCCCAAAATTTCGCGTAATTGCGCGTTGTGGGATAGTAATCGGCCATCTTCGTCGATAACCAATAAAGCGGCAGGGCAGAACTCCAGTATTTCGCGGAATTGGCGCTCGTGCTCGGCGGCCTCGGCTCCAGGATTGCCGCCGCTTTTGGCCGTCGTCTTTTTTTTGCTATTGTCTCGTGACGACGTCTATCAGTGCGCTGCCTGATCTGCCGCCCCCGGCTAAAGACCACGCTAAAATCAATTAAAGCCTAGCACGCTGAGGCTATTCCAGCGTGTGACATAAGGCCCTCAGGGCGGGAATGTCGGATTTGTGCCAATGGCAAACAACCGACCCGACGACAGCACGCCGTTTGGCCGTAAATCGCAATTAGGCGCCGTCAGAGAAGCACATTAATGTCCGATCTATCATTGAACCGACAGCGCGAAATCCCTTTTTAGTTGTTCAAGCTCACCTCGTTGCTGGGGCGTGAGCTTATCGGGACCGAGCTTGATCTCGACTTTCTCAAGCGTGCCAGAGAACTTGAATGGCATTTTCGAGTCGTAGTCATCGATCACTGGCGTTCCGGTGTCTTCGCCGACGTCAAAGCTTTCATCGAGCGTGAACTTGCCGACAGGGGAGGTTCGCTCGATTCGACTTTCCGCGACTTGCTTGCCGTCGACTGTAAGG
>Ga0187772_10001807_pt1 | contig 10372 bp, 10 predicted proteins | sample 0116_SJ02_MP15_2_FD_133137 | JGI IMG/M metagenome (GOLD analysis project Ga0187772, IMG submission 133137) | Tropical peat soil microbial communities from peatlands in Department of Meta, Colombia - 0116_SJ02_MP15_20_MG | ecosystem: Environmental > Terrestrial > Soil > Wetlands > Peat | place... | reverse complement strand
CGTCCCAGAACGGCAACGGACCGATGACCAAGAGAAAGGCGGGGAGGAACATGGCGACCAGGCAAAGGATCGCTCCCACCCATCCGTTCGGCGGCGGATGCATCACCGTCCCGAGATAGGCGGAGAATGTGAAGAGCGGGCCGGGCACCGCCTGTGCCGCGCCGTAACCGGCGAGGAAGGCGTCGTTACCGATCCAGTCCGGAGGCACCACGGCGGCTTGCAGAAGCGGCAATACGACGTGGCCGCCGCGCCCGCCCGATAAAACACATCAAACAAGTGCAGCGCGTGACTCGGCAGCGCGGCCGCAACGAGCGGCAGGCCGATCAGGATGACGAAGAACAGGCAAATCGCCGCGATCGCGGCTGCGCGGCTTACCGGATGCCACCGGCCCGCCGAAGCTCGTCAGCCCAAGCCGCAGAAACGCGGCGAAGACCTCGCCAACATGGCCGACAGGTACGGTGCGCGCTCTCGGCGTCGGGTCGGGCTCGGCGGTTATGGCCGGAGCCTAAAGCACTCCATGGAGGATGTTCTTTTCGGCGATTCTGCCTAGAGCGGTGAACTATGCTCCTACCCGCGCACCATTTGGTAGAATAATCTTCTTTTTAAAAGGCTTAGATTCGCCTATATAGAAGATCATTTCTGCGGGCACCCGCCGGCGTTTAAAATCAGAGGCGCTCCAATGACCTCTCCGCTCGACCAAAAAATCAAAATCACCGGACCGGTCGTGGTGACGGCTAACCGCGTCGGCGACGGCGCCGTGGTCTATCGTCGCGCTGATGGCGGCTGGACCACCCGCCTGCCCGACGCGGCCGTGACCAGCAATGCCGCGACCGCCCGCGAACTCGTCGCCGCCGCGGTCGCCGACGACCTGCGCGCAGTCGGTCCTTACATCGCGCCGGTCAAGCTCACTGCGGACGGTGAGGTGCGCCCCGGCAATCTGCGCGAGCTCATTCGGCTTGCTGGGCCGACCATCGATCTGCCGGTGACGTTCGGAATTTAGAGCATAGTCCCGAAAAGTGGTCGCCGGTTAAAGACCATGCTCCAACATAAAAACTAACGCATGTATCTCTACGACGATCTCGACCGCAAGTTGGTCGCCGAGCGCGTCGCGGAATTTCGCGACCAGGTCGCGCGCCGGCTGTCCGGCGAATTGACTGAGGACGAATTCAAGCCGCTGCGGCTGATGAACGGCGTCTATCTGCAGCTGCACGCTTACATGCTGCGCATCTCGATCCCCTACGGCACGCTGTCGTCGCAGCAATTGCGCGCGCTGGCGCATGTGGCGCGCCGCTACGATCGCGGCTACGGGCATTTCACCACGCGGCAGAACATCCAGTTCCACTGGATCAAGCTCGCCGAATTGCCCGATGCCATGGCCGATCTCGCCAAAGTCGGCATGCACGGCATGCAGACGAGCGGCAATAACGTGCGCAACGTCACCACCGATCAATGGGCGGGCGTCGCGCCGGACGAGATCGAGGATCCGCGGGTCTATGCCGAGGTGATTCGCCAACACGTGACTTTGCATCCGGAGTTTTCCTTTATGCCGCGCAAGTTCAAGGTTGCGCTTGGGGCGTCGGCGCACGATCGCGCCGCGCTGCGCATCCACGATCTGGCGCTGCGGCTGCATCGTAACGGCGCCGGCGAACTCGGCTTCGAGGTGATGGTCGGCGGCGGGCTCGGCCGCACGCCGTTCCTCGCCAAGACGATCAAGCCGTTTCTCGTGAAGCGCGACATCCTCAGCTACACCGAGGCGGTGTTGCGCACCTACAATCAGTTCGGCCGGCGCGACAACATCTACAAAGCGCGAATAAAGATTCTGGTGCATGAGCTCGGCGCCGAGGCGTTTGCCCGGGAAGTCGAAACCGAATGGCAAAGCATCAAGGATGGGGCGCTGGCGCTCGATCCTGCCGTTTTCGCGGAAATCGCCGGACGCTTCCGCTATCCCGATTATGTGCGGCTCGAAGACTCCCCGCGTGCGCTCACCGACGCCCGCCGCGTCGACGCCGCCTTCGACACTTGGGTCGGTAATTCGGTCGCAAATCACAAGGCGCCGGGCTATTCCATCGTCACGCTTTCGCTCAAGCCCGAGGGCGCCACGCCCGGCGACGCCACCGCCGATCAGATGGACGCCATCGCCGATCTCGCCGAGCGCTATTCGTTCGGCGAGATCCGTGTCGGCCACGAGCAGAATCTAGTCCTGCCGCACGTCGCCCAGCGCGAATTGCGGGAGCTGTGGTGTAAGCTCGACGGCATCGGCGTCGCCACGCCGAACGTGAACCTCATCTCCGACATTATTGCCTGCCCCGGCCTCGATTATTGCAGCCTCGCTAATGCGCGCTCGATACCGATCGCGCAGGAGATCGCGAAGCGCTTTGCCGACAGCAAGCTGGCGCGCGAGCTCGGCCGCCTGCACATCAACATTTCCGGCTGCATCAATGCCTGCGGCCATCATCACGTCGGCCACATCGGCATTCTCGGCGTCGAGAAAAACGGCGAGGAATTCTATCAGATCACGCTCGGCGGCAAGGCCGACGAGGACGCGACGCTCGGCATGCTGATCGGCCCGGCGGTGCCGTTTGCGCAAGTCGCCGACGTGGTCGAGGACATCGCTGCGGCCTATGTCGAGCTGCGCGAACGGCAGGACGAATTGTTCATCGATACCGTCAAACGCACCGGCGTCGAGCCGTTCAAGGAGCGCGTCTATGCCACTCGTTAAGGCCGGCCAGATCGTTGAGGATCGTTACGTTCGCGCGCTCGACGACGCGCCAATTCCGGAAGGCGTGCCGGTGATCGTGCCAGGCCCGCGCTTTCTCGCCGACGCCGCCGAACTGGTCGCGCGCGAGGCGCCGATCGGCGTGCTTTGGCCGAACGACAAGCGGGTCGCCGAACTCGAGCCGTGGCTCGACGAGCTTTCGCTGATCGCGCTCGTGTTCCCCAAATTCCGCGACGGCCGCGCCTACAGCCAGGCGCGGCTGTTGCGCGAACGCTATGGTTATCGCTGCGAATTGCGCGCCACCGGCGAGGTGCTGCGCGACCAGTTTCAGTTTCTGCTGCGCGCTGGCTTCGATTCGTTTGAGGTGAAGAAGGAGGCCGATGCGCGGGTTTTCGCCGAGGCCGCCTCGCGCTTCAGCGTGTTCTATCAGCCGAGCGCCGACGGCCGGGTTCCGGCGCTGCGGCGCCGGCTGCAAGCGGCCCCTGCCGCGAGGGCGCGGGAAGCAGTATAAGCCGTTTGCATGAAGTCGGTCATTGCAGTGATCGCGCCCGGCGCGATGGGCGCAGCGGTCGGCAAAAGGCTAACCGATAACGGCGTCAAAGTCCTGACTTCGCTCGCCGGGCGCAGCGAAGCGACGGCAAAGCGTGCCGGCGAAGCCGGCATGGCCTCAGCGAGCGATGCCGAGATCGCTTCCGCCGATTTCATCCTTTCGATCCTGCCGCCGAGCGATGCTTTGCCGCTCGCGCAGCGTTTCGCGCCGGCGCTCAGCGCGAGCAACACAAAGCCGGTTTACGTCGATTGCAACGCCATCAATCCGGCCACGGTCGAGCGGATCGCGGCGGCGATTGCGCCGACTGGCTGCGCGTTCGTGGACGCGGGCATCATTGGGCCACCGCCGCGAGGGGAGCGCGCCGGTCCGCGCTTTTACGCGTCCGGCAAAGCGGCTTCGCGTTTGGCCGCCTTGCGAGAATATGGCCTCGACGTGCGGCTGCTGGAGGGAAGCTTGAGCGCAGCTTCGGCGCTGAAAATGTCCTATGCGGGCATCAACAAAGGCACCCAGGCGATCGGCGCGGCGATGATTCTAGCGGCGATGCGCGCCGGGTCGGCCGACGCGCTGTTGGCCGAGCTTTCCTTCAGCCAGAAGGAATTGCTGGCGCAATTTAGGCAGCAGTTGCCGCAAATGCCGGCGAAGGCATATCGGTGGGTTGCTGAGATGCAGGAAATCGCCGGCTTCGTCGGCGACGATCCCGCCGCCCGCGTGCTTTATGACGGTGCCGCCCGTTTCTACGAGCGCATGGCGGAGGATTTCAAATCCGCACAGCAAGATGCCTCGGCGCTTGCCGCATTTCTCGGCAAAGGCCTCAACGATAGATGACGCCGCTGGCGCGGGTCTGGTAATTTCCACCCTGCCGCTTATGTCTTGCGTAGTCCTTGCCAGAGTCGTTTTGGGGAAATCGCTATGCCGGAGAGCCAATCGCGCAGGCTCGCAGCGATCCTGGCCGCTGACATTGCCGGGTACAGTGCGCTTATGGGCGCCGATGAAGCACGCACGGTCCGCGACCTCAAGGGCCATCAGGCGGTGGTTCTGCCGATGGTAGCGGATTTCCACGGCCGGATCATCGACACGGCCGGCGACGGCATCCTGGCCGAGTTTGCCAGTGTCGTGAACGCAGTCGAGTGCGCGATCTCCATTCAGCGCGCCATGGGTGAGCGCAATGCCGGCGTCGAGCCCGAGCGGCGCATGCAATTCCGCATCGGCGTCAATCTCGGCGACGTCATCTACGACGAGCACCGTATCTTTGGCGACGGCATCAATATCGCCGCCCGGCTGGAGGGCATCGCCGAGCCCGGCGGCATCTGCGTGTCGAACAAGGTGCATGAGGAAATTCGCGGCAAATTCGACTTCGATTTCCGCGACCTTGGCGAGCAGAAGCTCAAGAATATTGCGCTTCCGGTCCGCGCCTACGCCATCCGTCTCAACGGCGCTGCCGCGAAAGACGGCCGGGTCAATGGTGCGCCCTCGATCGCGCCGGCGGCGTCTCCGCCAGCCGACGACAAGCCGTCGATTGCGGTGCTGCCGTTCACCAATATGTCCGGCGATCCGGAACAGGAATATTTTTCCGACGGCATTACCGAGGACATCATTACCGATCTCTCCAAAATCGGCGGATTGACGGTGATCGCGCGCAATTCGAGCTTCACCTATAAGGGCCGTTCGGTCGACGTGCGCAGCGTCGGCCGCGAGCTCGCGGTGAAGTCGGTGCTGGAAGGCTCGATCCGCCGCGCCGGCCAGCGCGTGCGCATCACCGCGCAGCTGATCGACGCGGCGACCGGCGGGCACGTCTGGGCCGACCGCTACGACCGCGACCTGACCGACATTTTCGAGGTGCAGGACGACGTCACGCGCCGAATCGTCGAGGCGCTCAAGATCACGCTTAGCCCCGCGGAAAAGGAACGCCTAGCCGACACCGACACCGAAAACATCGACGCTTACGACTGCTTCCTGCGCGGCCGCGAATTTATGCTTGCCAAGGACAAGAACCGCGAAACATTCGAGCAGGCCGTGGACTACTTCCAAAAGGCGCTGGAGATCGATCCGAACTATTCGCAGGCCTATGCGTGCCTCGCCTTTGGGTACATGTTTGATTACCAGAATCGTTGGACCAAAGATCCCGACAGTTCGCTCCCGCGCGCCCACGAATTCGCACAACAGGCGCTCGCGAAGGATCCAAAAGAGCCGCTCGCGCATTGCGTCGCTTCGTTGTGCGCGTCGTACGAAAAGGATCTCGACCGGGCCAAATCCGAGATCGATATTGCAATCTCGCTCAATCCGAACCTGGCGCTGGCGCACAACATTCGCGGTACTTTGCGCAGCTACTCCGGTGAGCCTTTGCTGGCCATTCCGGAGATCGAGCAGGCGATGCGGCTCGATCCGGCTTTAAGTCCGCAATTTCTGCATTTCCTCGGCTTGGCCTATCTGCTTGCCGGCAAATACGAGACCGCGGCGGCGTTGCTGCGCCAGCGCATTCTCGTGGTCACGAACACGGATTTTTCCCGCGCGCTGCTTGCCTCCGCGCTCGGCCATCTCGGCGAACTCGACGAGGCCCGCCGCGTGTGGGACGAGTTGAAAGAGATCAACCCGAATTACACATTCACCGAACACGTCAGCCGCCAACCTTTCAAGCGGCAAGAAGACGTCGAGCGGATCGCCGACGGCCTGCGCAAGGCTGGTTTGCCGGTTTAGGCCCTGTACTCAAATCCGGGATGTCTGGTTAGTAAAAGCCGACGTGAGAGTGGGCATCGCAATATATCCGCTAAGAGCCATGAGCGACACTGCGGAAAAACGATGGACCTTTTTGCCGACCACAAACAGCGAGGAAGGTCGTCAGCCCTCCCAACCGGCTTTTCTGAGGCCGTCAAGCATGTGGGCGTGGTCTTCCGTCCGAAACCGGGGCGGACGGTGCGGACTTGAAGTCTCGCTTGAACCGTTGAAACCATTGGCCGGAGGATGAGCAGTCGCTTCAACTTGCTTGGATTTCACTCTTGGTGCGCTTTTGCGCACGCGACGTGTCGCGGAATTTCGGCATCACCTCGGCGGCGAATAATTCGAGCGACGCCAGCGCTTTCTCAACACCGTACCACGGAGGAAAATGCAGCATGATCGAGGTGTTGCGAACCTTGGCGCGCAATTCCTCGATTTTCGCGATCACCGTGGCCGGTGAGCCGTGCAGGATGATGTCGCGCGCAAGCGTATCGTAATCGCGCGGCTTAGCGCCCACATCCTGCGAGACGGTGCCGAGATAACCCGAAGCATGGCCGCTGCCGAAATGCGCAAGATTGCGCATGATGCCGGGTTCGCTCTCGCGCTTGGCCTTGGCGTCGGTCTCGGCGACATAGACCCAGCGGGCCACGTCGACATGGCCGCGCGCCGGATTGTCGCGCAGCATTTGCGGCGTCTCGGTGAGCAACGCGCGATAGCTCGCGCTTTGCCGCGCAAGCTCGGCAAACGGCGTCCAGCTCGAGAGAAACAGTCCGAGACCGAACCGCGCGGCCACGCCGATCGAGCGGTCAGTGGCGCCGGCCAGGAAAATCGGCGGATGCGGCTGTTGCATCGCCTGCGGGAACAATTCGTACGGACCGCCGACCTGGAAATGGAAATGCTCGCCGTGGTGATCGACGCGTTTATAATGCAAAAGGTCGAGCAGCAGCGGCAGCGCTTCCTCCTGGATATCGCGCCGTGCATCGAAGTCGACTCCGAAGCCGTCGAATTCATATTTGCGATAGCCGGAGCCCAGGCCCAGCGCAAACCGGCCGTTGCTCAGGATGTCGACGAAGGCGGTGTTCTCGGCGACCCGCAGCGGGTTGGCGAGCGGCAACGTGACCACCGCCGTGCCGATCTTGATGCGCTCGGTCATCGCCGCGAGATAGCCGGCATAGACGAAAACGTCCGGCATGATCCCGTATTCGTTGCTGAAATGATGTTCGGCGACCCAGGCATAATCGTAGCCGAGTTGGTCGGCGCGCAGAATCTGCGCCGTCACGCGCGCATGGACGTCGTGGTGCGGGTAGGGCTCGGCCTCGGTATTGGGGTGTGAGGTGAAGAGAATGCCGAATTCCATGCGTCCTCTCGGGTCGGCTGCTCCCCGGCAACTCCTGCCGATGGGTTCGACGGCCGGCCTGTGACCGTCCATTCAATACGATAGCGCGGGAGATGATCCTCAAGCGAGTAGAAGACGCACAGCGCGAGGCTGGCCCAGACCGCCATACTGAAATACAGCGACATCCAGGGAATCTCGTCCTTCCACTCGGCAAGGTCGTGCGTCACGACCCAACGGGTGCTAGCGTCACGGAGACCTTCGAAAGGTCTCAGAAACTTGTTGCCGCCGGCAATCTCGGTCCTCCATCGGTACAGATACATGGGTACATCGACGGTCATGAGAAACGCCAGATAGCCTGCAATTCCGATGATCGCGACGGCGAGGGCTAGGCGAACCGGGCCATCGAAATCCGGTAGTAGCCGACAAATGCCAATCCCCACTAAGAAAAAGGCAAAGGCCCATATCGAATTTTCGATGGCGTGGCCGAAATAGTTGGTGGTTAATACGGCATACCACGAGAAGCATTCCGCGATCAGGATCAACGGCACGATCACCCACGCCGCGCTCGAGGTGGTGTCCGCTCCTGTCATCGTGCCCAGCTGGTGCAGGATAATCGCCCACTGCGCCGCGAAGCAGAATTCGGCCACGGTTGCTACCGACCGGCCGATGACAGCGCTCGACAGCCACGTGTCGAACAAGCAGATCCGCTGAACATCCGCGCGCGGAAGGAACGACCTGAATGCACAGCCAAAAACATAGGCTGCACTGAGAAGGAGCATGAGCTCGACGCCAGGCGTACTGCCAAGGCCGCCGTTCGGCTGTTGGTGGAACTGGCGGTACAGCAAGGACCAAACCGCGATATTTGCACCGCTGACTAGGGTCAACAGACCCCACCACCATGCCAGGGGATTCGACCAGGCGAGGGAACTTGACCGCCCCGGCCATTCCGAGCTCATAGGCCACTCCGGCGTAACCGAACAGACGTTTGATTGTAGTTATTCTGTCACAAATCGCGGCCGGTCGCGATAAAAAATGTGCAGCGGCTTGCGGGGTGGTCGCGGGGCGATAGCGAGAATGTCTTTGGTCGGCGGCAAATGACTTGCCGGCTTTTTGCGGCAAAGCGCTGTCCCCAAACGGCGGCTCATTCGGGCTAGCGCGTGTTACCTCACAACACCGCGGCTGCAATCGTTCCGCATGCGCGAATATGTCCGCATCGGCTCGCCTGGCAAAGTCGATGAATTCCGCCGCCGCCTGGATCGAGCGCGCTGCCGAGATCGCGGGGCAACTCATACTGCCTTATCGGATCGATGCGGCGAGCGACGCGTTCTTCGGCCGTGGCGGTAAGCTGATGGCCATGAGCCAGATCGAGCAGGCGTTGAAGCTCGAACTATTGGGGCCGGTGCGCTCGGTGGCCGAGCCGACCGCCTGCATGAGCTTCAATTATCACCGCGACCATTTCGACGTGCCCTGGAATTTGCACGATGCCGGAGGCGAGGTGATGCACACGAGCTGCGTCGCTTTCGGCATGGACCGTTTGGCGCTCGCGCTGTTCGCCACGCACGGCATCGATCCAAAACAGTGGCCGGCGCCGGTGCGCCAGGCGCTGGCGCTCTAATTTCTGCTCATTCCCGCGGAAGCGGTAATCCGGATTCGGTCAGTGGGAATTCTGGTCCCCGCTTTCGCGGGGACGAGCGGATGGGTGAGCACTAAACCCCGAGCACGGCCCGTTCGGTGTAAGCGAGGTCGCCGAGCCGCGGTTGTTGCGGGCCCTTGAAATATTTCGGCATGGCGCCCCGGGTGAAAAAGCCGAATAGCCCGGGGATGCGCGCATTGGCGTCGAGCACGACAAACGGCCAGCCGTGCCGTGCCAGTGCGCGGCCGAGCGGGCCGGCGAAGCGGACGAGGTCGGCGATGTCGCGGCAATAGATCAGGAGCGCGCTCGGCATGACGCCGCGGATCATGCGCGGGCAGAACACAAACGGATGGGCGCGGCCGTCGGAAACGCACCAAAAGCCGATGCAACCATGCGCGACGTGCTGCGCCATCACCTCGCGATCGAACGGATCCGCGCCGGCGGGTGGCGCTCCTTCGGCCGGCATTACTGTCACGCGCGGGCCGGATAAACCTTGCAGCAGCGGCAGCGCGACGAACACGCCGTCGGCATAGCGCGAAAAGCCCTGCGCTTCGATGATCGGGCGGGTATGCGGCGCCGAGGAGACGTTCAGATACGTCACATCCTTGTGGCGCAGCGCCTGCGACACCAGCATCGACGCGTAAGCGCGGTAGGCGGGATCGACATACCAGCTGGAAAGATTGCAGCGCGTCGTGGCCGCGCCGTTCGCCCGCACGGTCGAGCAGATCAGGAGGATCGCCCCGACCACGGCGCCGGCGGCCTCCAGCAGGTAACCGTATTTCTGCAGGCCGGGCGGGGGCACGTTGCGGGCGAGCTGCGCGAACGCGCCGAGCCAGAAGGCGCGATCGTGCGAGCGAAAGCCACGCGCGAGCAGCGTCGCGACGGCGTCAATATCGGCTTCGTCGATTTGACGGCAGCGCAGGCCAGCCACGGCGGAAACCATTCGCGTTGACCACAAGCATTGCGTGAACTTGATCGTAAGCGTTGGCAACTATACCGGGGCGGGGTGAACAAACGGTAGGCGCAGAATGTCGGTAAAATTAACCATAATCGAGCAGATGGAACGCATCGCGCGCGAGCACGGCAAGATTCTCCCGCCGCTGAAGGAAGACCTCGTGCTCGCCGATTGCGGTCTCGACTCGCTTGGCTTCGCCGTGCTGGTGGCGCGGCTCGAAGACACGCTCGGGATCGATCCGTTCACGGCCGCCCAGGACGCCTTCTTTCCGGTGATGCTCGGCGAATTCTTGAAAGTCTATGAGCATGGCGGGCGTTGACGCGCCATCGCTGCGGGCGGCGGTCGGCAAGCTCACGGCGCCTGGATTTCTTTACGACCGCACGGGGTCGGTGCGTTACACAGATCTGGCGCGCGGCACGAGCCTCGGCGGACGCGTGGTGGACCTCGCCGGCCGTTCGGTGCTGCTGGCG
>Ga0187772_10001806_pt1 | contig 10376 bp, 10 predicted proteins | sample 0116_SJ02_MP15_2_FD_133137 | JGI IMG/M metagenome (GOLD analysis project Ga0187772, IMG submission 133137) | Tropical peat soil microbial communities from peatlands in Department of Meta, Colombia - 0116_SJ02_MP15_20_MG | ecosystem: Environmental > Terrestrial > Soil > Wetlands > Peat | place... | reverse complement strand
GTGCCGGGAGCGCCGCTGCGTGCTCTACGCGGATTCAAGCGCGTGCACCTGGAGCCCGGTGAGTCGCAGAAGGTGCGCTTCGAACTGAAAGACCGCGATCTGAGCATGGTCACCCAAGCCGGCGAACCGATCATAGCCGAAGGGAAATATTCGGTATCGATTGGCGGAGGACAGCCGAACACTGGCGCGGCCACGGTGGTGGGAACGTTCAATGTGAAAGGGACAAGGTCTTTGCCGGAATAGGACAGGAGGCCTCTACGGTGCGCTTGAAAGCTCAGACTTTGATTCTGACGAAACATATTTCTCTGAAACTCCGCTCAGCAATCGGAGTGGGGCGCATTGAACAACGGGAGCTACAGGTTTTTTGCTTCCGTCAAACCTTGATCATGCTATCCCGTTCTTAGTTATCGAACGTCCAGCTCCGAACAGCACGTTGCAGAACTCTTGCCAGAAAGCGATTCTTTCCGCAACATCGCCTAGAAAGCGAGGCAATCAACATGCGCTCGAAGTCCCTTTGGGTCGTCGCGTGGTCCGTACTTATACTGGCTTCGTCTGCCTCAGGGCAGGAGTCGAAATTATGCGCCAGTCTAACGAACTTGAAGAGTCCTGGCGTTGAAATCACGAAAGCGGCACCGATTGCCGCCGGAAGCACGGAACCGTATCCCTACGGACCTGGTCGCAGCGCGCCACTTCCGGCATATTGCCGGGTTGAAGGCGTGATCAACCGCCGGACCGGAGTTGATGGCGAGGAGTTCGGGATCAATTTCGCGGTGGCAATGCCGGACGAATGGAACGGCGATTTCCTGATGCAAGGTGGCGGCGGTGGTAATGGTGTAGTGTTTCCCCCACTCGGATTGACCGCTGCTGGCGACACCCCGGGATTAGTGCGCGGATTCGCCGTCGTTAGCACCGATACGGGACACACAAGCCACCGGGGACCTTTCGATTTCGGTTTTATGAAAGACCAGCAAGCCTATCTCGATTTCGCCTACCTGGCCAATGCGCAAGTGGCGGCATTAGCCAAACAATTTATCCTGCAGTATTACGGAAAGCCCCCAGCCTTTTCTTATTTTGCGGGCTGTTCCACTGGCGGACGTGAAGGCATGATTCTCTCGCAACGCTATCCAAACTCTTTCGACGGCATCATCTCAGGCGATCCTGCCATGCGTACTGGCCTCTCGAACCTGGCCATCGGGAGATGGATTCCCGTAGCGTTCAACCAGATTGCGCCGAAAGATGCCAATGGGAAACCCATCATTGCCCAGGCCATTACAGATGCAGACCGCAAGCTGATCGTTGATTCTCTTCTGAAACAGTGCGATGCCAAGGATGGACTGGCCGATGGCATGATCTCTGATCCTCTCGCTTGCGATTTCGATCCCGCAGTGCTGGTCTGCAAAGAACGACAGACCGGCTCCTGCCTGACTCCCGAGAAGGTCTTCGCGATAAAGAAAGCCGTCGGTGGCCCAAAGACCGCGGGCGGAATCCAGGTCTATCCAGGATTCCTGTATGACACAGGCATCACCGCGGGCTCTCCCCTCCGCGGGATTCTCTCGCCGGGCCCTGGCATTTTCGGGCCGGCAACCACTGCGATGGAAGTCGATGTTGAGAAGGAAGCTCTGGCAGACGTCCAGCCACTCGTGGACTCGATGTCCACTAACCTTACGACCTTCTCTGCTCACGGTGGAAAGCTGATCTTCTACCACGGCGACAGCGATCCATGGTTTTCGCCGCTCGATACCTTTGGATACTACAAAGACATGGTGGCCGCCAATGGCGGGCTCGACGCTGTGTCAAAGTGGAGCCAATTTTATTTTGTGCCGGGAATGGGTCACTGCGGTGGCGGCGAGGGACTTGATCAGTTTGATCTCCTGGGTGCCATGGTCAACTGGGTTGAGAAAGGAATCGCACCCACATCAGCGATTGCAACGGGCAAGGCCTTCCCAGGCCGCAGCCGCCCGCTATGCCCTTACCCCAAGCACACCCACTATAAAGGGCAGGGTAACACGGACGACGCGAACAATTTCGAATGCCGTTGATCATTGGAACTGTTCGAAAGCACGATGCGGAGTTGGGACCTGGCGCTCCGCCCCTTTCACTCCCGTTGACTACCATCCTACTGAGAGTAGGGCTCTCTGCAATTCCTGCCTGAACCTGACGAGGCGGAGCCGCTTGTCGATGTATCTCCTCCGTCGACCTCCGCCACCCGTTCTTGAGCGATAGCGCTGATCCTGCACAACTTGGTAGGCATGAATGAGCGCAGTCTGCTCGTATCCAAAGTCCACTTGCAGCTTTAGGCCCTCCTTGTCATCGATCACAGCCCTGACGACGGCGTCTTCGGTCTTCCCGTGATGGAGATTAACGCGAATCTTGTCGCCAACTTTGAATTTGCGCTCTGGCTGCGACAGCATTCCTTGAAAGTGGACAAGGGTTCCAGCGTTATACTCTCGCCATGCCGAAGCGTCCGAAGTCTCCGACCCAGTCTTCTCTATTTGAGATTGGGAAACCGGAAACCGCCGTCGAGCTTACAGGGTGGACGGAAGTCGACCGACCGTACAAACACACCAATTTGCTTCTCGGGACCTCGGCATTTACGGCGTCCGGTTGGTCGGGCAGTTTCTATCCAGAAGAGATGAAGTCCAAAGACTATCTGCCCTATTACGCCTCCAAATTCAAAACGGTTGAAATTGATTCCACGTACTACGGCGCGCCGGCCGCTTCCACTGTTGAAAGCTGGTATAGCAAGACCCCACCAGACTTCATCTTCGCGGCAAAGGTCCCGCAGGTGATTACTCACGAGAAAGTGCTGTTGGATTGTGACGCAGATTTTGGCGAATTCCTGGACCGTATGGGAGTCCTTAACCAAAAGCTTGGACCGCTACTCCTTCAATTTCCGCGCTTCGACAAATATGAATTTGCAACAGGGGCTGATTTTCTTCGCCGTTTACGGACCTTTCTCAAGGGGCAGTCTGAACGAGTTAAGCTCGTGGTGGAAATTCGAAACCCAGATTGGCTGGATCAGCGTTTCCTCGACACGCTTCGGGAACACAACGTGGGCCTCGCGTTGACAGACACTTCGTTCATGCCGCGCCCCTGGGAACTCAAGCATTCGCCGGATCTAATTACCGCGGACTTCGCCTATGTCCGCTGGCTCGGAAACAGGAAGCAGATCGAAACGATCACCACGACATGGGACAAGACTATCGTTGACCGGACGGAGGACCTCACCCATTGGGTGTCACTTTTCCGACAATTCGTCGCCAGAAACTTGAAGGTGTTTGCCTACGCGAATAACCACTACGCGGGCAACGGGCCAGGGACGATCCAGAATTTCTGGGCATTATGGAATAGACGGTAGAATCGCGCCTTTTATGTGCATTGATACGGTGCTGCCATCGGAAACTGAAATTCTATTTCAATCCGCGAAACCGCGCCCTGGGCCACGAAGGGTAGTGTGCAGAAAGCGACATGCTAGGAAAAGAAGCGTCAACTGGACTGGCCACAGACTAGGATAAACCAAGAAGTAGCTGGGCCCCTTCCTGAGGAGCCAAGAAGATGGCAGAGAGAGGCTGGGTCCCGGAGCAATGAGTGGGGCGCGTGAAAGGCGTCCTGGTGAGTACGCCGCTGCGCATCAGTGCGTAAGACGAAGCGGCCGCATTATCCGTCGAATCGCCATCCTTCTGTTCGGATACGACGAAGAAGGCCACACATTCACTGAGCGCACACACACAGTGGTGTTGAGCCTGCATGGGGCAGGAATCCTCTCGACCCACAGATTTACGCCGGAGCAAGAGTTAATTCTGCGGGTGGAAGAGACCAACTGCGAGGCCGAGGTGCGCGTGGTTGGAAGAATCGCCACGGAGGGAGAACTGCACACTTACGGCGTGGCGTTTCTCGATGAAGAACTCGATTTCTGGCAGATGGAATTTCCGCAGATGCCGGTTTCGGATGAACAGCCAATGGTGCTGCCGTTGGAATGCGGTTCGTGCGGCAAAAGGGTGGAAGTGGCTAATGGCGAATTCGAGTATGACATTAGCCAGGTCCATGGAGGGCTGACGCGGCACTGTGCGGAATGTGGGATGTTGACGGTGTGGAGACGTGCAGATGGCAAAGCGCCGGGCTTCCCTGAACATGCCCTTCGTGAAGACAAGCCGGTGGAAGCCCCGGGCAAGCATGAGAGTGACATTTTCGGAAAGGAAAGAAGATTTGCCAGTACCCAAATTCGATCTTTGGATCCCCTGAGATCAAGCCGAATCGGCGGTCCCCTCCTTATGCAGGGGAAACAGGCTATGGGCGTCCCAGAGCCTGGATGGCGAGATGAGGTTTCTGCGGAAAGAGAAACTGCGGACAAGAAAGTGGGCGCTCTCCCAGGGGGGAAACTCTTTCCGGGACTGGCGCAAGGAGAGAGAGTGGACGTGCCCGAACGGACTGTGGCACACACAGGGGAAGAAGAAGAGCCAGTGGTCGCGTTGGCTCCCGAGCCAGCTCGAGACCCAACGGTCGAGCGCAGGCGTCGCGCGCGGGCGAAGGTGAGCTTCTTTGCTTGCGTAAAGACGGTACAATTTGGGCCGGACATCGTAACATGCCTTGACATGTCCAAGGGCGGAGTCGGCTTCCGGAGCCGAAATCCGTACAAGCAAGAGATGAAAATTCAAATCGCCGTGCCCTATGCGCCGGAGGTGAAGAACGCGCCAGCCATTTTCGTGTGGGGGCGCATAGCGAACGTGAGAGAAATGGATGGAATGTGGAGGTGCGGGGTGGAGTTTTTGAAGGGAGCGTAAGGGTGTAACGGCCAAGGAGTTCAGAAGTTCAAGAGTTGACAAGGTAGTCGCCGTCGCGAGGTTCGCGGCGCCCAGGCCCACCCGCCCACAAAAAACAGGAAGAGATTATCACCGGTTCTCCCCTCATCAAGGTGTACCGCTGGATGCTCCATCTCGTTATTTGAGCTCGATCAGGATTACTTCCATGAAGGAGTGCTACCCCGAGCGTACGGCCTGCCACTCTCCGGTTCCTCGGCGGTCGTGGAATGTTCCCTGCATCGTATTGCCATCGACCCTACCACGAAAGACAAATACCCAACGAGTTTTTGTACGAAATACGATGTGCTGCTCGTTTATGGTGCCTTCGAGGCTGCCTGACTGGTTTGGACCCTTGAAATGGCCCGTGATGGTATTGCCGTCCTGCTTCAACTCGATGTACTTCGTCGCGGTTTCACCATTCGCTGCCTTCGAATAGATTGTCCACTTCCCAGCGACATTGGCCGGAGGCTTTTCGGCAGGAGGTTCTTGACCGTGGGCGACAAGGACAACGCCCAACAACAGAAAGGCCGCCAGGACAGCAAAGAGTTTTGCGCTTGGGTTTCTCATGACTCCTCCTAATCCCGTGCCAGATCACTAGGGCACGGGAGTGGCCAGACATAATCTGTTCAAAACCATCAAGCTACGTGGACTTGGCTCTCGAGACTATTCGGGAATTCACGAGATTTCAAGAAATCCACTGCCCTTCTGCCACGCCTACTTCCACAAAGCCTATCCGAGCAACAACTTAAGTTTCGTCCATGCTTTGCACTTTGGCGGGTAGAATCACAGCAATACTGGCGGCAGTTGTGAGCGCCGCATCCTTCGAACGAGGTGGACTTCATGGCAACGACTACAGCTCAGCCTCAAAATATATTCCTTCGGCTGCAGATGGGGGAATTCTGGTCAGGTGACATCGGCCTTACATTGGTCACCATTTCGCTGGCCATGCTTGTTTTTGTGATCACGCCGCTGCGCGAGGCAGCGCTCTCGGGTCGCGCCGTTCTTGAGTTGATCATCGTAGCCCTCATGGTGTACGGCACTGTTACCGTTAAGCAGAGTCGCATGGCAGCGATCTCCGTCGTGGGGTTTATTTCTTTGACAGCCATCACTCTCGGAGTGGCGCGTATGCATCCCTCGGCATTTCTGCATCAAGTCGGGAGCGTTCTTGCCACAATTACGCTGCTACTTTACTTTCGAGTCGTGCTCCTTGTCATGTTTCGGGCGGGGCGGATCACGTGGAGCCGAATTCAGGGAGGCGTTTGCGCGTATCTGCTTCTTGGGATGGCTTGGGCGTCGGCATTTCAGGTGGTGGAACAGCATCGACCCGGCTCTTTTCGCTTCGTTGGGCCGCCGCTCAATTTTGATCAGCTCATTTCGAAACTAACTTACTACAGCTTTTGTACGCTGACCACACTGGGAAGCGAGGTCACCCCTGTTTCTCCGATTGCTCGGTCGCTCACGATTGCCGAGGCCATGGTCGGTCAGCTCTTCCCTGCCGTATTCATCGGCGCACTCGTGGCCATGGCCATGCAGTCGCAAAGCAAGGTTTCATAGCAATGTGAAGTCAGGGGTTTCGAGTCTTCACGCGGACCAGGCCGGGACCAGGCGAACCATATTCCAGATGAGCTGATCGAGTGCGGCGTCAATTTGGTCGTGCGGTTCCGTGCGTGTGTTCGCCAGCGCGGCCCAGCACATCCCTGTGCTGGTGCGAACCATGATTGTGGTGGTACCCGGCAGGCTACCGCTGTGCCACCAGTTCCCGTTTCCATCTTCGCGCACGTTCCACCCGCGCGCGTACTTCACCGGGGAATTCTGCGGATACGCAGGAGCGGGTGTTGTCATCATCCGAACTGTTTCCGGCTTCAGTAGAGCAGGGCTGTTTGGAAGGCCGCCTAGATGATTGAGAAATTGCACCAGGTCGGATGGCGTGGCGATCCATCCGCCATGGGAATCCATGCGTGTGACATTCATTTTGTAAGGATCTTCGCTGTACTGCCCGTAGTAGACCACTTCATTCGGGAAACGCTGGCTCTCCTTGTTCCGGCCGATTTGCATGTCGGTTATGCCACATGGGGCGAGAATATTGGTCTGTACATAGTTTTCATAAGGTTGGCCGCTAACCTGCTCGATCACTCGGCCCAGCACGCAGTATCCAAAATTAGAGTACGCCCAGTGCTGTCCTGGGGGGTAAGTGAGTGGCAAATTCTCGAGCGTCCAGGAAATCAGCTTCTCGTGATCCCACGAGTCATGCTGAAACATGGGATCGGTCGCATCGTTTGGCCAGCCGCCGCAGGTGTGCGCCAAGAGATGATCGACTGTGATGTCCGTAACATACTGCTTGTACGGTTGCTTTCCATATTTCGTGCCGAGAACCCCCGAAGGACCGAAGACTTTGTCATTGAGGTTGAGCTTGCCCCGCTCAACCAAACTGAAGATCGTCACGGAGGTGATGGGCTTCGTAACGCTCGCAATGCGAAAGAGACTTGATTGCTCTGTTTGCAACGCTTTGTCGCGATCCGCAATTCCGAATGCCTTGTCGTAGACAAACTGGCCGTTCCTCACAATGGCGATGGAGAGCCCTGGGACGGAGAATGACCGTTTGAATTCCGCCGCGAGCCTGCCCATCTCGCCACGTGATCTCCCGATGCCGCGGCCTTCACCGTCCTGAGTGCAAAGAATCGTGGGCGCACCAAGACCTGCCACGGCGGCCGCGCCAGACAGATTTCGGATCATGGATCGCCTGGTCAGCTTTTCCACCATGTTCTCTGCGTCCTTTCTGTTTGTTTGCTGCACCCTTGGCCTAGCTGGCCTTCGCCAGTCTATACAGGTGATCGTCCTTGGCGATCCCTAGCTTTCGGGCAAGTCTTTCTGCTCTACCCATCCAGGCACGGGTGAGTTCTTCACCGATGACGGGGACAGCCGAATTATGAAAGAGGATGAACCATTCTTTCAAAAGGTCCGGTTTAATACCATCGTGTACATCTTTCGCAATCAACTCCAAATCAATCGCACGCAACTTATTGCCGCCAAGGACCACCCACCAGAAGTATGTGAGGCGAGCTCGACCATCCCCCCAATCTCCACCTAGGTGGAAAATTTCCGCGAGGACGGGGTGAGTCTTGACCTGTCGGTGGACTCGGTCCACCACCAAAGCGATACGGCACAAACCAATGTCATAAGCTAGGTTCCTGTTTTGAGGCAATTCGCCCATTTTTGCATCTCCCTTTTTCGATCACTGCTGAGTAGGGCAAGGCATGGGCCAAACTTAAATTGTTGCTCATGTGTGGCTTATGGAGCTAACGTGTCAGGGGGGCCCGGGCAATTTCTTGAAATCTCGTGAATTCCCGAAGAGTATCGCGATCCGCATCAGTGCAGCTCGGGCGGTAGGAAAAAATCGACGCGTGTGTAATTGAGCAGTGGAGACCACTTCAGAGGGCAACAACACCAACCGAAAGTTAACCCCTTACAGTTACAGGACAAAGTAGTTCAATAATCCACGATCCAACTTCGACCACACTCGTTACAACCGCGACGGCCATGGAAGTCCTGTTTTGTCTTCCCAGGCTTCTTCCAAGCAGAAAAGTGGGAACGAAGGAGGAGGCGTGGGTAGCCACGCCTCCCTATTTGAAGTGGCGCGTTATGCCAGCGTCAAATCGCGCCGAAATGGTTCGCGCTGCCAATACGTCAGCGAACGCCACAGCCATTCAAGGGGCCCAAATAAGAAGTATCTGAGCCAGAGGGGCGACATCGTTAACTGGAACGCCCAGATGACCAGGACAATCGCAAGTTGCCAAATGCGCTCGACCTTGCCAAAGAGCCCAAAGCCGTGCCCGTAAAAAAGGGTGGTGCAAATCATTGTGTGCATGATGTAGTTCGAAAACGCCATGCGCCCTACGGCCGCCAACCTACGCGCAAGCGGGGCCGGCGCCGATGTTCTGCAAACGAGCATTACGGCTCCAACCCAACCGAGACTAACCAGGAGGCTTGCCCAATAATTGAATTGTGCTCCGTAAAAGAAGGAATAGCGGAAGTCCCAACCACCTGCAAAATCGCGATAGGTACCGTACAGGATCACGGGGATGCCGATAAATACCGCGAGCGCAATCATGGCCCAGTAAAGCGACGGCGCTCGACCAGCACCAAAGACTCCCTGCTTGAAAAGGCCCATCCCGAACAGCATCAATCCACAAGCGCGCCAAAACGTGAAGAACACAAAAAACGAAGTGTCCATCTGGAGCGTGTCTGAAACACGAAACTTCATCTGCTGCATCCAGCTCCCTCGATATGCGGCGATTTCCTTTGCAACGCCGCCGGGGTTCGGCATCCACAGGTCCTCACGAGCCTGCTCGAACTGTGCAGGCGACCATCGCGCCGACATTCTGCCGTAGGCAGTCAAGGAAATGCACGCGACGCACATAATTGCCAACCCCGCGAACAGCAGCCGACGTGGAGGCAGCTTCCGGAAAAGATAGGCGACCAGCCCACAGACGCCGTAGGTGAATAAAATGTCGCCGCTCCACAACAAGAACCCGTGGAGCAACCCAAACAAAATGAGCCAGCCCATGCGGCGGTAGTGCAGCAGTGCGGGGCGTTTGCCGGCGGCCTCGACGTGGCTGGTCATCAGCACAATTCCCGCTCCAAAGAGCATAGAGAAAATCGTCATGAACTTTTCGTCGGCGAGGACATGGCACACGAACCAAACCAGGAAATTTGCGCCGCGCAAGTCGCCATAAGCTGTGGGGTTAGTGTAAGCGGCGCTGATCATCGAAAAATACTGGATGTTCATCGGCAAGATGCCGAGCAGCGCAAACCCGCGGAGAACGTCGATGCTGACGATGCGCTGTTTTTCGCCGATGGGCTGAACGTTTTTATTCGCCTGCGATTGGTGAGGATCGACAACAGGCTGATTCGCAATATTTGCTTGGCTCACGGTTCGCCTCGGCGTGGCGATGTTGTGGCCCGCGCTGGCATTCGGCGTGTGAATTTGCTGGAATCCATGTCGAAAACAATCCCGATAACAGATTGCGACGGTTCTCACCTGTGTTAGAGTGCGTTCAGAAGAACATCCTTTGTGTTTTGTTACCTGCCCAATGAAGGGTACAACATAGGAGACTTGTCTTACAGAGGCATACCAGTGCCGTTGCCGGTGCAGGCTGTCCCGAAGTTATATTCGATAACACCTGATTGGTCCGAACAGAAATAACGCTGACCGCTCTGCCCTGGGGCAACCGGCATTGCCGAGGAGGTGTAGGTCACTGCCGGGGTGCCGGTCGTGCCACCAAGTGTGAAGCTATAGCCGCTCTTTATACCGCTGGACAGCGTGGTGTCGATCAAGCACGCTGCCGTCGAGGTCGCCGTCGAAGCGCAAGTCGTTGCAGAAGTGCCACCGAGGTTAGTAAGACTAGCCGTAAAGCCAATCGTAGGGTAGTTCATGCTGTACGTTATCTCGGCCGTATTGATCGTGCGGAGAGAACCAACGGCCGAAGCCTCATTCGCTGCCATCTTCGAATGCATTAAGTTTGGAATTGCGATGCCCGCGATGATCAGAATAATCGCCACAACAATCAGCAACTCGAT
>Ga0187772_10001805_pt1 | contig 10379 bp, 12 predicted proteins | sample 0116_SJ02_MP15_2_FD_133137 | JGI IMG/M metagenome (GOLD analysis project Ga0187772, IMG submission 133137) | Tropical peat soil microbial communities from peatlands in Department of Meta, Colombia - 0116_SJ02_MP15_20_MG | ecosystem: Environmental > Terrestrial > Soil > Wetlands > Peat | place... | reverse complement strand
TTCGTCGGCCGCCTCGCGTCGAACAAGGGGCTCCTCGAGCTCGTCGGCGCGTTCCGCTCCCTCGCGAAGGAAGACCCCGCGGCGCATCTCGTGCTCATCGGCGAGGACGGGGGGATGCGCGGACCGATCCTGGGCCGGGTCCGCGCCTACGACCTCGCCGACCGCGTCCACGTGCTCGGCCACGTCAACGACGATGCCCTCCTCGCCGCCGCCTACCGGGAGTCCCGGCTCCTCGCCCTTCCGAGCGAGTACGAGTCGTTCGGCCTCGTCCTCCTCGAGGCCCTCGCGCAGGGGCGCCCCGTGGTCGCGTCGAAGGTCGGAGGGATCCCCGAGTTCGTCGAGGACGGCCGGGCCGGTCTCCTCGTCCCGCCGAAGCAGGTCCCGCCGCTCGCCGAGGCGATCGGGCGGCTCTGGCACGACGAGCGCCTCGCGCGAGAGCTCGGCGAGTACGGGCGACGCGAGATCGTCCCGCGCTACACCTGGGAGCGCGTCGTCGAGCGGATCGACGCGATCTACCGCGAGGTCACGAACTTGTGAAGGTCGTCCACGTCACCCTGCGCTTCGACGCCCCGGGCGGGGTCGAGACCAACGTGCGCGAGGTGACCCGGCGGCTCCGGGCCGCCGGCGTGGACGTCGCGGTCTACGCGAGCGACCTCTACGACGAGAGCCGCTGGGAACGGCGCTCGAACTATGCGAGCGAGGTCGACGGGGTGCCCGTCCGCCGGTTCGGGGTCCGCAAGCGGCTCGTCCCCGGGCTCACGATGCCGATGATGGTCGGCCTCATCGACGCGCTCGCGTCGAGCGGGGCGGACGTGATCCACGTCCACTCGCACCGGTATGGGCACGTGCTCGAGTCCGCCGCCGTCGCCGAGCGGCGCGGGATCCCGCTCGTGGTCTCGATGCACTACCACCCGGCCGACGCCGGGGAGCCTCCCCTGAAGCGCGGCCTCCTCCGCGTCCAGGACGTCGGGTTCGGAATGACGGCGTACCGCGTCGCCCGCGCCCTCGTCGTCGAGTCGGAGCGCGAGGCGGCGCTCGTCCGGGAGTTCGCTCCGCGCGACAAGATCCGGGTGATCCCGCCCGGGATCGACCTCGCCGCATGGGCCGACCCCGCCAAGGACCCGCTCCCGCCCGGGCTCGTGCCGTCCGAGTACTTCCTCTTCGTCGGGCGGATCGCCCCCAACAAGGGGCTCGAGACGCTCGTCGAGGCGCTCGCCCGGCTCCCGCCCGACGCCCGACGTCCGCTCGTCCTGATGGGACGGGACTGGGGCCGTCGCGCGGCGCTCGAGGCGCTCGCGAGCGCGCGGGGGATCCCCGATCTCGTCCGCTTCCTCGGCCACGTGCCGGACGACCGGACCTACCGCGCCGTCTTCCGGGCGGCAAGCGCCTTCGTCCTGCCGTCCGAGTGGGAGGCATACGGGCTCGTCCTGCTCGACGCGATGGCGGCGGGAGCGCCGGCCGTCGCGACCTCGGTCGGAGCGCTCCCCGAGGTCCTCGAGGGGGGGCGGTCCGGTCGGCTCGTGCCGTACGGCGATGCGGCCGCCCTCGCGGAGGCGCTCCGCGCGACGATCGAGGACCACGACGCGACCCGGCGGCTCGTCACCGCCGCGACCGAGCGGGTCCGCGGGCTCGACTGGTCGGTGTCGGCGGACCGGTATCGGGACCTCTACCGGGAGGTCGTCGAGGGTGGGGCGGGGGCGCGCTCGAGGTCGACGAGCTCGCGGCCCACGTGATCGAGGTCCGCCCCGGCGTCCCCGGGACGCAGTCGCGCGAGCGCGCGGAATGCCCGTCCGATCAGCCCCACGATCATCCGGAGCCGATCTCCTCCGCGTACTCCCGCAGGATGCCGAGCCCCCGTTTGAGGTTCGCGCGGGACGCGGCGAAGGAGATGCGCAGGTGCGACGCCCCGAGCGAGCCGAACGCGTCCCCGGGCGTGGTGATCACGCCGCGCGCGAGGATCGTCGTCGCCACCTCGGTCGCCGTCTTCGGCCAGGAGAACCTCGGGAACGCGTAGAACGCTCCTTCGGGCGGGACGAGCTCGAGGCCCGGGATGCCGCGGAGGATCCGCAGGACGAGCGTTCGCCGCGCGCGGAACTCGCGGACCATCGCGCGGACCGATTCGCCGGACGACTCGAGGCCCGCGAGCACCGCGACCTGGGTCGGGGTCGGGGGGCACGCCATGATGTGGTAGTGGGCTTTGTTCAGCGCGACCGCGAGCGCCCGAGGGGCGAGGAGGTATCCGATCCTCCAACCGGTCATCGCGAGCGTCTTCGAGAACGAGTTCGCGATCACCACGCGGTCCGAGCGCCCCCAGAACGAGGTGCAGGGCGCGCCGTAGACGATCTGTTCGTAGACCTCGTCGGAGACGATCGTGAGCCCGTGGCGGTCGGCGATCGCGCAGATCCGATCGACGGTCGCCCGGGGGAACACCGCGCCGGTCGGGTTCGACGGGCTGTTGACGACGATCGCCCGGGTCCGTGGGGTGATCTTCCGCTCGATCTCGTCGACGTCGGGCAGATACCGGTGCTCCTCGGTGAGGGAGTACGGCACGGGGATCGCGCCGACCAGCCGGGCATGGGGGGCGTAGAGGACGAACCCGGGATTGGGAACGAGGACCTCGTCCCCCGGATTGTAGAGGGCGAGGGCGGCCGCCATGAGCCCCTCGGAGGCGCTCCCCGTCACGACGACGTTCTCGCGGGAGGTCGCCGCGTCCCGGTCCCGGTATCCCTCCGCGATCTTGTCGCGCAGCGCAGGGAGCCCGGCCGACGGCCCGTAGTGGTTGAGGCCGCCCCGCACCGCCCGCACCATCTCCTCGATGACCTCCTTCGGCGGCTCGAAATCCGGCTCGCCGAGGCCGAGGTTGATGGCGTTCGGGGGCGCCGCCTCGAACATCCGGCGGATGCCCGAGAGCTCGATCTCCCGTACCCGATCGGAGACCATGGCGACCGGCCGCACCGACCCTCCCTTTTTACCGTTGTGGCGAGCCATGCGCCGGCCGGGCACGGCCCCGCGCCGAGGGGCCGCCCCACAAGGGCCTTCTACGCGCATCGCTCGGGGGCGCTGGGGGAGAGGACCACGACCGTCACCGTCGTGCTCGGGGCCCAGTTCGGCGATGAGGCGAAAGGGAAGATCAGCGACTTCCTCGCCGCCCACGCGCGCTACGTCGTTCGCTCGGGCGGCGGCCCGAACACGGGGCACACGATCGGCCTCCCCGAGGGGAAGGTCATCCTCCACCAGCTCTCCTGTGGGGTCCTCCGCCACGGCGTCACCGGTATCAGCGGCCCCGGGATGGTCATCCAGCCGTTCAAGCTCGAGGAAGAACTCCTCGACCTCGAACGCCGAGGCCTCCGCCGGGGCGAGGTCGTGATCAGCGAACGCGCGCACGCCCTCCTTCCGATCCACGAAGCGGAGGATGCATGGGAGGACGAGCTCCGGTCGAAGAAGAACCCCGCCGCGGGGATCGGGACGACACGCCGCGGCGTCGGCCCCGCCTACGAGGACCGGTACGGCCGCTGGGGGCTCCGGTTCGCCGACCTCGTGCGGCCGGCGGTGCTCCGAGAGCGGCTCGAGCTCCTCTATGCGACGAAGGGCCACCTCACGAACCTCCTCCCCGTCCAGGACCTCGCGTCCCAGCTGAGCGAGGTCGCCGCCCGGCTCGCCCCGTACATCCGGTCCACGGAGCCGATCCTCTGGGGGGCGATCGAGCGCGACGAGCCGGTCCTGATCGAGGGAGCGCAGAGCGCGCTCCTCGACATCGACTTCGGGACCTATCCCTACGTCACGAGCTCGCACCCGACGAGCGCGGGGGCCCTCGTCGGGACGGGAATACCTCCGACCGAGCTCGACTTCGCGATCGGGGTCGCGAAGGCGTACACGACGCGGGTCGGCGCCGGCCCGTTCCCCACCGAGGACACGGGCGAGGCGGGAGAGTACCTGCGCCGGGTCGGGAACGAGCGGGGCGCCACGACCGGTCGGGCGCGACGGTGCGGTTGGCTCGACCTCGTGCTGCTCCGCTACGTCGCCCGCCTCAACGGATTCACGTCGTTCGCCATCACGAAGGTCGACGCGCTCGGCGGTCTCGACGAGGTGCCGGTCTGCGTGCAGTACGTGATGCCCGACGGCTCGACCGTGCGGGACCTCCTGCCCGCCAACGCGGACGACCTCGCGAAGGCCCAGCCGGTCTACGAGAAGTTGCCGGGGTGGCCCGAGTTCCACGAGCGCCTCCGGGAACGCGTGCGGCGCGAGGGCGCCTCCGCCCTGCCCCTCTCGCTCCGCCGGTTCCTCGATCGGATCGCCGACGAGACCCGCGTCCCGGTCGAGTACCTCGGATACGGGCCCGAGAGGGACGAGACCGTCCGGCTGCCCCTGACCGCCCCCACCCACCGCCGGGGCATGACCCCGTGGTCGGGCTGACGGTCCCGTGGCGTTCGACCCGTTCCTCTACGTCGCCTTCGGCGTCGGTCTCCTCGCGGGCTGGCTCGTCCGACCCGAGAGTCCCTGGGTGGGGCGCGCGACCCTCGTGAGCGTCGTCGTTCTCGTCGGCCTCCTCGGCGCCTCGCTCAACGCCGTGGCGGGCGGAGCGCTCCTCCTCGAGATCCCGATCGCGCTCGCCTTCACGCTCCTTGTCCTCGGCCTGACGATCGGCGTCTACCTTGCGATCGTGCGGGCCCGGCCGGCTCCGTCCCGGCCGCCGGACCCGCGCGACCGACGCGAGCGGTTCCCCGTGTCGGCGGCGCTCCTCGGCGCGCTCCTCGGAGGATACGCGCTCGGACACTTCGTCGCCCTTCCGACCGCGACCGGGATCCAGTGGGCGCTCTACGCCCTCCTCGCGCTCGTCGGGTTCGGCCTCAAGCTCCGGTTCGGGGGGCTCTCGGGAGTCTGGGTGCCGCTCACCGCGGCGGTCGTCGGTGCCGGGGCCGGCGCCGCCCTCTTCGCGCTCCTCGCCCGGGTGCCGCTCGGGATCTCTCTCTCGACCTCGCTCGCCTTCGGCTTCTACTCGCTCGCCGGGCCCCTCGTGGCCGCGCGGGCGGGCGCCGTGTTCGGGCTCCTCGCCTTCCTCGCGAACTTCCTCCGAGAGGACCTCACGATGCTCCTCTCGCCCCTTCTCGGACGGCGCCTCCGGGGGGAAGGGCTCGCCGCGATGGGCGGGGCGACCGCGATGGACACGACCCTGTACTTCGTCACTCGGTACGGGGACCCGGACGCCGGGAGCCTCGCGATCGCGAGCGGACTCGTGCTCACCGTGGTCGCGAGCCTCGTGGTCCCCGCCGCGCTCACTCTTCCCGTCTAGAACGGCTTAAGGGCGGCCTCGGCTCGCTCCCTTCCCGTCGGGCTCGTGGTCCAGCGGTTACGACGTCGCTCTCACACAGCGAAGGTCGCCGGTTCGAATCCGGCCGAGCCCATTCGACGCGACGGCGATCCGTGGCGGTCCGCCTATCTCTCGGCGGGCGATCTTCCCGACCACCGCGTGCGCACCGGTGCACCTCCCTCTTTATCCCTCGGGGCCATCGCCCGCCGAGGTACCCATGGTACAGCGCGTGACGGAAGTCGTTGGGAGCGATCCCCAGAGCTTTGCGCGGGCCGTTGAGAACGCCGTCTCCACCGCGGGCCACACGGTGCGGGGAATGAAATGGTTCCGCGTCGCCGAGCTCGAGGGCGCCATCTCGGAAAACAAGGTGACGGAGTACCGCGCGCTAGTGCGTATCTACTTCGATTACGACGAGAAGGCCCACCCCTAGCGCGCGGCGATGCACCGGCGCCGTGGCCGCTATAGGGCCGCGGCGGTTGGCGGGGCCCGATGAACGCGGACCGAATGCCCGCCCGGGACGAGGATCAACGCGGGGTCCGACGGCTCGCCCTCGGCGCCGGCCTCGGGCTCGTGGCCGCCGTCCTCACGATCGTGCTGCCGCTCGTCTTCCTCTATATCGCCACGTACAACCCGGGCGGGTTCTTCACGATCAGCTCGGACCTGATCGAGGACCTGTCGATCCTCGTCTTGGCGGGCGCGATCCTGTTCCTCCTGTCGCTGTTCGTGTACCGCCGGGCCTTCGCGACCTTGCGGAAGGTCGAGGGCCGGTTCTGGATCGCTTCGGTCCTCTGCCTGCTCGGGTCCCTCGGGTTCCTCCTGATCGTCGTCCTCGCGGCCGTCATCCTGGGGTCGACGAGCTCGCTGCAGAGCTGCCTCCACGGCTCGCCGTCCCACGCGCTGAGCTGCCTGCGCTCCAATCAGCCGATCGGCGCGTACTCGGGCCTCCTCGGCTTCGCCCTGACGTGGCTCGGCGGCCTCGGGATCGCGCTCGGTCTGTTCTTCTCCTCCCACCGCTTCTCCCGCGGCATCCTGGCGGGTGGGGCGGCGCTCTACCTCCTTCTCCTCGTGGTGCTCATCGGCCCGTTCATCGCGCTCATCTACGCGGTGCCCGGGACCCAGTACATCCTCCTGGTCGCCCCGGTCCTTGCGGTCCTCGCACCGGCGCTCGTCTTCGCCGGGGCGCGGCGTCCCGTCATGGCGGTCCGCCCGACCTGAGCGCGTGAGGGCGGCCTCGACCGGCCGAGGCCATAACCGATAATCGCTCCGTGCACCTAACGATCCCGTGAACGCGACCCGAGGTCCGGCGGTCTTCTTCGATGCCGGGTGCGGCCCGTGTCGCTTCTTCGCCCGGGTGACCGAGGCGCTCTCTCGATCGGGCGTGGCCACCCATCCGCTCGACGGGCCCGAGGCGGACCTCGCGCTCGACGGAATGCCCCTCGACTCCCGGTTCGCCTCGTTCCACCTCGTGGAGGGGGGACGCACCCTGAGCGGCGCCGACGCGATGCCCGCCTGGGTCGGGCTCGTCGGCGGACCGACCTGGCGGCGCGTCGCCGAGCAGGTGACGCCCGTCCGGGGCTTGTTGCGTTCCATCTACCTTCGCCTCTGGGAATACCGCCGGTCGCACGGCTGCGTCGCCGGGACCCCGCGGACCGACTAGGCGGGTCCCGAGCGGCGTTCGTCGACCCCGCCGCGCGATCGTCCGGTGCTCACTCCACGTGACCTATCCCCAAATCCTATACCGCGATCCCACTACGACGGGCCTCCGATGGCGACCGCGATCGACCCCCGGGATCCCTTGCCGCCCCGGCGGGACGAGGCGGCGATCCTCGCCGAGAACCTGCGCCACACGTACGATCGCAAGCGGTTCGCGCTCGACGGAGTCAGCTTCGCGGTGCGCCATGGGGAGGTGTTCGGCCTCCTCGGCCGGAACGGGGCCGGGAAGTCGACGCTCATCAAGGCGATGACCACCCTGATCCAGCCGACGTCGGGGACCCTCCGGGTGCTCGGGATGGACCCGGCCCGCGACGGCCAGCGGATCCGCTCCCGCATCGGCGTCGTCCAGCAGATGGAGTCGTTCGATTTCACGACCGTCCAGGGGAATCTCGACCTCTACGGGACCCTCTGGGGGATCCCGAAGGACGAGCGCGTCCGCCGCCGCGAGGCGCTGATCGCCCGGTTCGGGCTCGACGAGATCCGCAAGCGCCGCGCCTTCGACGTCTCGGGCGGCCAGAAGCGGCGCGTCCAGGTCGCGCGGGAGTTCATGCACGACATGGAGATCCTCTTCCTCGACGAGCCGACCGTCGGGCTCGACGTGATCATGCGCCGGACGCTCCTCGACTCGATCCGGGCCGAGGTCCGCCGCGGGCTCACGGTCGTCTTCACGACCCACAACCTCGAGGAGGCTGACTACCTGTGCGACCGGGTCGCGGTGATCGACGAGGGGAAGATCATCGTTCTCGACTCTCTCGAGAACCTGAAGCAGCTTTACGGCGGGAAGAAGACGATCGACCTCACGATCTCGAACGGCGATGCGGCCCGCTTCTTCCCCGCGCTCGTCGCGCGGCTCGGGAGCCGGGCGACCGTCACGACCCGCGAGAACTCCGCGGTGATCCTGACCGACGACGCGAAGGACGCGCTCTCGAAGATCGCCGAGGTCATCCAGACGCTCGGGGTCCAGCTCGAGTGGCTGAACGTCCGGCAGAACACGCTCGAGGACGTCTTCCTGCGTTCCGTGGGCCACGGGGGTGAGTCGATTGGCTCTTCCTAACCTCCTCCGCCTGATCTATCGGAACATCAAGGTCAACACCGACCCGGGGACTCTGATCATCCTGATCGGCCTCCCGGGGATGTACCTCGTCTTCTTCGGCTTCGGCTTCCAGTCGATCGCGTCGGCCGGAGGGTCGAGCTCGCGGTACCTCTCGTACCTCACGCCCGGCATCATGGCGTTCCAGGCCGTGATGGCCGGGACGGTGGGGGGCGCGATGCTCTGGGCCGACCGACGCTGGGGCATGCTCTCCCAGCTCCTGGTCGGTCCCTTCACCCGCCTCCAGTACCTGCTCGGCATCATGCTCACGTCGATGTTGTTCGGGCTCGGCGGCGCGGCCGTGATGCTCGCCGTGGCGTTCGCCGTCATCGGTTCGGTGCCGGCGGGCCTCCTACCCTACGGGCTGATCTTCGGCTCGATCGTCCTCGGCTCGATCTTCTTCGGCGCGCTGATGCTCCTCATCAGCGCCCTCGTGAAGTCGAACACGGCGTACAACAGCATCCAGATCCTGATCATCTTCGTCGTCAACTTCGCGAGCACGGTCTTCTACCCGCTCTCGGGCGGCCTCCCGATCGTGCTGAAGGGGCTCTTCGAGGTGAACCCGCTCACGTACATCGCGGATGCCGTGCGGGGCGCCTACCTCGGAACGCTGACGACGAACGACGGCTACCAGATGCTGGTCCTCTTCGTCGAGACCGTCATCGTCCTGCTCCTCGCCGTGCGCGCGTACCTCCGGTCCGACGTCTCGTACGAGTGAGCTTTGGGCGCGGCCCCCGGCACTCCTCCGCCCGGACCCGCCGCGCCGTAGTCCCTCCGGCGAACCTTATCGCCCGGCGGCGTCCCTTCGGGACGTGCCCGAGCTCCGGTCGCTGATCGACCACCTCGAATGCCGCGCATGCGGGGCGGTGGTCGCCGCCGACCGGCCGGTCGGCACCTGTCCGGTGTGCGGCCACACCCTCTTCGCCGAATACCGGCTCGACCGGCTGGACGCGGCGCGGTGGCGGTCCGATCTCTCCCAGCGGTCCGCGACCCTGTGGCGGTACCGGGAGCTCCTTCCCGTCGAGCACCCCGAGGCGATCGCCTCGCTCGGCGAAGGGTTCAGCGCGATCCTCGATCTCGGCGACCTCGCGGAGGCGCCCGGCATCCGGGTCTCGCTGAAGGACGACGGCGGCCTCCCGACCGGTTCGTTCAAGGCCCGCGGGATGACCGTCGCGGTCTCCCGCGCCCGCGAGCTCGGCCTCAAGGAGCTCTTCGTGCCGAGCGCCGGCAACGCAGGGGTCGCGCTCGCCGCGTACTCGGCGCGCGCCCGCCTGCCGGCCCGGGTCTACCTCCCCGAGGAGACGCCGGCCCCGATGGTCCTGCAGTGCCGTCAGTACGGGGCGGAGGTCGTACGGGTCCCCGGAACGATCCGGGAAGCCGGCGTCGCCGCGCGCGCGGCGGAGGCCGCGACCGGGGCGTTCGACATGTCGACCCTCCGGGAGCCGTACCGGGTCGAGGGCAAGAAGACGATGGGCCTCGAGATCTTCGAGCAGCTCCCCGGCGACGATCTCCCCGACGCGATCCTCTACCCGACCGGCGGAGGGACGGGTCTCGTCGGGATGGCGAAGGCGTTCGGCGAGCTCCGGGCGCTCGGCCTCCTCGAGAGGGTCCCGCGGCTCTACGCCGTGCAACCGGCCGGGTGCGCCCCGGTCGTCCGGGCCTTGCGGGAAGGGTCGGCCCGGGTCGAGCCGTGGGAGAACCCGAGGACGGTCGCCCCGGGACTTCTCGTGCCGGCGCCGTTCGCCTCCGAGCGGATCCTCGAGGCCGTGCGATCGACCCACGGCGGGGGGGTGACGCTCGACGACCGGGAGATCGTCATCGCGATGCGCCAGCTGGCGGACCGGCACGGCGTCTCCGCCTCCCCCGAAGGGGCCGCGCCGTACGCCGCCCTGGCCCGCCTGAGCCGGGAGGGGGCGGTGCGCCCGGGCGAGCACGTCCTGCTCTACAACACCGGCTCCGGGCTCCCGTTCTCGATCGACGCGCTCGAGCTCGCGACGCGGGGCGCCGGGTAGCGCGGGTCGTCGCCGAAGGGGACCCCTCCCCGGACGGCCTACTTCCGCAGCACCTTGAACGCGATGTCGAAGCTCTGGAGCCGCATCGCGGTCTTCACCCAGAGGATGCAGAGCGTCTCGAGCTCGCGCGACGCTTCGATCCCCCCGAGGTCGATCACGCTCGGCCAGCCGAACTCGTGGAGGAGGTGCGTGACGGTCTCCTTCGCGGACCCGTCGTTGCCGCAGATCAGCATGTCCGGCGGCCCTCCGGGGAACG
>Ga0187772_10001804_pt1 | contig 10380 bp, 8 predicted proteins | sample 0116_SJ02_MP15_2_FD_133137 | JGI IMG/M metagenome (GOLD analysis project Ga0187772, IMG submission 133137) | Tropical peat soil microbial communities from peatlands in Department of Meta, Colombia - 0116_SJ02_MP15_20_MG | ecosystem: Environmental > Terrestrial > Soil > Wetlands > Peat | place... | reverse complement strand
GGCGGAGCCGGCGCTGCTCGAGCGCGCCGCCGAGCAGGCGGGCGCGGCCGACATCATCGCCTCGCTTCCGCGCGGGTGGGAGACGGTCCTGTCCCCGCACTTCGCCGGCGGGGTCGACCTGTCGGGAGGGCAGTGGCAACGGGTCGCGCTGGCTCGGGCGCTGTACGCGGTCAGCGCGGGTGCGCGCGTCCTCGTGCTCGACGGCGGCCGCATCACCGAGCTCGGAACGCACGAGCAGCTGCTCGCCGCCGGGGCCACCTACGCGCACATGTTCAGGCTGCAGGCCGAGCGCTTCGCGGACACCTCGAACGGGGCGCAGTCGGAGGCAGACGCGCGATGATCAGACGCTGGCGCCGCCTGGCCGGTGTGACCGTCGCCACCGGGTTCCGGGCCGCTCCGGGCACGGCGATCGCCTGCCTGTGCATGGGAGTCGCCGCCGCGGTCGCCTCGGTCACCTACACGATCGGCCTTCGCGAGGTAATCGACGGCACGATCGCGCACGACTCCGGCGAGATCGCGTTTGGGGCGGCGCTGGTCGCGGTGCTGTTCACCGCCTCGTGGGTGCTGGCCATCGTCAGCGGCACGGAGGGGACGCTGCTGACCGATCGCGTCAACCTCGTGCTCGGGGTGCGGATCGCGCGGCTGGCGGCGACCTTGCCGACGCTCGAGCATTTCGAGCGATCGGACCTGCTCGCGCGGCTCGAGCAGCTGACGCAGAATCGGCGCACGATGGCGGGCGCACCCCGCCAGCTGATCGGACTGTTCGGCCAGGCGCTGCGCGCGGTCGGGATCGTCGTGCTTCTGGCCACGATCTACCTGCCCCTGCTCGTCATCCCGCTGCTGGCAGTCGCGCCGGCAACTTCAACACGGCGATCACCGCCGCCGGCCAGCTCCTGTGGCTCGAGGACCACGCAGCGGACGCGATGCGCCCCGCCCGCGCCGGTGCACGCCCCCGGCGTGCCTGACCTCCGGCATTCGCCTCGAGGCGCTGAGGTTCGCCTTTCCCGGCCGGGAGGAGAGCCAAGTGCTGGGGCCGATCGACCTCGAGCTTCCGGCCGGACGGACGATTGCCCTAGTCGGCGAGAACGGCGCCGGCAAGACCACGCTGGTCAAGCTGCTGTGCGGGATGTACCGCCCCACCGGCGGGCGCATCATCGTCGACGGGATCGATCTGGCGGCGCTCTCGCCGGTGCAGTGGCGCGCACGCGTGACCGGGGCCTTCCAGGACTTTCAGCGCTTGCAGCTGATCCTCGCCGAGAGCGTGGGGGTCGGCGACTTGCCGCGGGTGGAGGAGCACGCCATGGTCCGAGGTGCCCTCGAGCGAGCCGGGTCGGCCACCCTCGAGCAGCGGCTCCCGGCCAGGCTGGCCACGCGCGTCGGTGGTCGCTTGACGGGCGGTCACGAGCTCTCCGGCGGGCAGTGGCAGCGGCTCGCGCTGGCCCGCGGCCTGATGCGGGAGGCACCGCTCCTCGTCGCCCTCGACGAGCCGACCGCCAGCCTCGACGCACCCACCGAAGCCGCACTGTTCGAGCGCTACGCGGCCGCCGCCCGCGACCTCGCTGCGGCGCAGGGCACGATCACCCTGCTCGTCTCCCATCGCTTCTCGACCGTGCGATCAGCCGACCTGATCGTGGTGCTCGAGCACGGACGGATCGTGGAGCACGGATCGCACCCGGACCTGCTCGCCGTCGGTGGCACCTATGCCGAAACTGTTCGACTTGCAAGCGCGCGCGTATCGCTGAGCGCCGGCTATGCGAACTGCGCCCCTCGAATTAGGATGAGCGCCTCGATGGTGGCCGGCAGCGCGACCGAGCAGGTGACGAGCGTCCCCGAATGAGCCCCACACAGTCCCGATCCGCAACGGCCGCACAGTTCAGGACGGCTTCGGGCTGGACACACACGGCTTCGAGCTGGTGCGTCACCGCAGCGCGATCCGCGACTTCACCGACAAGGCGGAGGTGGACGCGGTCTACATTCCCGAGGTCGTCGAGTTCGTCAAGCAGCACACGGGCGCCGGCGAGGTGGCCTCGCCCGGGGCGGTGCTGCGGCGCTCGGCTGATCCGGCCGCGAACGCAGGCGCCGCCGAGAATTCCGCTACAACGCCGCGATCCGGTGCAGGAGCTCGGCGAGGGACGCGGGCGCCGAGAACATCGACCAATGGCCGGTGGCCAGCTCGTGGAGCTCCCAGTCGGGATCGGCGAAGACGGCGGCGCGCGGGTCATGTTTGGCCAGCAGCTCGCGCAGCATGGCGAGGCTGATCCCACCGTCGTTGCAGAAGATCGCGACGCGACGGACACCGGGAGGCTGATCGCGCTCGAGGTGGAGCGGCGTGGTGAAGGTGGCGTACGGCTGCGGGGTGGCGCGCTCCAATAGGCGGGTCAGGTCGTCGTCGGTGAGCCCGCCGGCGCTCCCGAAGGCTCCGGACCCGAGCGTCTCACGGTCCGGTACGGGCCAGCGCCAGCCGTCGCCGTCACGCTCGACCGGCTGTCGCTGGCGCTCGCGCTGTTCGGGAGACTGCACGTCGACGATCGCCGTGCCGGCCGGCAGGGGCGAGGTGTCGAGGTAAACGACCGCGTCGATCCGCTCAGGGCGGCGATCGACCGCGCCCGTGACCACGATGCCGGCGTAGCTGTGGCCGACGAGCACGACATCGTGCAGGTCCTCGTAGTCCAGGACGCACACCACGTCCTCGATGTGGGTTCCGAGGTCGACGTCTGCTCGCGCGAGGTGAACGCGCTCGCCCAGGCCCGTGAGGGTCAGCGGATAGGTGTCGTGCCCGGCCGCGCGCAGGTGGACCGCGACGTCACGCCAGCACCAACCGCCCAGGCAAGCGCCCGGGACGAGCACAACCGGCTTGTCGCCTGTCGCGCTCATGCTCCGTCGCCCATCCAGTCGGCGATGTCGGCGATCACCGCGGGGTCGACGTGCTGCGCGGGCTCGTACTCGGCGGGGGTGCACGGTCCCCTCCCCGGGGCGAACAGGTGGTTGTGGGCCGGATAGACACGGACGGTCACATCCGGCCTCTCGCCCAGCGCGGCGGTCCACCGGGCGAGGTCGTCGTCGACCGTGGCCTGATAATCGCGGCCGCCCTGGAGGATCAACATCGGCTTGCCGAGTTCGGCGGCGGTCGCGGCCGGATCGTAGCCGCGGAGATCGAGCCAGTAGCTCGCGGGCGTGCCGAGCGGAAGGCGGTCTGCCGGGGTCGACAGCGACAGGTCCGGACCGTCGACCAGCCTCGCCTTCTCGGTCAAGGCTTCGATCGCCGCCCGGGACGCCGCCTCGGTCTCGGGGTCCAGCGAGGCGAGGTAGCGCACCTGCCTGACGAGCGCCCAGTGCAGCGGCTCCGCGCCGCCGGCCAGCACGATCAGCCCGGTGACCGACGGCTCCGCTGCCGCGATCCGCGGGGCGACCGTACCCCCAAGGCTGTGCCCGAGCAGGAAGACCCGTCCCGAGTCGACGTTCGGGTTGTCTTGCAGGAGCTCGATCGCGGCCAGCGCGTGCGGGAGGTATTCGTCGTTCAGGGTGAAGTCACGGGCCTGTCTGGCCTCGCGTGGGTGGGCGTAGGTGACCTTGTCGAACCTGAGCACGGCCGCGCCCCGAGTCGCCAGTCCCCACGCGATGTCCTTGAACGGCTTGTTGCGGCCGATCGTCTCGTCGCGGTCCAGCGGCCCGGAGCCCGCCAGCAACACGACCCCTGGGTGACGGGTCCGTGGTTCTGAGTCGCGCGGCAGCGTCAGCGCCCCGGACACGGCGAGCGGACCCACACCCAGGGTGACGTCCTGCTCGTCGAGGGCGTCGGGATCCGTGTACTCGGGCGGCTCCCAAGGCGCGACCGGCTGCGTCGCGCTCGGAGGAGTGAGCTGCAAGGCAGCGAGCTCACCTTGCCCCGTGACCGACGCGACCACGCCGAATGCTCCCCGCGCGCAGCTGACCAGGATCTTGACGACGACCACGCCGTTGTCGGCCGGCTCGGTGACGGGGGCGCCGATCGAGCTGATCGAACCCTGCCGGCGGAGCTCGGCCTCCCAACCGGCCCGCAGCGCCTCGGGCGCCACCATCGGGCGCAGCTGCGCGGTGAACATCTCCTTGAGTTCGGCGAAGCGCCCGGCTCTCGCCAGCTCGAGCGCGGTCAGCACGGTCTGCGCGGCGGGCGGGGTCGTCATGACGTGCGGCGTTGCCGCCTGGCTCGGGGTGATTGCCTCGCGTCGTCCCCGCCACGCTTGCGAGCTGGGCGTCCGGTGGCGCGGTCCTTGCCCGGCGCGTCCTCTGGGGCCGGCAGGAAGACCGTGTACACCATCCGCCGCCTGCGGCCCTTGCCCGGCGCGTTCGCCAGCCGGGGCTGGAACACCTCGGTCAGGTCGCGGAGGAGTTCGGCGAACTCCTTGTCGGTCAGCCACAGCGCCCCGACGCGGTAGTCGGCGCCGTCTCGCGCGGGATCGGGCCGGCCGGCGGCGAGGTACCGGTCGGCGTCGGCCAGCATCCCCGCCACGTAAGCCATGAACGCGTGGGCGTGCTCCTCGCTGCTCATCGCCCTGGCCTCACCGGGGCCGATCCGCGCGGCGAACAACCGCAGCATGTAGGTGCGCTCGACCGCCCCTCGAACTCGGCGCTCGGCGACCACCTGCAGTACTCCCGCGTCGACCAGGAGCGCCACGTGCCGGTACAGGCTGCCCGGAGGCACATCCCCGAGCTCGGCCGCCAGCTGGCTGGTGGTGAGCGCGCGTTCGCCGAGGAAGGCCTTGACGATTCGCAGCCGGACGGGGTGCAGCAGGAGATCCGCGCTCGCCATGATCGTCAGCCTAGCCGACTATTCACATTTTTGCTAACGGTGGGGCGGCTAGAGCAGGAACGGAATCAGCTTCTTCGTGTGCTCCCGGTAAGCCGGATAGCCCGTGGGGAAGGCGGCGATGAGATTCTTCTCCTCGACGGTCGCGGCGTAATAGAAGTAGGCGCCCAGGATCACGGCGACGGCCAGTCCGAGGAAGTTGGTCGCCAGCGCGGTCCCGACCACCGCGAGGAGGAGTCCGGAGTAGATCGGGTGACGGACGTATCGGTACGGGCCGGAGGTGATCAGCTCCGGCTCGACCCGCTCGGTCATCGGCATGCCCCAATTGCGCCCGAGGTGGACACGCGCCCAGATTGCGAGCGCGAGCCCGGAGACGAACAGCACGGCTCCGATCGCTCCGATGATCGGGCTGTGGATGGCCGAGCCACCGCCCCGAAACACGCGGATCACCACGAACACCGAGATGAGGGTCAGGCCCGTCATCGGGAGCCTGCGCCTGCCGCCGATGCTCGCCTTGGCGCTTACTGCCGATACGAGCCAGTAGATCCAGAAGACGAGCCAGGCGATGCCTATAGCACTCTGGAGTGTCCTCACGGCGTCTGAGACCTATCCGTGTTGACCGGGCGCACGGAGCGTACGCCTTCGGCGTGACGGGGCCGACAAGGGGCAGGAGCTGTGACGACACGCAATTCGCAACACGGGCGCGGAGCCGCTCGAGTACGTCACGGCCACCGCGCCACCGGTCGGCCAGGGGAGCGGGCGAGCTAGGCGCGCACTACTGACCAACCTACTGGCGCTCTGCGAGCGCTTTGAAGTTGTTGAGGCCTTGTTCGAGACTCTTGCTATTCATGCGCTTCACGATGAGCGCATCAGCGAGCTTGCCTAACACGCCGCCCGGCAGCGCGTAGTCGAACGTCGTGGTCAGGCGTGTTCCGTCGCCTTCCGGCGTGACCTCCCAGCGAGCGCGACCCGACAACATGCCCTCCATCTGGAGAAGCTGCAGCTTGCCCGGCTGGTAGTCGAGGACCGTCTCGGTGATCGGTAGGGACAGGCCGGCCGACTTCACCTTGAAAGCGACCTTGCCTCCTTCTTCGGGGAAAGGTGCGGCGATGCTGATCTTCGTCATCCCCGGATACCAGTCCGGCCACCGGCTGGCATCGCTCAAGAGCGCCATGGTCTCCTGCGGCGAGGCCTTGATCTGGACATTGCGCTGCACGATCGCCATCGCGGATCTCCTCGCTCTCTCTGGTGTCGTCCCACTCCAGGACGCGGCTGAGCCAGTCGGCTGCGCCCGAACCGGACAGGACCATAGACGAGCACCGGCGCACGCCAACTCGGAACCGGTGCGATTGCAGGAACTTCCCCAGTGGGCGATCCAGGACTCGAACCTGGGACCTCTTCCTTATCAGGAAAACCTGGTGTCCCCTCCAGTCCCCCAACTCGCACTTAATCCCTGCAAAGTCGGTCTCGGCTGAGAGTGCCCGAAGGCCGGGCTGCTCGATGAGATCGTGATCATCTCCTTGCCCGGGTGCTGCGGTGGCGTCCGGCTGTCTGGCAGGGCGAATGATGCTTGGATCGAGCTCGAGCGGATGTCTCTGGGCGAGGCAGAGCAGCTGATCGACCTGCGCCTTTGAGCTGATCGACCTGCGCCTTTGGGCTCTCAAGACGTACCCCGGTCCCGCCGCTCCCGCCGCGGCCGCCCGATCCCGATCGCGGCGAGGACGTCCTCGTGCGGCGCGCCGGCTGGGGTAGAGGTTTTCAGGATCCCCGCTCAGTCCGGGGCTGCCGCAGTCCCGGGGCCGGTGGATCCGCGAGCTGTGCTCGCTCGACGATTTGCGGCCGAAGATTGGCGCCCTGGCGGATGAGCTCTGCCTGCACGGCGCGATGATCGACGTTCCGCGGCTGCCGGTTGGTTGCCGCTGCGAGTGCGGCGCAGATGCCGGCGGCGTGTCCGGTTGCCATAGCGATCGGAGTGACGCGGTAGGAAGAGTGCGCTTCGTGGGTGCCGGAGATGCAGCGTCCGGCGAGCAGGACGCGCTCGACCTCCTGGGGGACGAGGCAGCGCAGCGGGATGTCGTACACACCGCCGACCGGGAGTCTCTTGAGAACCGTGCCCTTGCCTTTGGGGTCGTGGATGTCGATCGGGTAAGAACCGCGGGCGATGGCATCCTCGAATTGTCGGCAGCCAATGACATCCTCGCCGGTCAGCTGGTACTCGCCGGCGATCCGCCGCGTCTCGCGCACGCCGATCGTGGTGCCGCTTTGAGCGATGTAGGAGTCGGCGAACCCGGGGACGCGTTTGCGCAGAAACCGTGCGATCTGCCGCATCTGCCCGCGGGCGATCCACTCCGCCTCGCTCAGCTGCCAGACGTCGGTGCCGAGCACGCCCGTGACGCGGGTGCTGTTGACGGTGACGTCCTGCTCGTGCGGGGTCGCGAACAAGAGCACGTCCTCGCGGGGCAGCTCCAGCTCGCCTGCCTCCTGGGCCGCGCGGATCAGGTCCCACAGGCCGCGCACCCCGCGCCACTCGTGCGGATGCTCGCGCACGTAGGCGGCAAACGGACCTCGATTGAATCCCGCCATCTGGAACATCAGCGTCATCGGCTGGACGAGCCCGTCCTCGTCCCGGCCGACCTCGAACCGCGCGCCGGCGGCCGCGGCCACGTCTCCGTCACCCGTGCAGTCCACGATCGTCTGGGCGCGAATGACCAGCGGCCCAGACTTAGTCTCGAACACGACCCCCTCTGGCTCGCTGTCACCGACCACGCTGCTGGCGAGTGCGTGGAGCAGGAACCGGACCCCTGCATGATCGAGCAGGTCCAGGGCGACGAACTTGTATTGCTCCGGATCGAACGGGACCGTGTAGCCGGTGGCCCGCGACGGCGGAATCGCCCCGCCCGCTTCATACAGCTGGCGCAGGAACAGCTCGAGCACACCAGCGACAACCGGCTCGCCCGGACCATGGTCCGTCGGCAGCAGGCGAAACCCCGCCTCGACGCCGTCGAGGCTCGCTGAGCGAGCCTCGTTATGAAAGGACATCAGGGGCATCACCAGCGCGGCGGTCGCATTGCCGCCGAGGAACCCGTGCCGCTCGACCAGGACCACGTCCGCGCCGGCGCTGGCGGCGCCGACGGCGGCGCCGAGGCCGGCGGGGCCGCCACCGACGACCAGCACCTCGGCCTCGCCCGCGACCACGGCCTCGCGCCGCGGCAATATGACAGTCTGCTGGCGGTCAGGCCGCTGCAGCGGGGGCATGCTCGTGACGCTCCCGTTCGTCCCAGCCGTCGATCACCCGCTCGGGATCGGGACGCTCGTCCAACAGCTCAGCGACCACCTGGGTGGTCAGGGCGGCGCGGCGCTGCAGCGCCGGCAGCCGCTGATCGAGGTGCTCGCGAACCCGTGCGCGAAGATCCCACATCCGGTCGATCGCGGCCAGCAGCGGCCCTGTCTGGGCGCGCTCGACGCCATCCACACATGGCATCTGCAACGCCTCGAGCATCGCGCTTACCTTCCGCGCGTAGGGCAGCGCGAGAAACGGGACGCCCGCAACCGCGGCGAAGATCAGAAAGTGCAAGCGCATCCCGACCGCCAAATCGAGGTGGTCCATCAGCCCCGCGAGTTCACCCGGCCGATACTGGCCGCGCAAGACATAGGCGCGCTCCGGAAAAGCCATCTGTCCGATCACTCGGTGAGCCTCGCGAATGTCCTGGCGCTCCATCGCGACAAACAGGACATCCGCGTCGAACCGGTCGACGATGAAGTCCGCGCCGTGCGCTAGCAACGCGTGGTACACGTCCGCCTGGAGATCTCCCGCAGCGCCGCCCGGCTCACGCACCGACATCCCGACCAGATGCCGCTCCTTTCCGATCCCCTCCTGCTCGAGCAGGGACTGCGGGAACGGCAGCCGCTCGAGCAGGAACGCCGGGTCGGCAGTCGCGGCGATCGGCCGGTCAACGCCGATCTGCTCCAACAACCGCTTCGTCTGATGATCACGCACCGTCAAGAACCGCATCCGGTTGAGCACCTCGACCACTTCCTGGCGCTCGGACCGCCGCTCCAGCGGCCCCACGCCGATCGCATACGTGGCGGTGGGGACACCGAGCTGCTGGGCGATCCTGGTGACGTGCAAGTAGTTCTCCGCTTCACGGTCGTACAGGATCCCCCCACCGCCCAACAGCATCAGGTCAAGCCGCTCGACCTCCGACTGGATCTCCGCTCGCATCGCCTCACGGGCAGGCACCACACGATCCACATCATGACGCGTCTGCGTGTCCGCGACGTTACGGGAGAACACCACGATCTCAGCTTCCGGCAAAGCCGCGCGTAACTCCGAGATCGCCACCGTCAGGATCGCCTCGTCACCCACGTTCAACCCTCCGTACGAGCCGGCGATCCCAATCACATGACGGCGCATCGACCTCGGCCGCGCATCATCGATATCCATGTACCCATCCCTTAGATGGCAATCGCGAACATGCCTGCCTTCGAAGGCGCGTTCATCGTGCTCGACGAGTCCACGAAAAGCATTGTGCCGGCGGCCAACGGTGGTCTGCGGTCTTTCGACCGGGGGCCAATGACAGGCACGTGCAGCGGTCATCATCTTTCATTGACGATCGGGGGCTCGAAGGCAGAGTTGCCCCACCGAGCGAAACGCCTAATGCCTCGAATCCGACAGCTCGCAGGTGAATGCTTGCCAGGATGACCGAGGTCCCCGGGCCGTCCCCTCGCGCTGCGAGGAGGACCATGGCCGCTCAGGTACGCGGGGCAAAGCGTTTCTCTCGACGTGTGCACGAAGCGCCGCTCGCCGAGGGCTTCTGGGTTGCTAGGCGTGACCACCGGTGCGTGACGGGTCGGTCCTTTTCTACCGGCCGGCAAGCGTCTGCCGACTGCCGTCCGTGCTGGGGAAGGAAAGTCCTGCGTCTCCGTCGCTTCCGGCAGCGTCACTGCGCGACCTGCCCGCGGCGGCTCGTTGAGAGAGCGGGCGTCATACGCCGGAGCGACGGTCACGGTCGCACGCCTGGTTCGACTCGAGTGCTGACGGGATCGAGGTTGGCGAGGTATGGGCCGAGTTCCTCGGCGACGACCTTCTGTCGCGCCGGCCATGGTGGCTGCTCGTGCACGTGCGAGTGCCAGCCGAGGCCGTCGATTACGCGCGCATCCAGGTACAGGGGCCGGTTACCGGTGAGGAGCGTGCCATGGATCACCGGCCGCAGAGGCTCGGGGCGTTCCCCGACACCGAGCAGGTGTGCGATTCCGGCGGCTGCCGTGTCGGCCTGCTGGGCTCCGATGCCACCGTGCTTGACGGGGAAGTCGGTTGCGTCGCCTGCGGCGAACACACGGCCGCCCGTGCCTCGCACGAGGCACCGTCCGTCGATCGGAACGAACCAGGCGGTCCCCGCGGGAATCCCGCGTACGCCGGGTCCGCTGACCTTGGGTAGGGTGACGATGCGGTGCGTCTCGACGCGCGTCTCGCCGAACGTGACGAGCTGCGGGGTTGGCACTTGCGGGATTACCCCGGTGTACAGCCTGATTCCGGCCTGTGCGAACAGGCGCAGGGTGGCCTCCCCCGCCGCCTGGCCGAACGCCTTCAGCGG
>Ga0187772_10001803_pt1 | contig 10381 bp, 11 predicted proteins | sample 0116_SJ02_MP15_2_FD_133137 | JGI IMG/M metagenome (GOLD analysis project Ga0187772, IMG submission 133137) | Tropical peat soil microbial communities from peatlands in Department of Meta, Colombia - 0116_SJ02_MP15_20_MG | ecosystem: Environmental > Terrestrial > Soil > Wetlands > Peat | place... | reverse complement strand
GGATAGAGCTGGTTGAGAAGGTGGAGGAAGAGGCGAAGGCCATGGGCAGGGTGCTAAGATCTGCCGAGAAGCCGCCCACGGACAAACTGGACGTCGTGTTGAGTCCAGAACTTTCGGGCATTGCAGCACACGAATCGGTGGGACATCCACAGGAGGCAGACAGGGTTCTAGGCAGAGAAGGTGCCCAGGCCGGAGAATCCTATCTTAAGGAGGAGAGCCTTGGGAAGACGATAGGCAGCCCAGAGGCGAACGTCAGCGATGATCCGACGCTGCTCCATTCGAACGGATACGTGCCAGTGGACGACGAGGGGATCGTTGCGAAAAAGCGCCTTCTTATCAAGGATGGCGTTATCAACGAGTTCTTACAGAACAGGACGACAGCGCACGAATTCGGCCTTCGAAGCAATGGCGCTGCGAGAAGCGTGTCGTTCAACCGAGAACCGATAATCAGGATGTCGAACACATTTGTCGAGCCTGGAGATTACTCCACCGAAGAAATCCTCAAGGAGGTGAGACACGGTGTCTTCTTCAAGACCTTCACGGAGTGGAACATCGACGACAAGAGGCTCAACCAGCGATATGTCGCACTCGAAGCGTATCTGATCGAACAGGGAGAGCTGAAGACCCTCGTCAGATCTCCGGTGCTCGAAATAACGACCCCGAAGCTCTGGGGGAGCGTAAAGGCGCGCAGCAAGCACATGGAGTTTGAGTCTGCGACCTGCGGCAAGGGGGACCCCCAGCAGGGGGCGCCTGTCTGGACTGGGGGGCCTGAAACGCTGCTTTCGGGCATTAAACTCGGATCGAGGTGACTTGGTTGGACCTGAATGAACTGAACGAGGAGGCTGTCTCCGCCGCCAGGAGCCTGGACGTGGACGACGCAGTCGCCCTGAGCTCGAAGAGCGCCGACAGCATGATCAGGTTCGCCAACAATTCGGTGACGGTCGTCAACCGGGTGGAGGAAGCCGAGCTCACGGTCTATCTCGCAAAGGACAGGAGGAAGGCGATAGCCTCGACCTCTAACATTGATAGGTCCGCTGTGAAGAAGTTCGTCCACGATCTCTTCGCTTCCATGAGAGGGCTCCCGGAGTCCGAGTATGCGCCGCTCCCAGGCCAGGCTGCAAGATACTCGCCGAGCAGGTTAGGCTTCGACAAGAAGCTCGAGAACATAGATGACGAACTCCCTGACCTCGCAAGAAGGGCGATTGATTCTTCGCTTTCGGCCGGGGGGAAGAGGTCGGCGGGGGTCATCAGTGCCGGCAAGGGCACGGTTGCCATCCTGACCTCGGCTGGGACCGAAGGGTCTGATTCCAGGACTGCGATCACGCTCAACATCAGATCCTTCGCGGAAAACGAAGCGAGCGGCCACGGACTCTCCTGCTCCACTTCTCTTTCCCGGTTCAATCCCGAGGACGCAGGGAGGAAAGCTGGGGAGGGAGCGAGGGCGATGCGTGAAGCTTCCGAACCCGAGGCGGGGAGGTATCAGGTATTGCTGAGCCCGACTGTGGCGTCCAATCTAGTGGAAACGGTCGCGGGTGCTGCGTCTGCGTTCTCGGTTGATGCAGGGACCTCCTATCTGGCTGATAAGGTGGGCAAGAAGGTGGCCTCTGAGAATTTCAACCTCACCGACCACGGAGTGACCGAGGGGGGCCTCGGAGGGAGGGTATTCGACGACGAAGGGGTGAAGACCCGGTCGAACAGGATAATCGAATCGGGGACGCTCCGCGGATACCTCCACAATTTGACCACCGCGAAGAAGTGGAAAGTGAAGAGCACGGGCAGCGCCGGGTTCGTTGCTCCGCGCCCATGGAACCTGGAGGTTGGTAAGGGAGATTCTTCCTACGATGAGCTGGTGAAGGAGATGAAGAGAGGAATCATCCTCACGAGCAACTGGTACACGCGATTCAAGAATTACAGAACGGGGGAGTTCTCAACGGTCCCGCGCGATGGAGCATACCTAGTCGAGGGGGGGCGGGTGGTGAAGTCCTTGAAGGGGATGAGGGCAGGGGACGACCTCCAGAGGCTCTTCTCCTCGGTGCGGTCGCTTTCAAAACAAAGGGAATGGGTCCAGTGGTGGGAGGTGGACACGCCCACTCTCTGCCCCTGGGTCCTGGTGGACGGCCTCACCATTACCCGAGCCTACGGATAGGACGGGTGGGGCTGCGCAGAGAGGCAGCCCGCTTAGACGGACTAGCGAACCACCGGAACTGTTTCGAGTGCTTGGTTCAGAAACGCGGCATCCGGCTCGTAGTCCACAAGCCTGTTCGCGAGCTTATCCTCGTACGCCCTCAGGTCGAGGAGGCCGTGCCCGCTCAGGTTGAAGAGGATTGTCTTGGCCTCGTCCTTCCGTTTGCACTCCAGTGCGATGTCTATGGCGGCCTTCACCGCGTGGTTAGACTCGGGCGCAGCCACGATCCCTTCGGTCTGTGCCAGGAGGATGCCCGCGTCCATTATCTCGTTCTGGGAGTAGGCAACGCTTCGCATGTACCCCTTGTCAATAAGCATGCACATCGAGGGGGCCTTGCCGTGGTACCTCAACCCGCCGGCGTGGATCGGGGGGCATAGATAGGAGTGGCCCACAGTATGCATCTTAAGGAGAGGGGTTGTCTCGGCAACGTCGGCGAAGTCGTACCTGTAGGAGCCCCGGGTCGTCGACGGGACCGCCTTGGGCTCGGCTGCAACGAACTCCGCTTCGCTCTGTCCTCGAAGCCTGTCCCGCATAAACGGGTATGCGAGCCCGGCGTAGTTGCTCCCTCCCCCGATGCACCCGACGATGTAGTCCGGCTCGTCCCCGAACTCCTCCATCTGAAGCTTGGCCTCTTGCCCGATAACTGACTGGTGCATGAGCACGTGGTTGAGGACGCTACCCAGAGAGTACTTCGTGTTGTCATGGGTCACGCAGTCCTCTATGGCCTCGCTGATGGCAAGGCCCAGGCTGCCCGGGTGGGCAGGATTCCCTTCAAGGAATTTTCTACCTGCGTTGGTTCTTGAGCTGGGAGATGCATGGACTTCCGCACCGTAGACTTCCATGAGCGTCTTTCTGTATGGCTTTTGGTCGTAGCTGCTCCTTGTCATGTAGACGGTGAGGTCGATGTCGAATAGGGACGTGGCAAGGGCCAGGGCGCTCCCCCACTGTCCCGCGCCTGTCTCTGTCGTGAGACGCTCGGTGCCCTCCTTCTTGTGGTAGTAGGCCTGGGCTATGGCTGTGTTCGGCTTGTGACTCCCAACTGGGTTCAGGTCTTCGCGTTTGAAGAAGATCTTTGCGGGCGTCTTCAGTCTCTGCTCGAGCCTGGTCGCCCTGTATAGGGGGGTGGGGCGCCCAAGTCGAAGATAAGCTTCTTTGACCTCCTCTGGGATGGGGATGAACTCCTGGGTGGAGACCTCCTGCATGACACACTCCTTGGCGAACAGACGCAAGAGGGGTTCCGGCGCCATGGGCTGCATGGTCCTCGGGTCGAGGGGAGGGGGGAGAGGCTCGGGAAGATCGTGCTGGATGTTGTAGAAGCTGCTGGGGAGCTTGTCCTCCGAAAGGACAGATTTGAGTTGGGTCATGCCGATTGGAGAGGGGCTGTTCTATGACAAATATATACAGTCGTGACGTTTTGTGTACATGGCTTTCGTGCGGGAACGTGCCAGAAACGCTCAAGAAAGCGCACTTGAGTACATCGTGTCGTGTGGCCCAGTATCAAGGCGGAATTCCAGAGGCAGGTGGTAAGGCCTGCGGTGGTCAGAAAGATGATCGAGTGCGGGATGCGGGTCTCGGACGACCTGAAGATCTACGTCGGTGACGTAGAGGTGGACTATCTTGCGGTTTCACGCGCAGTTGGAGTCGACAGGCGGGTCGTAAAGCAGACAGCGGAGCAGATCCGCAAGAACCCGTATCTCTACTCGATTTTCTCTAGGACAAGGCCTCTGGGGACAAGCCTGGTGGACGTTGTGTCTCTCCTAGGGTACTCGGCGCTGGTGGTCGAGGCGGACCCAAAATCCCCAGGCGTGATGGCAGGGGTTGCGGAGATCCTGTCTCGGCACGGCATGGTGGTCAGACAGGCCGTGGCGGAGGATCCGGAGATGGTCCCCGACGCGAAAATGACCCTGGTCGTCGAAGGGCAGCTCACAGGTCAAGCCATGGAGGAGCTGCACAGTCTCAAGGTCGTGCGAAGCATCAAGATTCTGAAGTAGGTTGGCCGAGACATTCGACCCTGCAGTCATGCACTCGCTGTTCGTAGGCGAGTTGGAGCACACGGAATCCCTCGCCGGCCCTGAAGCAGAACAGGAGAAGCAGGAGGCTGGCTACTTCTCCAGCATCCTCGAGAAAGTCCACGACACCGTACTGAGTATTTCGTTCAGGCGCGCCTTCTCCCTGTAGTTCTCGATAACCAACTTGACGATGCTGCCATTTGCTTCGTCGACGTCATACTTCAGTTCGGTCCCCTTCGCCAGCTTGCCTGCCTTTACCAGTTCCTCGTCCTTCGTCTTCATCCCCTGAAGTATCTTTCCCACGAGGAACGACTTGAAGGGTGGCGTTGTGGACTTCAAGACGATCCCGCTGGGTTCTATCTCGACGGAGTCGGAAGTGATGGACGCAGTCGCAACGGCCCCCCCTCCCTTGTCGCGTTTGAGTTCGCGTACCTCTGGGACTTCCTTGGTCTCCGCAAGCATCTCGTTGGCCGACCTGAAGGTCGACGCTCTGAGGGTCGCGTCCACGTATTCCAGAGTCTCCTTAAGCCGCTCTATCTCCTCCTGAAGCTGCGCTACCCTCCCTTCCAGCCAGAGCTTGAGTTCCGCTGCCCTCTTGATGTCGGATTCGGAGGAAGCCATCGAGCGAGTCCCGGGGCTTTACGCTAAAAACGTTAGTCGGGACCGGTCCCCTGGAGGGAGGCTTCGGTGAAAGTGATAAGCAAGATACTCTCGGGCCCCGGCCCTTGCTCAGTCTGAAGCGCAGGACGGCTGTGGTCGCAAGCGCTGCGATCTTCGCCGCACTCTACGCAGTATTGGGAACGATACCAATCTCCCAACTCCTGCTGGGTTCAGGAAATTTTCTTACGGCGAGCAACTTCGTCACCCCACTAGCGGGAATGATCTTCGGCCCATTGGTCGGGGGATTCGCCGCCGTCGTCGGAGACCTGCTGGACGTCTATGGAGGGAGCATCTCCCTTGCGGGCGGCACAGGGCTGGCAATCCTAGCCGCGGATCTTGCGACGGTCGCAGTTGCAGGGTTCGCTTACAGAGGCAAGAGGAGGGCGGCGCTGGTGCTCCCCATTGCGATTCTAGCATTGTACTGGCTGGACCCCATCTCGGTCCTATTCGTCGGCCCCGTCCCGTTCACCTGGCTGCACATGATTTCGCTGTTCCCGCTGGGAGGAGCATTGTGGCTAGAGAGAGGAGGAAGGATCTCGAAGCTGAACCCAATCTACGTGGTAAGCGTTACATTCGGAGCCCTGTTGTGCGGTCAGCTGACGGGCACTCTAGTAGGCCAGGAATTGTCGGTAAGAGTCTACCAGACTCTCTCGCTCCAGGCATGGCGAGGATTAGTCCCAGCGTTCTTCCCGCTTTACCCCGTCGAACGCACCCTCTTCACGACAGTCGGGTCGCTCATTTCTGTCCCTGTCCTACGCTCTCTCTGGCGTAGACAACATCCCCTCGCCCCCGGCTGAGGGTCAGCGCGGCGCGTCCGGGAGCAGATATTAATGCAATATCCAAAGGTCCAACTCGGAATGCCTAGTAAGGAACGACCCTATGCGCCGGCTCTCGACCACTTCAGAATGCTCCTGCAGGAGCAGGTGGAACGCTCGGAGAGGATTGGAAGGCCGGTAGAGTGGCTTGACTACGCGAAATTGGACGAGCTCGTCGTAGGCGTCATTGGGGGGGACGGAATCGGGCCCATCATAGCAAGAGAGACAACAAGGGTGATGGAGAGCCTCCTGAATGACGAAATCAGCTCTGGAAAGGTTGTGATCAGGGAGATAGCCGGGCTCACAATTGAGAATAGGATCAAACAGATGAAAGCTCTACCTGACGAGGTTCTGTCTGAAATCCGGAAGTGCCACGTTCTTCTGAAGGGGCCCACCACCACACCAGAGGAGGGGAGCGGGATGCCCAACATCGAGAGCGCCAACATAGCGATCAGGAGAACCTTCGACCTCTTCGCGAATGTCCGCCCGGTCAGAGTCCCGGCTCAGGGCATCGATTGGGTCTTCTTCCGGGAGAACACCGAAGGCGAGTATGTGCTGGGGAGCAGGGGACTGATGGTCACTCCTGACCTCGCCGTTGACTTCAAGGTGATAACGAGGCCTGGCGCCGAGAGGATTATCCGGCTGGCATTCGAGCACGCGAGGAAGACCGGGCGGAAGAAGGTCACGGTCGTTACCAAGGCCAACGTAATCAAGACCACGGACGGGCTCTTCCTCGAGACCGCAAGAAAGGTTGCACAGGACTTCCCCGAGATCAAATGGGACGGATGGTACGTCGACGTTTTCACCGCCAAGCTCATAGACGAAAAGCGGAGGCGCGAGTTCGAGGTGGTCGTGTTGCCGAACCTGTACGGAGACATCGTAACCGACGAGGCAGCCGAACTGCAGGGAGGGGTGGGGACCGCGGGGAGCGCCAACATAGGGGCACGATTCGGGATGTTCGAGGCCATCCATGGCTCGGCGCCTAGGATGATCACCGAGGGGAGGGGCGCATACGCTGACCCGCTCAGCCTGATGAGAGCAGCGGTGATGATGCTGGAGCACGTAGGGATGCTGAAGCAGAGCCGGAAGCTGGGGATGGCCTTGGATATCTGCGCCATTTACGAAAAGAAAGCGGTAGTTACCGGTCGGTCAGACGGAGCGACGGCGACCCAGTTCGGGGACGAGGTCATAGCCGCACTGAGGGACCCCGCTCTGGAAGCCAGATGGAAGTCCCACCTGAGCTAGTGATGCCGCCGGCGGACTCCGGTGGGATTCTAACCGTGGATGCGGAAGTCACGGTGGTTTCGAGGAGGTGCTGGTTCCACCTCGACACTGTCGACGCGGGCGCGAGGAGGCCCAACCCTGGCCCATTCAAGAACCCTCTTGACGTTCCTCTCATCCCCCTCGAGGAACGCTTCAACTGAGCCGTCTGGGAGGTTCCTCACCCATCCTCTGACACCCAGGTTGGAAGCGATCTGGGCCATGCTGGATCGGAAGGAGACACCGTGCACGAGCCCTCGGACTCTGAGCCGGATCGCGGTGGCCATTTGCCTCACTTTATCGTCGTCATAATGCCGGTGATCCCGCTCGTGACGAAAGATACTGCCAGGGCAGCTATGAGTAGAGCGGTGATTCTGGAAAGGGCTATTGTCCCATTTGCTCCAAGGAATCTCCTCACCCATTCAGAGCTGGATAGGATCAAATAGGCGAGCGCTGCATTGCACCCGACGGCGATGAGCGCAATTAGTGGGCTGTATGGAGCAGACGAGATTATGATCACGGTCGAAATTGCCCCGGGACCAGCGAGGAGGGGAGTAGCGAGAGGAAATGTCGCGACATCGGATGGCTTGAGACCCTTCGACCGTATGTCTCCGCCCATGAGCTGATCGACAGCTACAACGAAAAGTATGATGCCTCCGGCAATGCGGAAGTCGTCGATGGTTATTCCGAAGATATCGAATATCAACCAGCCGAACAGAGAGAAAACCACGAGGATGACAGTAGCTATGACCACGGCTTGCCTTAGGATCCTCTTTCTATCTTTGGGATAATCATTGGTCAGTGCCACGAAGAGAGGCACCGTGCCTATGGCGTCGAACACGGCGAAGAGAAGCACAAACGCCTCGACGAAGAGCACGATGTCAAAGGCGAAGAAGGAAGAAATCAGAGACAACTCTTCGAGCCCCTGAGCCCTCCAAACGGATAAATAAGCAGTTGACCCGATTTTTTCGTCGACCTTGTCTCAAGTCACGGAGTCGGCCATCAACGAAGCCATGTCGAAGATAATGGATCCCGAACTGGGGAGACCGATAACAGATTTGAAGCTGATTGACAGGATGGCAGTGTCAGATGGGACCGTCGACCTGGAGTTTCATCTGACGGCGCCCTTCTGCCCCCCTATCTTCGCGCTCAAGATAGCGAGCGACATCAAGGCGGGCCTCCTCTCAGTACCTGGAGTCAGGGACGCGAAGGTGACGCTGCGTGGCCATTACCTCGCAGACGCTGTGAACAAGCAAGTGAACAAGCCGGCCCAAACGGCACGGTAGGGGTTTTGCAGGTGGGCAGCCGGGAACGCGTCATAGAGTACCTGGGTAAGGCGGGGATATCTTTCGAACTGAGAGATTTCGGGGAGAGCACCAAGAACTCGGCCCTCGCGGCGTCCGCCCTCGGATGCACTGTGGCGGAGATAGCAAAGAGCGTGGTCTTCGTGGGGGAAATGACGGCGGTCGTGATCATTTCTGGGGATAGGCGAGTTGACCAGTCGAAGCTGTCAAGAGCCGCAGGAGAGCATGTCCACATAGCGGGACCCGATGAGGTGAGAGAACGGACGGGGTTCCCGATAGGGGGTGTCCCGCCTTTCCCTCACAGGAGGGAGGTCCACGTCTTCCCGGACAGTTCGTTGACAAGGTTCGGCCATGTCTGGGCCGCGGCCGGCACTCCAAATTCTGTCTTCAGAATCGGCACCCTAGATCTGCTACGACTCGTAGGTAGCGGCCCCCACGAACTCGCCGAATAGCTTGGAAAAGTTATAGAGACACGGCCCGGGCTCTATAGAGACATGCCCGCAAGGAAGGCCATCGAGATGGGGGAGGGAACTATCCTTGTCTCACTCCCCAAGGACTGGGTCAGAAAAAACGGGGTCAAGAAAGGCGACACCCTCACGGTCGAGGAGCTGTCCCCCGGGAAGCTGATGGTCAAACCATTCCAAGGTGGAGAAGGGGAGCCTAAACAGATAGTGATTGAATACCCCGGGGAGGACCTCAGCCAGGTCTCGAACGACGTGACCGGGGCCTATCTGCTTGGGTACGACATCATCAGGCTGGTCGGGGCGAAGGTGATCTCAAGGGAGGACAGGGCCGGAATCAAGGGGACTATAGGAAGACTGGTAGGGCTTGAGATAATGGACGAGGACGCGAAGCGCATCACCATGCAGTTCCTCCTCGAACCCACGGCGATCATACCAGAGAGGATCGTCCTGAGGATGTCTGGCCTGCTCGACGGAATGCTCAAGGACATGGCAGAGGCTCTCTCCAGAGGTGACCAAAAGCTGTTGGCACTAGTGGGGGAGCGGGACGACGAAGTCGACAGGCTCTACTTCCTGCTCGTAAGGGCGACTAGGGCGGCGGTTATCAGGCCCGAAGTCGCCGAAGGGTATGGTCTTTCTCCCGTCGACCTGCTCGACTACCGAGTCCTCGCGAGCTTTCTTGAAAGCATCGGGGACGCCATCACAGAACTCTCACACAAGTTCCACGGGAAACCCAGTGCCAAGAGACTTTCCCAACAGTATTCCGCATGCGTTGCGAAGCTCACCACCATGAACGACCTCGCGGTGCAGGGCTTCGTTTCGAGGAGGGCTGGAAGGCAACGGACCATCAACAAGCAGGTGAGCTCCCTCGCCCAGGAGGTCACCCATATGCTCGAAGCCATAGCCAAGACGCCGACTGGAGACGGGGCCGGCACGGCGGAGACGCTGGCTTCCCTCGAAAGGGTAAGCAAACTTCTCGTGGACGTTTCGGATCTTGCAGTGATCACCAAACAGACTTCCTAGCTGCTTGGTTCTCGGAACGCTTAATTACGGAAGCCATTCTGCTGGTATATGCAGAAGTACCTTTTCGTTACCGGCGGAGTGATGTCGGGGCTCGGAAAGGGCATCATTACGTCCTCAGTTGCCAAGCTACTCCAGCTCTCCGGTGTCGAAGTGACATGCCTGAAGATTGACCCCTACCTCAATTTCGACGCAGGGACAATGAACCCCTACACCCATGGTGAAGTCTTCGTGACCGACGACGGCGGGGAGACGGACATGGACCTAGGAAACTATGAGCGATTTCTGAACCGAGACATGACGAAAGCGAACAATATCACGACCGGCCAGATTTACAAGAAAGTCATCGACGACGAACGGAGGGGACGATTCCTAGGCAAGTCCGTCCAAATAATCCCGCACGTGACCGACGAGATCAAGCGGCGAATAAGGGAGATCGCCGAGAAGGAGAACGTGGACATCCTCGTGGTAGAGTGCGGAGGAACAGTCGGAGACATCGAGAGCCTTCCGTTCCTAGAGGCGTTCCGTCAGATGAGGATGGAGGAGGGGATCTCGAAAACCCTCTTCCTGCATGTCAGCCTCGCCCCTGAGCTTGCGGTGGTGGGGGAGATGAAGACCAAACCTACCCAGCACAGCGTGCAAGAGATGAGGAGGATTGGAATCCAGC
>Ga0187772_10001802_pt1 | contig 10382 bp, 9 predicted proteins | sample 0116_SJ02_MP15_2_FD_133137 | JGI IMG/M metagenome (GOLD analysis project Ga0187772, IMG submission 133137) | Tropical peat soil microbial communities from peatlands in Department of Meta, Colombia - 0116_SJ02_MP15_20_MG | ecosystem: Environmental > Terrestrial > Soil > Wetlands > Peat | place... | reverse complement strand
AGCAGGGATTGAATTTGAGCGTGCGCGCCAGCATGGGGCTCGCGACGTTTCCCCACGATGCGCAGACGCCCCACGACATCATCCGCCAGGCCGACGAGATGATGTACGTGGTGAAAAACACCACCCGCGACAATATTGGAGTGGCCTCGCGGGGGATGGTGGAGACGTAGGATCGGGTCATCGGGCGATCGGCTCATCTGACGAATGTAGAGCGGGACGCTTTCCGCGCAGGCCACACTTCTCTTTGATTCCTGCGTCAGCATTCGTTGATCCAGTCGCGCCAGTCGTTCTTTTTAAATGAGGGGAACACCAGCGTGGCGCGCCGCGCGGCGGAGCTGATCGTCAAGGGTGGCGAGCGGAAGCGCACGCCGCGAGGCCAACTCCAGGTAGGCGGCATCGTATACGGTTAAGTTCTGCTGCCGCGCCAAAAGGAGAATTTGCCCGAACGTGCGCACCGCATCGCCTGGCTCGACCGACACCTGGAAGGACGCGAATCGATCCAACAAGGCAGTTATTATCGAACCGGAAATGCGTTTTCGCTGTTCCGCGACCAAGAGTGCATTCGCTACTTCGAACGGCCAAAGAGCGGGCACGACCGCTTCGGCTCCGGCGTAGAGCAGATCGAGGGCGCGCTCGCTGATCTTGTTCGCCTCCTCTGCGAAGCACCAAGCAACGGTCACCGACGCGTCGATAACGAGCCGTCTAGCGTCGGCCTTCATTGATCAGTTCCTTGATGGATATTCCTCCCAAGGTAAGGCCCTTGCGAAGTGCCCGAATTTCCCTGACAAGCGTGCGCGGGTCCTTCGCGGTAGTGGAGTCGGCCGGCACGAGTTTTGCGATGGGCACGCCACGCCGCGTGATTTGAATCACCTCGCCCTTCGCTACTCTCTGGAGGAGGGCATTCAGGTGGGTTTTGGCTTCAAAGGCTCCGACTGAGGTCAACGGACATCCTCCATATCAACTAGTTTACCAACTAGTAGGTTAGTGGTCAATGGGTTCACTCGACGGGGAGGTCACTGTTTTTCCCGCTGCTGCAGATCTTTGGGCGCGTCAGTTTTTGGCGGTTCTTGCGGTTCTGGTTTCAGAGCAAATGAGTTGGCCGGGGCGTTCGGATTCACGCCAAAATCCCACACATAAAGGTTGATTGCGTCTTTGGCCAGCAATTCGGCAACCGCATATTCGCCGGCGGGCAGGGGGTCGATGGGAGTGAGCTTGATCCAGCCTCCGGTCATCGCCGTGACAGTGGCGGCGACAAAACGCTCGTCGGTTTTGGATTTTCCAGTAACGGCGGTTTTCAGGGCTCCGGCCACGCGTTTGTTGCCCTTGGTCTCGACCCGGATGATCTTGAAGCGTTCAATGGCGGGAAGCGGCGGAGGCTCGCCGGGGGCTGAGGCCGTAGCGGGCGCCGCCGAGGCCTGGGCCGGCACGGGCTGATCGGCTTCGAGATTGACGTAGAGCGATGGAGTGGCGGTGTGCGCCTGCACCTTGGCGTGCGCATCGGGCAGTTCGATGGTCTGCTTGGCGCCGGCCAGGGGATTGATCGCCGATCGGAGAATGTTCGACTTCAGGCTGCGATTCAGGTCGCTGCCGGACTGCTGAATCTCGTCGAGCTGAGGCTCGTTCTGGAAAGTGTCGAGGAGGAATACCCCACCCTCGTCGGAAAGGCGCAGACCGGGGGCGACCTGGGGCGAGCGTGCTTCGACGGCCTTCCGTTCGGCTTCGATTTCCTTGTCGAGTTCGGCGGCCTCGGGGATGGGACCGCCGGTGAGGCGGCCTTCTTCATATTTCTTCGTGGCGTCCCAATCGACCATCGATTTAGGGACCTCTTCCCACTCGCCGCGTTCGGCGCTGAAGTAGCGGACACGCTCCCCGTGGATTTCATACTTGGTGATGGCCTGATAGGAGCCGTCTTTGAGAATGAGGCGCTGGGCCAACGTTTGAGCGGAGAGGGATCGCGGGACATTGAAGGCGGCGAGGATAAGAACTGCGGCGAAGAGAATGGGAGATTGGCGAAGCACGGATTTCATCCCAGAAAACATTATCGCCTTTCACAACCGCCCGTAAGAAGTTTAGATGCAAAGGAATAGAGGGTATGGCTGTTCATAGAAAATCCCTGTTGACATTTCACAATATTCTGTTATAACAGAAATAACTGATATGACGCAATTGAACGCGGCGAAGAAGCGGTTCATCCTGCACTGGGGCGAGATGGGAGCCCGTTGGGGAATCAACCGCACCGTTGCCCAAATCCATGCGCTCCTCCACATTTCCGCTACCCCGTTGACGGCAGAAGAGATTGCCGCCTTGCTGAATGTGGCTCGGTCCAATGTGAGCACCAGCATTCGCGAGCTGCAGGGTTGGGGGCTGGTGAGGGCAGCCCACGAACTCGGCGACCGGCGACAGCATTTTGAATCGGTCAAGGATGTGTGGGAGATGTTCCGAATCATCATTGATCAGCGGAAGAAAAGGGAAATCGATCCTACGATTGATTTACTGCGACTGTGCATTTCCGAGCTTAACGGCGGAAATGCGGACGATGTTTACACGAAACAGAGGCTCCATGAAATCTATGAGTTCTTCAGCGACGTGGACATGCTTTACAGGGACATTTATCAGTTTCCAGTGACAACGCTGAAAACTCTGGTCAAGGCGCGAGGCACGGTTCGCAAGCTGTTGTCATCGAAGACAGCGCGGTGAGCCCTTTTTTTGATAAGTTGATTCTGTATGTACAGAAAGGTCTGAAATGTCAGGCGTTAAAGATCGCCCATTCGAAACGGAGGCAGGTTATGGTGTCGATTGTTTTCTTGGCAGGCTTAACGGCAACTCTAGTTACATCGTTCGCCATCGTGGCGTACCTCAGGGCACCCTTGCGCAGCATTTTAGTGGAGCTCTGCGGAACCAGGGAGAGGGCTGCGTTCTGGGTTGCGTTTTCGAACGTGACCCTTGGCCTTTTTCCACTGATCTTCGCAATGCAATACACCCCGGAATTGAAGCCTGGATCTCCGGTGGTCTTTGAGGTGGCAGCTCAGCTGAAATGGGCCTTGGCTGGTCTTTTGAGCGCCGTGGCGGTCCTGGGTTGGGTGCTCAGCAGATTCATTCGGCGGCAACCGGTGGGGAACGTCAACGAATCGGGTAAGGCGGGCGCGTAATAGCACGATCAGCCTTGGGGAGGCAGATCATGGAGCAATCCGGCGTAGCGCTCAGTGTCATCACAGGTGCCTTCGGTTTTTCGGGCAACTCCATTGCCAAGCGGCTGCTTGCCATGGGCGAAAGAGTGCTAACCCTGACAAACCACCCGCGTGCCAAAGCTGCGTTTGAGTCAGCACCTCTGGACTTTGAAAATTTGTCAGGACTGGCAAGGAGCATGGCGGGTGCAGCGGTACTCTACAACACTTACTGGGTCCGCTTCGCCCATGGAGGAGTCGATCACGGGAAGGCAGTAGAGAACACGCGGCGGCTGATCCGTGCCGCTGAAGAGGCTGGCGTGCAGAGAATCGTGCACATCAGTATCACGAACCCATCCTCCGATTCGACCTCGCCATACTTCAAAGGCAAGGCGGATGTTGAGGATGCAATTCGATCCTCCTCTTTGTCTTACGCGATTTTGCGGCCGGCCGTCGTGTTTGGAGAACGAGACATTCTCATCAACAACATCGCCTGGCTTTTGCGACGGTTTCCAGTTTTTGCGGTTCCCGGAACAGGTGACTACGGACTGCAACCTATTTTCGTTGAGGACTTGGCTGAACTAGCAGTTGCCGCTGGGCACGGCCATGAGAATGTCGTCATAGATGCCGCGGGTCCCGAAATCTACAGATACAGCGATCTGGTGCGGCTGATTCGCACGGCCGTCGGCAGCCGCAGCCGGATCATTAATCTCTCACCCTCCAGTGTTTATTTGACATCCCGGCTTCTTGGCTGGCTGGTTCGCGATGTAGTGCTGACGAAGGACGAAATCAACGGATTGATGGCGAACCTGCTGGTGTCAAAAGAAGCACCCAGGGGACAGACGAGTCTTCGTGCATGGCTGCAGGATAATGCCGAGACGGTCGGCAAGCAGTATGCGTCCGAGTTGGCGCGGCACTACAGGTGACAGACGAAGATTCACCGCAGATCGCTTGGCGCATCTTGGCGCACGCCCGGGGCCAGGAAACTGAACTAAACTGGGCCAGAGTTCGTGGAAGGCAGCGCAATTGGCGACGCCTCGCGGGAGCGCTGAGGGCGAACCAAGAACGAAGTGGCGGAGAGATCTGCGTCCGGTCGGAAACCCACAAACTACGAGCGGTCCTCTTAGAGGTTCTCAAGGAATGAGAGTGCAGAATCCTTCTTTGTTGTCGGCGGTCAGCAAATTGGCCTTGGCGGGCGAGAGTGCTGGATTCAGCGTCGAAGAGATGATCCAGCTTCTGAATGCGGGAGTGAGCATCGAAGCCCTGCTGCAGATGATTGCCGCGCGCCTGGATGCGGTGGTGGAAAAGCCCGCGGCCGAGGCCAATTCTCCGCGCTGGGTGGTCTAGCGTATAAATCGTCTAGCGCATAAATCAAGAACCAGTTTTCCACATTCCCAACCGCGTCAATCTCTGCCATAATTGATTGTGCACCCCAAGCTCCACCCCAGCGCACACAAAAACATGTGCGCAGGGGACCCCGGTTTGCACAACTTCTCAATAAAAATTCAAGCGAGGAACAGATGTCGGCAAAGTACATCTTTGTGACGGGCGGAGTTGTGTCTTCGTTGGGCAAGGGATTGGCGGCGGCTTCGATCGGCTGCCTGCTCGAAAGCCGCGGGCTCAAAGTCAACCTGATGAAGTTTGACCCCTATCTGAACGTCGATCCGGGAACGATGTCTCCCTTTCAGCACGGCGAGGTTTTCGTCACCGACGACGGCGCGGAGACCGACCTTGATCTGGGGCACTACGAGCGCTTCACGCACGCCAAACTGACGCGCGATAACAACTGGACTACGGGCAAGATCTACGAGCAGATCATCGCCAAGGAGCGGAGAGGCGACTATCTCGGCAAAACGGTGCAGGTGATTCCGCATGTTACTAACGAGATCAAGGCGGCGGCGAAAAAGTGCGCGCAGGACGTGGATGTGCTGATCGTCGAGATCGGTGGCACAGTGGGCGACATCGAGTCGCTGCCGTTTATCGAGGCGATCCGCCAGATGCGCCAGGAACTGGGGCGCGAGAAAACGTTGTTTGTGCACGTCACGCTGGTGCCGTTTATCGCGGCCGCGCAGGAGTTGAAAACCAAGCCGACGCAGCACTCCGTGAAAGAGTTGCTGAGCGTGGGAATTCAGCCCGACATTCTGCTCTGCCGCACCGACCGGTTCTTGTCAAAAGACCTTAAATCGAAAATTGCCCTCTTCTGCAACGTGGAAGAAGAGGCCGTGATCACGGCCAAAGATGTGGCGTCGATTTACGAGGTGCCGATCGTCTTCGCGCACGAAGAAGTCGATACGCTGGTGATGCGCTATTTGCATTTAGAGGCGAAGGAGCGCGATCTTTCCAAGTGGAACGACCTGGTGCACCGCGTTTACAACCCCAAAGACGTGGTGAAAATCGGCATTGTCGGGAAATATGTCGAGTACGAAGATTCGTACAAGTCACTGAAAGAGGCGCTGGTGCACGGCGCGCTGGCGCACAATTTGAAGCTTGAGTTGAACTGGGTTGAGGCCGAGGGCCTCGAGACCAGCGATCCAAACGATCGCAGCTATTTTGCGCAGCTCGAAGAATATGACGGCATTCTGGTGCCGGGTGGATTCGGCAAGCGCGGAATCGAGGGGATGCTGAATGCGATTCGGTATACGCGCGAAAGGCACGTGCCATATTTTGGAATTTGCCTAGGAATGCAGACGGCGTGCATCGAATTCGCGCGGAATGTGTGCGGGCTGGAGGACGCGAATTCGAGCGAGTTCGATCCGGCGACTCCGCATCGCGTGATCTACAAACTGCGCGAATTGCGTGGTGTGGAAGAACTGGGCGGAACGATGCGGCTGGGGGCTTGGCCGTGCAAAATTGAGCCGGGAACGCTGGCGCACAGGATTTATGGGCAAAACGAGATCAGCGAGCGGCACCGGCACCGGTATGAGTTTAACCGCGAGTATGAAGAGCCGATGACGGCGGGCGGCCTGAAAATTTCGGGCGCGACGCCGGACGGGACGTATGTGGAGATCGTGGAGATACCGGGCCACCCATTCTTTATCGGCTGCCAGTTCCACCCGGAATTCAAGTCAAAGCCGCTGGAGCCGCATCCGTTGTTCAAGTCGTTTGTGGGCGCCTCGTATGAGCACGGCCAGAAGTGCCGGGAGCATAAAGACGCCGCAGAAGTGGAGATGTTCTTGCGGCCGGCGAAGATCGCGAGCAGATAAGAATCCACCACCGAGCCGCCGAGCGCGGCGAGGAAGCCTTTTCTGGCCGTGTTTTTCTCCGTGCCTCCCTGTCCCCGTGGTGAAATTCCTCGGAGAGTTGGAGAGGTTGCGATCGTGAGTCTGTCCAAGATCGTCGGCTCATGCATAACGGGGATCCACGCTTTCTTACCGGAACCGCATCGAGCACAATTCCCACGAACTACAGATGGCAACGGAATCTGGAACGTGTATGTTGGAATCATCTTGCCCCAACTGAGACGCAATTAATCAGGGAAAACGACTTCGAGTGCTTGGCCAGCACCGTCGTGAATGCGCCCGGGACAATGTTTCCGAATCCCAGGGTCTCGTGAGATATAACCTCCGAGAGGCCGTACTTCTTGCCCGGCGTCAACGGAATCCGCCTGTAACTCACAGTCGTGTCCAGGACAACGCGACGCTTTGCGATCGTCAGGGGAGGCGAAGACTGCCGTCAATCTCAAGCACAGTGCCGGTGATAAACCCGCTAGTCACGATGATCGTTTCGAGCGCCCTGCGGAGATCTGACAGCGCAGCGGAACGGCAGCGTTTTCACACAGCGAGGGAGCTTGCGAGCCAAAAAGCCGGGAATGGAATTGATACACGTCGGATTAACTGATACCAAAGTATCGGCGATACCATCGTGCAATTGTTTCGTTCATCTGATTTCTGGTGTCATCGGTTGTCAAGAATTCGCATCTCTTCCTTCAGAACGCCAGCCAAGCTCCAAGGACGGTGCACGAGGTTCCCCGGATGAGCACAAAAAGTATGTCACGCCCGGATTTCGCAAAAGTCGTTCCTTTGACGACGAAGCCACCGAACATTACCAAACTTCTCCAACAGTATGGAACGGAAGGGATTCCATTCGCCGGAACCCATGACGCACTATACGACCGACACCTGGTTTTTGACCGGGCCATCGACCCGAAGGTCGCCAGCGCCCGGGAGCGCTTCGAAGCAGTCTCCCATGCCGTGCGTGACGTTTTGGCGCAACGCTGGGTGAAAACCAAGACGACCTACGAGCAGCAGAATGCCAAGCGCATCTACTACCTTTCCATGGAGTTTCTTCTGGGACGGTCGCTCACCAATAACCTCACGAACCTGTTGCTTGACCCGGTTGTGCAGGAAGTTATCAAAGAGAAAGGCCTTGATTGGCCTGAATTGATTGAGGAGGAACCGGATGCGGGACTGGGAAACGGAGGCCTGGGCCGTCTTGCGGCGTGTTTTCTCGATTCCATGGCCACGATGGAATTGCCCGCCACGGGATATGGCTTGCGCTACGAGTACGGTATGTTTCGGCAGTCATTTGTGAACGGCTGGCAGCAGGAGAATCCGGATAACTGGCTGCGCGACGGAGATCCATGGGAGATCACCCGCCAGCACGAGAAGGTGGATATTAAGCTGAACGTCACGTTCAAGCTGCGGGATGGACGAGTGGAGGTGATACCGGGCCGTCCATCGACCCTGTTCGGCATTCCTTTTGACCGACCAGTGGTGGGCTATGGAGGAAAAACCATCAATACCCTCCGGCTGTGGGCTGCGGCGGCGGCCGACTTCTTTGATTTTCAAGAATTTGGCATGGGGGATTTCGTTGGTGCGCTGGGCGGGACACTGGAAGCCGAATCGCTGACTCGTGTGCTGTATCCGGATGACTCCACAACTGCTGGTCAACAGTTGCGCTTCGTGCAGGAGTACTTTCTGGTCGCTTGTTCTTTGGCAGATCTGATACGGCGGTTTCTCCGGCACAACAGCGATTGGGCATTGCTGCCTGAGAAGGCTTCGATCCAGCTCAACGACACGCATCCCTCAATGGCAGTCGCAGAACTGATGCGCATTCTGCTGGACGATGCGCACCTGGGGTGGGATGAGGCGTGGGGTTTGACCAGGAAGACGCTGGCCTACACCAACCATACGCTGCTGCCCGAGGCGCTCGAGAAATGGCCGGTGGCATGGTTTGAACTGCTTCTTCCCCGGCAGCTTGAGATCATCTACGAAGTCAATCGGCGGCTGCTTGACGAAGTTCGCGCCCGCTTTCCGAACGATGAAGGGCGGGTTGAACGCATCAGCCTGGTGGAGGAAGGGAGTCAACGCAAGATTCGCATGGCCAACCTTGCCATTGTCGGTTCGCACAGCACGAACGGCGTTGCGGCGGTGCATTCCAAATTGCTGCGCACGACGACGGTGAAGGATTTGGCTGAAATGTTTCCCGAGCGTTTCAACAATAAGACCAACGGGGTGACGCCTCGGCGGTGGGTGCTACAGTCGAATCCCAGCCTGTCGCGCGTGATTACCTCAGCGATCGGCGAGACGGGGATTACTGATCTGAGCCAGCTTCGTGATCTGAAACCGTTGGCCTCGGATTCCGCTTTTCGGCAAGCATTTATGGCAGCGAAGCGCGAGGCGAAGGTTCGTTTCGCCGACTGGCTCAAGGCGACGTCTGGGCAAATTGTTGATCCCGATACGATTTTCGACAGTCAGATCAAGCGCATTCACGAATATAAGCGGCAGTTGCTGAATGCGTTGCGTATCATTGTCGTTTACAACCGGCTGCGGGAAAATCCCAATCTGGAGATGGTGCCGCGCACGTTCTTTTTCGCTGGGAAGGCGGCGCCCGCCTACCGGCTGGCGAAAATTATCATCAAATTCATCAACAACCTTGCGGGCACGATCGATGATGATCCCATCGTGCGCGGCCGCATGAAGGTCGTCTTTGTGCCCGAGTACAACGTATCGCTGGCAGAGAGGCTCATTCCAGCCAGTGATGTGTCGAATCAGATTTCAACCGCCGGCTATGAGGCCAGTGGAACGAGCAATATGAAATTCATGATGAACGGCGCGCTCACGGTTGGAACACGGGATGGAGCCACGATCGAGATGGCGGAAGAGGCCGGAGAAGAAAATCTTTTCCTCTTCGGACTCACCGTGGAACAGGTGGAAAATAGCCGTTCCTGGTACAGTCCAATGTGGCACTATGAACACGATCCCGAGACTCGAGCTGCCATCGATCTTATTTCTTCCGACTACTTCAGCCACTATGAGCCGGGAGCGTTCGAACCGTTGCGAGATACGCTTTTGTTATTCGGCGACCGCTATATGCACTTGGCTGATCTAAAATCCTACGTCGATGCGCAGGAACGGCTGGGCACACTCTACCGCGACCCCGGAGCTTGGGCGCAAAAGGCGATTCTAAACGTTGCGAGCTCGGGGAAATTCTCGAGTGACCGCACCATTCACGAATACACGACCCAGATTTGGAAGGTGGAACCATGCCCCATACCTTAGAGATACAGCCTCAGACAACCGTTGGCGAAGCATCGGTTTCACCGCTTGCGGGCAAGCCAGCGCCCAAGGAGATGCTGATCGACGTATCGCGCATGGAAAAGGAGTACTACGAGCACAAGCCCGATGTGAGCGACCGGAACCAACTGGTGAGCTTTGGGACGAGCGGGCACCGCGGATCTCCTCTTCACGGCTCGTTCAATGAAGCGCACATTCTGGCGATCACACAGGCAATCTGCGAGTACAGACGTGGGCAAGGAATCGATGGGCCTCTCTACATGGGGAAGGATACGCATGCGGTCTCTGAGCCGGCACAGCGTACCGCTCTGGAGGTCCTGGCGGCGAACGGCGTTGAGACGATCATTCAGGAAAATGATGGGGTAACTCCAACTCCTGTCATTTCGCGAGCCATTCTGGTTTACAACCGTGGTCGCAAAGATCATTTCGCCGACGGCATCGTCATCACGCCCTCGCACAATCCGCCCGAAGACGGCGGTTTCAAATACAACCCTCCCGAGGGCGGTCCTGCCGACACGGCAGTGACCGCATGGGTGCAGAATCGTGCCAACGAACTGCTGCGCTCGGGAAATGCGGGAGTGAAACGCGTGCCGTTCGAAAAAGCAATTCGAGCGGCGACCACCCGGCAGGAGGATTTTGTTCTCCCATACGTTCGCGATCTGAGCAACGTCGTAGACAGCGATGCCATTCGCGGCGCCCATCT
>Ga0187772_10001801_pt1 | contig 10384 bp, 12 predicted proteins | sample 0116_SJ02_MP15_2_FD_133137 | JGI IMG/M metagenome (GOLD analysis project Ga0187772, IMG submission 133137) | Tropical peat soil microbial communities from peatlands in Department of Meta, Colombia - 0116_SJ02_MP15_20_MG | ecosystem: Environmental > Terrestrial > Soil > Wetlands > Peat | place... | reverse complement strand
CAAAGGCGCCCACAATCCCCCCCAGCATCTGGAACGTGGCCTGGGTCTCAAGGCTCTTGACAACGTAGATCAGAGCGACCATCTCTGCGCACACCGCGAGCATGTGACCCGCGCTGAACAGCGCCCCAATCCACCTGGCAGACTTGCTGGCGTTGCGCATCCTGACCAGGTTGTCGATGGCCGCGATGTGGTCGACGTCCAGCCCATGCCTTATCCCAAGGAGGATCATCACCGGTATTGTGGCCGCTATGAAGAGTGATACGTCGGCCATGCGGGAAGTGCCGCATAGGATTCGGTAGTTAAGGGAACCAGGTGATTCTCAAGCTTGGGAACACGCCTCGCTAAGCTCCCTGGCTTGCCGTTCGGCCGTGTTCGCTATTATACAGGTTAGATGCATGTGCCTAAAACTAGATTATCTGGCCGAGTGTTCCTGAACATCCGAGTCGCTCCGACTTTCAAGATTTTTGAACACCTCGCCAAAACCGTAGGATTAACCCTTGTCCGGAGGCACCCTGCTCCGAACATGTCCATAAAAGCAAGATCGATAAAGTACGGCATCGCAGCTGCAGTCTTAGCCATAGCCATAATCGCAGTCTCTTCCTTTTTCCTAGGCACTTCCGTCAGCCCCGTCTCTCAAGCGTCGACATCCTCGTCGCAATCTGGTCCCAACTCTCTCCTCGTTGTCCAGCTGACTGACCCACCCTCTGTCCCGGTGGGGACGACCTCTCTCAACCTCACCTACTCTTCGCTAGCCCTCTTCGTAGGAGAGCCAACGGGGAGCGGTGGGCAGATGAACACACAGACCCTGACGGTGACCCCCGGAGGGGGATCAGCCATGTTGGGTCTGCTAGGCCTCCAAAACATCTCGCAGACCATCGCCTCGGTCAACCTACCAGACGGGTCGGTAATCTATTCAGTAACATTCTCAGTCTCAAGCATAGCCATCGACGTTGACGGCACGATCTCACCCGTCTCCTTGGCGGTCGACGGGAACACATTCACGGTGACCATGGCCAACGTTCCTGTGCTGCATGGGACGAACGTGGCGCTGCTGGAGCTGAACCCTGTCGTTGTCAACAGCCCCGACGGCTATACATTGGTTCCATCCTCTGTGGGAGTCCTTAGACAGTCAGAGGGTCAGGGCGAAAACACCATAGGATGGAGACACTCCCTTTCAGGGAACGACGGGAAGTTCCTGCAATCGGCCAGAGGGAGCCTGAGCGCCAATCTCCTGAGCCTGTCCGCGTCCGGGTCCACCACGACCTTCACCGTCCAAGTCACCAACACGGGAACCACAGCGGTCAACCTCCAGGCAATTGGAATGACTGGGAGCTTCACCGCCCAAGGTGGGAGCTGTCAGAGTGGCACTACCACGTCGACTTCATCCTCCACTGAAACGTTCACGGTTGGGAATCAGCCCTGGACGAAGCTTCTGGGCGGCGACTGGCAGAAGTTCAGCTGCTGGATGGCAGATCACTGGAACATCCTGGCGTTCGTCCCGGTCCTCCCCAGCGCGAGCACAACCACATCAACCACGAGCACAAGTACATCTTCCACAGCGTGCGGGAGCGGTGAGCTGGCATTGCTGAGCCGCCAGTTCGGAGGCGGTTTCAGTGGCCTCTCCCTGAGCCCAGGCCAATGCGTAGACCTGAAGTTCAGCGGGCAGATCTCATTTGGCGATACTGGTCTCACCATAGTCCCAACGACAACGGCGGGCACGATGTACCACGTCTACGTCATGGCGACCAACGGGGCCAGCCTGGGGCTGGCGTGCACCCTCGGCACCTCTATCAGCTGCACGGTACAACAGATACCATTCGAAGAAAGGTAGTCCGCGGCAGGGCCGCGGCCTACACCCCGATTTTATCGAAAGCAGGAGTCCAGAGGGCATCTCGTAATACCCCGAGAATCATCTCTGGGGATGCACAATGCCCCCTGGTCGCATTCTGTTCGCAACGGAAAGCGTTCCTTCAGTGTGACCAAGTCAAAGAGAACGAAGAGAATGAAGAAGCGCCTCTAGCCGTCAAACAGTAGATGAATAGACTCCCAGGGGGCAATACCACGGGATGGCCGCTCGTGACAGGCGTCGTCTTGTCCTGAGAAGTGCATTGACGGCTCAACTGCCAAGTCCCAATGCTAAGGGACCAACCCCTGGGGAGGGTGAACGTGGGCGTGAACGGCGAGTGTTGGGCGCCACGGGGGGACGTCGTCCAGAACGCAGGAAACAGCCCGCCAAGGCTGCACCCGTAAACAAGGGTTGCAGGGTCCCCGGCATATGTTGGGATGATGCTTTCTGCCTTGTCCAACACCAATCGATTGCATCCGCTAACCAGCGTGACCTTTGACGAGGAGCTTGGAGCCGCTGCGACTAACGGGACAATCGTGGTGGCTAATAGCGTGAGGGCCAGAAGCAACAATATCATGGAAGCGATACGACTACGACCTTTCCCTAGCATTTCTCGTCTCGATTCCTCTGGTCGCATTGCGTGCTTTCCTTCTCAGACGCCAAAAAATAGGCGTTTCGATGGAGTTTCGCCCGGCTCTTCAGCAAGATCTCACATTCATTTGAGGACTTTCATCTGGTATGGGATGTATCCCTGGAGCCCAAAGAAACGCTGGGGCTCCATCGTCGTAGTTTTCAACGACTCTAGGGGGACTTTACTGAGACCAGGTTATGGCGAACGAAGTGAAAGTGGATGCGCTGCTCGAAGTCAGACAGTATTCATAGGTTGAGCCTCCCGTAAGGCCGACTGGGGTTCCGCTTGTCAATATGGTATTTCCGACAGCGAAGCAACCATCACCATATCCCTGTACGCTCAGACTCCAACCACTTGGCAGAGTGAAGGTTGGCGTTGCAGTAGCAGTGGTAGAGGTCGTTCCGGTCGAAGAGAATGCTTGTTGGCCAGGACCACCGCCACAATCATATTGGAGGTATGAGGGACTGCCGGCATAAGCTGGGACCTCACTAGCCCCGGAATTCAGTACCAGGCTGCCCCCACAACTCCCTGCGGTCAGCGTAACAACATTGAAAGTCTGACCCGGAATCGTCTGGGTAAAGAGAGTCGCAGCATAAGCAACCATAGCGCCTGAGAGTACTACCACCGCTGCGATGAGCATTAGACGTTGTTTCCTTCTTAGTTTCATTGTTTCACCCCTCTGTTTGATTTTGTCTCCTCAAGACGCAGACCAAACCAATACCTCCTGTTGAACCGAAAATACAAGAATTACGACACCCATCTTGGCGGGGCGGTCGAAGAAAAGGCACGAGGGAATCCTTGAAGGCGGGCGAAGCCTTTGCCAACTGTCGTTGGAAAAAGAGGGGCCCAGCGTATAAAGGTTGGGGGCGAAATTTTCAATCTTGTTTCGATGGAGTTACGGGTCACCTTGAACCTTAACAAAGGCACGCGAAGTCAACTCTTTAGCCCGTAGTCGTTGCCTCGTTCTTAGGAATTCTGACAAGCTCGGTGAGAATGACGAAGCCTCAATAAGCAAGACGACACCATCGCTGAAACGTTGAACGAAAGGCAAGCCCTGATCTGGTCGTTTACCTGGGTGATCCCAATCCTGGCGCTGGCTTACCAGCTGCAAGGCGGCATAGACTATCTCCACGTCGAGGCCCTCGAAGGACTGTTGGCCATAGATGGGCTGCTCCTCTTGATAATTGCAATCTCCCCTCGTTCAAACAACACCCTCTTCAGCAAGGTCAGGTATAACGATAGGGATCTTGATTTCATTACTATCCTGATCTTCTTGGCAGCCCTGTTGATGATAAATGGCCTCTTCGACCTCGTTCCGTCTAGAGACGGCTCGGGGCTAATCGCTGGCATCGGAACCACCCCAGGAGAAGGAGTGGCAACGCTGTTCGGCGTCTTCTTGCTTCTGGTTTCCATGACTGCCCTTTTCTTTTTCCTGGCGGCTGAGTTACTATTTGGCAGCCCCAAGACCAGCAAGGACGTTGCCTCTGGCGTCACTGCTTCCGAAGCGGCTGACCCTTCGAGCAGACGTTTCACCCCAGTCTAACACTCACCACAAGGATCAGGCTCGGATGCCCATTTCGGCCACCCATTGTGAGCGACTCGAAACTGCCCGGCTGTCTGCAAGAGTGGCGGGGAAGTGGGTGGATTAGCAGACTGGATCCTAGCTTCACAAGGCTTACCAAGCATGGCTCGCTGAACTTAGGATAACGAAATGGAACGAATGGTGAGTAAGCAGACCAGGTTCGGGCGGAGCTGCACCAGGTGCAAGGTGTACTTCGTGACCGAGGATGAGACCAACTACCTGTGCCCTTGGTGCATGAGGGTGGAATCGGGGGAGATGAAGGACGATGCCTTCATACTTGACGATTCCATGGAGCTGTAAGGACGCCATAGGCCAAAGGGTAGCACTCTGGTGGAGTCTTGTCAGTCCAAGGTAGTAGAGAAGTGTCCATAGCCTGAGGCTGGTATGCCGACAACGTTGGCCAATCCATTAATGTCGCGCCATTGAAGGCAGATCGGGCGGCTAAGCTTAACTCCGAACGCCAGGCAGGGAGGACTGTAGGATTGGCTCTGGAAGACCCGCTTCAGTGGATAATCATAGTAGGGGTGGTCGTTGCTGTGACCATCATTGCATTCTACCTTCTACTCCGAATCATTCAGACGCTCGCTAAGGCAGACAGGTACTTCACCGCCAAGGAAGCCACACCCGGCCAATAGGACAACCTCCATGGTAGTTTGTGGTTCGATCTAGCTAGCCTTGGCAGGGCTTGAAGATTCTGCCTCGTTTCTGTTTTCTTCGCCCTCGTCGGGACGGACGAACGCCTTCGGGCTCCTGCCCGAAATCAATCCATACGCCAGAACGGCTCCACCGATTGGTGTCAGAATCACCCCCAGGAAAACGACCCCCTCCGCTTGATTCAGATTACTTGCCAGGGCCGAGTAGGCGGTGGTGTAGTTCGGTGCGCTTGAATTCTGTTGAGCTATGAAGCTCCCCTCTTCTCTGTAGAACGCAGCAGCTGTCATGAAGGGACCGGCAGCGATGAGAGCGCCGCCAAGAATCAGGACGAACACGCCAATCACGACGAAGGCTACTTTCATCGACCCATCCGGAGGTGACCGACTTTTAAGCTCGACAACATCTTTCCGGAACACTTCTGGCAGCGTATGGCTCGTCTAGCTTTCAGAGCTTCCTCAGGTCAGATACCATGTGCTGCCATAAACCTCCTTCTTCCCTAACCGCCTTGGGCGTGTGGTGGATCTCCTCACCGTGCTTGCAGCACTGGTCGGCGTAGTGCTTTCTCTGGCCTTGGGTCGCTTGGTCGTCCGCCCAGGTCCTATCGGTAGGTGCAGTTAGAGCATACTCTCTCGCACCATGGCCCCCGCCGCACGCGCACGTCGAGCAAGAGCATCCGCAGGTGGCACCGCAGCAACACATAACCAACTACCGTTCACTCTCCTCGGGACTCAAGGATATCGTCCAGATCGTCAAAAGGGCTAATATGTTTTTTCTATCGTCTAATGGCCTGCGACCGAACCACTTCCCTGACTGGTTCCGAGACCCCAAGTAGAAGCACCTTAGAGGGTAACTCGTTGGTGAGGGGTTATAGGGTACCAAGACAGAAGAAAGAGGAGACGAGATGATCCCATGATAACTGTCAAAGTCAAGTACCTCCAGTTGCAACGAGCGGTCGAAGTGAAGGAAGAGGAATTCACTCTTAATCCCGGTTCTCGATACAGCGACCTTCTGGAGGAAGTCCTGAAGGAGCATCCGTCTTTGACTTACATCACCATGCTAGTTCTCATAGACGGCGTCCGGCCAGCTCCTGATACCGAACTCGAGAACGGAGGCGAAATTGATTTCTTAGCCTCACCTATGGGAGGCTAAGGTAAGCAGGAATCGCGCAGCCTGCCAGTTGCAACCTCTCTCGAGTCGCAGCAAGAGGTAGCACCGTGGGATCCTCGATTGAGGACGCTTCTTGGGTCGAATCTGTGGGGATTATGGAACGATTTCGGAAATCCAGTAAATACCAGAGGCACAGGTAATCATCGAAGGATGAATGAAGACAAGAACAGCGCAATTTACAGCAAGCAGCTTCAATTCGGGAAGTACGTAGGGGAACGGAGCATGTGGGACTTCGTAACAATCACCGCAACGCTGAGATCCATTCTGATCCGCCTAGGCTATTCGCCCCTCGCGACCTCGGTTTGGTTAGCCGCGCTTTCCGGCATTCTCATCTTGCTTGATCGGCCCTCCATGGGCCTGAGCGGCGCTGCTTCCCCAAAGGGGAATCTGAGGAGCTGATCTGATGCAGAGGACGAAATCCGGCCAGAAGTATGACTACGACCTGAAGGAGGCGATTTCGAGCGTTAAGGCGGATGTGTACAGGCAGGCCCTGGCGAGAGCTCACGACTTCGACGCTCTGACCCTTGTCGAACACGAGATCAGGTCCGATTTCCAGTTGATGCAAAACGACAGAATCCCGCTCCTTGGCGAGGTTGAACGCGCGGCCGCTTTGGCGACCCAGCGAAGTGCTGCCTGATGTGGCCCTTACACCCAGTCTAGGCCTCCCTTTGATGCGAACGACTATTCTAAGCTGAGGTACAGGAATATCGTGTATGCGGTAATGGTGAAGAGATCGGCGAACGTAAGGAAAGACCCCTGTCCGGCCGCGAAGGGTCCAACGAGGCCGAGAAGCAATGGATACTGGAACAGAGACTGGATGAGGAGAGCAAACAACACCACGGTGATCCCCACGGCGAATCTCGCACGCGTTTCGGCGTAGACCTTGATGTAGACAATCGTCAGAGCCACCAGGAGTGCGACGCTGACCGTCGACAGGATCATGTGAATGACGAGCAAGTCTCGGAACCGGTCTGGAAAGACGCCGAACCTCAGGTACCCGAAGGGTATGGGCACGGCGTATGAAAGGAAGAGTCCGACCAGCACCCCGGTCGCGAGGACTACTGGGAGCCACAACTTGGTCGGGCCCCTCTTCGTTCCCTGGCTTTGCCCCTGCAAACTCATTTCCTCCCTCTCCTCCTTGCCTTCTCAACCATCGCCTGGAATTTCGGCCAGTGCGCTTCCATCGCTTCTGACACGAAGTAGAGCCTGCCGTAGGCTGTGCCCTCGGTAACCACTATTCTGTTTTGCTCCAACACTCTCAGGTGGTGTCTGATGGTGGTGTAGTCCAGGTTCAGGGCCTCAGAGAGCTGCTGGGCGTTCCTGGGTTCCTTCCTTATCGCAGAGAGGATTTGACCCCTCGTTATGGCCCCTGCGCTGCCAGCAAAGAGCCACCAGAGGAGCCTCTCAAATGCGTCCAAGACCAGCCGGCCCCGCCGTCCTGAGTGCAATAATGGTATCGTCGTGATTCTGACTGAAGTTCCCATGCCCCCCGGCGTCTTCAAGACCTCCTCAGCGCCTCGACCGGGTTCATCCTCGACGCCCTCCACGCCGGAAGCAGCCCTCCGACGACCCCCACAGCGACCGCAAGGACGACAGCCAATACGAGTATCTCAGGGGTTATGGCTGGGGTTATTGAAAGGGTCGTCGAGGCCGAAGCAGCCGACGAAGCGCCCGCCCTCCCGCCTACGCCGACGAAGGAGGCTCCACCCCCGCCCGCCCCAAGCCCCAGTGTCGACCGGCTCAGCAGGTTGATTATGAGGTAGGACAGGCCGACTCCCACCGCCGCGCCAGCGACTCCTCCGGCCAGCCCCACCACCAACGCCTCCGCGATGAAAGTCAGCAGTATTCCCCTGCTGGTGGTTCCGAGGGCCTTCATGATCCCGATCTCTTTCGTCCGCTCTATCACGGAAGTAAGCATCGTTGTCATTATCCCAATAAAAGCCACGAGGACAGAAGTGGCGGCGACCGCTTCGAGCAGGGTCGTCGTGCCAGACGTCACCGACTGGATGGAGGAAAGGAGGGAGCTGACGCTGGTGGTCCTCACGGTCTGCCCGTACAGGTTGTCGATCTCCGTTATGACGTTGTCGACCTCCCCCGCGCTAGAGGCAACCACCATGATCCCCGAGTAGCTGGCGCTGTGGAGTATCAGCTGCCCAGTTGAAAGGGGAACGAAGACCGAGGTGTCAGGGTCTATACCGAACCCCTGGCCGAAGGAGGAATAGATACCGCTTACCACGAAGGACCTCTGGGTGGTCCCGCCGCTCCCGCTGGCTCCGGAAGCTCCAGCCCCCCCGAAGGCGACCGCGCCTCCGCCGAAGGTGAAGGACGAGCGCCCCACATTGCTGAGGGTGAGAACCTGCCCAACGGAGACGTTGTTCGCCCCCGATATCCCCGGATAGGCGATGGAGTTCCCGATCACGGCGCCCACCTGGTCAGAGGAAGAGGGGACCGACCCCCCTGCTAGGGTGAGCGTGGGTATGACCTCTTCGAGCTGACTGAGGTCGGTCGCTATGACAGTGACCCCCACGGTCTCCCCCCCTTGGGTGATCTGGCCGGATATCTCGTCATATCCAAGGACGTTCGAGACGCTGGGGAGCGATTGGACTGCAGAAACGTCGTCCGAGGTGAGGGTAGTTCCCCTTCCAACCGGGCTTACAAAAATCGTCGTCGCCCCTAGGCTTGAAAAGCGCCCCGAGGCAGCATTGCTGTACCCCTGGGTCGCCCCGACAAGAGCTACTATGGTGGCGGGGCCGATCATTATCCCGATGATTGTCAGGATCGCCTTGAGCTTCCTCTCGGTCAGTGCCTTCGTTGAGAAGCGGAACAGGTCTGTTGCCCGCAAGCCACAGTCACCCGGAGCTCAGATGACTCCTCGGTCTGCCCTCTCCTGCGGCACGGCCGGCGGGAGCGTCGCCCTGTTCCTCCGGATATACAAGAAACCGACTACCCCCATGACCACGAGCGCAGCGACGACCCCGATCTCTAGGTAGGTCAGCAGGTCGGCTCCAGACGAAGAGCTGGAAGACGTAGAGGTGGGACCCACTGGAGAGGAGGGGCTCAGTGTCACCCGGACGGGGGAGGAGTACTCGCTCTGTATACCGAGGGCGTCTTTGAACGTCACATCGATGGACACGTTCGTCGTCCTGGTGGTGCTAACTTGGACGTTGTTCAGGGAAAGGCTGAACGGGACAGGGGTGTTCGGGTCGATCTCTCCGATGTAGTCAGCCGCGCTGACCCCCCTAGCTCCTGCCAAGGACCCCGTCACGCTTGCGTAGTAGGCGCTCGAGAACCCTTCGTTGAGGATCTCACCGCTGACGGAGAGAGTGGAGTTGCTCTGTGTCACCTGGGGGGACTGGATGACGAGTTGAATCGTCCCGGCCAGGACCAGACCTGACGAAAAGGTCGCGCTTTCTGTGGTCCCCGACTGGCCGATGTAGGTTACTGTGACTGAGGCGGTGTAGAATCCAGGAGACGCGGATGTGCTGGACCCGACCAGGGCGTCGTAGACCACGGACTGACCAGGCCTAAGGGCTCCGCCGGAGATCGGGTAGCTCGAGTTTTGGGTGACCACGAGGGGGGACGCCACGCTCAGGGAGAGGATGGGCGATGCCAGGGTGGCCGTACCGACGTCCTGGACCTTGAAGGAGACCTCAGACTGGGTCCCGACGTTCACCAGACTTTTCACCGGGGAGACCGAAACCAGGACGCTCGGGAGTGAAGAATTGGAGCTCAGAGCATAGAGCCCGACTGACTCTGTGTATGAGCTGGTGATGCCCTGCTGATTGCTTGAGGAAGAGGAGAATGTCAGAGAGATGGGGGAATTTGCGATGGACCCGGACACGTAGATCACTATCGAAGCTGAGACGGACGCGTTCGGGGCTAGCTCGGCCACGTCAGGAAACTGGGTGAGGATGCTCACCCCTGAGGAGGACGACACCTGGGTGTGGACCTGGAGCGCAGGCTCCGTTCCCCGATTCGTCAGCGTGATCGGGATGGTGTTGGTGCCCCCGGGGACGAGGGAGGCGTCCCCTGACTCAAAGTCGAGAGGAGATATCGCGACCGTGCCGACGTAGAATCCTACTCCCTGGCTGGTCGACTGCTGCACTCCGTAAGGGTCATCGTAGGTTGCGACTACTGAAATCGAGAAAGCAGATCCTGACGCGGACGCGGGGACGTACACTTCAATTTCGACCTGAGCCGACTTGCCCGCTGGAAGAGACTGGACCCTGAACGATGGGGTGAGCACGCTGACCCCGGGAGCGGAGACAGTTAGTGAAACGCTGGAGGCGTTGCCAGTCCCTGTGTTGGTGACGGTAAGGGGGACGTCGTCGAGCCCTCCGGCTGATAGCGAGGCCTGGGGGGTGCTGAACTGGAGCTGGGGTACTCCTTCGACGTAGGCTGACACCGTGAAATTCTCGTTGAGGACAAGCCCGGCCCCGGGGTACATCCAGAGTTCGAGAGTGAAGTTGTGTAGGCCCAGCGAGAGGGTCGGTGAAAGGAAGAT
>Ga0187772_10001800_pt1 | contig 10385 bp, 8 predicted proteins | sample 0116_SJ02_MP15_2_FD_133137 | JGI IMG/M metagenome (GOLD analysis project Ga0187772, IMG submission 133137) | Tropical peat soil microbial communities from peatlands in Department of Meta, Colombia - 0116_SJ02_MP15_20_MG | ecosystem: Environmental > Terrestrial > Soil > Wetlands > Peat | place... | reverse complement strand
CTTTGCCTATAGGTCATCCTGGTTGTTGCCTCGACCGCCGCCGGGAGAGGGCTTTGCTTTGCGTGCCCCCTGTTGTGGAGGGCCTGGCGTGGACCAGCCCCTCTCGGCGGTGGTGAGGTGCCGCAAGCGGCAACAGGACGTAGCCCCGTGTTGAGGGCCTGTCTATAGGCATCCGCAACGGTACCTCCTGGGTCGGGGCGCTGTGAAGAGCCTGACCGAGATGGAGTTGAAGTTCTGATGAGAAGTACCTACGCGGGCGTCGATTGGGCGTCCGAGAAGCACGACGTGGTGATCGCCGATGAGACGGGCGAGGAGGTCGTGGCCGCGACGTTCGCGCACGACGAGGCCGGGGTGCGGGCCTTGTGCCGGGCGTTGGTGCGTCACGAGGTGAGGTTGGTCGCGATCGAGCGGCCGGACGGGTTGCTGGTGGAGCGGCTGCTGGACGCGGGACTGCGGATCTTGGCGTTGCATCCGAACCAGGTTGCGGCGACGCGTGATCGGTTCCGGGCGTCGGGCGGGAAGTCCGATCGGTTCGACGCGTTCGTGCTGTGCGAGCTGGCGCGGACCGATCACCACCGCTTCCGGGTGCTCGAGCCCGACACCGATCAGACCAAGGCGCTCAGAGCGCTGACCCGGGCCAGGGAGGATCTGGTGGGCACCCGGACGGCACTGGTCAACCAGCTGCGCGCCGAGCTCGCGCTGTTCTGGCCCGGTCCGCTGGGGCTGTTCACGAGCCTGCACAGCCGGATCTCGCTGGCGTTCCTTGAGCGCTACCCCAGCCCCGCGGACGCGCGCGGTCTGGGCGAGCAGCGTCTTCAGGCGTTCCTGGCGCGCCAGCGATATTCCGGTGCCCAGAAGCCCGCGCGGCTGTTGGCGAAGCTCCGTCGCGCTCCCGAGGCCCGGGTCGGCGAGCTCGAGCTCGGCGTCCGTCGAGCGCTGGTCCTGAGCCTGGTCGCGACGATCAAGACGCTCAACGAGCAGATCAAGCAGCTCGACCGGCAGATCGCGACCGCGATCCGCGAGCATCCCGACGGCGCCATCTTCCTGTCGCTGTTCAAGCAGCCAAACAGCGTGATCACGGCCGCGGAACTGCTGGCGGAGATCGGCGACTGCCGCGGGCGCTACCTGACCCGCGACACCCTCGCCGCCGACGCTGGCCAGGCCGCCGTCGCGATCGAGTCCGGCAAACGCAAGGCAGCCAGCTTCCGCTGGGCCTGCAACAAGCGCCTGCGCCAGGCGTTCGTCACGCTCGCGGACACCAGCCGCCACCACAACCCGTGGGCGCAGGACCTGTACGCCGCCGCGCTCGCCCGCGGGCACGATCACCCCCGCGCGATCCGCACCGTCGGCCGTGGCTGGTGCCGGATCGTGTGGCGCTGTTGGCAAGACGGCGTCCCCTACGACCCGGCCCGCCACCGCGCGCTGCAACGCCATGTCACTGTCACTATCCCCACCTCGTCAGGCCCCCGGCCCGACACAGCCGCCACCCAGCGGATGGCCGGCGCCGCCGTCACCCAACGGGCGGCCCGCAGGGACGAGCGCGCAGCGCTTGACGGCAAGCCAACATCCGCTACCGCACTCGGGACTTGACACAGGACGTCCACGCCAGCAGCCGTCTTGGGGCGGCCGGCGGACGACTGCTTAACCCCGGCGATGCACAAACCCAGCCGCTCGAGGCCGGCGGCATCGGCCGCACTACTGCATTCGTAGCGCGTCGGGCTGCTGCTTCCGCGGGAAGCAGCGGCGAAGATGTGGCGGCTCGGCGCCAGTCTGGCGTGATCGCTTTTGAGACGGCGGCTCCGGCGGAGCACGTCATTGGTGTCGCCACGGCTCCGAGCAAGCCGGGCGACGATGATCGCATTCGCCGGCGGCGCCGCTGACTGGCTGACGGTCGCGTCCGTGTCCTGTCGGTGACGCGCCCAGCTTCCGACGCCGGGAGCGTACTCGCGCGCATGGGGATGAGCGGAACGCACTGACCGCGACAGTCTGCCGGCAGCGCCCGGGCCTCACGGGGCCGAACTGGAGCGCTTATGGGCGGAAGCGAGGTTCGTTGGCCTGCTCGGCTTGGCCACCTCTCGCGAGGAGCCGTTGCGGCGCACGCAACTTCCTCATGTTTGTTTTGGGACGCGCGCTCCGACCGCGGGGTGTCCGCGTCGGGTAGCGTCGTTTCGGTGCTCTTGCGCTGCACCACGCGCCTGCTCGAGCTTCTCGGCGATCCAATCACCGAGGAGCGGCCTGCATCCCCGGAGGACTGGTACGCCAACGTCTTCTGGGTCCGGCGCCGCAAATGCCTCCTCGTGACGCACGCTGAGACGCTGTTCTGTGTCTTCGCCCCGGCGGTGCGCGCCGCCAGCCTGCGTCCCCTGGGCGCATTCGTGGTGCCACTCATCGCCCGCCAGCTCGCCGCCGAAGGGTTCCCCGCGGGCGCTCTCGGCCCACTCGACTGCGAGCAGGCGATCATCGCCAAGACCGCCGACCGGCAGGTCCTTGGCTGCATGAACGACATCGCGAGGGTCTGCCAGCACGCGGCCGCTGACGCCAGCGGGCTCGCCCGGCTCGACCTCACCGCGCTGCACTACCGGCTGCAGCGGAACATCACCTCAGCCCGCGATTACCTCCCGGCCGTCGACCTGATCGCCAACAGACTTCAGCCAACCCGCAGGTGAACACCAGTTCGCCGCTACCTCAGCGCCGCTTTTCCGACGCTAGGGACCCCGGCCACCCTGCGCGAGAATCCCGTCCCTCGCCCGGATTGCCGGTTGACGCCGAGCGTCAGGATCGGCCGCGAGGCGATCGCGCCCGGACGGGCCACACGTGTCGCTCTGAACCGAAGCGAACCGTGTCGATGCCGCAGCCCGCTCGGCACGACGCCGACAAAGGTCCGGGAAAGATCGACCACCCAGCCGACGGCCTCGCCCGGTCCTTGTTCGGGCGGACGGACGACACGAGCGGGCGGTCATCTCTCAGCAGCGCGGTTGTGCCCGGCGCACAATTTCTCGCTCACCGGCAGCCACGATCACGCAGTCGACGCGGCGAGTGCAATCGTGGCGAACCAATCGCGGCGCTAGTGGGCACTCAGAAGGCCGAAGCGATCGTGCGGGCGATCGAGCCTGACGATCGCTGTCGGGGCATCGCCCGCCGCGAAGCCATAGACGTCGTGGCATCGAGATGTCGCCATAGGAATCGTCCGCCTCGGGACCGCGCGGATCGCAAAAGCAATCGCCAGCAAGGCACGGGTTTCTGCCCGGAGCCGGCCCTGCCGACGGCTTCAAGATGCGCCTGCCAGCCTGAAGAGAAGGGCGCCAGTTTGGGTCACTCAGGGCTTGAACGCGTGGTTCCTACTCCAGGACCCCGGCGACAACACCGCAAAGCTGATTAGCTCTAGCGCGCGGGTTGTCCGAACATCCACCCCAGGACTTCCCTCAGCGCCGGATCATCGGGGAGCGGGGGTTCGCGGCCGGCGAGAATGGTGTTGATCATTCCAAACAGTCCGGCGGCCGCGTCGAAGAGGTCTTCCCCGTCCTTGGCTGGACCGAAGCCGTTGTCGATTTGGCGACGGAGCTCGTCATCGAGGATCACTTGGCTCTCGGCACACCAATCGTGTAGCCGTCGGGCGTCGGCGCGCCGGTGGTCCTGATCAGTCTTCGCGGTTCCGGGGGATCCCATGCGCAGCTCGAGTTGGCTGTAGACGTCCGCCGGGTACGTGTCGGCGATGACGGCGGCAAACGACGAGAGCAGGTCGAACAAGCGGCCCTCGAACGGCCAGATCGCGTGGTCGCAAGCGTGTCCCGCCGGTCGGCCAGCGTCGCTTTACCGACCGCCTTCGCTCCGAGGGTCCAGAACATCTCCGAGGCTGCGTTCCTTCTCCCGTGCGCTCGGTCACAGCGGCGAAGTGAGTCCTAGGCCGACAATCCCAGGCGGTCACGAAATTCGGCCTTGATGCCGTGGCTCTTGGTCGTGATGTTCGGGGGAAAGAATGGCCGCTCGACAGTCACGTCGCTCACGTGCTCGGCGACCTTGAAGAAGGGTGCTCGTGGGTCCAGCCGCGCGAACCAGTCGGCGAAACTTGAGATGCCCGCCTTTTCGCGTAGGCCCGGGGCACTCCGATCGGGAAGTCGAATCGGAGCAGGGCTCGCCACGAGGGCTGCGTTCCGACGTACATGCGGTCGAGGAGTCCGCCCGTCAACCTGACCGTTCTAGGCGCGTGTGCGAAGTACACCCCGTCGCGTGGGTCCGCCGTCGCCACGACTCGCTTGGCTGGCGCCGTGCCCCAGTCCGCGTGGGCGATACGAGCCGGCGGCGCCATGGGTTCAGCTAGCGTCGCCGGGTGGGGCGTTTTGGTTGCCGGTGGCCCGGAGCTAGGTCGGCGGTTGCCGGGCTGGCTGCCTGCCGGGCGGTCGTGATATGACTCCAAAAAGAGTCTGGTTCACGGCCGAGTGAGAACAACGCCAGCCAGCGCATCCCGGCGTCGCGGGCGTCGCGGGCGCGGGCGGCGAGCGCGGCGCTGGTTTGGTAGTAGACGATGGATCCGTCCGCGGTGAAGAAGGTGTCGCTTCCCCCACCTCGCAGGCGCGCGCGCGCCTGCCGGCGCAACTGGTCGGCGGCGACCGTGGACAGCAATTCGCCCGGGCCTCCGCGGGCCGGCCAGATGTAACCGAACGCGCCGAGAGCGGGCGCGACGCGCCAGCGGGACACTCCAGCCGCGTAGTCGAGCATCTGGGCGAACCCGGCGGCGGTCGTGATCGGGCCCGGGGGGTCGCTCGCGGTGCGCTCGTCGTAGCCGGATGCGATGAGCAGGTCCGCATATCGCGCCAGCGTCAGCCAGTCGTAGGCGCGGTCGCCTCCTTGGACGGTGCGGCGGGGTACATACACCGCGAGCTGCTCGTGCTGCGCGTGCAGCCGCGCGGCCACCGCCTCGACCAGTCCGCTGTACGCGCCGCTCTGGCTGACCGCCAACGGTTCGATGTCAAGCGTGATGCCCGCGTACCCGCGCGCGGCGGCCTCGACGGCGATCGCACGAGCGATGCGGTCGCGCGCCTGGTAGTTGCCGATGACCGCGTCGGGGCCGAGGCGGGCGTTGACGACCGGCCAGAGCTCGGCGCCCGCGGCGCGGGTGGCGGCGACGACCGGCTGGCTGGGCGTACCGCTCAACGTCTGGTCGCTGATGTTCAGCTCGTACCAGTTGGGCGCAAGCACGCTGATCCGCGAGCCGTAGCGGCGCAGATGCTCGAGCTCCGCGCCGCCGGCCCCGGAGAGAAAGGCAAACACACGTGGCGGCGGACCGGGTTTGGCCGCCGGGAATTGCCCGCCCGCCCTCGATGCCAGCCCGAGCGCGGCCACGCCGAGCAGGCAAGCGAGGCCGCGTCTGCTGACTACCACGCGCCGGTGATCAGCGGGTCGTCCCACAGCCGCTGGTCTTCCTCACCGAGGCGCCACACGCCGACGCCGCCGAGTCCGTCGGCTTGGGCGAGGCTGATGCGGTCAGCCTCGGTCGCCGCATCGGTGAACCACACGGTGTGCTGGACGCCGGTTGTGTCGGTGTAGCTGAAGGTCAGCGCGTCGGAGGTGGGGTCGTAGGTCGGGGTTATACCCGTGCTCGCGGCGAGGTTCACCGCGTCGGCGTACTGGTAGCTGGCGGCCGGGTGCGCGCTGCCGCCGCCGTCTGGCCAGTCCATCGCATACAGCTGCATGCCGAGCACGTACTTGTTTGCGCGGGGCAGCGTGGCGATGTAGCTGACGACCTGGCGCACCCAGGTCATGTCGTCCTGCGCCCCGGGCGCGGATGTAGCCCAGTGAATGCCCCAGCCCAACACGAACATGATGTCGACCTGGGCGGACAGGGAGTTGTAGTCAAAGAACGTGGAGCGCGGATTGTTGGGCACGTCGGCGGTCTTGCCCGAGACGCAGAGCATCAAGGTCTTGCCCTCGGCATGCAGGAGGCCGGCCAATTCGGTGACGAACGATGTGTAAAGGTTCCGGTCCTGGGCGTAACCAGCCTCGAAGTCCAGCGTCACCCCGTCGTAACCGTTCGTGTTCACCTGCGCCATGATGTTGTTCAACCACTGCTGGCGCAGCGTCGCATTGTTCAGAATGCTGTCGATGACGGCGCTGCGCTGACAGTCAAACCGCGGCAGGACCTGCACTTTGCGCGCCTGCGCCCACTCGGTTATGAGCACGTCGTTGCCGCCTGTCATGTTGGCATTCGCGTCGCAGTCGTAGTAGGTCGGCGAGACGGTGCCGATCTCCTGGTAATGGGCCTCGAAGTCCTGGAAGCTCTGGTCGGTTGAGGCCAGCAGGAACGCATACACGTGCCCGCTGGTGGGCGTGGGGTCAGCGGTGAGCACGCTGACCGAGGCGCTGGGACCGCTGAGGTAGCCGAGGCTGTCGACGGCCACCACCGTGAACGTGTAGGTGGTGGACGGAGCGAGGTTGGTGAGCTGCACCGAGGTGGCGTCGTACTGGCCGACTGGCGTGCCGTCGCGCAGCACCCGGTAGCCGGCGATGCTTCCCCGCGCGGGCTGGCTGGGCTGCCAGGACAGCGCCACGCTGGTGTCGCTCAGCGCGCCGCCCTCCAGCCCCGCGGGCGCTGGCGGCGGGGTGTGGCCGGTCCGCACCAGCACCCGCGCGCTGGGGGCGGACACCCTTCCATTGCTGTCAACCGCGGCCACCGTGAAGCTGTAGTTGCTGTTGGAGGAGATCCGGATGACCATGGATGTTCCCTGGGTCTGCGCATATACGATGCCGTTGCGCAGCACGCGGTAACCGACCACCCTGCCGTCACCCCGCGTCGACCGTTGCCACGAGATGGTCACCGTCGGGCCGGAGGCGTCAGACGCGGACGGCAGTGCGGGGGCGCTCGGGAGCCGGTAGGCGGTCCTGATCTTCAACTCCGTGGCGCAACCCGACGGACGTCCGTTGCTGGAGAACATGCGCACCCAGAGGACGTACCGCTGGCCGATTTTGACGTTGACGCGCATGGAACGCCTGCGGGTCTGGCCGACGACCTTGCCGTCGCGGTCCACTCGGTAGCGCGTGCCGTGCGGCGTGCCGCGGGCGGGCTTCCAGCTCAGCGTGCCGAAGGTCTTGCCGTCGCCGCGCGTGAACTTCAGCGCGGTGGGCTTCTCGCGGGCGCAGGCCGAGGCGTGGTGGTGCGTTGCGTTAGCGTGGTACGTCGCCGGCTTCGCCGGGTGGTGAGGTGCCGCTGAGGCCAGGCCGCCCATCGCGAGTGCGAGCAGCACGGTGAGGGGCAGAGCGAGACGCCGCATCATTCCACCGTCACCGTCTTCGCGAGGTTGCGGGGCTGGTCGACGTTGAGGCCCCGAACGCGGGCGACATGGTATGCGAGCAGTTGCAATGGGACGACCGCCAGCAGTGGCTGGAGCAGCGCATCGGTCACCGGCACGCCGAACACCTCGTCGGCGTACTCCGCCACCTCGGCCCGCCGCGCGCCGGCGATGGCGAGCACGTGGGCGCCACGGGCGCGTACCTCGGCGATATTTGACAGCAACTTCTCGAGCACGGGGGAGTCGGTCGCGACGCACACCACGGGCGTGCCGGAGGACAGCAGCGCAATCGGGCCGTGCTTCATCTCTCCGGCGGCGTAGGCCTCACAAGGGATGTAGCTGACCTCCTTGAGTTTCAGCGCGCCTTCGAGGGCAATGGGCAGGCCGGCGTGCCGGCCCAGGAACATGCAGAAGTCGAAGGCGGCCCACTGCTTCGCCGCGGCGGCCGCCCAGTCGGCGGCGCCGGCCACCGCGTCGGCGAAGAGCCCGGGCAGCCGCATCAGTTCGCCGGCCAGTTCGCCGGCGCGGGCGGCGGTCAGCGTGCCACGCAACTGGCCGAGTTTGAGCGCGAGCAGCGCGAGCGCGATGACCTGGGCAGTGAACGTCTTGGTGGCCGCCACGCCGACTTCGGTGCCGGCGCGAGTGAACAGCACGCCGTCGGCGTCGCGGGTCGCCTGTGAGCCCATCACGTTGGTGATGGCCAGCACGGTCGCGCCGCGCCGGCGAGCGAGCCGCATTGCCGCGAGCGTGTCGGCCGTCTCCCCCGACTGAGTAATTCCGAGCAGCATCTCGCCGCGGGCGCGCACGGGGTTGCGGTAGCGGTATTCAGAGGCGATGTCGAGCTCGACTGGCAGGCGCGCCCACTCCTCGATCAGGTAGCGCCCGAGCAAGCCGGCGTGATACGAGCTGCCGCAGGCGACGATGCGCACGCTCTGCAAGTCGCCCAACTGACGCTCGTCGAATCCAAGGGAGTCGTCGTCGAGGACGGAGCCGTGGGCATTCAGCCGTCCGGCGAGGGTCGCGGAGACCGCGGCGGGCTGCTCGTCGATCTCCTTGAGCATGAACGCTTCGTAGGCGCCTTTAACGGCTACGTCGTGCTCCCAGTCGATCGTGGCGGTGGGGCGGCGATGCCACCGACCGTGGGCGGCGTCGAGAAACTGCACGGCATCGGCGGTGGCGACGACCAGTTCGCCGTCGACGACCTGGTGCACCTCACGCGTGTGCGCGAGGAAGGCGGGAATCGCCGAGGCGATGAAGTGCTCATCGTCGGCGGCACCCACGACCAGCGGGCACTCTTGGCGCGCGGCGACCAGCAACCCAGGCTGCGCGGCCGACATCGCCACGACCGCGTAATGTCCGCGCACGTCCCCGAGGGCGCGGCGGACCGCGTCGATCAGGTCGCCATCATCGTAATGGGCGATGAGATGTGCGACGACCTCCGCGTCGGTCTCGGAGCGGATGGTGGCGCCCTCAGCGGCCATCCGGCGGCGCAACTCGACATGGTTCTCGATGATGCCGTTGAGCACGATGTGGATCTGCTCGTCGCTGTCGGCGTGCGGGTGCGCGTTGGCCTCGGTCACCCCGCCATGCGTCGCCCAGCGTGTGTGTCCGATGCCGGTAGTCGGATGGTGTCCGCCGGTGCCGACGACCGCGAGCACGAGCGCGCGCTCGGCGACCGCGGCGCGGAGCGCGGCGAGGTTGCCGACCGCCCGTACGGTCTGAGTGTGGCCGGAATCGCTCATCAGGGCGATGCCGGCGGAGTCATAGCCGCGGTACTCGAGCTGCTCCAGTCCCGCTAACAGCAACTCATCGGCGGGGCGCTGCCCCACGTAGCTAGTGATGCCGCACATGGTCTTTCTCCGGTTTGGTTTCCTTGGGGATCGGGGTCGCGGCGGCAGGCGCAGCGCGGCGGATCGCGGGCTTGGTGGGGGTCGCAGGCTTGGCAGTGGACGTCCGCGCGGGAGCCGTGCGTTCAGCGGGGTCGTGGGCCCGCAGCCACGTGTACAGGTCCCACGCGGTGGTTGACCGGTTCGCCTCCCAGCGCTGCTGCAGACCGCCGCCGGTGGGGGTGGTGAAGGGCGGGTTGTTGTCCGGGTTCTGCACGAACACGGTTCCGAACTGGGTCTTCATCAGGCCGAGGGTGAACGGCACAATGCGCGGGTCGTTACCGGCGTCCTGCTGGCCGTAATCCCCGAAGGGCACCGCTATCGCGTGGACAGGAATGCCTTGACTCGTGAACTGGCCGGCAAGCGTGAACAGGTCGCCGGCCACGCGTCGCTGATACTGGGCGAAGGTCTCCTCGCCCGTAGAGCGCAGCCAGCGCCGCATCGCGTAGAAGGGCGCTTGGTCCCCGTGGGCGTCGACCGTGATCTTCACGTGCCCCTGATAGGTCTCCGGCTGGATGTCCCAGCGTCCCGAGTTCTTCATTCTGCGCAGCTCGGTCCAGCTGAGATGGAGCGGGTTCTTGTCGACGATGGCCCCGGTGATGACGAACATCGTCGCCCTGAAGCCCTCTTGCGCCAGGACCTTGTCGGCGCCGCGGAACGAGTCCAGGAGTCCCCCGTCGAAGGTGATGAGAACGGGCCGGGCCGGCAGACCGCGCGTGTCGCCGAGCTGGAAGCGGTCGTATTGAGCGATGCTCACGGTCTGAAAGCCCGCCAGTTTCAGCGCCTGCATCTGGGCCGCGAATGCGCGCTGGGTGACCGAGAAGCCGTTGCCGCGGTTGCTGATCCCGTGGTAGACGAGCACGGGGACGGCCCCTGTGAAGGCTGGCAGAGGCTTGAACGCCCGTTGCTGTGCGGCGCTCAGCGGCCGCGTCGGGGCGGGGAACGCCGGCGACTCGTAATAGCGAAGGAGACTGAGGCGGTTGTTGATCACCATCGGCACGGCGACGATCAGCGGCAGCACCGAGACCGGAAGCAGCATCACCGACGCGGGCCGGCGTAGCTTCGCCCACGCCTTATGCGCGCGGGCCTTCATGACGTCGCCTCTCCGGGCTCGGCCGGCGGGAGTCCGGCGGTAGCCGGGCGTGTGCCCCACGACGCGGAGCGGGTGGTGGCGATCGCCCAGTACGTCTGCCAGAGCAGGAAGGCGAGATAGAAG
>Ga0187772_10001798_pt1 | contig 10387 bp, 7 predicted proteins | sample 0116_SJ02_MP15_2_FD_133137 | JGI IMG/M metagenome (GOLD analysis project Ga0187772, IMG submission 133137) | Tropical peat soil microbial communities from peatlands in Department of Meta, Colombia - 0116_SJ02_MP15_20_MG | ecosystem: Environmental > Terrestrial > Soil > Wetlands > Peat | place... | reverse complement strand
CACGCGCACTGATCGATGCTCGCTGGACCGACGTGGCGCATCTTGGAATCGTCGGCGGCTCGGCCGGGGGGCTGCTCATGGGCGCCGCCCTCACGCAGCACCCGGCGGATTATCGCGCGGTGGTTAGCATAGCGGGCGTCTACGACATGCTGCGCTTAGAGATCTGGCCAAACGGGGAGTACAACACCCACGAGTACGGCACCGTGACGAATGCCGCCGAGTTCGCATGGCTCAACGCCTACTCGCCCCTGCAGCATGTGCGTCCAGGCGCCGCCTACCCGGCCGTGCTGTTCATCACTGGCGAGAACGATCCGCGCGTCCCGTCGTGGCAGTCGGGCAAGTTTGCCGCGACGCTGCAGAAGGCCAACGCCTCGCCCCGGCCGATCCTGCTGATCACACGCCGCGGCGAAGGGCATGGCGTCACTTCTTCGTTCAGTCAGCACGTGAGCAACACGGGCGCCGAGCTTAGCTTTTTCGCGGAAGAACTTGGCCTGGCGCCAGCGGCTCCGCCAACCTCACCGTCTAACAACACTCCGCCGTGAAGGTTGAAGCGCATAGTGCGCTTCCTTCGTCAGGCGCGCCGGGTATGACGGTCCGGATCGGAAATAAATTCGACCATGACTTTGCGGGTGTGAACAGAGATCGGTCGATCGGTACACCGCAGATTCTTAACACGGTAGTCTGTCCCTCGCCAAAACTCCAGGCGGAGCTAGAAATGGGGAGACTCGATGACGTGCCCGTCCGCATTCGGAACATGCTCCGAGCGGCCCTGATTGTATGAACAGAGAGCCTCGGACAGTGTTTTCACACGAATATATATATAAGGATAGTGATTGAAGAGGCTATGCGTCGGACCCATTTGTCTCAATTACGCCGCTCGATCGTAGCGGTGATGCAGTCCACCGACTCGCGCACGCGACACGATGAGGCCGGAACCTGCAGAAGGAGTTCTACCGGCGGGCGTTCCCTTCTCCAGTCCGAGATGCGTTCGATCCTCGTGGTAGTACGTGATGTATTCCGAAAGCAGCCGCTTCAGATGCCGTTCGTTCAGCGCAATCACGTGATCGAGGAGATCACGTCGGCAGCTTTCCACCCAACGCTCAGCGACGCCGTTCTGCCACGGACTCTCAAACGAGGTCCGGAGGGGGAGATCGTCAGCGATCGAACCGCCGCAGGAACCTCGAGCCCGTATTTCCCGTCCCGATCAAAGAGCAAGAATCAGAGAGCCGAGCCGAAAGGAAACGCCTCGCGGAGTTGCTGGACCACCCAAAGGCTTGTGGGGTGCTTCGTCACATTGAAGTGCAGGATCCGTCGTCGGTCATGGGCGATGACAAAGAAACAGTAGACGACGCCGAAAGTGATGGTGGGGACCGTGAAGAAGTCCATTGCAGCGATCATTTCTCGATGATTGCGCAGAAAGGCAAGCCAGCGCCTAGCAGGCTCGGGGTCCCTTGGAGCACGCTTCATCCAACGGGAGATAGTTCGTTCCGAGAGGTCGAAACCGAGCATGAGCAACTCCCCGTGAATGCGCGGTGCGCCCCAAGTTGGATTCTCGCGGACCATTCGGAAGATCAGTTCCCGCACCTGTTTGGGAGTCGGCTTTCTTCCCGCGGATCTTCGAACCCTCGAAATCAGCCTCCAGTACATTCGGAAGCCGGCCCGATGCCAGCGGACGACAGTTTCGGGCGTCACGACGATGAGCGACTGCTTCCACCGGGGCCAGAATCGACCGACGGCAACCCAGAAGACCTTGTCCATGAGTTGAAGGTGAGGACGAGGGCGTCGTCTTTTCAAGACGGCGAGTTGCTGGCGAAGCACGAGGTTTTCTAAAACGAGATTGCCGCGCCTACGAAACAACCGAAAGAGCGACGCAAAACTGAGCAGAATGAGCCGGCACATGGTGCGCGGTTGTAACAAACTAGGTCAGGAACGAGGGAAGTAAGTCACTGATTCTTCGAGTCGCAAGCATTTTGGCGAGGGACAACTCAAAAAAGTGGCAACAGTATTCTGAAAAGTGGCAACACACTCTCGCAACCCCAAGGTTTTGTTGGTCTTCTGAAGGCTTGGTAGCGATACCGGGATTCGAACCCGGATTTTGGCCTTGAGAGGGCCACGTCCTAACCCTTAGACGATATCGCCGCTAGAAGAAATTCGCGGAATTGCGGGTAAGCAACAACAATCTTCGCACGCTTGAAATCTCCGCGCAAGAACCGGGCTCGTCTCGTGGCCGATTTTGTTTTCGTATCTTCGCGTGGCGTGAACCTCAAATACGGCTTCGTGCTAAGATCACTGCTCCATGGAGCGTGCGTCAGACATTTTGGGCAGTGCACTGCGACACCTCGATAGTCCTGAAGCCGGTCTGGCTTGGCTATCGAGCTCGTGGCCGTCTATCGTCGGCCCGACTCTTGCGGCCCACACACGTCCTGTCCGCTGCAGCGCGGGCTGCCTCGAGCTGGTGGTCGACGGCAATCCTTGGCAGCAGCAGCTTGAAATCATGCGACACGATCTATGCGGCAGGATCAATCGAGCCTGGGGGGCAAGCCTCGTGCGAGAAGTAAGGTTCGTTGCCATCAAACCCGGACCGAGTCCGCTGCGGCGCGAATTCGATAACCAGCACACTCCTTTCGTTCGTCGCCGCGCCTGAAGTCCTTCTCTCATTCTCGCGCAGGAGCACAAAGTCGAATGAAAATCAGCCGTGAGGACGTCGTGAGGGTCGCTGAGCTGGCGCATCTCGGCCTCTCGCCCGCCGAGGTCGAGCTCTATCGCGGGCAGCTCGACGCGATCCTCACTTACGTCGACAAGCTCAAGGAGCTCGACACGGCAAGCGTCGAGCCGATGGCCCAGGTTTTGCACATCGCCACCTCTGAATCTGGCGCGCAACAACATCCCGAGCTGCGAGACGATGTATCGCAGCCATGCAACGTGGCTGGCCCGGTGCTCGCGGGAGCGCCCGAGGCGCAGGCCCCCTTCTTTCGTGTCCCGAAAGTTATCGACCGATGAGCGCACCCGCTTCGTGGACAGTCGCCAGCGTAAGGGCGGCGCTGCAAACCAAGAAGATTTCCGCGCGTGAACTTGCGGCCGAATTCCTCGGCCGCATCGAACGCCGCAATCCCGAACTAAACGCGTTTCTAACGGTGTCGCCTGAGCGCGCCTACGCGCAAGCCGATCGAATCGACGCGGCCATCGCGAAAGGAGAACCACTGCCGCCGCTAGCAGGCGTCCCTATTGCGATTAAGGACGTCATTAGCACGCGTGGCCTTCGCACCACCTGCTCCTCGAAAATGCTCGAGAACTACGTCCCGCCCTACGACGCGACCGCGGTCGAGCGCCTCGACGATGCTGGCGCTGTCTTTCTTGGAAAAACCAACTGCGACGAGTTCGCCATGGGAGGGTCGAATGAAAATTCGGCCTACGGCCCGGTGCGGAATCCTGTCGCGCTCGACCGGGTTCCCGGAGGCTCAAGTGGAGGATCGGCGGCAGCCGTCGCGGCTGGCCTCGCAGTCGCGGCGCTCGGAACCGATACGGGCGGTTCGATTCGCCAGCCCGCCTCCTTCTGCGGCGTTGCGGGACTGATGCCCACCTATGGACGCGTCTCGCGCTACGGACTTGTCGCCTTCGCTTCGTCGCTCGACAAGATCGGCCCGTTCGCCACGAACATCGCCGACGCTTCTGCCGTTCTGAGTGTGATCGCGGGGCATGACGCCAATGATTCAACCTCGGCCGCCGTGCCCGTTCCCGACTACTCGGCGGAAAGTCAAAAACCGGTACAGGGCCTCCGCATCGGCGTGCCCGAAGACTATTTCGGTGCCGGCCTGGACTCAGGGGTGAAGGAAAAGGTGCGGGCCGGGATCGCGCTGCTCGAGAGCCTCGGCTGCCGCAGAATCCCGTTGCAAATGCCGCACACCGACTACGCCATCGCGGCCTACTACATCCTTGCCACTGCCGAGGCCAGCTCCAATCTCGCACGCTACGATGGGGTGCGGTATGGCCTCCGCGTGCCCGGTGGAACGCTCACCGAGATGTATCGCAACACGCGTGAAGGAGGCTTTGGGTCTGAGGTCAAGCGCCGGATCATGCTCGGCACCTATGTACTCTCATCCGGCTATTACGATGCTTACTACCTGCGTGCGCAACGAGTCCGTTCTCTGATCGCCCAAGACTTTACTGACGCGTTCCAAAAAGTAGACGCGATTGTCACGCCTACGGCCCCGACGCCAGCTTTCCGGCTAGCCGAAAAATCCTCCGACCCCCTGCAAATGTATTTGGCAGACGTCTACACAGTGACCGGATCGCTCGCTGGTGTTCCCGGCATTTCCGTTCCTTGCGGCAAAACGAAGGCTGGCCTCCCTGTCGGCATGCAGGTTTTTGCCCCGCACTTCAGCGAAGCTTCGCTGCTCCGGCTTGCGCGCGCCTTCGAATCCGCGGGCGGCTACGCAGTCTAAGCGGACGAAACTGTATCTCGACTAGTCTCTCGTCTCGACCATCCGGAAATTACAGCTGCAGAAACGCATCCGTGAAGAGGCAGCAATATTCCCAAGTTAGGATCAGCTTGGGAAGTTCTTGCGCCGATGCGAATCGTTGACGCAAATTTTGGGTTGCGCGGGTGCAGGCTAACTCGCAGTAATGGCTCAGTTTCTGCGCCGGAAGGGATCGGGCAGTTCTACCCGGCTGGTACGGAACGGCTATTGCTGGGGAATTGAGCAGCAATTAGTCTTTATTTCGCATCTGACGAATTGTGAGGCCCGGAAATGGTCCGAATCAAATCGAGCCAGAAGTTCTTCACGGAAGAAGAGGTCATAAGCCTAACGGGTATCTGCGCTAAACACCTTCGTAGCCTCGTGCAGACCAAGCACCTCGGATCAATGGCCGCGGCAGCCGGCTCCAACGTTCAGAAGTGGCTTTTTACGAACTCGGACCTGATGATCATGGCCGTTCTCCATCCTCGCTGCGAACACTAGCCTTCGCGGTCCCGCCGGTTGCTTGCTCGCCGTTCCTGTCCCGCCGGAAGTTGTCACAATTCCCCAGTCCGCACCCTAGGTTGTGGCTCCTCTCATCCGGGCGTATCCTAAATGGAGTTCAACCAAATGCTCTTGTCGAGCATCCGACCGCTCAGAGGGGCGTGAATATGCCTCGCAGTTTGAAGCCGGCCGATGCATTCGAGTCTGTTAGGCCATGAAAATTCTTTTGGCGGCGTTAGCGCTTTTGTGGACTGGATCCCCGTCTCCGCCTCTGCATGCTCAACAGCAGCCTCCGAGTCCCGCCGCTTCTGCCAGCGGTTCGGCTAGTCCAGCCTCCGAGTCCCCAGGTCTCCCTCGCGGCAAGAAGCTCCTGTTGAAGGACGGCAGCTACCAGCTCGTGCGTGAATACAAGATCGAAGGCGACCGCGTCCGTTACTACAGTCTCGATAGTTCCTCCTGGGAGGTGATACCGGCGAACCTGGTCGACTGGGACGCAACCAAGAAGGCCGAGGCGGACCAGGCGCAACGTGACGCGGCACTGGCGGCTAAAGTCGAGGCCCAGGAAGCGGCGCGTGTGATACCGCCCCTCGATATTGACGCCAGTCTCGAGGTGGCTCCTGGCGTGTTTCTGCCGCCCGGAGTGAACCTATTCGCGTTCGACGGCAAGTCCATCCTTGCCCTCCCACAGGCGGAAACTGACACGAAGCTGTCGAAAGGACGCCTGCTCGAACAGGTGATGGTGCCGATTCCCATTGTTCCGTCCCGTCAAAATGTTTCCATTCGCGGCGGCCGAGCGAAATTTCGGTTGCGCGTTGGCCAGTTCGAGTTTTACATCCGCACGGCCGACGCGCGCGAGCCCCATCTGGATCTGATCCGCGCAAAACCGCACGGGGACAGCCGCCTGATCGAGCACTTGGATGAACTGTTTGGTGAGAAACAGGAAGTGCGTGATTCTATCCCGATGCAAAAATGGGAGGTCGCACGCGGCGTTTATCGCTTCACGCTCGGGCAACCTCTTGCGCCCGGTGAATACGCTTTAGCCCAGGTGCTGGACGAAGAAGGCATGAGCCTCTACGTCTGGGATTTTGGCGTCGACGCTACCGCCTCGCAGAAAATGAAATAGAAGTTAATGAGCTAGCGTACCGTGGCTGGTTGTGGCTTCAGGATTTCCCCGAGCAGCGTCACGAGCGCGGACACATGAAACGGTTTTTGCAGGATCGCGGCACCTTTTTGCCGGTACCGTTCGGCAGCTGCAGGGTCCAATAGTTCGCCGGTCATGAAGATGAACCGGGGTGGTCTTTCGCCAGGCTGTGCGTTCAGCTTCTCGAAGAGCTTCTCTCCGTTCATTCCGGGAAGATTGAAGTCGCATAGGACGACGTCGCATGTGTTTTTTTTCAAATAATTGAGCGCCGCCTCGGGGTCTGCAACAGCTTCCACTTTCATACCTCTTGCGGAAAGGCCTTCTTGAATGATTTCGCGAATGCTCTCCTCGTCATCCACAATCAGCAGCGAGTGTCCTCGGACTGTTTCTGATCCGGGCAGAGCCGGCTTGTTGGCAGCGGCGTCGCCCGCCGCCGGCGTCGCTTGACGTGCGGCAGCGAGGGTTTCCGGCACGGCTGGCAGAAGTACATGGAACTTGGAGCCGCCGCCGGGCGTGGATTCCGCTTCGATCCTTCCGCCGTGTTCCTTGACGACCGCAAGGCAGATGGTGAGGCCGAGCCCGCTTCCTCCCCCTGGCCGCTTCGTCGTGAAAAATGGGTCAAAAATCTTTCCCAGACTCTCGGGTGGAATGCCGACGCCATCGTCCGCAAATGTTACGCGGACGTTATCTCCCGCGCGCGACAACGTGACCGCAAGCGTGCCGTAGCCGCGGTCGGGAGGCACCGCCTGCTCCGCGTTTGCGATGATGTTCAGAAATACTTCCTTCAAAAGTTTCCTATCACCTTCAACGGCAGGCAGATCACTCGGCGCATCGAACGTCACGCGAATCTTCTTTTGATCGAGCGCCGCTGCCTCGAGGAGCAAGACCTCTTTTACGATGTCGCTCAGGTTAAGAGTCGTCCGGCCGAGAGTAATGGGACGCGAAAAAGTCAGAAGATTCTGGACGATCGTCGCTGCGCGGCGGGCCTGCTTCAGCACCAGGTCGACCTGGCGCCGAGTCGTTTCGTCTGCGGCGCGCTCCCGAAGCAGGTCGGTGACTCCAAGGATAGCCGTCAGCGGGTTGTTCAACTCGTGCGCAGCGCCCACCATCATCTGTCCCATCGCCGCGAATTTTTCCTTCTGCGCAAGCTGCTGCTCGATTCTCCGCGAGTCGGTCACATCCTGACCGGACGACACCACGCCGGTAATCTCGCCATTTTCATCGTAGAGCGGGCTCGCATCGACTTGAACCGACCGCCAAGTCCCGTCCGCGTGCTGTGCGCGAATCTCGATTTGGACGTGTCGCTTGCGTCCTGACACAATATCCTCGTGCATCTCGGCGAGTTTTCGCTGGTCTCCGGGACTCGTCCGCTGCCCGATCGGCTTCGCGATGTACTCCTCCGCAGAGATGCCGAGGACGTCGCGTATGCGCTCGCTCACGAATGTGAACCGCCCCTCGCGATCCAGCACGACGATCATATGCGGAAAGCACTCGACGAGCCTGCGGGCGAATTCCTGTTCCTTGTGCAGGCGCTTCTCAATTTCCCTGCGTTCGGTGATGTCGACGACCGTTCCATGCATCCTTATCAGGCGGCCTGACGCATCCCGGACCGCAAAACCCGACGTGAGGCAATAGAGTTTCTTGCCATCCCGCCGGCGCAGCACGATCTCGCGGTCGTGCATTTCGCCCTTTTCGGTCAGTTCTCGAAGCAACCCCTCGCGCTCGGCAGGGTCGTCGTAGAGATCGCGCATGCCGAGGCGTTGGAGTTCCTCTTTGGATTCATAGCCGAGGATTCGCACGAGTGCTGGGTTTGCGTCGACTAATTTTCCGTCGGGCGTGGAAAAGAGAATTCCTTCGCGCAGGGAGTTGAACAGCTCCGAAAAACGGGATTGTGACTCATGCTCCTTGCTGATGTCCCGCGCCCATCCCGTGACGGAAACGACCGTCCCATCTTCCGTTACGGTTTGCAACCAGCACGAAAAATGCCGGTCCTCTTTTTCGTTTTTGAGTCTGACGGGAATCGTGCCCGACCACGTGCCTCGCTCTGTGAGCTTAGGAAAGACGCGTTCGGCGTCTGCAAGGGAGGGCGATTCGACGAACTCGCTGAGCGAATGGCCGATCATCTCGGGAAACGAAACCCCTAGGATTTCGGCGAGCCTGAGATTGGCGACCCGAATCTCGCCCTTCAACGAAAGTGTGAAGAGCGCCTGGTCGAGGTTGTCGATCAGCTCGCGATAATTGTGCTGCGAGCGTGCGATCACCTCCGCCAGCTTCTGTGCTTCCAGCGCTGACGCGGGCGCCGCGCCCGCCTGATCGGCTTGCCGCTGTGAGGAATCCGAGGACATGACTGCGTCCGTCCCTACCGACGAGTGTGGAAGGCTGTGACTGGGTCCCGGTTGCGTCCGAAACGCTCCTAAAATTCTACCCGGCAGAGGGAGGCCTCCAGACAAGGAAAACGGGGCTTGATACCGAACTGCTTACTAGGAGAAGCGGTTTAATCTCAGAATTGACCGGCTCGTCTAGCGTCCGGCTGGTGGCAATTCCGGGCCATAAAAAGAAAAAAGGGCGGGGTCGCTTCCGCGAGCTCCCGCCCTTTGATTCGGTGCGGTGATTATCCCTCTGCGACGGCGTCAGGATCCTTGCGCAGGAAATCGAGCGCCGCAGCCTCTTCCGGCGAAAGTTCCGGACCTGTTGGCGAAATACCAGCCCCGAAGCCCGCCTCTGTTTCCTCCGGCGGCGGCATCTGGGTGAGCAGCTGGATGTTGCGGTACCGGTCGAGACCCGTGCCCGCTGGAATCAAACGGCCCATGATCACATTTTCCTTCAGGCCGCGCAGGTAGTCGACCTTCCCGGAAATTGCCGCCTCAGTGAGGACGCGCGTAGTCTCCTGGAAGCTCGCCGCCGAGATGAACGAATCGGTCGAGAGCGAAGCCTTGGTGATGCCAAGGAGCAGCGGCCGGCCCGTCGCAGGCCTACCGCCATCGGCGATGACGTGGTCGTTTTCCTCGCGGAAGCGGAACTTGTCCACTTGCTCCTCGAGCAGGAACGATGTGTCACCCACGTCCTCGACTTTCACCCAGCGCATCATCTGCCGGACAATCGTTTCGATGTGCTTGTCGTTGATGTTGACGCCCTGCAGGCGATACACCTCCTGGATCGAATTCACCAGATACGCCTGCGTGTACTTTTCGCCGAGCACGGCGAGCAAGTCGTGCGGGTTGAGCGGCCCGTCGATCAGGGGCTCGCCTGCCCGAACGTGTTCGCCTTCCTGCACGTTGATGTGGACGCCGCGCGGGATGGAGTACTCCTTCATGGTCCTGCCATCCTCGCTCTCGACGTAGATTTTCCGCTGGCCCTTGGCGATTTCGCCGTATTTCACCACGCCGTCGATCTCGCTGATGACTGCCGGATCGCGCGGCTTGCGCGTTTCGAAGAGTTCGACCACGCGCGGCAGACCGCCCGTGATGTCCTTCGTCTTCGTGGTCTCGCGAGGAATTTTCGCGAGCACGTCTCCAGGTTGGACATCGTCGCCATCGGCGACCATCAAGTGGGCGCGCGACGGCATCAGGTAGCGCTTGCGCACCCGGCCCTGCGAATCGCGGATCTGGATCGTCGGCTGGTGCTTTTCATCGCCCGGCGGCAGCGTGACCACAAGCTGCGAGAGGCCGGTGACTTCGTCCACCTGCTCTTCGATCGTGAGGCCTGGCTGCAGGTCCTTGAACTCGACCGTGCCGCCCGACTCCGTGAGAATCGAGAACGTGTACGGGTCCCATTCGCACATCGTCGCACCCAGCGTGACGGGCTGCCCGTCTTCCACGCGCAGCCGCGCGCCGTATACCACGTGGTGCCGCTCCTTCTCACGGCCCTTCTCGTCCACGACCGCGATCAAGCCCGACCGGTTCATGGCGATGAGCGTCTTGCCACGGCCCTCAACTGCCTTCAAGTCGATGAACTTCACGAAGCCATTGTTGCGGGCTTCGACTTTCGACTGTTCGGTGACGCGAGTGGCCGTGCCGCCGATGTGGAACGTCCGCATCGTCAGCTGCGTGCCTGGCTCGCCGATCGACTGCGCGGCGATGACTCCGACCGCTTCGCCCATCTCGACGAAGCGGCCGGTGGCCAGGTTGCGGCCGTAGCAGCGTGCGCACACGCCGCGCCGGGATTCGCACGTGAGCACGGAGCGGATCTTCACTCGCTCGATGCCCGCCGCCTGAATTGCGTTCGCGAGCTCTTCCGTGATCTCCTGGTTGATCTCGACGATCACGTTGCCTTCGTAGTCCTTGATCTT
>Ga0187772_10001797_pt1 | contig 10388 bp, 8 predicted proteins | sample 0116_SJ02_MP15_2_FD_133137 | JGI IMG/M metagenome (GOLD analysis project Ga0187772, IMG submission 133137) | Tropical peat soil microbial communities from peatlands in Department of Meta, Colombia - 0116_SJ02_MP15_20_MG | ecosystem: Environmental > Terrestrial > Soil > Wetlands > Peat | place... | reverse complement strand
TGCCCTCCGTTACAGGGTTTACGTGCCTCCGGAAGCCCTCGCCTACTTGGAGGGGAAGGGACTCCGAGCAAGACTCTCGTCCCCTCACCTGAAAATAGGGGGCGTGAAGGTCTATGCTGATGGCTCCCTCGGGGCTAGAACCGCGGCACTTCGAGAGGAGTATTCAGATGATCCAGGAAACTACGGAATGCTAAGGTACGGCGACGAGGAACTGGGAGAAACCATCGAGCGAGCTGACAAAGCCGGCTATCAGGTCATAGTGCACGCCATCGGTGACAGGGCGGTCGAGCAGACAATTGAGGCTCTTTCACGCGTGACTGGAGCGCGGAATCCGAAGCGGCATAGGGTGGAGCACGCCAGTCTTCTCCCCCGTGACCTAATGTCCAAGATGGCAAAGCATGGGATCAGATCGGCCGTGCAGCCTCTGTTCATAACATCCGACTCGTGGGCGGCCGCAAGGCTGGGGCGGGAGAGGGTCACGGATCTGTATCCCCTCAAGTCAATGCTGTCAGAGGGGGTAGTGGCGTCGGGAAGCTCAGACTCTCCAATCGAGCAGATGAATCCCCTGCTCGGAATCTGGGCAGCCATGGTGAGAGGGAGATACGCGCCCGAAGAGGCATTGTCGCTTGATGATGGATTGGCACTATACACGAAGAACGCAACATCCAACGGGTTCGATGAAGCCTGGAGCGGATCGTTAGTAGAAGGTGCAGAGGCGAACATTACATTGCTCGACTCGGACCTAAGAGATATGCATCCTGCGATGATCAGGAAGGTTGGAGTTGCGGCTACCATTGTATGCGGCGAGATCGCCCATACATCTTCTGGGTTCCTTGAGCGATAGTTACAGTTTCTGGAATTTTCCAGTCTTGCCGTCGTAGCTCATTAGTCCGCCGTAAATGGTCCAGTGGACCAGGAGAGTCTTGATCAGTGCTTCATTGAGGTCCGGCTGGTAATGCCACTTTATTCCTATCTCACTGAGACTGTCAGCGACCTGCCCTGCAGTGATTGGTCTGCCCTTGGATGACAGGTCGAGGGCCGTTCGAAATGGCTCGATACTTGCGAGTCTTTCCTTCAGCATCCTAACCTTGTTTTTCGAGGCTTTCTGGAATTTCAGGCCGAGTTCAGTTAAGTAAACGACGCCTTTTTCGCTCTTGACGAGACCGAGCATCTCCGCCGCATCCAAGACACCGAGCAGAACTGCGATGTCTGCACCCAACTCGTCAGCGAGTCTTGGCACGTCCACCTTTGCGCCGAGCCCACCGGTGACCTCGACTAGGCTAATTACCTGACCTGCTCTTACGTTGCCCGGCATTATCAGAGCAATCGGAAGGGGCCTACCCGGTTCGAACAAGAGTTCCAGCCCCTCACCCGGTAGAGCTCCGGCTTAAGAAACGTGTCGCAGTCATGAGAGTAACGAGTACACCTTGTCCACCCACTTGAAGAACTCCTCGGACTTTTTGTTCCGAGGCCTCGGCAAGTCTATCTTGACCTCTCCAGCCACATGAGCCGGCCTTTGGGAAAGCACGATCGCCTTGTCCGCGAGTTCTATGATCTCTTCTACGTTGTGACTGACCATTATCACAGTCTTGACAGACGTCGATGGATTGATTAATAGCTCGTGAATTTCTCTTCTCAGCCTCTCAGCAGTCAAGTCATCGAGCGAACTGAATGGTTCATCCATCAGCATGACCTCGGGATCAGTCGCCAGTGCGCGGGCCACTCCAACCCTCTGTTTCATGCCTCCTGATAATTCTCCAGGATAGACATTCTCGAATCCCATAAGCCCGGTCTCCTCGAGGGCTTTTTTCGCCTTGTCCAGCTTCTGTCCCTCTGTGAGATCGGTCCGGGAGCTGAGCCCGAAGAGCACGTTCTCCAACGAGGTTCGCCATGGAAGCAGAACAAAATTCTGAAAGACCATCGTGATGTCCGCTCGTGGGCCAGTCACCTCGGAATCCAGTACCTTCACTGTCCCCGACGTAGCCTTCGTCAGCCCTGCCATTATCCTCAGGAGCGTTGATTTCCCGCAGCCAGATGGCCCCGTTATAGCTACAAGCTGGTCCTTTCCAGCAGTGAGCGAAACGTCAGCAAGGACAGGCAATGGTTCCTTCTCCTTGTAATACACAAGACTGATGTTATCGACAGAGATGATTTTTCCTCCATGAATTTGTGACGGGACTTCCGACATCAAGAATCCCCGATCTCCTATCGGTTATACGTGTACCGCTTAGTCACATGATGATAGACTCTTCTCCAGACGAGTAAATTGAACGCCACTATTAAGACAGTCATCGACACTATTGCAAGGGTGAGTGTCAGATAATCAGGTGGAACGGTGTTGTTGCCTGTTGCGATTACGATGATCTTCCCGATTCCGGCGGATGTCTGCGTTAGGGGGATGCCGCCCGACGGGTTGAAGTATTCTGCGATGATGAGGGCGTTCCAGGCGCCCCCGATGGCAGTGATAGAGCCAGTTACAAAACCTGTCAGTGCTCCTGGAATGTACACATTCCTCCAGGCTGAAAGCCGGCTCACTCTGAAAACACGGGGTAACTCCTTGAGTTCCGCTGGCAGAGTCCTTACTCCTGCCATGACGTTGAAAATGATGTACCATATTATGGAGAGCATTATCACAATAGCCGCTACGGCCTCTGGAGCGTGTCCGAGGACTGGAATCAGGACGATCGCTGGCAACAGTATTGGTGCCGGTATCGATGATATTACTTCGAGGACCGGGGACACAGAGTCATAGAGCTTAAAATTCAGAGAGATAACGATCCCTAGTGGTAGCCCAATGGCAACGCAGATTCCATAGACATACCACACTCTCATGAAGGATGCGCCCAGGTTGTAGAGAACGTAGCTTTCGTCAGAAATCAACCTCGACAGCGACGGCATGTGAATCGTTGTGACCCCGGTTCTTGTCAGCAGGGTCACCACAACCAACAGGAGAAAGATGCCCAAGAATATCGCTACGGCATACTTGATTCCTCTCCTGAACCTCGAGATCGCGGAGGTGAATCGCGTTACCCCTTTGCCATGTGTGAGAAGGAATAGTTTGGAGATGCTGCGTTGATTCACCCACGAGTAAAATCGCATTATTGGGTCATTGTGTATCTCGCGTGGCTCTTCCATCATCTTGTACTTCTCAGACCAAAGCGCGAACTCCCGCAGGAAGATGAACCTCCATACCACGACTGCAAGAATCAGACCGATTATCAGGAGAGCATAGTTGGCGAAGTCACCGGCGAACTTCGTGGCGGCAATCCCAATGCCAGCTCCCACGGGGATTTGCTGCTTCCCAACAACGATGATCTCACTGGCGACAAGGAAGAAAAGTCCGACTGCCCAAGATGTCTGGGTATTGTACGATATTCTGCTTAGCGAAGCTGGTATGTACAGTGACTTTGTCCTTTGCCACCCACTTGCGTTCGACATGTTCAAGAGATCCGCATAGTCCTGCGGTATTGCCCTAACTGCCTCATACACACCGAAAGCGATGTTCCAGGACATGCTCGTGAAGATCAGGAAAATCACGGCGAGATTTGCTCCAACGATATTCGGCATGACCCCGTAGATTGCTCCGATTACGAACGGAAAGAAGCCTAAGATTGGAATCGATTGGAAGATGTCGAGTAGAGGGAGAATCACTGACTCTGCCCTCCTGCTTCTGGCCGCGGTTATTCCAATTACAAGCGCGAAAAGAATACTTAGCCCAAGGGCAAGTATCATTCTTATCCATGAAACGACGATGTCTACGGCGATCGGGCCGAACTCAAGTGACGCCGTGAGCCTTCGAAGCTCGGCGCGACTCGTTGAGGTATTTACGGATTCCCGGGCATTAGGTCACTTGTGTCTCGAGTTCCGACTGGGCGCCGCCAGGCGCGTCGTGCAGAAGAACCTCAGAAGATCTGACAACTTGCGCCTGTCACGAAAACGAAAATACTCATTAGGGTTGGAATCAATTAGGTCTCTAACGTGATTTCGGCCCTAATTCGAGTCAACCTATGTAAGGAGTGCTCGAGGAGTCGAATCGGCGGACGGTCTCATAGGCACCTCTGTCCCTGAATGATACGAATTTCGGCAATTCAGGGAAAAACGCATCGAGGGGCTTAACTGCCATTTCCCCAGCGAGGTGTCCCCTTCCGAAGAAACCTCTAGAGATCTGACGGCTGAGGTCCCTCACTTGTTGGTCACTTTCGTAGCCGAGCGAGTGGAGGTACTCATGAAGGAGTATCATGAAGACGTAGGAGTTGACCCTTATCTTTGACTTGGACAGTTTTTGTACGACTCTCAGCAGGTTTCGATTCATAACAATCGTGTTCGATCCCATCTGGTGGTATGCACCAATGTTGTTTGGAATGTCCCCCAGGACAAGTGTTAGGCCCGCCCTGTGCATTCCGAGCGCCTCTTCGGTAGCAGCCTTGACCATCTCGAATATTCCGTCGAAATTCTGGGCCTTGGCAAGGGCGCTCCTATTCGAAAACGTGTTCAATACTGTGAAACTCTTACCGCTGGTAGATAAATCACTCTGAGGCTGGTGATGGATGTCCTCCGAGACACACGGGCGACCGCTGGCCGACACCAAATCGGGTCTTAGCCTTGCTACGGAATAGGTCTAAGGCGCTTTCTGAACTCTCGGATGAAACACACCATTCACGTAAGTACTTGAAAGCTTCGGAGTCTTGACCGAGGCAGGAATGTGTCTCCTAATCTGAAATTCGGCCCGTCCACAACTAGTTCTTGATGGACGATCGTTGCCCTCAACTCTCCGGCGCGCGCGCTATAGCTAAAAGCGTTGAGGATGAAGCTTACATGGTCGGATAATTCAATCAATTCGCAAAGGTCTCGTCTCTCATCGTCGCCGTGCCCTCTCTCATCGTCGCCGTGCCCTCGGGAGTCAGAACCCTTCAAGCGTCCTTTCAGCAGCATCATCGCATCCTTGACCAGGGGGTCAAGGTCTTAATGGAAGCTGTTGCCTGCGCTACTCTGGCCAATCGTCATCCAAACCTTGCTCGAGGTTGTCGAGCTCGAAGCCAATGTCCTCCCAGCGGAACCTACACACAACGATATGTTGCACTTCTGTAAGCGAAGCCATGTTAGAACTCTCGTAATTACCTCTCTTGATATCGGCTTTGGATAGTCGGAATTGACCAGAGCTTCGCTTTCCACTGACAAAACTAAGGTTAAATTGGCGTTAGAACCGGAGTACGTCCGTGCCTGTCATCTTCCGGGTCACACTCGGAAAGACCGGGAACAGCTTGAGAATCACCATTCCAAACCCGGTAGTCGAGGGTTTTGGTTGGAAGGAGAGGGACCAGATCATCTTGATTGTTACTGAAGGAGAGATAACCGTGAGGAGGGTAGAAAAGGAAAGGAAAGAGAAGCCAACCCTTCACGGAGCAGCCTAGTTTCGAGACAACCTCTCTCCGCCTCTATGATCACGTTATTTCCTCCTCTTCCTTCTGGTGTCGTAAGAAACAAGACTAAGGAATCATCAGAATTACCAGATCTCATATTTGCATGGAGATTCTGGCATACACTTTGGCCCCTTACCAGCAATGTTTTATCGTCGCGTTGCATGGCTCACTTCGGTTGTCCCTCGGAGGTTCTATGGGGAGTTACTGGCGCCTGACGAAGCCCAGGATATGGGGATTGCTCGTTTTCACCGGGCTAGTCGCGATGTTAGTGGCGTACCGTGAAACGCCGGGCTCGGTGCTTTCCTACCCCCTAATGCTAACCGTGTGTATTTCACTCGTTTTTGGAAGCGCGTCTGCTGACGTGCTGACCAATTATCATGACAGGGACATCGACGGCGTGATGAAACGGACCATGAGGAGACCGATTCCTTCCGGCGCAATAGCGCCGAGGGCAGCTCTCTCCTTTGGTCTTTCACTTGCGGCCCTATCTATTATCATTCCTTACTTCTTTGTTAACGCCGAGTCAGCCGGCTTTATGGTGGTTGGCCTGCTCGACAACGTGATAGTATACTCCTTACTCCTGAAGAGGAGGAGTTGGCTCAACATAATACTGGGAGGGTTCTCAGGGGGGATGCCAGTTCTTGTAGGATATTCCGCAGTCGGAAACGCGTTCAGCCCCATAGCGCTGTACATGTCTGCCTTGGTTATGGTCTGGATTCCGACGCACATCTGGAGTCTAGCCATCTTCAGCAGAGAGGATTATGAAGCAGCGAAAGTGCCGATGCTCCCCGTCGTCTTTGGAGACAGGGTGGCGGCCGTGTGTGTGGCGGCTGCTAGTGCAATGCTCACCGTCTTCTCCGCACTGATCTTCCTTTTCACTCCAGTTAGCATCTTCTACACATTGACTGCTCTCGCGCTCGGTGCGCTGGTTCTCGCCTACAGCGCGAAGCTTGCGGTGGACAGGACGCGCACAACTGCATACACCCTATTCAAGATAACTAGTCCATATCTGTTGATGCTTTTTCTGGTACTAGGACTCACCTTCTGGCTCTGAAAGTCTAACGGGGACGCCAGGTCCCGCCCGTAACGCCCGTTCGAGAAACTAAATAGAAGAGATTGCCTCCGACCCTTCATTCTTGGAAGTCACGGAAGAAAGTCGAGAGAGCTTGCGTTCCCTTAAGACCGTCCTTTGTCTTGCTCTCTCGTTACTGCTCTGCTCCGGAGTTGTTGCAAGCTCTGGCAGAGAATCTCCGAACGTGGGCGCAGTCAAGACCACGGTCTGCTCATGCGGTAGCACAGACGAGGCAAGGCCGGCTATCACCCTCCCTTACAGAGGGCATGGGCCCCCATCCTCCCTTTCGACGTTCGACGAGCAGCTAGGTCTGACATTCACACAGAACTTCACGTCAATCGAATACAACGTAACAGTGGCCGAACAGACCGACCCCACCCTAGGAGACGGCCCTGCGTACCTCCTGAACGGCGTCTCAAACATGGGCTACTGGTATCAGGTCGGCGTGTCCTGGAACTGGGCTCCAGGGAGCATTCCGGGGACAGGGTTCGATATGAGTTACGAAGTCTTCGACAACTCTGGCAATTCAGTCTTTCCGTCAAACGGGCAGGGGGGGCTTCAGAGCTTTTCAGGACCCGTGAATCCGGGCGACGTCGTCCTCTTGAACCTCTACTTTTCAAGTTCGACCCAAAGCGTCGTAATGCTCGCTCAGGACGCCTTCACTGGGGCGAGTGCATTGGAATCCTATTCTGGCGTCGGTGCGACCTACTTTGTGGGTCTACCAGACTCAATAGCGGACCAAAACGGGTACTTCACCGGCCTCATGACCGAATGGTACCACGGGCTTCCGTACTACGCTAACGAGGCAGGTGTGATCTATTCAAATTCTGCTTTTTCACCTTCTTCGGCATGGATGTGGATGGACGAATTCAATTCGCAGAGCTTTCAATCTGTCTTTTCTGCAAATGCCACGTCTCCTACAAATTACACAGCCACGACCGCGCTTCAGGAATTCTCTTACAACGGAACCACCGAGTACAGCGACGCTCATGAGTTCGTGACTGGCGCTCTGGGTAACGAAACTGAACCTACTTCTTTGACCGTCCCCCTCACCCTGTCCTTCACAGTAGAGGGAGGACCTGGAGCAGCGTCTCTTGGCTACCCAACTCCTGAGTTCTTGTACTTCGCGAACGGAACCGTGAACACGGTTGCGCTGACCCAGACCCCCACAACGTACAAGGTGGACGTGGGGACGGAATGGTCCGTTTCTGCCCGTCTTAACGGTACAATCTCGGGCGAGCGATGGGAGGCCAACCAAACGACCGGCGGGGTTGCAAAGTCTGCCCAGACACTTCAAATCGTCTACTACGCCCAATACGAGGTCAGCTTCGGTTTCTCTGTTTTAGGTGGAGGATCAGGATTCTCGCCTCCTTCCGTAAACTACACTTCATTCGGATCTCCGATGACTGCGCTGGCAAACGGTACCGTGTGGGCTGACGCAGGATCGAGATACCAATTCCAGAGCCTGCTCCCCGGTTCAGCCGGAAGCGAAAGGTGGTTCGGCGGGTCGACTGGGCGCATCGTATCATCCAGGGACTTGGATGCTGTTTACCACCGCCAGTTCCTCGTGAGCTTTGCGATCACCTTCAAAGGTACTCTAATCTACCCTGGTCTAGCATTGAAATCGGCCTCTGCCGGGAGGCCCTACAATGCCACCATCGTGACAGGGAACAACTCCCTGTGGCTGGACTCGGGAGCGAATTACTCAGTACAGCAGGTGTATTCACTTGGAACTAACGACAGACTTGCCACGAACAGTTCCGCAACAGGGGTGGTAGTCGCAGGACTCTCGGTCAATCTCGCCTATTATCACCAGCTCTACGTTGCAATCAACGGAAGCGCCGTCGATGGGGGAAGCGTTTCTCCCGAGTCCGGATGGTTCAATTCGGGAGACCGTCTTATTCTAACCGCAGTACCAACCGTGGGGTGGGAGTTTGTAGGCTGGCAGGGCTCGAGCAAGTCCATCATCAGTCCTTCGAACGGGTCGTTAGTCCTGACGGTTGGGACGGGAAACTCGACTACAGAGACCGCACTCTTCTATGCAGGCGTAACAGTCCACGCCAATGGGCCTCTAGGGGTCTCGTACAGTGACGGGCCAATCTCAGGCACAATATCATCCGGGGCTATAATGATCATCTATGTCCCTCCGTCCTCAACGCTTGTCCTAAAGGCATCGGGGATTCCCTTCTTGACTTCCTTCAACGGGTGGAGTGGATACGTGAATTCGATTTCCGATACCGTGTCTCTCGTAGCGGCTGGCCCGACGTCAGTGAACTCGAACTCGGCTTACGACGCTTTTGGAATAGGTTTCATAGCGTCGCTTGCTGCCATTTTCGTCTTCGCGGCGTTATTCCTGTTACGTCGGCGGAAACAGAGGAACGGGACGACCGAGCGCGATTGACATGAGGCCATACACCTAGTGAATCTCGATTGAAGCCTTCCGCCTTGTTAAAAGTATCATACCAAACCCTCTCCCAAGTTTGAGCCGGCTTCTTGTAAGCCGTCCTGCGGCTTACAAAGCTGAGCAGAATGGAGTCCGTACCCCAGCTGCGCAGGCTACTGGACTTGGTGCCCCGCAGGCGCGAGTACTCCCTAATTGCGAGCCTCCCCAAGAACAGCGTGTCCCTCGCCGTGAAAGCCGAAGAAGCAGGTGTGGACGCGGTCATGTTGAACATCGAAGGGGACGAAGGCTCGTCCTCTCAAGGCCATTACGGGGGGTACGATCTCCACGACGCCTACATCAACGACGTTATCTCTACAATTTCAGTCCCGTGCGGGATCTGCGTGGGGGGAGGAAAGCACCTGACAGAAGAGTACTGGGAACGGATTATGTCTAGCGCTTTCGGTTTCGTCGAGATGTACGCTCACCTGATGCCTTTGTTCGTCCTTTCAGACACGAGGCTAACCAAAATTTGCGCAATCTCGACAGGGTACATACTCGAGCAGGTGACCCAACTCTCCAAGACAGACGGGGTAGAAGCTTTGGACGTGGCAACGGTTCCACCGCAGGCGAGGGGTTCATCCTTCAACGCTCTCGATTATACGACCTTGGGCATAATCACAAGGCTCTCTGTTAAGCCCGTCTTTCTGAAGACTCAGAAAAAACTGGCCAGGACAGACATCGCGAGGATTCTGGGGCTTGGTGTAAAGGGCCTTGTTGCTGACCCATGCGTCTTCTCGGGGGAAGATGAAGCGTATAAAGAAGAGTTGGGGAATCTCTTCTCAACGAGGCAAGAGGCCCCTGAGCTTCAATAGTCATCAATCTCCAACTTCAACTAACTACCGTTCCCAGTTGAATATGTGCCCCTCAGAAACGAAACTGGACTGTAGCCTACCAGCAAGATGGGAAGGGGCGGAATGGAGGGCTGGAGCCCATTGAAACCTGTGATCTTTGAGGACGACGGCCTCAGGGGATTCGGTCCCCTCACACTTCTCAAGCACGTTGGCGAGTTAAGAAGGGGGACGAAGAGCCTGGCCGAAGCTCTGCGGGAAAGTGTCACCGATGCAACCGACTACGTTCTCTGGGGAAGAGAGGAACTGAGGGGAACGTGCGTAGAATCCACTGGGAAGGAATACAATAGACAGGCGGAAGGACTTGCCACATTTGTCAATGCGAGGGCGAGGCCCGGCAAGCAGCTGCTCGAACTTACGGCAAGGAAGACGCCATTCGTCGCGTTGTGCGGCGGGCAGCTCTTGGCCGCACGAGCTGATGGGTCTCGGTTGAGGCCGGGACTGATAGGCAGGAGTGAATCTACGAAGCTGGGCAAGAAACTGGAGATTCTTCAGGCCCAACCTGGAAGCCTTTTCGAAGGCTACTGGGATCTGGTGCAGACCAACGGCTTGGCGATTGCTGAACAAGCGAAACGGTTCGATGACCAACTTTCGCTTCCGGCAGC
>Ga0187772_10001796_pt1 | contig 10390 bp, 8 predicted proteins | sample 0116_SJ02_MP15_2_FD_133137 | JGI IMG/M metagenome (GOLD analysis project Ga0187772, IMG submission 133137) | Tropical peat soil microbial communities from peatlands in Department of Meta, Colombia - 0116_SJ02_MP15_20_MG | ecosystem: Environmental > Terrestrial > Soil > Wetlands > Peat | place... | reverse complement strand
TATCCTTCTCAATACTGCGTAGACCGACAGTATTACGTGGTTTCTGTCATGAACGGATCAACCAGACAGCGGTCTGAAGGGGTCCCGCGGTTTATGCGGGGATGAAGGTTAGCCAGAAGCAACAGCCCCTCCAGCAAAAAATTATTTCTGAGCTGAAACCGACGGCGCCGGTCGACGCCGCCTGGTACACCAGGCTGGAAATCGACCCGGACTCGGGCACGACTCTGCTGAGAATCAATACCAAAAAGGCACGAAGCCTCTCTTCTGAACGACTTTCCATCCGTTCATGTAGGCCGAGGCCTGTTAAGGTCAAGCTTCATTATGTGCTCGTCGTCCTCCATTTTCCCGTTGAACTCAAAACCGAATGCTCTGTAGAAGCCTTCGGCACTGCCTGTTTCTCTTCGTATCGACAGGAGTAACGCCTTTGCTTTCGGATTTCTTTTCACATGATTGATGACGAGTCCCAACGCCTTTGCACCATATCCCTTTCCTTGATAGTTCGCGTCAATCATAAATCTCCAGAGAAAGTGCCGCCCGCGTATCGGAAACTCAGCTAACATTACGAAACCTATGGGGGTCTCGTCAAGATAAACGGCCCGAAACCATGCCGATTTTGAAAAGTGGGCTTGGGCTATCGACACCGCATTTGGAGCGACGAACCTTCTCTGTCTTTCGGAGACACTAAGCTCGCAGATTGAAATGACGTTCTTGCCGGTAATCGCGCGCAGACTGATTTCGGGCTCACTACTCAATGGACGTTGATCCGTCGCTTTTTGGGGTTCTCAAAGATTACCTTCATTTGAGAACTGACGCCGCACTAGTGAGGATTCGATCGAGGAAGGGTTGTTTGACAAGAAGCCGGGTGGGCAGTATCGTGGGCTAATGGTTCTTCGCGAAATAGTAAGAATCAAGCCTTTCTGGGGGAACGGAGCCTATTCTGAGCCAAAAATCGACGGCGACGGTCGACGCCGGATGGTGTACCTGGCTAGGGCGGACTCGAATTTGAGTTCGATTCTGGTGGGACCCACACGGTTTACCATGGAAATCCAAATTTGGCAGTAACGGTCAGTCTTGGGGTTCGTATGGATTCCAGCTTCCTGAACACCTCTCCCAAGCGGGGTGGAGGGCAGCTGGCCAGTCGAGTTCTACTGTTTTGCGTTCTTTCAAACTGCGCCTTTAACGCCAGCTCTTTGCAGCAGGGAGACAAACCTCTGGTCGGTAACGACGTAGTCGTGGAGCTGGCGAGCTTGTTTCATGAGCCGCAGAAGCAAAGTCGAATACAAGAACAGGCCAGCATCTCTCTCTTCAATCGATCTTTCAAACGCGTCAAATGCCTTCTCCTTTTCTCCGGCGGCCAGGTAAAGGAACCCCATCGTTGAATGCCCTACGTGTTCGGTCTTCGAAGCGGCTTCAGCTTCGGCCACTATTTCCCTTATCCTATCTGTCCTTCCTGCGGCTGCGTAATTGAACATGTTTAGGGCTAGGAAACCTGGGGGCACATTGGCAGTCCAACTCTTCGCTTCTTTATGGCGGAGTACTTTGATTTTCGCCCATAAGTGTTCCAGCTCATCTACTGCTTTGTCGGTCATCCCAAGCAGTCCATAGATTTCTCCTCGCCAGACGTGGATGTCAGGATTATCAGGGTACATTTCCTTCATGCGATCTACGTCTTCTAGCGCTTCCTCCCGTTTTCCGGCCATCGCGTATGCCGCACCAACAAATGCAGAAGGATAAGGAGGGTACGGATCGAGCGTTTTCTCTTTGAGTGCGAGCTGGAGAGCTTCTTCATACTTCCCCGTTGCTGTGCAGACAAATGAACACCACGTGTATGCGTTTACCTCGCTGGGATTCAGCTCGATTGCTCTTCTGAAGCATTTCTCTGCCTCTTTGGCATTCCATTCGCACTGGAACGCGTAGTTTCCCTTTGCAATCCAGACTTCCGGGAGTTGGTCGTCCAATTCTATCGCCCTGTCAATGTAGCCTCGAGCCTTCGAGAAGGCATCCTTCGTAGGGAGGAAATCCCCCGAAAGTAGAATGTAGAAATTGCCGATGGCCGCAAGCGCCTGGGCGAAATTCGGGTCGAGTGAGACTGCTTCCTCGAAGTACCGAAGCCTTGCAAGCCAATCCCTGTTCGCACTATGCCTCCCGAGAAGGTACCGGTCGTACGCCTTTGGGTTCGTGGTGTAGCCGGACTCAATCCGCTTCTTCTCGTTGGTAAGGAGCTTGGCCTTTAGCGCGTCGGCGACCATCTCTGCAACGTCGCTCTGGATGGCGAATATGTCCTCGACCTTCCTGTCGTAGTTCTCTGACCAGAGGTGTTCCTCCGTTGACACGTCTACTAGTTGGGCGGTGACCCTGACTCTGTCGCCCGCTTTCCTCACGCTCCCTTCCATCACCGACCCGACCCCCAACTCTCTCCCGATTTCTGATACCGGCTTCGGGTTCCCCTTGTATCTCGCCACCGATGTCCTCGCGATTACTTTGAGGCCCTGGACATGGGAAAGCGAGTTGATCAGTTCCTCTGTCATTCCCTCCGCGAAGTATTCGTCTGATTGGTCGTGGCTTATATTAGATAGAGGTAGAACAGCTATCCTCGTCTTGTCCTGTTGGGATGACGTGACCTTCTCTGCCTCCCATGGTAATGCCACTTTGTACAACTGGACCGGTTGATCTATGTTCTTCAGCAGCTTGGGGCCGAGTGACGAGAAAGGGAGCTCCAGCTTGTTCCGAACGTGGTCGTAGACCTGCTGGGTCAGACAGACACCACCATCTTCGGCCAGCGGCTCGACCCTGGACGCGACGTTGACGGCGTCGCCAGAAATGTCTCCGTCAGAATCCACGACCTCTCCAAGGTGAACACCGATGCGTAGGTGTATCCTCCGTTCTCGGTCAAGCGAAAGGTTGAACTCCCTTACCGACCTCTGGATGTCATAGGCGCACCTGACAGCGTCCACGGCGTTGGGAAACTCGACAAGGAAAGCGTCGCCCATCGTTTTCACTTCTCTGCCGTTGTGCCTTGCTAGGATGGGCCTGATGACCTTCCTCTGTTCCTCCACCAGAGCCAATGATAGGGATTCGTTCTTCTGTCCCAAGGCAGTGTATCCGACCATGTCTGTGAACATGATCGCCGCCAGCCTCCGCTGTCCTTGGGACAAGCTCTGGCCGAGTTCCATGTTGACTTGCGATAAATCCGTTGTGGGAAGTTGGACTGTGCTCGAGCTAGGAGTTCCTTGCCTAGGCGAATCGCCTATTCGGCAATTTAGGCCCTGCTCGTAAGGACCCCAATAGGCAGAATTAGACCCCGTTAGCCGAACAGAGTCCATTCTGAGCTATAGTTCAGCGGCGACGGTCGGACTCGAACCGACGACCATTCCCTGGTCGGCCAGGCCAATAGGTGTCTGCCAGCGGGCTAACAGCCTACTGCTCTACCACGCTGAGCTACGTCGCCGCAAGCTGTCCTCGCTAGGTTCGGTTGAAAAGCGTTCTGAGATAGTTTAGAGAAACACCCTGATACGGTAACCCGTTTCAGGCCATAGCCTAAAGGCAAGCACTCTGCCGAACCTCCTGGTTGGATTCCGAATAATTCGGATCCTAGAACACCAACTGGAGGCTCTGATTCGCAAACTGAGACAGGACTTCCAGTATGATCCTGAAGCCGAGCTTGGTTATGCAATCCTCTCTTATGTTTCGGATAACATCACCAACGCCATCGTTCTCGAAATGTCTCGATAGGAATGGTCTGATTGGGCGAACCCGGAAACGTTGTTTAAGCCCTCCTGAGCGTCGCCAAGAGCAGATGGATCTCCGCCCCTCCGACAAAGATAGGCACGATGTCGAGTCAGCCATCCGGGCATTCTTCGAGGCCGGCAAGAACAAGGACCTATCCTCTCTGGCAGATATGCACGCCTCCAGGGACCTGTTCACGAAGTTTGACGAGAACCCGCCCTACACCCGCCAGAACTCAGAGGAGGCCTTCGTCTACGAGCAAGCCGCCTTCGCCAACATCTCAGACTATGCATACACCATCGACGAACTCCGGATCGATCTCCTGGGGGACGTCGCCATCTCCACCTTCTATCTGACCTACTCGGGCATGTTCGTCAACGACTACTCCTTCGAAGGTTCACCCGTTCGCGCAAGGACCAGAGCGACCTTTGTCCTGGCAAGGGCACCCCGGGGGTGGAAAATGGTCCACGAACATCTCAGCCGTGTGCCCGATCCTTCGGCAAACAATCACGCGAAATCGTGAATGGAACGCAACCTGCCGGACAGCGGGCCGGGGACGAGGATGCAGCAATAGGCGCGGTCACCTCGGGCGTCGCTGTCAGGACATGCCAACGCCACTTACCACTGGCGGTTCCACCAGTGGCGCAGGGACACAGCGACCACGGCTATTCGTGCGTAAATGCTCGCTCCCATCAACCAAGAAGGGACGCTGAACGAAAAGAACCCCCCATTGAAGACGAACAAGGTCGTACCGCCGTAGAGCCCAAACTGATGCGCATACCAGTCGAGCAGGTTCACGTGGAAGCCGAAGTAAGCGTTTCCAACCACGAAGTAGCCCAGATCATTGCCGAGGGAGGCGAGTAGGCCCAATGACAGCGCCAACTCCCAGTCCTTGCGACCCTGGATTACGAGGAGCACTCCGAAAGGAATCAGGTATGCAATAATGACCCAGATATGGTAACCAGGGACTACGTAGATGTAGGCCCCGCCGTTGAAGAGGTCTATCCAATTGACGAAAATGATACCGTAGAAGGCCGCGAACACAATCAGCTTGAGGAGGGTCAGCTGCTTCGGATTGGTCGGCCCCAGCCCAGACACGACCGCTTCCGCGCCGCTCACAAGGACCGTCAGGGCGAGGAGCTCGACCAGCGTCAGCAGGGCCAATCCTCCAACGTACCCTACGATGGCTGCGAGGACCACCATGGCGAACCCGGCCGCCAGGGTAGAACCCCTCAGCCACCTCGGTGGGCCGCGCCCAGTCGAATAGAGCACCCTCCCAATCCCCTGAATCGTCAGGCTGATCGCAAGCAGGAGGACGAGGGTCTGCAGGCTGAGGCCGGGCACCAGCACGACGGCGGCGACAAGCATCAGCGCGACTACCCCCCCGCCTGCCAGCCCCAGAACCGCGAAGCTCTTCAGGCGCTTCCTCACGCCCCCGGCGGCAATCATCCTCACAGCGCTGAAGACCAGCGCCAGGGAAAGGAGGGGGATCAGGTTCTGCGCGCCGTAGCCGGGGTTCACTATGACGACCAGGGCTATGGCTGCGGCAACGAAGCCGAGGACGACTTCGACAACCCTGAACCAGTGAGGGTAAGACCATCCCTGCCCCTCTGACGCCTGGCCCTCACCTGTCACGTCATTCTATGTCTGGCTAATCCAGATTAAGCTTGATGGTCAAAGTGGTCCCTGGAGGTTTAGTGGGCCCGGCCGGATTTGAACTGGCGACCACTCCCGCCAGCCGAGGCTGGTACCGGTGTCTCCGGTTCGACCGTATGAGCCGGTTGCTATGGTCGGTTCCTCTAACCGAACTCCCCACCTAGCAGGGTTCTGAGCTACGGGCCCACCATTCGGCGGCTCCCAACATGCTGCATTTAACCAAACCTACCCCAGCAGAATCACTAGCTGGTTCTGGTAGCTTAGAATGACGCCCTTGACTGGACCGTTCCAAGTTCCTAACGCACCGGTTGGGAGACTCGAACTCCCGCGTCCCTGCACCAATCCAAGAACAGCGTCGCATCTTGGTCGTTCTGGAACTTGATCCGAAATCCCCTGACGTAGCTGTTCACGGATACGACCAGCCCAACACGGATGGCTCGAAGTGGCTTGACGTAAGTTGCCCGAAAATTCCTTGACCCCCTGACCCCTTTCCCACGGTAGAATACGTGCCCCCTTTCAAAGGATACTTCGCATTGTAGAGGGTAGGAGAGGAAATAGTAGAACGCGAGGACGAGAAGCAGGACGACAGCCAGGGGGATTCCTATCGTGATACCCCATCCGTATTCTGCAGGTGTGACGGCATAAACCCCTGCCGCGGTAGTGAACCCCAAGACAAGGAAAATCAAGTAATACCAGGACATCCAAACGTAACGCAATTCTGCAGGTAGCCACACGCCCCGCGTGGGCATGAATCGCTACCTACCGGCATCGAGGCTTAAGCTTTGACCCCTTGGCGTCTTGAATAGAGCTTTACACCCAGTGAGGGTATCCCCTGGTGCATGAGAGACAGGTTGTTCGCAATCGCGCTTGTAGCGTTGGTCGTTGTTGCTGTGCTCTTCACTTACTATTTCCTCTATCCCTCCTACCCCTCCCAAGTTGAGGTGACGGGCGACGTCAACGTTACGAATTTGAACTTCGTCGCCTACTACATGGTGATTCCCGGCACAGACTTCTACGGATACACCTCGAATGAGAACTTCGGTTGCGCCTCTTCACCCCAGGTGTATTCGGGCAACACATGCACCGTTGTGACATTGGTCAACGGCCTCAGTTGTCCACCTTGCACTGCGTACAGAGTCCAAAATGGAAACAACTTCGTCGTGTATCTAAAGAACGGCCAGAATAATCCGTTGTATGTCGACGTGACTGACCACAACGGCACCTTTGCCTATGTCTGCGACGTGAATGTGAACTTGTCTCCACCGTCAAGGAGCAGTGTAGTGGTGGAGAGCCTCAATTGCTGAAGGATATCCCATTACAGGCCACCAGAGGCCGCAGTTCCGAGCGGCCAAAGCCACCAAAATCGCTTTCCTCAAGAAATCGCCTAGGGTTTCGCGCATGGGAGGATCGATTGCTCCAATTTCTCTTCCAGCTATTGCAAGTGAAGTTGAAACCTACTGGAACGTCGTACAGCTTGCAGTAGCTATCGGCGTAGTTGATGCACAGCCAACAGAAGCAGTTGTGTTCTGCCACGCTTCTTTGGTAGTTGGGAGGAGTAGGCATGATCTCAAAATCTGCCAAGAGCTTATTTGAACGACGACATCGATAACAACAAGATCGGTGGGGGGAGGCCGCCGAAACTAATTTCTCGCTAGAAGAATTCGTCGAGCAAGGTTCGACGAAGTCCACTCCTCAGGTTCGCGTTGCAATTGAAACAATGTTGCCTGTCTTTAGTCGAGATGAAGGAACCGCAGCTCCAACATACCACTGGCGTGTTACAGCTCGGGCGCGCTTAAGAACAGAATTACTTTAGTGGTTTTACTTTCGTAACCAAACCTAAATAGGCCCACTACCAGTGAGGAATCAGTTACAGTGAGCAAGGACCAAGACGAGGGATTCGAGGACATTCTCGCCGAACTCGACCGCGAAGAAGCTCGTGTGAAGATAAGGATGGAAATGAGGCGCTTTGGGAAGCCTACAACTGTGATAGAGGGGATCAAGATGAGCGACAAGGACCTTCACGAGCTGAACTCGAAGATGAAACGGGCGCTGGCTACCGGTGGCACCGTTAAGGACGGGATCATGATCCTGCAAGGAGACCACAGAGAGAACGCCGCCAGAATGCTGAAGGAGAACGGGTTCTCCGAAAGCGCCATAGAAATAATCTGACGGACGAGTCGTGGGCGCGTCTCTCACAGCATCGTTTCAAGTTCAAAGTTTTAAAGGCTAATCCGAGGCGCAGGCTGCCAAGAAGTCAACCATGTCGAAGCCTATCACGACCTTCGAAGACTTCGTAAAACGCATCCTCGTCGTGATCTTCTGGGCCGCCCTTCTTTCCGTGGTGGTTATAGTCCCGATCTACTACGCCCTTGACGCCGTTTTCCATTTCCCGGTCGACTACATCCGCCTGGCGATAAACCCCAACCTGGCGATGGCATACACGCAAACCATGCTCTCGACCGAGCCTTTCAAGACCCTGTTCGCCCTCACCGTCTTCCCCGGTTTCTCCTTCGTCGCCATCTACGGCACGATCCTGATGGGGTGGGTAGAGCGGAAGTTCACCGCCAAGATTCAGCTCAGGACTGGCCCGATGAACGCCGGAAAGGTTGAAGGCATCCTGCAGAACATAGCTGACTTCTTCAAACTTGCGTTCAAGGAAATCGTGATTCCTGACGGGGTCGACCGGGCTACGTTTCTCGCCATCCCGTTCGCCCTGATGGCCGTCGCCGGGGGCCTGATAGCCCTGGTCCCCCTTTCGCCTACCACCTACATCGCCAACCCATCGGTCGGCGCCGTCCTCGTCTTCGCCATCCTCGGGTTCACCCCACTTGTGGTCCTCCTGGCCGGGTGGGCTAGCAACAGCAAGTACCCGTTCCTCGGGGGGCTCAGAGCCCTCCACCAGCTCGTGGCCTACGAGATACCGATGATCCTCTCGCTAGTGGGGGCGGTCCTCCTGTCCGGCTCTCTCAACCTGATGGGGATAGTGACCGCCCAGAGCGGCGTCTGGTACATCATCCTCCAGCCCCTCGGCGCCATCGTCTTCTACATCGGCGCTCTAGCGGAGCTCGAGAGGATCCCATTCGACATCCCGGAGGCGGAAAGCGAGCTAGTCGCAGGCTGGCAGACGGAGTACACGAGCATGCTCTTCGGGACCTTCCAGCTCGCCAACTTCTCGAGGATGTACGTCATGGCCGGCCTCTTCACCACCTTCTTCCTGGGAGGGTGGCTCGGGCCCGCCCCTGTCCCGCCCGAGGTATGGTTCATCGTCAAGGTGACTGTGGTGATGGTCCTGCTCATGCTCCCCCGTTCGATAATGCCGCGTCTGAGGATTGACATGTTACTCCGAGCGGGATGGGTGAAGCTGCTAGCTCTGGCGTTCGCAAACATATTCATCACCATGATAATAGTCTCGTCTGGAGTGGTGCACTAGATGGGGACCTGGTCCTACATCAAGGGGGTATTCGTTGCCACCTGGACCGGGCTCCGGCACCTCTTCCACCCTAGGATGACCCTTCGATACCCCGAGCAGAAGCTCGACCTCGAAGGACCAGGCTACCGCTACGACGCCAAGCAGGGGGTCGGGCTGCCCGGGTTCAAGGGACGGCATCTCCTGAGGTTCGAGAAGTGCACGGGCTGTCAGCTCTGCGCCATCGCCTGCGACGGGGTGGCTGTGGCCATCGACATGCAGAAGGTCACCAAGGGGAAGGCCCAGAACAAAAAGGACATCTGGCCGGCGGTTGACTACGGAAGATGCGTATTCTGTGGACTTTGCATCGATTATTTGCAAGAAATTCAAGTCAATCCGGGACTGAAGCCGATAAATCAGATTACCATTGGCGAGCTTGTTCTGACCCACTCTGGTGACTACAAGCCCGTCTCCAAAATCTGGGACCTGAAATATTCTGGGCCATTTTATCGGATCTACGTCTTCGGTAAGCCAGAACCTCTCGCGTGCACAGCTGACCATCCAATAATCGCAGTGTCAAGACCCGTTTCAAACAGGAAAGACAAGCGACTGCTTAGAATCACGGCTCCGTTGCTGTTCCACAAGCCTGGGGAGCTTAAAGCAGGTGACTACCTCGTCAGCCCCATCGTAAGGAAGGTTGTGCACACGGAGAGGTATGAGAAGGACGTCCCAATGTACAAAGGGGGAACGACCTTTGTCGAGCAGTCAATCGAAGCTTCCCCCGAACTCTTCCGCCTAATCGGCTACTACTACGCCGAAGGGTCCTGCGATGGCGGAAGGAGAGTGAATTTCGATTTCAACATAACTGAACGCGAAACACGCGCAAAGGATTGTGGTATTTTGGTCGCGAAGTTCTTTGAGAAGGAAGTAAAGATCAGAAAGAACGGAGAGCACGGAATCAGGCTGGTCCTGGATTCGGCCATGGCTGAAGATTTCTTCTCCCAATTTGGTAAGGGTGCGCCTAACAAGAAGATGCCCGACTGGATCTTCTTCGCCGAGCCGGAGAAACAAATCGAACTCCTGAAGGGTGAGTGGCAAGGCGACGGCTGCAGGGTTAAGCAGGCCCGGCAAGAATACTTGAACATCACCACGACATCCAAGACTCTCGCATTCCAGTTGCAATCAGTTTATGCGAGGCTCGGAATTGTCTCGACAATCGACACTGACCAGTCTCCACACAGGCTGCGAAGCTACCATGTCAACGTCTTCGGGCGCTGGGCAATCAAGCTCGCTGGAATGTGGAACATAGAGTTCGACTACAAACCAACCAAGCACGCTGACAAATTCCATATTGACGACCGATACGTCTACCTTCCAATCAGGAAGATAGAGGTCGAGGAGGTAAAGGGCCACCACGTAATGGATGTCACCGTCGAGGACGACCATACATTCGCGCCGCTAGGGTTGGCCACTTCGAACTGCGTCGATGCCTGTCCCTTCGACGCCCTTGACATGACCAACGACTACGAGCTGTCCGCCTACGACAAGATGGCGTTGAAGTACACGCCTGACATGCTCGCGGTCCCCCCGAAGCTCGAGGGG
>Ga0187772_10001795_pt1 | contig 10392 bp, 9 predicted proteins | sample 0116_SJ02_MP15_2_FD_133137 | JGI IMG/M metagenome (GOLD analysis project Ga0187772, IMG submission 133137) | Tropical peat soil microbial communities from peatlands in Department of Meta, Colombia - 0116_SJ02_MP15_20_MG | ecosystem: Environmental > Terrestrial > Soil > Wetlands > Peat | place... | reverse complement strand
TTGAACCTGAAGGTCACCTCCATCTTCGTCCCGGCATCTAGGGTGTAGAATCTTGCCATGCCGTCCTCCTCCCCATCGGGAACCAAGACGATGTTCCTCCCGATGTCCTCGCCAGAGAGCATTAGGAAACTCCCGTTAATCTTGACCTCGGCGAAAATCGTGTCTTTGTAGGCCTTGTACTGCCCTTCAAGCTTCTTCAGGAGAGTCTCCAGTTTGACGGCGGGCAGTTCACCGGGGTCGACCCCGGCAAGCAGTGACTGGGCTATCATGGAGAGCCGTCCCATGTTGTAGCCATCACCATTGGCGAGAAGCACGACGCCCGACTTCAGGTCCCTCACATAGTTCATCTGAGCAGTGTAACAGTCGACTGATCCTCCGTGCCCGGTAACTTTGTGACCATGGAAGCTCGGGAATATCTGGAGCCCATAGCCGTAGGAGTCCCCGCCGTAGCGCTCGACGGGCCACTTTCCGTAGGGAGTCTCCATCTTGGCGAGGGTGTCTTTGCCTATGATTCTCTTGCCCTCGAACTCGCCCCCACCGATGTACATCTTGACGTAGTTGGACAGGTCTATGGCGTTACTCATGATTCCACCGGCACTTCCGCTGCCGTAAGGGACGGCTGTCGGGGTCACTTTTGCGCCTCTGATCAGGTAGGGCGTGGCGATGTCTGCGTCCTGAATTATGTCTGCCCTCTCGAGAAAAGTCCGGTTCATCCCCAGAGGTTTCAGTATCTCATCCTTGGCGTATTCGAACCAGGGCCTCCCGCTGACCTTGGCGATGACCTCTCCCAGGAGGGCGTACCCCTCGTTAAGGTAGAAGAACCTCTCCCCTGGCCTCGCCTCGGCCCAGTCGTCAACGTCGCTCAGAAACGCCATCATGTCCCCGAGACTCGAAATAGGAAGCCAGTGGTGGTACTCCCCGAACCCGCTGTATAGGAGGACCTCGAGCGCCCCGAGGCCAGGGATTCCACTCGTATGGCTGAGCAGGTGGTGAACCTCAACCACTTGGAAGGCCTTCGGTCTGAGAGGGAGGAACTTCGTAACCTGGTCGTGGAAGTCCATCTTTCCCGCCTCCACCAGCTTGGCGATTGAGAGGGCCACGAACGACTTGGTGATCGAGCCCACCCCGTAGAGCGTATGCTCCGTTGCAGGAAGGGCCGCCGAGACATCTTTGTACCCGAACCCCCTTGCGTGCACCACCTCTCCGTCCTCGATTACGGAGATGGCGAGGCTGGGGAGCTTGGTCTCGCTCAATTTGGTGAAGGCTATGTCGTCGAACCTGGCGGAGTCGAAGGTCACCATGAGTCGCTCGTCCAAGAAGACTCGTTAAAAGCGCTCTCGATGTGCGGGTTCAAGCGTTTGAACATTGACTTAATGGCTGTCGCTGACGGCTCAGAGCAAAAACTGGACTCAGTAACCGCTCTTGAGAAGCCCAGCATAGTCGAACACCATCACGCCGTCGCTGTTGCTTAGCGCGTACTGGAACTGTGACTGATAGTCGGCGAGACTGGAAGTGGCGAAGACGCCAACTGAGGCAATAATGCCGTGCCTGATGTACTGCTGGTAGGCTGGGCCGTACGTTTCAAGGATTAGGAGGTTGGGCTCCAAAGGAGAGTTCATGTCGGTTGTCGTAACGGCTGTCTGGCAATGGCACTGAGACAGATCTGCGAGGAGGGTCTCCTGTGTAGAAAGGCTCAGGGTCGACACGTCCAGGCTGATGCCGTCTTCTCCCAAGCCGAAGATGGTGTTCGGCATTGGTTGCGATGAGTTGGTGAAATAGAGCGCGAAGAAAATCTTCAAGCCCTCGGCGTGCGATTGGTTCGCAAAGTAGCTCAGTTCATTTCCGTTGAAGAGAAGAGCCCCTCCCCTGTAGACCTGGAAGAAAATCGTGTTGAAGCCGTGAGAGGAGGCGAAGCTCAGCATTGTTCCGAAGTTAGACTCGTCGACGACCCCGTTTCCTTGGTTCACGTACAATATGATTGGCTTCGGCTGGCTGTTCTGGGACTGGAAGATGAAGACGAGCACTACGAGGAGGATGAAGGCTGCGATGATGAAGACTGCTGCTCTGCGAATTCCACTCCTCCCTCTCCTTCTCGTACGCGGGCGCCCTACCATCGCTCAGAATGCTTCAGTATGAAATTGAAGGCGTTGTCGTTTAGGATGTTTTCAATCTGCCGGCCCGACAGCCCTGCGCTCTTCATCGCCCTCTTAAAGTGCCCTAGATTCGAGAGGTCCTCGAGCCCCACTGGTGTGGTCTGCATCCCGAGGTAGTCAGTGCCGAGGGCTGGGAGCGATTCGCCTCCTATCTCGAGCATGTGCTTTGCGTGCACGGCCAGCCTCTCAGGGGTGAATGCCCCCCCGATGCAGCTCCTGATGAAGGTCAAGCCCACGATTCCGCCGCGCTTCGCCGTCCGCCGGATTAGCGAGTCTGAGACGTTTCTCTTGTTGGCTTGAACGGCCAGAGAGTTGGAGTGACTGAAGAAAGGGGAATCCTCTGACACTTCCAGCGTGTCCGATGAGGTCGTTTTTGAAGAGTGCGAGAGATCCACCATGACCCCCAACCTGTTGGCCAGGGCCACAAGGGCCTCCCCCTCCCCGGTGAGGCCGTAGTCCTTCGTGGAAAGGCACGAAGCCGCGTACTTGTTGTCATAGTTCCAAGTGAGCCCGATGGACCGTACACCGAGGTTATAGAAGATCCTAAGGTCCTCCGGCTCGCCAAGTGCCTCGCACCCCTCGATGTGCATGACGATGCCAGTCGCCCTCCCCAAGTTCTCAATGTCTTCTTTGGTCCTGACGATCTTCAGCGCTTTGGGGTACAGCTCTTCGAGACCGTAGTAGATCTTCACCAACTCGATGGCCGTGTCTCTTGGGGACGCAACGGCGGAGGATGGGGACCACACCCCGTAGATCTTCTGCATGGTCTCGATCTTCCGGCGGTTGAGGCTCCCAACGAAAGGGTAGATTGAGCCAAGGACGAGCTTCATACCAACCTCATGGTACTTTGGAATGTCCGCCTGCCTCCCCTTCACGTCCTCGTCGAAGGGCTCGATGTCGGCGACTCCGCTCATGAGGTAGTAGTGGCCGATGTCTTCGTGGAGATCCACTACCATGGGCGGGCGCCAGCCGTCGACTCGATTTAACTGTCTCTCGGACACCCGCTCCGGCACTCAGGGGGACGCCGCTGGTTTCCGTGACACGGCAACGCGTCGGAGGATGTGGTTTCTCAGCTGGCGCAGCCCAAAACCCTCGGTCGCCGAGATGTTGACGGAATCGAAGTCACCGAAGAGTGGATCTTCTTCGATGTGGGAGCTCCCTCTGCTTGGGAGCAGGTCGACCTTGTTCAGGACGAGCAGGATCTTTCCGGGGTCCACCTCCAGCTCGGAGAGCGTCTCCCTGCAGCTGACGAATTTCGTTCTGATGGTGTCCAGAGGCTCGCTGGAGTCCACCATCAGTAGAACGAGGTCAGCGTAGCGGAGCTCATCCAGCGTCGACTTGAACGACTCCACCAGATAGGCTGGGAGCCGGGAAATGAAGCCGACGGTATCCGAAAGAAGGATTCTGCTCCTCGAGCCCTGAAAGGTGACCATCCTGGTGGTAGTGGACAGGGTCGTAAAGAGGTTCGGGGAAGCCTCCTTGGACTCCGATGCTAGGCGGTTGAATAGGGTGGTCTTTCCGCTGCTCGTATAGCCCGCCAAGGACACGAATGGTACGCCGAGCTTCCTCCTTTCCGTCGTGTGAAGGTCCCTTGCTGTCCTAGTTTTCTCCAACTTCTCCTTGATGAAAGCCATCTGCTTCCGGAGCGCCCTGAACTTCACGTCGACCGCATACTCGCCCATCCCCATGAAACCCGCCTGCTCTCCCTTTACAGAGTAACGCACCTCGTCCCTCGCCCTCGGTATGGAATAACGGAGTTCTGCGAGCTGGACCTGTAGCTTGGCCTCCGTTGTTGTCGCCCTCCTCGCGAATATGTTGAGGATAAGCCGCTCCCTGTCGATGACCTGGGCGTGGGTCTTGGCGGAGAGTTTGTTCGCCTGGGCCGAAGTCACTCTTTCGTCGATGATTATCGTATCAGAATGGCTATCGGCGACCAGCCCCTCCAGCTCCTGGGCCTTCCCAACTCCGACACCGTACTCCGACTTGATGATTTCCCTCTGAGTGATGAGCTGGGTCACTTCATACCCCGCTGCCTTGGCAAGCTCGGTGATCTCGCGCTTGGCGAAATCGTCAGGGTACGTGACGAGGATCGCCTTGCCGCCTTGACTGGCGCTCAACTGTAATTCTAGGGCGGGCGCCGAAGCCATCCGTAAAACAATTGCCTCCCGCTTGCTTCGGTGAAAGGCGAAGTGGATTCTAGGGGCGGACGACCTTGGTCCCCATGAGGTGGTCGGCGTACTTCTCGCGGTAGTCCCTGGAGATAGCGAGGCCTACGATAACGTCCAGGAGGAGGAGCAGCCAGTAGATCTTGCTAATGTTTCGGACCAATGCCTCTCCGTAAGTCGGATTCGAATTTGTCTTCGAAACAACCTTCAAGTTGAACAGTCGTTTGCCAAGGCTCGCCCCTGAGCTGGCCTCGGTGAACATGAAGTAGAGGACGAACACGATTCCCCAGAGGAAGGCGATGCCGCCGAAAATAACGCCGAAGAAGCCAAACCCGCCCGTCAAGAGCGCCGGGAGAGCGATGAGGGCGGTCAGAATCGCGAGAACCGCGTACACTATAATCGCATCCACCACAAAAGCAACGAACCGCCAGAGCCAGTACTCCTGGGCCTTCTGATCTTTGGTAAGGGTCTCGAACCCGCTGATTGGAGCGGATGAAGCGGCGGCACCCCACGCGACTGAAGCCCCGCAGTTGGGGCAGAAGGTTGCACCGGGGGGCAGCTCCTTGCCGCACTTCGCGCAGAACATGAACTCCTCTAGGGCCAGATAACGAGCCATCTATATATTGGCTGGGCCCGCAATACACTGCTAATCCTGTCTCCCTCGGCCGAGGAGCAGGAGATCCCGTTACAGCAGTCCAATGAGTACCCCTGCCGCTATTCCCACAGCTGGAAATGCAATCCAACTCAGGGCTACCAAGAGGAAAGGCTTCGCTGAAAAGAATCTCGTCTTGTAAGATAGGCCTGCACCAAACACCGCTGTGTTCTGGACCATCGTGTTAGCCATCGGGATGCCGGCCAAAGTAGAAGCCTCCACCAGAATCGCTGACGTCAGCATCGACGACATCCCGTTCGAGTATCCCAGTTCGAACATGTCTGATGACACCCGCCTAATCTCTCCGGCGCTCAGGAAGAAAGTGCCGATGACGATGCCAAAAATCGCGAGTGGAACGGCGAACCCTCCGAAGCCCTCGACGGCGACTATGAGCCCTATTGTGTTCGCTCCCAGAGTGAAAGCGAAGCAGAACGACACGAGAATCAGGAGTGTCTTGTACAACTCTATCTTAGCCCAGAAGTCGTTGTTCCCGCTTCTGCTTGCCAGACGAGAGATGACAGGGGTAGCAACCAGTGCGGCAACCGGAGCAGCCATCCACGCCAATATCATGAAGAAGAAGTAGGAAGTAAAGGCTAGGGCGACACCAGCTAGCAAAGCCGGCAGGATGTGCGTCAGGGAGAGAGGGAGTCTTGCGAAGTGCGCGACGACAAAAAGCGCTAGCGTTAGCGTAAGCACGATCAAGACCGTCTGGGACGACAACCCCTTTGCGAGGTGCCCAGCGGCGGTCAACATGCTTGTCCCCTGGAAGAGCAGGCCCAGCGACACCCCCACAACTTCGATCAGAAGGGCAGTCCTCGTTCTGACAACCCGGGCACCAACTAGGTTGCCTATGCTTGCCTGGGCGTTGTTCCCGGACACCAGGAGTACCAGGAGGGTTGCTACCGCCAACAGGAGAAATCCTGTAACGTCCAACCGATCACCTTGAGATCGTGTTCGCGATGGCCAGAATCAGGTCCGACATGTCCTCCAAACCGTCTTGAATGTCGTCCAGCTTCCTCAACACCTCGGTGTAATGCTGAAACGAAAAGTAGTCGAAAAGCATGTGGTTCTCGTACATCATATCGAAGCCGGAGTCCTTCAGGTCGTCGCCTTCTTCCTCAAACTTCTCGATTTCCGCCCTGCGAGACTTGACCTCGTCCATGGAATTCGCTTCCAGGAGTCTACTGAACGCCTCCAGCTCCTTGTCTGCCAAGTTGGCCTGCGCGACAAACTTCTTGGTCATCTCGCTGAGCATGGGGAGTTCAACCTTGGTGACGACCGTCCTGTTCACCTCTCGGGCGAGAAAGTAGTAGTCGTCAAAGACTGTATCCATCAGGTCGGTGACGTGGAGCAGGTCCCTGAGGACTGCTGGATTTATGGCGCCGTTCATGATGTCTTCACTGAGTTTGAAAGTGAGGTCGTCGCTCTGCTTCTCCAGTGCCCTTATGCCTTCCAGAACATTGGTATCTGACAGGTGTTCCTGGAACAATCTGACCGCAAGGGGTGTCTCTTTCCGAGCCATGTCAGCGAGGGCCCTCAATCGCTCGAAGACGCTTTCCTCTCCCGCTACTAGGAACCTAATCTTCATCTTCTCTCCCCCTTCAGGAATTGGCATCCTATCGTTGGTCCGACCAAGCCGAAGTCCACCGACGTGTAATGAGGGCAGAACCGATGCTCCTTATGTCTTCGGCTAATCCGGCGCCACATTTCCGCCCAGTTCTCCGAAATCAGACGCCGGTCAGACGACTAGATTGTTAGAATGATGAGGATGATTAGGATAATTATTATGATGACTAGGATTGCTACGATATGGGCAAACGCATGCCTTCGCTTTACGTGAGTTCGAGACACCATGTCGAGAGACAGGGTAATGAAAGCCAACAGGCTGGTCAGTGCAGTGAAGAGCCTACCTAGAATCTTGGCCAACGCTGCACCTTGCTGGGCTAAGGAAATTTAGATTTTCCTCTTGCTTCGGTTCCATGATGGCTTCATCGTAGAGGGCCGTCGTGTCCCCCTCGCTAGGGCGCGAAGTCTAGAATCACCAGTAGAACCACAATAATGGCCAAGATTATAGTAGCGAAGGTGAGCAGCCTCCCAACGCGCTCCAACCTCTTGACAGAACCCTCATTCTGGTCTTCCATTAATCATGTCACAGCCTGACACAGTTCATACAAATAGCAACACCACCACAACGATGCTCAAGATTAGCACGGCAGTACCCATTTGTTCTGCCCTCTTGAGGGCTCTCTCGTAGCGCTCTGTCAAATTGGAAGACAGGTTCCCACGCGCATGGTAATCCGCTTGTGAGGGCTGCGTTCGATAGCCAGAGAGGGCGGATGTTTGCTGCTTGAGGCTCGACCCACAGTATGAACAGTAAGCCGCATCAGTCTGGGGCGTCTCTTTCCCACAATATGGACAAGTCGGCATTCAAGTTCTCGATGCGAGCCTCCGACGTCTGTATTAAAGCTGACAATCTGTTCTCCAGCAGCGAGATATTCCCAATCTCGGGAGGACCCGCGGTTGTCAGAGAGAACGTGCATTAGCGGCTGGCACTCAGTCGACTTTCTCGCGTCATGGCAACCAGTTTTGTCAATCGTGTGCTAGATTCCAGTTGGACCGGAGGCTAATCAGAGTCAGCGCCGCGGACCAAGGTCGACACTATCGAACAGAAACCAAAGTAGAGAAGGAATCCTCCCGTGACAGCTGTAACGCCGATGAGTGTCTTGTTCGATAGGAGTGGCCCTATGATGATGAATATGACCCCTGAGACAAGAACGAAGAATTGTGATACAGATTAGGCTAGGTTGGGAGAATCCTGAAGAAGGTCTCTGTTGAATCGATGGTCAATGGCTGATTCGAGGTTTCCAGCGAACTGAAACTCTTAATTTGGCAATGAACTGGAGCGCCCTCGGTGCCGCGGTAGCTCAGCCTGGGAGAACGTTCCCAAGAGCATCCGGCTGATCGACCTGAGGGTCGGGCTAAAGACCGGAGTGTCGTCGGCTCAAATCCGACCCGCGGCACTCCTCACGTGCCCGGCCAATCAACCTTAACCGGGGCGAGTCGCCCAGCAGAAGGTCACGCCCAAATGAAGATCGCCGCCCTCTTTACCGACTACGACGGAACAATAGCTCCCGCAGGCGTACGAAGGGAAGATTCGGTAGTGCCTGGACCGCTATTTTCAGTGCTCTCTGAGATCTCGTCGAGAATCCCTGTGGCTATTATCACATCGAAAGACCTGAATTTCGTGAGGCCTAGGACGGCCTTCGCGTGGGCCTGGGCGACGGTCCTCGGGCTCGAAGTGAGGCTGGGAGACGGGGAAGGAAAACAGGTGAACGTTTCCAGCGATCTCCCTAGTGTTGTCGACAGTGTAAGACACACCCTTCCCTTTGGCACCGTAGTTGAGGAGAAACGTGGGAGTGACGGAACCCTCCTCGGTGTCTCCTTTGACTGGACTTCGGTCTCCGAGCCATTCGGTGTTGGACTGGCGGATGTGAAGAAGGCATTCAGAACGGCAGGATTTCAGGTGAACGCGTACGAAGGTGAAAGGTACGTGGATGTTTATGCAGCACCTGCCGACAAAGGTTCAGCCTTCAACGCACTCGTCGAACTGCTTCACATCGAGGGTTCGGTGATGTACCTAGGCGATTCAGAGGCGGACAACGGGGCGTTCGAGGCCTGCGACCTTGCCATATGCGTCACGCATTCGCAGAAGACCGAGCGCCTTCATTGCGAACTCGCTGTTGACTATCAGGAGCTGCCTGGGTTACTCTCCAGACTGCTTTCGAACGGATTGGAGTTCAGCAAGGCCCGGGGTAGAGGGGGCCAGTCGCCAACATTGTGAGTTGCTAGAAAAGGAAGGTCGAGCGGTTATGGATTCTTAGCTCGAAGTAACTTAGAGTGAATGTCGCAGACTACTGTCTGTACCAGTAAGCCCACAGGCAGGTGGATGGAGTTGGCAGCTACTTTCCGAATCTACCGAATATTCGCTTGAGGAATCCTTCGCTCTTCTGAGGTTCCGGCTCGAGCTGCTTCGAAATGGGAGCCGCGGGCTCTTCGGTGTCCGGAGGTGAAGGCTCAAAGGAGGGCAGGGGCTCTGGAACGGTCGGAGGCGTCTGTTCAGTACTCTCAACCGGTCCTTCGGCTTGATGGACTGATTCGTCCATGGGAACGGGCATCGCGAGCTGATCGGCCCCCTGGGTGATCTTGGCAGCCGTCGCTGTCCTCATGATGTCAGAAACTTCGGTGATTTCTGGCCTCTCCTCAACGCTCATTCCTTCCCCAAGGCTAGATTCCGCACCAGATGCGTCGTCAGGCTTCGGCTGGGGACCCTCGACCCTCCTCCGGAAGAAAACATCGTTGTGTGATGTGTGCTGCGTTGAGAATCCCGGCCGGTCCGAAGAAGCGTCCTTGTCCTTTGCAGAAGGCGACCTCTTCCTTGAGAGAGGATCGTCTCCTAGACGTCGGGGCATTCCAAGATCTCCTTCGCCAGCTCCCGGTACGCTCTGGCGCCGTTGCACTCCGGGTCGTACTCGAATATCGACTTGTGATGACTCGGAGCTTCTGCTAACCTCACGTTGACCGGTATGACGGTCGAGAAGACCCTTCCGGCGAACCCGTTCCTCACCTTCGCCTCGACCTCCCTAGAGATCAGGGTTCTCCTGTCGTACAGGGTTAGGACGGCTCCAAGGATATCCAGCCCTGGGTTGATATCCTCCTTCACCTTCTGAATCGTCTCCTCTAGTTGAACGACGCCTTCCATGGCCAAGTATTGAGTCTGGATGGGTATGATCACCCGGCTGGCGGCCGTCAGGGTGTTGACCGTGAGGAGGCCAAGAGAGGGGGGAGTGTCGATGAGGACGTAGTCATAGGCGGGGCTCCCATCAGTGAGAACCTTCAGCTTCCTCTTGAGCTTGAATTGCATGCCGATGTCGTTGGCGAGCTTGATTTGACAGGCACTCAGGCTCACGTCAGAGGGGACGATGTCGAGATTCTCCCTGCAGTCTTTTATCACCACGTCGTCAAGCGTGAGCGAGTCATCCAAGAGGAAGTCTGCCGTCGTTTTTACGATTGGTGTGTCCGAGGGGACGAGGTACGTGGTCGCGTTCCCCTGCGGGTCCATGTCAATCAGTAGGACGCGGTTCCCCAGCGATGCCAGCTGACAGGAGACGTTTACTGTAAGGTCTGTCTTGCCGACACCCCCTTTCTGGTTTGCTACAGCAATTATTTTCGTCGTCGTTTCTTTCATTGCCAAGCGTGTCTTGGAGCCCCTTTCAGAGGCGTTGCTAGGTGCCATCACTATCGCCTTTCATCTTCTGAGGCATGAAGCGGTTAATAACGAAAGGGTGATTACAATTTCAGCTGCGGGCGAACGCGTCTTAACCCAGCTATGAGCGCCGGCGGAGTCGCACCGTTGAGTCAGGTC
>Ga0187772_10001793_pt1 | contig 10395 bp, 7 predicted proteins | sample 0116_SJ02_MP15_2_FD_133137 | JGI IMG/M metagenome (GOLD analysis project Ga0187772, IMG submission 133137) | Tropical peat soil microbial communities from peatlands in Department of Meta, Colombia - 0116_SJ02_MP15_20_MG | ecosystem: Environmental > Terrestrial > Soil > Wetlands > Peat | place... | reverse complement strand
TCAACTATCTGGATGGGCTGCCAGGGTCGCCGCAGATGAGCTTCACAAATTCGGATGCTGTTGAAGCCAGCGACGGAAGGCTTTGGTTCGCCACAGACAATGGTCTAGCGCGGATTGATCCTCGACGCCTCGTCCGGAATCCGGTACCGCCACCAGTTTCGATTCTATCCATCGGCAATGAGAAAGGCCGTCAGCCCATATCGACCCCAATCAAGTTTGCCGCTGGGACCCACAATGTTGAAATTGATTATACCGCGTTGAGCCTTTCCATGCCTGAACGAGTTGAGTTTCGTTACAAGTTGGAAGGCTCGGACACAAACTGGCAGGACGTCGGTACTCGGCGCCAAGCTTACTATACCCACCTGGGGCCGGGGTCGTATCATTTTCGGGTGGTTGCCTCGAACAACGACGGTGTCTGGAACGATACCGGCGCGTTCCTGGATTTTTCCATCCTCCCGGCGTATTACCAGACAACGTGGTTCCAGATTGTCTGTACGGCCGCCGGCTTGATATTGTTGTGGACCATCTATCGGCTCCGCATTCGGCAGTTGCAGCGGCAATACGCAATCGGCCTTGAAGCCCGCGTAAAAGAGCGGACACGTATTGCACGCGAACTGCACGATACGCTATTGCAAACCTTCAGCGCTTCCCTGCTTCGTTTTCAATCTGTATTGAAAATGCTTCCCTCCCGCCCGGAAGAGGCCAAACAGCGAGTCGAGAACGCCATTGAACAGGCGTCGGCGGCCATCGCCGAAGGCCGCGATGCAGTTCACCAGTTGCGCGTGAGTGGGCTAGCGAGTGGTGACCTTTCGGAGTCCATCAAGAGCTTTCTGAGCGAACTGATAGGCAGTTCCGGTGGTGAGAATACTCCTGAACTTCGCGTTCACCTTGAAGGAACTCCGCGGGATTTGATCCCGACAGTTCGCGACGAGGTCTACCGCATTGTGGCAGAAGCGTTGCGGAACGCGATCCGACATGCCAGGGCGACAAAGATTGAGGTCGATATCCGGTATGACGAACAACAGCTCCGACTGCGAGTCCGCGACAATGGAAAGGGCATTGAGAGCAGCGTCCTCGAGAGCGGCAACGTTCCGGGACATTGGGGCTTGCACGGCATGCGAGAGCGCGCCAAACTTCTCGGTGGAAATTTAGAATTGTGGAGCGAGGTTAACTCTGGCACCGAGGTCGAGTTGACTGTGCCGGCTGAGAAGGCCTACTCCAGGCCAACTTCGCGGTGGTCGATTCTTGTGGGCGGATGGCGGAATCAACGATGATGAAGAGTACTGGCGGTCCGATACGAATCCTGGCAGTCGATGACCACGCGGTTTTTCGTCAAGGGATTGCCGGTTTTTTAGCGGACGAAGAAGACATGCATCTTGTGGCTCACGCCTGCAATGGGCGCGAAGCCATTCAGCTTTTCCGGAAGCATCGCCCGGATGTCACCTTGATGGACCTAGATATGCCGGAGATGGACGGCCTAGATGCGCTGATTGCCATTCGCGGAGAGTTTCCCGAGGCCAAGATCATCATCCTCACGATATCGGGTGGCGATGCGAAAGTCCTGCGCGCACTGCAGGCTGGGGCCCGCGGATATTTGCTAAAGAATTTGTTACACAAGGATCTCCTGGAAACGATCCGCGCCGTCCATCGCGGCAAGAAGGCACTGTCTCCTGAAGCTTCTTGCGAACTGGCTGAGCACGCCACGGACGATCCCCTAACTCCAGCCGAGATTGAAGTCCTAAAACTGATCGCCGGTGGAAATGCTAACAAACAGATCGCGGCTCAACTCTCGATTACCGAGGAAACTGTAAAGGGCAGGGTAAAAAACATTCTCTCCAAATTAGGCGCAAATGACCGGACTCACGCGGCGATGATTGGCCTAAGGCGCGGGATCATCGGCCTCTGATCCTCAAAAGAGTCATGCCCAGACTCTTTCGGGGTTTTCCCAAAAGTGCGTGAACCCTTACGCTCTGATTAAGACAGGGCTGGATTTTGCGCAGACTATTCTCAAATTTCACCCGCGGTTGGCCGGGAGTCGGCCTGTTGTTACAGCGGGTCGTCGCCGGCGCTGCATTCTTAAGCCACGCTGTTCAGCGACTCGGAACCTCACTACCCGCCGGCTCGGCGATGATCGAAGTGTTTGCCATTGCCGTTGGCCTGTCTCTATTTGTGGGCTTTTGGACACCAGTTGCGGGATTATTAGCGATGCTCCTCGCAGTCTGGCAAGCGTTCACTCATTCCGGAGATCCCTGGGCAAACATTCTCCTGGCTACGATAGGCCTGGCGTTAGCACTGACTGGACCCGGTGGTTTTTCGATCGATGCACGACTCTTTGGCTGGAAACGCATCGACATTCGAGATCGCAAGACATAGCCGTGGCCAACGGTCACAAGATCCTCTCGCGAACTGTCTGCCGACATCCAAATAGATCGACTGGCCAAAAGTCTAATTCTTCCTTCCCCGAATGAGTTCCTGAGAGTCACGAATTTAGTCCGCCTGTGACTCTATCTGGGCTTTCTGAAAATGAAGCTCTGTCGCACCATCGATCCAGATCGTTGATGCACCCAGGAGACCACGAATCATGAAGATCCAATCCAACAGTCTTGAGTTCTCTCCGAGCCCCGACGTCGCGTCGTCGGTTCATGAGAACGGTGTTGTGCTTTTGCATGTGTGTACTGGGCAAATGTTCGCCTCAAATAGTACCGGCGCGCGAATCTGGTCCAGATTGAAAGAACGACAGTCCACAGAAACGATCGTTAGTGATATCAGCGCCGACTATCAAATTGACTGGGCAACGGCTCGGGGCCACGTTGCACGCTTCCTAACCGAATTGGAACAGCAGAAGCTTATCCAGCGGGAGATGTCGTCATGATCAAGATCAGGTTTGCTGCGCTCGTATTCAGCGCTCTCTGCGAAATCGTGCGCTACGAAATCATTTTGAGGACGTGTGGCAGCGGGCGCATTTTGAGGCAACTGAACCGGCAGAGTGTTTCACGAAGGCCATCCACCCCAAAACTCGAAAAAAGTATTTGCGATGCCGTTCTTCTCGCAACGTGTTTTCACTGGAAACCGGTGCTTTGTCTACAACGATCGGTCTGCACCGCCAGACTACTCAGGGCGCATGGTATTGAGGGACGCGTGGTGATCGGATATCGCTCTTTACCATTCTTTTCTCATGCATGGGTGGAAGTAGATGACCGGGTCGTCTATGGATCACCAGCATACAAGCAGCAGCTACAGCCGCTTTTTGTTTCGTAACGGACCAGGAGGAGAACGAAATGAGCGCACCGGCCCAAGTCGAATGGTTGAACGATGAGAAAAACCGCACCGGGGACACCCGCGTCCTCCTCTGGGACGGTCGACTCGACAATCGCAGCGATCTGCTCCTGTTATTGAAGGACTACTTACTTCAGGATTCGAGTAACCCTGCTCTTGCATTGGCCGCCTACGAGCGCTGGGGCACCGGTGGTTTTGTTCATCTGATCGGGGACTGGAGCGTCGTCCTACGCGATGACGCAACTCGAACCACCGTTCTTGCAAGCGACTTTGCCGGTGTGCGCCCACTTTATTATGCCGTGAAATCGGGACACGCTTTGTGGTCGAGTCATTTGCAGTCTCTCGTAGACGCAACCGGGATCTCTGACCTAGACGAACAGTACATGGGCGCGTTCCTGCTGTATGGCGGATGTCCGAATCGTACTCCTTACAAAGGAATCTATTCCGTTCCCGCAGGCCACGCGGTGAGCGTGTCTTCCACGGGGACAAAGATTAGCCGTTTCTGGTCACTGCCAATCCGCGATGAAGTTCGTTATCAAAATCAGCATAGATACGAAGAGCACCTCCGCGGACTGTTTCGCGAGGCCGTGTCCGTTCGCTTGAAAACGGAAGCACCGATACTCGCCGAGCTGAGTGGTGGTCTTGATTCGTCGTCCGTTGTGTCAATGGCGAGCCACCTAATGCGAAGCGGCACGGTTGCCGCTACATCAATCACGAGCGTCAGCTACGTTTGGAAGAAATCTCTGGACGAGCCATTCATCCACGAGATGGAGTCATTTTGCGGAATAAAGGGTGTCCATATTTCCACCCACGATACACCTCTCATTAGTGAAATAGATCTGGGTAGCGCACAACCAGAGATTCTACAGCCTCTACGGAGGTCAGTTGCATCGCTATCTCGTCAGATCGGAGCCAAAGTTCTGCTGACGGGACAAAACGGAGATCTCATGATGGGAAACTGTTTCGACGATAGCATTCAGATCTCTGCTTCGTTACGCCGCTTTCGGATTGCCCAAGCAGGTAGGGATGCGCTTGAGTGGAGCAAAATACTTCGACTTCCCGTTTATAGGCTCGTCTGGCAGGCTTTTTGCGCCAGTCTCCCACCAACGTTGACGCCAAGATCTCTCTATGCCAAGCAAGACGGATCTTACATGGTGAAGAGTGTAGAAACCTCCATGGAGCCAAGTCTTATCGAACGTTTCGGCCTCTCCGAATCGCGAAATGTATTCTCGGATGCTTGGATGCAGGCCCCACCTGAACGCCGTAAGTATTTGCGCTCTTTGACGACAACATTGGAACTCCGCACGCTCCAGGTGCCAGAACTGCTGCTGCACCTGGACTATACGCATCCGTTTGCAGATCGACCGTTGGTTGAGTTCCTGATGACGGTCCCGACAAATATTCTTTGCCGCCCCGGCGAGCCGCGCAAACTGATGCGTTCAGGACTCTCGGATCTGTGGCCAATCAGGTTGCGATTGCGGCGCTCCAAAGGATTATTTACCAGACCATGGCAAGAGGCACTCCTGCCGCTCTCCCGGACGCTCCTTAAGGCGAGGCGACTATATCTTGTGGACTGGGGATTCGTGGATCGTGCCAGCTTCCTGTCCCGGTTACAGCGGCTTTCTGACGGTATTGATTGCAATCAATCCCAATTGCGAAACATTATCACTCTGGAATTGTGGCTTCGCAATCACAGCGATCGCGCTGGCCACCTCGGGTTATCTGGAAAAGGTGTGTGAACGCCCAATCCAAAATAGAAAGGAGGTGAATAGTATGGACAAGAAATACGATGTTCCTGAACTCAGATTGATCGGGAAAGCGGACGAGGTTGTGATGGGCTCTGGCGACGTAGGAGTTGACATGCCGGAGCAAGCCGCACCGGATTTCGAATTCGAACAAGACTAGCCACATTAGGAACCGGGCGACTTTTGCTGTGCACGCAAGCCCTTATTTTCCTTGGGCAAAGCAATACAGTTTACGGTCACCCGGTTCTGATTCCGAAGGCGATATCTGATTCAGAATTGGAGTTTGAGTGCGAGTTGGATCGAGCGCGGGCCGCCGATTTGATAGAGAGGGTTGAAACCCGCGTTATCACCCCCCGCAAGAGCGCTCGCCAGCGTCTGCGTTGATTGGCCGAACAGAGTGTCGGTGATGTTGTTATCCGGTGGACCGAAGTTTGGGTGGTTGAAGATGTTAAAGAATTCTCCTCGAAACCGAAGATTCACTCTTTCAGTCAGAGCAAATTGGCGCTGAAATGCAATATCTGCTTGCGAGGCTCCGAAAGCGCGCAGCACGTTGCGGCCAAAATTACCCTGTTGTCCAGTCGGTGGTGGGCAGAACGGACCGACGCTCGCCAATCCATCCGGGCATCCACCGGCTACCGCGCCGGGTGTGTTGTTGATGATCCTACCTCCTGGGTATTGCCCCCCGTAAAGCTCAAGCGGCACTCCGGGTACTACATCCGGCCGCGGATACAGCGCGATGCCGTCTTGGAAAACGAGACCGCCGATCACATTAACGGGCGGTGCGGTTCTTGCGAAGATGAAGCCGTCCACTGACCAACCGCCCAACGCCGCACGCGCAACCTTGTCCGATGCGGGTGCGGGCAGAATGTACGTCACGCCGGCAGTTAAGGCGTTCCGGATGTCAAAATCGGAATTACCACGATCTATGTTGGGATTGGCTACAACGCTTGGCGTGTTGAGGTAGTTTGCAAAAGCGTCGGTTGATGCGATATCGATCGAGTGCGACCAGGTATACGACGCCAAGGCTTGCAGCCCTCGTGAGAGTCGCCGCTCAAACTTGAGTTGCATGGCCTGATAGTCCGAAGTCGCTGAGTTGCTGGTGACGCCGACAAACCCAAAATTCGAATTTGGGCTAACCAAGTTTGTGTTTCGAAGCAAGTCACGCCCAACTGCACCGACGTACGTCAAAGATAGACTTTGGTTGCTTCCGAACGACTGCTCCAGCGCGGCATTCCACTCGTACGTTCGCGGAAGCTTGAGATTCGGTTCGGCCACAAATATGTCATTGACCGGTGGACTGTCACTGAGGACTGGAGGCGCAGCGTTCTGAGCGCTTAACGGAAAGGGTACATCCACAGCGAACGTGTCGTTCAGGTATGGAAAGTAGCTAGATGCCCCTCCGAGTGACCCGGACCCAAGATCATAGAATACCCCGAAGCCTCCGCGAAGCACGGCGGCCCAGCCTTGTCTGCCGCTCAGTTGGTAGGCGAGTCCGAATCGAGGGGCGACGTTCCCATAAGTTGTCTGATAGAGCGGAGTACCGCGAGGCGCCAAGGTCATAGTCGCAGGGTCATTTAGGCCAACCACTGTAAATGGATCGTTAGCTAGATTCTTGCCCTTCAGAGGCGGATTGATGTCCCACCTCAAACCATAGGTCACCGTCAGTTTGGGTGTGATTCTCCAAGTGTCCTGTCCATAAAACGAGAAATTTTGCGAAAGGAGCGCGTCGCTCTGGGCAGCATATGTCCCGGCGAGCGAAGCCGTTCCGGAAAGAGCCCCTCCAGAATTGGTTGTCATTCCCGAAAATATCGCAAGTTGAAGGTAAGCAAACGGATCAGAAAAAGGTGAGAGCCAACGATAGTCTGCACCAAACTTCAATTGATGGCGGCCAGTGGTCACGGATAGATTGTCGACCAGATTGATCTGGCGTTGCTCGTCTGTAGAATACTTGCCCGTGGCTAACTCTCCTGCACCCTCGATTATGAACTGGAAAACGCTATTCATGGACGAAAACCCGGTGGGAAACAGAGCTGAATCCGGGAGCGGCACCGCGCCACCGAAATTATCTGAGGCATATTTGTAGGCTGCCCTATCGTTGCTGTAATTCGCCCGTATGTCGTTGCTGATTCCTGTATTGACGATCTCTGTCAGGCCAACAGTGAGAGTTTGTAGAGAAAATGGCAGGGACTGCGTCGTGCTGAGGACCGAACCGCTGCCGGAATTTGGACCCCGTTCCTCTGTGGTCGACGGCGAATAATTGTAACGGCCAAACAAGCCGAGCTTCGGACTCAGTACTTGATCCACCCGGATGCTGTAAGCGTTGAGCGAGGAAGGATTCGAATACCCAGCGTTAAACTGAGCGAGCCCCGCTCCAAGCTCGGCGCCGTTGGCAACCGGATATGCGTTCAGGTAAGGCTGCATTGCCGCCGGAGCTTGTTGCCGCGATAGCGAGTCTGGGACCATGGTTTCCTGGGTGGATGGCTGGCGCAATCGCAGTCCCTCGTAGGAGAAGAAAAAGAAAGTCTTGTCCTTTATGATCGGCCCGCCGAATACTCCGCCAAAGTCATTCTGCCGCTCCTCAGGTTTTGGAAGGTGATCGTGGTTCACGAACCAATCATCGGCGTCCAGCACGTTATTCCTGAAATATTCGAACAACGTGCCGTGAAAACCGTTCGTGCCAGAGCGAGTCACAATCGAAATCTGTCCACCCGGGGTACGTCCAAATTCCGGAGCAAACGAAGACGTTTGGATGCGAAACTCCTGCATGGCATCCACCGACACGAGGCTGTTCGTCCCACCCAAAGCGCTGAGCGCAGGCAGTGCTCCCCCAGCGGTTTGAACCAGCGGACCGTAGCCGGTAACCCCAAAGTCGGCGCTGACTCCATCCACGGTGAAATAGTTGGTATCGGCTCGCTGGCCGTTGACGCTGAATTGTCCCTGGTCGTCGAAAGCCGTTTGGGTCACCACAATACCGGGTGTCAGCATGATCAGGGCCTGGAAGCTTCTCCCATTCAGCGGAAGGTCTTCTACAAACTTGCGGTCTACGACCGTACTAACGGTCGCCGATTGGGTCTCCATTAGCGGCGTACCACCTTCCACTGTGATACTTTCCGACGCGAGGCCAACCGTCATTTCGAAGTTGAGATCGAGCGCGTCTTGCAAGTGCAGGGTGAGATAGGGCTTGATTAGCTTCTTGAAGCCGGGCTTTTCCACCTCGATGCGATACGTCCCGGGTGCAAGATTCGACAGGTAGTACTCGCCCGACCTGTTGGTAGTCGTCTCGCTGCGGATATTTGTACCAGCACTGATAGCAACAATCATCGCGCCTACAATTCGAGCGTTGGAAGGATCGCTTACGCGGCCAGCGACCGAAGCACTCGTCGATTGGGCACAGAGCATTCCTGCGAACTCCAGAAGACAAGCCACAGCGAGGAATGCTGAACGCGCCCGTTCTCGTCCGAAATGCATTGCGAAAGCGTGCATTTATGCCAGACAGGTCGTCTATTGTACTTTGGTATCGATTTCGACGGAGGGCAACGTACGAGACACCGTGCGGTAAGCCCATGCGATAAGATGTGGGGCACTGGGGCGCTCGGAACTGGGGGATGAGGTGCGGCATTCTGTCGCAATGATCGCTTCGCTGTCTGCGACTGTCTTCGCGTGGTGCATCTGCGCCGGCGCGCTTGATCCTTCCCTCGAAGTCAGCCAATACGCACACACGGCGTGGAAGATCCGCGACGGGTTTTCCAAAGGCGCGATCCTTGCGATCGCTCAAACGCCCGACGGCTATCTCTGGCTGGGAACTGAATTTGGTCTGCTCCGCTTTGATGGTGTCAGGGCCGTCGAGTGGAGTCCGCCTCGGGAACAACGCCTTCCTCCGGGTCGGATTACGAGCCTTCTCGTCTCGCGCGATGGGACGCTTTGGATAGGCGGGGAGGGGCTTGCAAGCTGGAAAGACGGCAAACTCATTCAATACCCAAATCTCGCGAATCAATCCATTTTTGCGCTGGTCGAGGATCATGAGGGCACTGTATGGGTCGGAGGTTCAGGGATCCCAAACGCGAAACTGTGTGCAATACGTAGGCGCGATGTGCACTGTTATGGAGAGGACGGCGGTCTTGGACGGGCGGTGGTCGCGTTGCATGAGGATGGCAAGAGCAACCTCTGGGTCGGCGTAAAAGACGGAGTTTGGAGATGGAGTCCGGGCTTGCCGAGATTCTATCGGCTGGCCGGCGAACCAGATGGAATCTGGGCTCTCGGTGAGGACGGTGATGGCACACCCCTAGTAGGCTGGAGCAACGGACTAAGCCGATTAATTGACGGACGAACTGAAATATGGCCAGTTCGTGAGCCCTCATATCAGTTCCGGGCGAAGAAAATACTGCGCGATCGAAATGGCGGTCTATGGATCGCAACACGAGACCGGGGCATCGTTCACGTAGATCAAGGAAGAACAGATGTGTTTTCGAAGACGGATGGCCTTACAAGCGATAACGTTTCTACTGTCTTTGAAGATCATGAAGGTAACATTTGGATATCTACCCTTGAGGGTCTCGACCGTTTTCGCGATTTTGCTGTCGCAACATTTGGAGCGAATCAGGGGTTATCCAAAGACCTGGTTGGGGCGGTCTTGGCCGACAAAGACGGCACCGTTTGGATCGGCACTTACGGTGGACTAGACAGATGGGATCACGGAGAGATGACGATTCCACCGACCGGGAGTCCAAAACGAGACGGGAAGCTCAACGGAAATAGCCCGGGGTCCTTTTTTCAGGACGGTCGAGAGCGTCTTTGGGTTTCTACGGTTCGTGAGCTAGGTTATCTTGAAAATGGTAGGTTCTGTTCCATCAAGGGTGTTCCTGGCGCGCCCATGCTTTCTATGGACAAAGACAGGGGCGGCAATCTCTGGGTGATTAACGAGCCGAATGGTCTTTTTCGAGTTTCCCCTCAAAATGAGGTTCAGGGTTTTCCCTGGTCAAGCTTTGGACATGCGGATCATGCCAGTGTTCTGACTGCTGATCGTAGGCGGGACGGATTTTGGATCGGATTTTTTTTGGGTGGCATCGCCTATTTTTCTGACGGCCAGATCCGCGCATCATACACAACAGCTGATGGACTTGGGGCTGGTCGTGTTAGCGACTTTCAATTTGACTCCGATGGGACGCTCTGGATTTCTACCGAAAGCGGCCTCAGCCGCCTCAAGAACAATCGTTTGGCTACCCTGACCAGTAAGAACGGTTTGCCCTGCGATGCAGTCCACTGGGCGATCGAAGACGATGAACATTCAATGTGGTTGTACACAGCCTGCGGCCTTATACGGATTGCCCGTTCCGAGCTTGATACGTGGTCGAAAGCCGCGGACAAAAACGAAGAT
>Ga0187772_10001792_pt1 | contig 10396 bp, 9 predicted proteins | sample 0116_SJ02_MP15_2_FD_133137 | JGI IMG/M metagenome (GOLD analysis project Ga0187772, IMG submission 133137) | Tropical peat soil microbial communities from peatlands in Department of Meta, Colombia - 0116_SJ02_MP15_20_MG | ecosystem: Environmental > Terrestrial > Soil > Wetlands > Peat | place... | reverse complement strand
GTCTTCGACGCCAGGCTCTCGAGGTCCGCGGACGAAGAGATCACGACACTGGTCAAGCGGTTCAGCGCACGGCGCCTTCCCATGACCTGGTGGGTCGGCCCCTCCACGAGGCCGAGGGACCTCGGCAAGCGGCTCATGGCCCGCGGGTTCGTGGTCGAGGACAAGCCCAGGGCCATGTCCCTAGACGTGAAGAAGGCGAGAGGGCCGTTCTTCCCCACGGAACTCAGGATACGTCTGGTCCAGTCGAAGCAGGAGCTGAGGGAGTGGTTCGGGGTCTGGGCGTCATCGTTCGAGATACCGGAGGCCATTCGCGGCGGCCTTCTGCAGCTGTTCGAGGCGAAGGGCTACTCCGTCGAGTCTGACGTGTTGAACTACGCGGGATATGTGGGCGGCGTGATGGTGGCGACGAGCAGCCTCTTCGCAGGGAGGAGGGCCGCGGGGCTCTACAACGTTGGTACGCTCCCGAGCTTCAGAGGGAGAGGCATCGGGAGCGCGATGACCTGGGCGGCCGTGCAGGAGGCGAAGGAGAGAGGGCAGGCGCTGGTCGTCCTGCAGGCCTCGCAAATGGGATATTCAATCTACAGGAAGATGGGATTCAAGGAGCAGTTCAGGTTCGCGGCCTACGTGCTGAAGCCCCGTCGGCCGTCCGGTGGTTAGGGGCTAGCCAGACCTTCTCGATTGAGCGGTCGTCGGGGCTCATCCCTGGAATGCAGCGGTCGAGATAGGGTTTTGAGAGGACGCCTCAGAGTGGAAAGCGTGAGAAAGGCAAGCCTCGGCTGGGCTGCGCTTGCAGTCGCCTACGCCGCGTTCTTCGTCATATACTTTCGGGGGGCCCTGGCGGTATCCGGCGCGGTGCCCGAGCTGTACCAGCTGCTGGGACTGGCCATAGGCGCATTCTTTGTCGCCGCTCCGCTGTTCCTTTCTTTCTCGCTGAAGAGGGGTCGCTGGATTGCGGTGGCCCTCGTCGTCGCCTTGGTCCTGGAAGCGGGGTTCTTCTTATTGATTCCCGCGATTTCGATGTCAAACCAGAGCGCTTCGAATGGGACCGCGGCGTGGACGACCTACGGATCGCCGTCCTGGACGTACTACTGCTTCGGGGCGACCATGCAGGTGCAGACGGCTCCAGCCAGCGACATTGGAAGCGTCCTCAACTACTCGGCTTTCTCAGGCTGCCCAGGCACCGCATTGACAAGCGGCGGATAGAAGTTCCTCTCAAGAAGGGCACATGGGCGAGAGCAATCAAGGCCTGATGGAATTGACAACGCCTTGGCTGTTCGGGTGGGACCACTGGAGCGTGTAAGACCAGGTCTCAGGCTGACATGCGAAGACCGCGTGGCAGTGCGGGGCGTAAACGGCGCCAGGGCCGAGGTAAGCGTAGGTGACGGAGACCTCCCCTACTGGAGGAGGCGTGAGGCAGGCCGGCCCTCCGCAGACGGGCTGGCCTATCGACCAAGGGACAAGGGGGACAAAGAAGGCGAAGGTCAGCGCTGCAACCACTGTGAGGCAGAGCAGGAGCCAAGCCCTTGTGCTCAACGATTCGCCAGGGACTGTTGCGAATTATAAACCTCCTTTGCTAGACCGACCGTCGAGACCGCGAGATGGTCGGGCAGCCGCGCCACGGTGAATCGTTCAATGAAGACTCGTGGGAACCAGCAGGCGCCGGTAAGACCGCGGCTATTCCTTCTTCCTCACAACGAGCCCGATGACGAGACCTACTATCAAGAGGATGGCCATGCCAGCGTAGGCATCGGTAGGGATAGCCTGGGTCACTTCCGAGAAAGTCTGGGTAACGGTGGTCGTAGCGGAGATGGTTAGCGGGGTGGGCAACGTGGTGGCGCTACTCGATGTGGTGGCGACGGCCTCGGGCGCCGAACCTATCGTGATAGTGTACCACTGCGAGACCGATTTCAGGTCGTCGGACTCTCCGATTTCCCCTTTCCAGACTGCGAAAGCAACGTAGTAGACCGAGTTCGCCGCGAGCTGTACCCTATACTGTGTCGCGTCGGTCGTGAAGCTCCTTTCCATCTCGACCGTCCAGGTCCTGTTCGTCGCGGAGAACTGGTTCCCGGCTAGAACCTCGTACGGGCTTGAATATGGGTCAAGGTTTGGGGAGCTTGCCCCGAAACTCCCCCCTATGACGTAGAAACCGGTGGTGTTCGTGTAGTCGTCCTCTGCGAAGGAAAGGTTGTCGGCGGGGTAGACAGGTTTTCCGGTAGGGTCGGTGTATCCTCCGGGGAATCCCGCATCGGCCGGGAGGTTGTCTGTGGGATTCGACTGCCAGTGCCAGATTTCCGCAGCGCCTCCTGTGATCGCTCCGTCGGAGCCCAGCATCATCGCTGGCGCCTGCTGTCGCGACGCGCTGGCACCGATGAACCACAGCACGGCGACTCTGTCGGGATAATAGTAGCTGGAATTGTAGTAGAGCTGTGTTACGTTAAGGGTAGCCTGCGGAGTGAGAGGCACGAGAGAGCCGTTGGCCGCTCTGTAGATCTCGTTGTCGGCCAGGTACGATGGTCCGGTGGTATCGACCCACCGGAAGAGCATGTAGACGTTGAAACCGTTGTTGGCAGACTTCACCAAAACGTAAGGAGTGTGCCCCCCGCCGGGCGATACGCTGGCGGCCAGCGAAACGTTCGTCCATGGAATCCCGTTCCAAAATGGCTCGCTCCCCGGGTTGGTGTAGTTCACTGCGCCTTCCACGCGATACGATTCTATATTCTGGAAGGTCTGTTGGGCATGAACCGACGGCGTCAGCTCGGTTGAGACGATGGCAAAGGAGCATAGAACGATAAGCAAAGCGATGCTGACGAGCCGGTGGTTGCCGCGGTGCGCTTCAGCGGGGTTCAGCGTATGTCACTTGCGATGCCCCCCTCTGGGCGCTTAAAGAGATTTCAAGTCCCGCTGCTCCCAGACGAATGAGTTCGGCCAGAAGTGCGAAGGAATAAGCACGGCGCAGAGACCGAACGCAAAGCACGTCACAGCAGCATGCCCGGACGCAAGACCACGAATTTTCAGGCGGTCCTATAGACGGAAGACTGGCGGGTTTTCAGGAATGACCTGCTCGAATGTCGCAAGGTCGCCGCCAACGCGACCGCCACGCAGAGCGACAATGCAATCCTCGCTTCCCTTCCCCCCAACTGACCGCCGAGTTAGGTCGCAAGCCTCCAGGCACTACCCGGAGAGCGAGTAACTCCCGTTGTTGCTCGGAGCCACAATCCCGCCGAATCCGAGAAAGTGATAGGAAATCGAGACGGACGCGTTCTGGTTGACGACTATCTGCCCGTAGCACGAGGAGCTGTTCCGGCACGGAAGGTAGGCGGTCACCGTCTGTGGGAGTACAGGCACGAAGATGACGAAGACCAGCACCGCTATGACTAGGACGCTAATCAGCAGCGCAATCTTCGTTTTCATCTACAGCCGTTCATGGAGCTTCCCGATATAGGTGTATCATGAAGGACAAGGCTGAATTCGTGATGGGACGGTGTTCGGTCCGCTCTACCCTTCAAGGACTTCGTTCAGCGCATCGTCGACGAGTCTGTGCGATCTTCCCTGCCGGACCTGTACGGAGGCGTCCTAGAGGTCATGGGTCATCCGCTCACTTTCATGGTACCAAGACAGCTCGTCCCGCAATCTCGCCCTTCTTGAGCCTGGCCAGGACCGCGGTTGCGTCCGACAGCGGGAATCTCTCTGACTTCACTCGGACCCTTCCGGTTGCCGCAATCTTGAGGGTCTCCATGACGTCGCTTCGCGTGCCTATCGAGCTGGTCATGACGGTGTACTCCATTGGAAAGACCACCGAAGCGTTCCCCAGTACTGCCATCATTATGGTGCCGCCTCTCTTGACCGATTTGAAGGCCTGGTCTACGGCCGACTGTGCCGGCGCGTGGACGAAGACAACGTCTGGCCTCTCGTGCTTGGCCAGGTGCTCCTCAAGCTCTGCAGGTGAGAAAGCGGCGTCCGCGCCCAGCTCCGACGCCAGACGCAGGGCTGCCTGCGACCTGTCGACCGCGATTACCACCGCGCCTGCAAGCTTCGCAAACTGCAGCGACATGTGACCGACGCCGCCGACCCCGAATATGACCACCTTGTTCCCCATCCGGACGTCCGCTCTCTTGACCGCCCTGTACGCCGTCACACCCGGACAGAAGAGGGGCGCCGCCTCGTCGTCTCCCAGGTTCTCGGGGACGGGGTACACGAAGTCTGCCGGAGCCGCCATCAGCTCGGCGTATCCACCATCCACGCTCTCGCCCGTCACCTTTGCGTTCACGCAGAGGTGCTCCCGGCCTGTCAGGCAGAATTCGCAGCTACCGCAGGCCTCGTGAAGAACCTGCACGCCGACCCTTTCGCCTACGCGACGCGCAGCAACATCCGCCCCGACGCGCTCGATGGTCCCGACCACCTCGTGTCCGGGGATAATCGGCAACTTGGCTGGCGACCCGAAGACCCTGAATTCTCCCTCAATCATGTGGAGATTCGAGTGGCAGACTCCACAGGCGTTGACCTTGATCAGAACTTGCTTGGGACCGATCTCCGGATCGTCAACGGAGGTGTATTTCAACGGGGCTTCTTCTATCGGGGCTATTCTCTGCATTAGTTGCGCTCTCAATTTGATTCGCGAAAACCCTAGCGCGGGTCATAAAAGGATGGCGCGAAGCTAACGGACGGGCTTCCCGTTCTGATGTCGACGCTAGAACAGCGGTCTCCATGACCAATTAGCGCGTGAAGTCGCAGAGCCGACAGTAGATCCTCTTCGAAAGGAAAATTCGGCCCGCGGAGGCGGTACTAGGTCGAGGGCGGTGTGAAGATATCACCTATCTTCTCGTGAAGGTCCAGCCAAACGCACTTCAGCTGGGTGTACTCCTTCATCGCCTCAGAGCCGTTCTCTCTCCCCACGCCGCTCTGCTTGTAGCCTCCGAACGGACCGGCCGCCGCCGGGAGCAGGCCGTAGGTGTTGATCCAGACGGTCCCTGCCTTGAGCCTGTGAACCATCCTGTTCGCCCTTCGCATGTTGGTCGTCCAGATTCCGGCAGCGAGCCCGTACGGAGTGTCGTTCGCCAGCCGGATTGCCTCTTCGTCCTCCTCGAACTCGATGATTCCCACCACGGGTCCGAAGATTTCCTCTTGCGCCACCCTCATGCTGTTCTTCACTCGCATTATGGTCGGCGGATAGAACAGTCCTCCGGCAAGGCCGGGATCCTCTGGCCTCTTGCCTCCGCAGACTACGACTCCGCCCTCCTTCTGGCCAAGCTCCACGTACTTCTCCACCTTCGCCAGCTGGTCAAGATTGGCGATCGGACCCATCTCTGTCTGGCTCTCCATGGGGTCCCCGAGCTTGATCGTCCGCGCTCTCCTGGCGAGCCTTTCCACGAACTCGTCGGCGATCCCGGACTGCAGGAGGACGCGAGAGCCGGCCACGCAGACTTGGCCGCTGAACGCGAAAATGCCGCCCAGCACTCCGTTGACGGCGTTGTCCATCTCGGCATCGTCGAACACGATGTTCGGGGACTTCCCCCCGAGCTCCAGGGTGACCTTCGCTATGTTCTCTGAAACGCTCCTGAGAACCTCCCTGCCCACTTCGGTGGACCCCGTGAAGGAGACTTTGTTGACGTCCCTGTGCCTGAGCAGCGTGTCCCCGACCTCGGAGCCTATGCCTGTCACCACGTTCACCACGCCCGGGGGGAAACCGGCCTTGGACGCCAGCTCGGCGAGGATAATCGCCGTCAGAGGGGTGTACCTCGACGGCTTCATCACCAGGGTGTTCCCCCCGGCCAGGGCCGGGGCCATCTTCATCGCCGACAGCAGGAGAGGCGCGTTCCACGGAGTGATGGCAGCGACAACGCCCACCGGTTCCCTAATGGTGTAGCAGAAGATGTCCCGCGTCTCCGTCAGCGGGATCGTCTCGCCGACGAGCTTGTCCGCCCAGCCGGCGTAGTAATAGAAGAACTCGGAGAACATCTTCGACTGCTGCAGGTTGCCCCCGTAGAGCTTCCCGTTGCTCCTGGTCTCCGCAAGGGCAAGCCGCTCGGCGTTCTGCTCGACCAGCCTGCCGAGCGCGAGCAGCAGGTTACGGCGCGTCGCGCCGGTCATTTCTCTCCAGGTCTCGGATTCCAGTGCTTCTTTCGCGCTCGCCACCGCCCTGTTGACATCCTCGGCGTTGCCCCTGGGCGCCCTCGCCCAGACCCTGCCGGTGTAGGGATTCAGGACGTCGAAGTACTTCCCGGAGGTGGAGTCGACCCACTTCCCGCCGACGAACATTCGATAAGTTTCAATGCTTTCTGTCGCATCTTGAAGCGATGAGCTCATGAGGCAGCGATGCTCGGAGCCATGGGTTAAAGCTTTGAAGGTTGAAACGGACCTATCCGAAGATGAACAGACCCGGGGATTCAACCGCGCGGCTAGTCGATCCGCCGGGAGGCTGCAGCCTCTTCGGACGGAGCGAGACCCGAAATTCGGGTCCTAACCTTCGATGACTTCGTTCAGCTCGTCGGCGACAAGGCCATGGGCTTCGCGGTGGACCCTTTCGGCAGCTTCCTTGCTAGGAGCGTCCACGAGACAGAAGACTTTCTCGGACTTCTCGTCGACCCAATACTTGACGTAGCTGACACCGTACTTGCCTTGGACTGCTAGGTCTTTCTTGTGAGCCTCAGCCACTGCCTCCTTCGTCACGCCTGGGACGTGTTTGTGGACATCGAGGTATCTTGGCAAATGAATCGTTTGTCTAGGTTCCAGTGATCGGCTGGATTGGGAGAGGTTCGCCGTGCTCGCCCGCTGAGCAGCCGCAGCCTGCTACGTGACCGCCGCGCCTTAGGGTTCCCTTGTAGAGGCCGTCCTCTAGCTTCTTGCCCGTCTTCGCTTCCCACGCTTCGATGGGCATGCCGTACTTCTGCTGGATCTTGTCCCTGTACCATTCTGGGATGACGTTGAAGCTGCAGAAGGGAATGATTCGAAGATCTGGCGTTAAGTAGTGGATGTCGCACCGCTGAAGCCTTTCCTCGTCCTGATTGTATTTGTCTTGGAAGTGCATCATTCCTAGGAACATCGACTTCAGGTGGAACTGCCCAACGGCGGCGTAGTCGTGCTTGACGAGCGCGTCCGTCAGCAGCTTCGCGAACGAGAGCCCCGCCGGCTGCTTCTCCCTGTCCACGAAGGACGAGATCTGTGTCAGCACCTTCGCGGCAACGAGGTAGCGGTTCGTCCCGCTGTTTATCTCGTCGGTCTTCTCGTCGAGGTATTCAATCATCCCTGGGATATCCACGAACTTCGTTATCTGCGTCAGCTTCTTCGTCTCCTGGTCCTGGAACACGTAGGTTCCGGCGCCGCAGGCGAAGTGTATGGAGAGCTCGTACTGCTCTCTCTTGGTGAACGCCTCGATGAACCCGGTCACGGGCGAGCACGAGGGCACTGGGAACCAGCCGTCGGAGGTTATCTCCCCGTTGGTCTGTTCCTCTATCCTCTCGATGCAGTCGGGGATGGTGATTCTGTACTTCAACCTCTCCGTCTTGGTCAGCCTCCCGGTGAGCGAGACCGGCTGGAAGTTGACCGCGTGGACGACGCCGATGTTCCTCTTGCCGAAGTTGATTATGCCGCCCAGTTCGTGGTCGTTGATCGACTTGATGACGGTCGGGACGAGCACCACCCCGATGCCCGCCTTCCTGCAGGCTTCGATGGCGTAGGGCGCCTCCCAGTGGTTCTTGGGGTTGGTCTTGGGGGAAACGCCGTCGAAAGACATGTACAGGTTCGACACCCCTGCGTCCCTGAGCCTAGGAGCGAGCGATGGGTCCAGCGCCAGGTTGATGCCGTTGGTGTTGAGCTGGATGTGGTCTACCCCTTCCTCCTTCATTATCCTGATTATCGTCGGGAGGTCCTCGCGGATTGTCGGCTCGCCGCCTGTGATCTGGACCGAGTTCCCTGCGACAGGCCTTTCGGACTTCAGCGTCCTGGCCATCTCGCGTATCTGGTCGAGTGTCGGCTCGTAGACGTATGCTCCCTCGAGCCCCTTCTTCACGTAGAAAAAGCAGTACCAGCAGGTGAGGTCGCAGCGGTTGGTTACTATGATGTTAGAGAGACCCGTGTGCGACAGGTGGTTGGAGCAGAGCCCGCAGTTGGCCGGACATGAGCAGACGTCCAGCGGCACGTTGGCGGCGTGGGTTCCCTTGCCGTCCTTCCAGTAGCGCGAGAACTGCGAGTAAAGCTTGTAGGAGCCGAAGTAGAGCTCCTCGGTTTCCCCGTGCTCGGGGCAGGTCTTCGTCATGAAGACCTTGTTGTCCCGCTCGAAGACTATGGCGGGAAGAATTCGGTTGCACTCGGGGCATATCGACTGCGTCTGTCGGATGAAGTTGCCCTTGGCGACTTCCTTTCTCAGTTCCAGAGAAACGTCAGCTACCTGCGTCATTGAATGGGGACATCTCCGCGAAGCGCATATAAGCCTTTTAACTTCTATGAGGGTAAGAAGTGAAATACTGCAAGATACCAGTACAACTGGCCAGAGGCGACCCCCGACTTTCAGGCAGGTGCTACCGCTAGGAACCGACGCTGCTGACTAGGACTTCTTCTTCGACAGTTTCCCTGCCCTGTATCTCCTGAATTCCTTGGCGGCTGCCTTATCCACCTTGTCCAGCGACGCGAGGACCGTCTCCGAGAGTTCCTCCGCAGTAATCTCGGCCTTCTTCCCTATCTTCTTGGTGACTTCCTTTGCGACGCGGGATGCCTCCTCTGCAGTGGCGCCCGCACCGCGGACGCCTGTCGCTACCTTGGATTCCAGGTACGTCTCCCAGCTCTTGTCGCGCTTGTGAACCTTGGTCATTACGTTCGGATGCTTGGATTGAAGGTGCGATATGGACTTTTGCACAGGAATCGTGCTTGCGCCCTTCGCTGCCCCGCTCCCCGCAGACCCACCAGGTCTTGGCGGGATTGAGAAGCGCTCATGGGAAGCCTCTGGGCCTTTCGGGCTGCCTCGGTTTCGAGCGGGAGGCAAGAGCGGTTTCTTGCCAGTTCCAGTAGCCAACTGACGAAGATGTCGGACAACTTAAATATTGACCGCCCGTTCGGCGGCCGCTTGCCTGTCAAGGTCCGGCTCGCAGACCCACTAAGGCAGTACACCGGGGACAGGGCGAGTCTCACGGTGGACTCATGCAACACCGTGGCCGACGTCATAAGGAACCTCGACCTGGAGTACCCGGGAATCGGCGGCAGGATCCTTGACGACCAGGACAACGTGCGGCGGTACGTGAATGTCTTCCTTAACGGCGACCTCGTGAAGAGCGCTCCAGAGAAGACGCCAATCCGTGGCGGCGACGAGGTCTTCATCATACAGTCAGTTGCGGGTGGATGATCATGCCAAGCAGCAAGGAGACCGACCTGATCCTCGTGGGGACCAGGAAGGGGGCCTTCGTCTTCACGTCAAAGGACGGGAGGCGAGGCTGGAAGATGCGAGGACCCTACTTCAAGGGGACGGACGTGTACCATGTGGTCCACGACGTGAGGTCGGGGATCACCTACGCCGGCGTCAGCAACTTCCAGTGGGGCCCCCGAATGATGCGGAGCGCAGACCTGGGTGAGACTTGGAAGGAGAGCAAGAGGCATCCGAGGTTCTCCAAGGGCACTGGCTGGTCCGTAGAGCAGATTTGGCACATCGAGCCAGGTCACGAGAATACGCCGGAGCGGCTCTACGCAGGAGTGGCCCCAGCGGGGCTGTTCGTGAGCGATGACGGCGGTGATACGTGGGACCTCGTCAGCGGGCTGACAGACCACCCGACAAGGAAGAAGTGGAACCCAGGGGCGGGAGGACTCTGCCTGCACTCGATCCTTGTCGACCCTCGAAGCCCGAAGCGGCTTCACGTCGGAATCTCGGCCGTCGGCGTTCTCAGGTCGGACGACGGCGGGCAGAATTGGAGATTCCAGAACAGGAACGTGAGGGCCGGCTTCCTGCCCAACAAGTACCCCGTGTTCGGGCAGTGCGTCCACAAGCTCCGCCGCGTAAATGGCGAACCGGACACGCTCGTCCAGATGAACCACTGCGGGGTCTACAGGAGCGAGGACGACGGAAAGGCGTGGAAGGAGATAACCCAGAACCTCCCGTCGGACTTCGGGTTCTCGATTGCACTCGACCACAACCGGAAGGGAAGGATCTACGCAATCGTCGAGGAGAGCGGAGACAACAGGACGCCGCCCCAGGGACACTTCGGTGTGTGGATCAAGGAAGGGAGCTCGCCATGGACAAACGTCTCCAGGGGCTTCCCAAACCCCGCCTACTTCGGCACCTATAGAGAGGGCATGGCCAGCGACCGCGAAGACCCCTGCGGGGTCTACTTCGGGACCAACACGGGACTGCTATACGCCTCGAGGGACTCCGGCGAGACCTGGCATATGGTGGCGGAAGCGCTCCCTCCAATCCTAT
>Ga0187772_10001791_pt1 | contig 10398 bp, 8 predicted proteins | sample 0116_SJ02_MP15_2_FD_133137 | JGI IMG/M metagenome (GOLD analysis project Ga0187772, IMG submission 133137) | Tropical peat soil microbial communities from peatlands in Department of Meta, Colombia - 0116_SJ02_MP15_20_MG | ecosystem: Environmental > Terrestrial > Soil > Wetlands > Peat | place... | reverse complement strand
CGCCGAAATATCTGAAGACGCTGCGAGCCGGCGCCGATACCGGATTGCTCGACCTCTCGATCCTTCAGGTCGACAAGTACGAGGAGGCGCTGCGGCAGGCGATGACCCGGCTCTGGGCGGGCGAGCCGAGCAAGAAGATTCTCGACGATGTCGCCGCCCAGTGGGATGAACTCACGGAAAAAATCGGGGTGGACAAGCAACGGGCGGCCTATCTGGATTGGGCCGGCAAGCCGAACGCCTATCCGAAATGACTTGACCTGCCGGCGGCAGCAGAATCTGCTGTCGCCGGCAGACATGCGCGCAACTCCTGCTGAAATCCGCCTTCCCGGACCGGCGGCTGTCCAGCCACCAGGCCTTTCGGCATGACCGTTCGCGTCAGTGCAAGCGGCCCGAGTCTCGGTCTCCGGCTTTCCGAGTTCTCCGACCGCCGGTTCAAATACCTGGTGATCGCCCCGGCGATCCTGATCATCCTGCTGATCGGTTTGTTCCCGTTGATCTACACGCTGCTGGTCAGCGTGCAGAATATCAGCATGACCGAGGAAGACACCTCCTTCCACGGGCTTGTTCAATACTTCGCCTTATTCAGGGATACGCGCCTGTGGCTGGCGCTGCTGCACACGCTGATCATCGCCGCGCTCGCCCTCCCGGCAGAGCTCATCCTCGGCATGTTCATGGCGCTTCTGTTCCTGGAGCGCCTTCCCGGCCGCCAAATTTTCGTGGCGCTTCTGGTGTTGCCGATCATGATCGCCCCGGTCGTGGCGGGCGCGACCTGGCGGCTCCTGTTCGACAACCGCTACGGCCCAATCAATGAGATTCTCGGATGGTTTGCCGGCGAGCGGCTGACGATCCTGTGGACGATCAACACCCACTTCGTGTACCCGGCGATTTTGATCGCGGAAATCTGGCAGTGGACGCCCTTCATGTTCTTGTTGCAGCTCGCGGCGTTCCTCAACATCGACCAGAGCCTCATCGAGTCCGCGGAGATCGATGGCGCCTCCTATTGGATGATCTTCCGGCGCATCATGCTCCCGGCCATCTGGCCGGTGGTGGCCATCGCGGTTCTGATCCGCGGCCTCGACCTTTTCCGGCTGTTCGACGTCGTCTGGGCTCTGACCGAAGGCGGTCCCGGCACCATGACGGAGACGATTTCAATCTACACCTACGACCAGGGTTTTCGGCAATTTGATACCAGCTATACCGGCGCGATCGCCTTCCTGGTCATCGTGCTGCTGTCGCTCGTCGTCGTGGCGACGCTGCGACGCATGGAGATTGATCGATGAGCGCGCATCGGCCGCAATGGCATGCCCCGCGACGGCGCACGTGGCGTCTGATGGCTCGCTATGTCGCAGCCATCATCCTGACGCTCTTGTTCCTCTTTCCGGTCTATTGGCTGTTTATGATCGCCTTTAAAACGCCAGAAGAGATCTTCCATTCGCCGCCAGTGTGGTATCCGGCGCGCATCCAATTCACGAATTTCGCTGTACTGTTCAAGGACGGCGACGCGGTTACGGTCGGCAACAGCCTGTTCATCGCCGCCTGTAGCACGCTGATCTCCATGTTTTTCGGCACGCTCGGCGCCTACAGCCTGGCCCGCTTCAGGACCGGAGGGGAGAACCTGGCGGTCTGGATCATCTCGCAACGCATGATCCCGCCGATTGCGGTCGTGTTCCCTCTGTTTCTGCTCTATGTCTGGTTCGGCTGGGTCGACACCTACTTTGGAATGATCCTCCTCTACACCGCGTTCAATCTGCCCTACGTGATCTGGATGATGCGCGGTTACATCGAGGATGTGCCAATCGACCTCGAGCAGAGCGCGCTGGTTGATGGATGCACCCGCTGGCAGGTCTTGCTCCGGGTCGTGTTTCCGATGGTCCGCACCGGCCTGTTCGCAACCGCAGTGTTCAGCTTCGTCTTCGCCTGGAACGATTTCATCTTTGCCCTGGTCATGACGCGCAGTGCGGTCACCACCTATCCGGTGCAGGTCACCCACTACTTCGGCGCGCAGTCAAACTTTTGGGCCAAGATCGCGGCGATGAGCGTGCTCGGCACGCTGCCGGTCCTGGTCGCCGTCGCAGCGCTGCAAAAATATCTGGTGCGCGGCATTTCCCTCGGCGCGGTCAAGGGCTAGCGACACGATGGCACCACTGCGACTCATCGGCCTGCACAAGTATTATGGGAAGGTCCATGCCGTGCGCGGCATCGACCTCGAAATCCCGCAAGGCGAATTCACCGTGGTGGTCGGACCGTCGGGCTGCGGAAAATCGACGCTGTTGCGCACCATCGCCGGGCTGGAGGAGGTCGACCGTGGCACGATCGAGATCGACGGGGTGCCGATCAATGACATGAGGCCGCGCGACCGCAACGTCGCGATGGTCTTCCAAAGCTATGCGCTTTACCCCTATCTCACGGTATTCGAGAATATTGCCTTCGGCCTGCGAGCGCGAAAGGTGAAGAAGTCCGAGATCGAGGCGGCGGTGCGTGGTGCCGCCAAGACGTTGGGCATCAACGCGTTGCTGGACCGCTATCCGCGCGAACTCTCCGGCGGCCAGCGCCAGCGCGTAGCGATCGGACGCGCGATCGTCCGCGACGCGCGCCTGTTCCTATTCGACGAGCCGCTGTCCAATCTCGACGCCCAGCTTCGTGACGAGATGCGGGGTGAGATCAAGCGCCTGCATCAACGGCTCGGCAAGACCATCATCTACGTCACCCATGATCAGATCGAGGCGATGACGCTCGCCGATCGCATCGTGCTGCTGAAGGACGGCATCATCGAGCAGCAGGGCGCGCCCCTCGACCTCTTCGAGCGCCCGGCCACACGGTTCGTTGCCGGCTTTCTCGGCTCGCCGGCGATAAACTTCATCCCCGCCGACCTTGTTGGCGACAACGGTTCCTTGACGCTGCGCGCTCACGACGGCCGCCGCTTCGATTTGCCGGCATCGCGAGTCGCCCGCCTCGCCGCCTGGGTTGGCAAGCCTGTCATCTTCGGCATCCGCCCCGAGCACGTGGCGCTCGAGCGCGGCGGCAGCGTGCGCCCGGGTTTCGCCGTACAGGAGGTGGTCATCGATCTGGTCCAACCGACCGGCTCGCGTCTGTTCGGCACATTCATGCTGGGCAGCCAGGAAGTAGTCGCGGAGCTTGGGGCGCACGACGTGAGCCGGCCCGGGGAGCGCGTGAAGCTGCTGTTTGACATGAATCGCGCAATCGTCATCGACCCCGAGACCGAGCGGGTCCTCTAGCACCAGAGCAGCAGGGAGTAGCTTCATGGATTTCTTGCCGGTCAAGCTGTTTGGCACCGACGAGCCGGTAGCGGCGACGCGGCTGCTCAAGGCCGGTCCGGTAACCGTCGAACTGGACGGCGGCAACCTGCGCTACATCCGTTATTTGGGGCACGAGGCGATTCGTGCCGTCTCCTACGTCGTCCGCGACCAGTTCTGGGGCACCTACAGCCCAACCCTTGACCGGATGAAGATTGATGAAGGGGGGCAGGGCTTTGAGGTCACGTATCAGGCGATCTGCGGGGAAGGCGCGCGGCAGTTTAAGTACGAGGCACGGATCAGCGGTAGCGCGGACGGGACGCTGCGTTTTGAAGGCAGAGGCTCTGCCGTCACCGAGTTCCTTACCAACCGGACCGGTTTCGTCGTTCTGCATCCCATCGACGGCGTGAGCGGCCGTCCGGTCACGGTGCTGCACGTCGACGGCCGCACGGTGGAGACCCGGTTCCCCGAGGCGATCGATCCGAAGCAGCCAATTGCGGAAATCCGCGCCCTTTCGCATGAGGTAACGGCGGGCCTTCGCGTCACCTGCACGATGACCGGCGATACGTTCGAGATGGAGGACCAGCGCAACTGGACCGACGCATCCTACAAGACTTATGTCCGACCACTTGCTCTCCCATTTCCATATCGGCTGAAGCCTGACGAGACGATCGAGCAGGCAGTTGAGATCCGGTTCGCCGGTAAGCCCGCGGCAGCACGCCGCCGCGACGGGCCGGTGAGAGTCCGAGTCGGCGGCCCCAAGGGAAATGTGCCGGAGTTTGGCATCGCGCTCGAGGCAGGAGACGCGACTGCCGCGCTTGACATCGTGGACCGGCTCGCCGCGCTGACGCCGCGTTTCCTCAGCGGATTCTGCGACCTGCGCAACGATGATGTCGAAAGCGCACTTCCCTCTTTCAATACCCTGGCTAAGCGCCTCGGTGCCGCGTTGGCGCTTGAAATCGTCGTGCCGGACAAGGCAGACGAGACTGCCTCATTGCAGCGTGTTGCGGCTGCTGCCCGCGCTGCCGGTGCACTTCCGACATCGGTCGCGGTCAGTTGGGCGGGCGATCTTGACTTTGTAATGCCGGGCACTGTGTTCGCCGACCGCAGCCCCTTCGAACGACTCTACGCGGCGGCGCGCACCGCGTTTCCGAACACACTGCTCGGCGGCGGTAGCTTCGCTTATTTCACGGAGCTCAATCGCAAGCCGCCGCCCTTTAACCTGCCCGATTTCGTCTGCCACACTACCTGCGCCATCGTCCATGCCGCCGATGATCGCTCGGTGACCGAAACTATCGAATGCCTGCCTTACATCATCAGGTCTGGCCGTGCCTTGTTCGGCGACAGGCACTACCGTATCGGCCCGGGCACGATCGGGACGCGGACCAGCCCGTTTGGCAGCAGCCCACCGCTGAACCCGCACAACGGCCGCGTCACGATGGTGCGCCGCGATCCGCGCCAGCGCGGACTCCTGGGCGCCGCTTGGCACCTGGGCTACGCCGCACGCATGTGCGAGGGCGGAGTCGATTCAGTCATTCTCGGCGCGGCGGTCGGCGATTATGGTCTGGTGCACACGCCTGCCAACACCCCGCACCCCTGGTACGATGCGTCCGGCGGCGTTTATCCAACATATCATGTCGTGCGTGCCCTCTACGCCGCATCGGGCGCGCCCTATCGCGCCAGCGAAATATCGGCGCCGCGCGATGTACAAGGGCTCGCGTTCGAGACCCAAGGCGGTCTCCAACTCTGGCTTGCGAATCTGCTTCCCGAACCGCGCGTCGTCGACGTCGAAGGCATCGATCTGACAGGCGGGCGCCTCGCAATACTTGATGCGAGCACTTTCGAGGCTTGCGCTCGCGGTCCAGAAGGTTTCGAAAGCGCAGAGGCCATACGCCGCGGCGGCGCTCTTACTCTTGAACCCCTTGCCGTCGCGCGCCTCCAGCTTTCCTCGTGAGCATCACGGCCGGGCTACTGCAGCCGGATCAATACCAGTCCGCCGACGATCAAGGCGGCTGCCGCGACTCGCGCGATCCGCAGCGGCTCCCTAAGGACGAGCACCGCGATCATGGCGCCGAACAGAACGCTCGTCTCGCGCAAACTGGCGACGAGGGCGATGGGCGCGAGTGTCATCGCCCAGAGCACAATGCCATAGGACAGGGTCTGCAGGGCGCCGCCGGTGAGTCCGCGTCGCCAGAAACGGCGCATCGCGGCCGTTACGCCGCTCCGGTCGCGCCAGAACGCATAGGGCAAAAGCGCGATCGCGTTGGCGAGGAATAGCCACAGCGCGTAGGCCAACGGATTTTGCGACACGCGTACGCCAATCCCGTCGGTGACCGAATATGCGCAGATCGTCAGTGCGGTCAGGAGCGCATAGCCGACCGCACGGCGATCAAGCTCAACGATGCCGCTCCCGCCGCGCGCCGAAAGGAGCAGCACGCCGGCCGCAAGCGTCACGATCCCGGTCCAACCCAACGGGTTCAGATGCTCGCCGACGAACGCGACGCTGACGATTGCTATCATCAGCGGGGCGGTGCCCCGCGCGATGGGATAGACCTGGCTAAGATCGCCGGTGCGGTAGCTCTCGATCAAGGCGGCAAAATAGAGGAGATGAATGGTCGCGGAAGCACCCAGCCACGGCCATGCCTCGCTCGCCGGCATGCCCGCGAGCGGCAGGCAGACCAGACTCACCGCGGCCGCTCCGATGGCGATCAGCGTGGTCGTGGATAAGGGATCGAGGCCGACCTTGATGAGCGCGTTCCACCCGGCGTGACATGCGGCTGCGAACAGAACGGCGGTGAACACGAAGCTTTGCACCCGCCGACCCTACATAGGCGCCGCGTCGCCGACCATAGCCGACGTCGCTGTCAGGTAGCGACGAACGCTTTCGACTGATCCAAGATTAGTTTGCGAAACTATCGCGCTGAGGACTCGCTAAGTGACGGCATCGTTTTAGCGGGGCAAGACATTAAGGGGCCGTCGGTTCGGCCGTAACACAGCTTTGGAAGCGTGCTTGGTGGAGTCTCCGATATCGCTTTGGAAGCGCGCTTATCTGTCCCTATGTCTGGTCGCCGCTTCACAAGATGCACCCAAAGCGGCGCTTGCCGCGCCGCTTTTTGTTCGCGCCACAGGTCTTCGAGGGCTGATGTCCGCTATTGCCTGGTAGCGGTGGATGCGTTTTTAGATCGCGTTTGACGCAGCATGGGAAATCGCGCCGCCTATCCTTGGTGCCGATCCACTGCAGCCACTCGCGGAACGCCGCTGCCGTGGGATCATTCAACTTCACCATCGGCAGATAAGCGCAACATCCGTCTGCCGACACCTTTGGTTCTGAAAATGGCAGGACAAGCCTGAAGAGCCTGCCAAGAATTGTACGTCTTAGGCCGACGCCCTACGCCGGAGAAACCGCATAAGCTCCGGGATATAGGCCTGACCGTGTCCCTCCTTGCTAGCCGACAGGATAGCGGCCGCAACACCACCGGCGATCGCGTTCGGCGTATCGGACCCGCTCGCCATCGCCCGGTAGTATTCGATGTCCTTGAGTGCGTTATCGATAGTGAAAGGAACGTTGCTGGAGTCGCCTGAGATAATCATTGGCCGCATTCGCTCGAGAGCTACGCCAGCCCCGCCTCCTTTCGCCAGAACATCGACGAATACCCTCGGATCGATCCCGGCGTCGGCGCAACGGGCTGCGGCTTCGGCCAGCAACGCCATGAATCCGATCGATACGAAATTGTGAAGCAGCTTGAGGCGATGGCCGAAACTAATGGGTCCTACGTGCTCGATGCTTTCCGTGAACGACGCGAGCACGGGCCGAACCTTAGCGAGGACGACTTCGTCGCCGCCGACGAGCAGATTCAAAGTTCCCTCGTGTGCATGCTTTGCGAGCCGCGTCATGGGAGCGTCAAGAAATTCTCCGCCAGAACTTTTCACTGCTTCGGCCATGCGAAGCGTCGACTGAGGAATAGAGGTTGAACAATCCACAACGACTGTCCCCTTGCGCAGTTCCGCGAAGACGCCGTCCTTGCTCGTAAGCACCGCCTCAACTTCGCGGGAACCGGTGACACAAAGAATGACGACGTCCGACGCTGACGTCACTTCCCCCGCGGTCTTGCAGGATTTTGCCCCGAGATCGACGAGATCATCGACCGGCTGATTCCCGGGATGATCGAGAAAGACGAGGGGGAAACGCCCTTTCATCAGTACGTTTCGAGCGATTCCGTGGCCCATCAAGCCGACGCCAATGATCCCCACATTCATTATCGAGTTTCCCACTTACTGAGCACCTCCCATGGCAAAGAGACGCCGCCGCTTTGACCCGATCGCTCGTGCATCACGTCGCCGGAAGAGGAAAAACCGCCGCGGTGTCGATCACTGCACCGCGGCCAATCTGCCGGTAGGCCGCAGCATTAACCAGAGCACGATCATCGCGTTGACCACGTTCCAGATCAGGCCGTTGAGGAACGCTACCCGGTATGACCCGGTTTGATCGAAGATCACGCCCGACATCCAGCCGCCGAGCGCCATGCCGAGTAAAGTGGCCATCAGCACGATTCCGACGCGGATGCCCGCTTCCTTCGCTGAAAAATAGTGTCGCACAATGATCGCGTACATTGGTACGATCCCGCCTTGGAACAGCCCGAATAGAGCGGAGATAATGTACAGCGACACCAGACCGTCGAACAGGAGATAGAGGAACAGCGCGATTCCCTGCAACACCGAACCGATCAGCAACGTCGCCGCGCCTCCCAACCGATCCGCGATCAAGCCCGAGCCGATACGACTCAAGATGCCAAAGCCGAGCATCGCCGAAAGCATCTCGGCGCCGCGCGCCGGCCCGTAACCGAGGTCGCCGCAATACGCGACGATGTGCACCTGTGGCATCGCCATCGCCACGCAGCAGGCGAGACCCGCGATGCAGAGCAGGACCATCAGCGCGTTGGGCGAAACACCGAGATTGCCGGCGGGGCCGGTACTCGCCGCCTCTAACGTCCACGCGGCCGGATGCGCGGGTGCGCGTCGCCACAGCGCAAAGATGAACGGCACGGTCGCTAGCGCGCAGAAAATGCCGACGCCAATAAAAGTATGGCGCCAGCCCGCTGCCGCCATCGCGTGCTGCAACACCGGCGGCCACAGCGCACCGCCCACATAGTTGCCGGAGGCGGCCATCGCGACCGCGACCCCCCGATGTCGCAGGAACCACTGCGAAGTGTCGGCCATCAGCGGCCCGAAGGTCGCTGAGGCGCCGACGCCGATGAACAAATGCATCAGCCCAAGCATGAGCGGGCTCGAAACCAGCGACGCACCGACATAGCCGACGCAGAGCGCCAGGCTGCCCAACATGATTGCGACCGCGACGCCGAAGCGGTCGCACAACCGTCCGATTGCGACACCGCCCAGGCCGAAGCCCATCATCGCAAGCGTATAGGGCAAGGAGGCGTCGGCGCGGGTGATGCCGAAATCGGCCTGCACGAACGGCAGAGCAACAGGCATCGACCACATGCCGACGCTGCCGATGGTGCCGACCCCAACTGCAAATCCGGCCCGCCGCCATGCCGCCGGCGAATCGACTTCGCTGATTCGGTAATCATGCAAAACCAAGGAACTGCCCGGGGACAAGTTCACGACGCCGACCTCTCATGGCTCGCCTTTGTCGTCAAGCCTACGCGGGTCATGACTTGCCAATGTCAGGTTTGCGAATTCTGACTGCAAAGGGTTCCTGCCCTTGCCGCGTGTGCACGCGGCAGGAATTGGTACGTGGCCCACCTCGCACGCTGCCGCTCGACCGGGCGCTTCTGCAGGCGATGGCGACGCGCGCCACGTCGAACGCGTATAGGTCGTGACTCGACTCGTGCCCAGCCTCCTCACCGCCGCGTTATGCGGCCAGCACGTTCGATTATTCACACTGATCCCCGTTCGGCGTGAATGTCGGCTACTGATCTTGTACGTCGGTTTGCGCGAACCTTGTGGATCGAGTTCCTCGGACGAGTTCGATTCGTTCCATATTCTGTCCTTGTGCGAATCGCGCTAGATCACGTTTAAGATCGAATAGCTGCGGAAAGGCCGATGACAACACAGGCGAAGCCAAACTGGAATTGGAGCGGGGTCGCGCCGTTGGTTTTCGACAACGATGCCAGTCTTCGCGGTCTCCTTACAATGTTGCCGGCCACGAAGTCTGACCCTGATGAGATATTGGTTAGCCTTGTTCAGTTAGGCGCGCGCTTTCGGCGTTGGCTGCACCAGGACGAGTTCGGTCCCACTCGCCAGCAGCAAACCGCTGCCGTACGAGCTTTGATGACAACAGTGCAGAAATTGCAGCGACAATTTGCAAATTGCCCACCGTCCCTCAGATCACGATTCGAAATGCACCTACGCGATGGCAATAATCCGTCGAATACAGTCCTTGAGGCCCTATTCGAGGCGGCTATGGACCTCGAATATAGTTTGCGCAAGACCGACGCACCCAACTTTCACCTTATGTGGGCACGCTCATTGCGCGATTTCATTGAAAGGCTGATCGTACTTTCTCAGGTAATCGATACGAATGCGGATGGTGAGATTTTTTTCGTAGCGATAAAGCGAAACTTTAATTCCTCGGCGCCAATAGGGATCAATTTTGAGTTTGCAGAAGCCGAGCGCTGGCTTACAGACTATTGGAATGTGTTGCTGGAAGCATTTGACACGCTGGGTGAAATCCGTGGTGCTGATGAACGGGCATCCCTTAAGCTTTTGATCGAACAACTGTGCGGCTTGTGGGAGCGTGAAACGCAAAATCCAGTAACCGCGCACGGAATTGTGGAAGACGTGTACACGCACCGGCCGGTTACGACCGCGGGTCGATTTATTGCGGCAGCCGTCGAAGCGATGCTGCCGAACAGCTCCTGGTTCGCTGACCGCCCTGCTAAATCCGTGCGCGCGAAAACATTCCTACTCGACCATCAGGTGGACAGGGAGCATCAAGTCCTTGGATTTATGCGAGATTTTGTCAGTCGTCGCGAAGAAGCAACTGACAAAGCTGATTTGCTCAAAGATTAGGCGGCGAATTCCCGCGGCAATGTGGTTCGGCCGTCGGTCAGCGCTGCAATGTGGCGGGCGCCCGGCACTACCTCCATCAGGATTTCCTGCCGCTTGCCATCAAGCTCTGTGG
>Ga0187772_10001790_pt1 | contig 10398 bp, 5 predicted proteins | sample 0116_SJ02_MP15_2_FD_133137 | JGI IMG/M metagenome (GOLD analysis project Ga0187772, IMG submission 133137) | Tropical peat soil microbial communities from peatlands in Department of Meta, Colombia - 0116_SJ02_MP15_20_MG | ecosystem: Environmental > Terrestrial > Soil > Wetlands > Peat | place... | reverse complement strand
CTTAGAGTTCCGCTCGATTTAGGCCGTCTGTTTAAGTCAAGGAACGCGCGGGAACTCGATCTCAGTTCGCTGGTGGAAGGCACCATCGAACCAGGTCTTTCGCCCACGAGTTGGCTGGTCGATGGCGGCAGCGCACGGCCGGTCTCGGGTCCGCGCGTTGTATCAGTTTCTGAAAAGCTGACTTCCGCAGCGAGACCCTTGCAGTCTTCACCAACGCGTTTATTTCCAGCGGAGGCAACTGCGATGCCGGATTCCTCGACCTTTGGGCCCTCGTTCTCGTCATCCAGCTCGACTCCAAGCGAGCCTGATGGAGAAGTTGATCACATGCTCGTACAGTTCCACCGGGTCATGGCTAAGATCGTGGAAAGTCAGCGCGAAGTGATGATGGCCTATTTACAACATGGTGGAAACGGAAATCACGCCCACGCCGCCATGCCGGCCACGAATCCTGGCAGCACAACAGAAGCGACTAAGAATGTCGCAACCGAAATGCTGCGCCCATTGCCTGCCCAGCAGCCCGAGATCATAGCCAGCATAAAGCCAGGGACAGGAGAAAAGGGCAGCATCCAGCAGCAGCTTTTGAAGATTGTTAGCGAACGGACCGGCTATCCCACGGATGCGCTCGGCCTGGATCTGAAGGTCGAATCCGATTTGGGGATTGACTCTCTGAAAACTGCGGAGATACTTGCCGCATTTCAACAGAGTTGCGACGCGACGGAGCAGCCGTCGGTTCGCTCTGCGATGAAAGAGTTGAGGAACGCGCGCACGCTTCGGGCCATGATCCGATTGATCGAGTCTGCGGTCCACGACACTGGGCAAAAAGAATCCACCGCTCCGAGGATTTCTTCCGACGCAAAAATACCTGCAGCTGTGTCATCTCGTAGTATCGGTGCGGAACGTCATCACCTTGTGCCTCGCTCCCGGTTGGCTGCGATCGAAGCCCCTGCTTGCAGTCATCGTGCCCTGGAGCATGGTTCTTACCTGATTTCGGATGACGAACAGGGAATTGCCGCCTTGCTCGCTGAAGAACTTCGACGTCGAGGGTCCCGCGTCTCGCTCGTTCGTTTCGCATGCAGCTTTAATTCCGACAGCGAACACGCGTACGCTGCCGATCTTGCCGATCCGGAAGCTGTGTCACAACTTGTGCGAATGGTGCGGCAGCGCCAGGGACCGCTTACCGGAATCATTCACTTGCTTCCAAACAAAGCAGGAGTCTCATTTGAAGAAATGAACTCTGACGCGTGGCGCGCACGTGTCGATCTTGATGTGAAGAGCCTGTTCCTGCTGGCCAGTGCTGCGGCCACGGATCTAAAGGTCGGACCTTCTGACGGCGTCAGGCGTCTGGTTTCAGCCACAACCATGGGAGGCGCATGCGGAGCAGACCCGAAAGCGGGTGCTCTGATTCCTAGTCACGGCGGAGTATCGGGGATACTTAAATGCCTGGCCCTTGAATGGACCGCAGTACAGTGCAGAGCGCTCGACTTCGAAACGGGTCAGGCGCCATCGAAGCTGGTGCCACTGCTACTCGATGAACTGACGGCGGACGACAAGGAAGTAGAGGTCGGCTATCGCGGGTCGCAACGCTTCGTCTTAAGGACGATGCCAGCCAGGCGAGACGAGATACAAGCGGTGGAAATGGAGCTTGATCGTGGCAGCGTTGTTCTGGTGACGGGCGGAGGGCGAGGTATCACGGCAGAACTCGCGCGTGAGTTGGCAACGCAATATCGCCCCACTCTTCTCATCGTCGGCCGTGCGCCGCTCCCACGCCCCGAGGACGAACTGACCTCCCGTTTGGAGACCTTGGACGAAGTGCGAGCAGTCCTGCTCAAGTCCTTGAGACCGGATCAGACCATGACTCCAGCAAAGCTTGAAGCTGAGTGCCGCCGGCTGTTTTACAGTCGCGAATTGCGCCGCAACTTGGCGGCCATGCGCGAGGCGGGTGCTTCGGTTGAATACTTCTCTGTCGACGTGCGAGACGAGAAGGCCTTTACCGCGCTGATCGGCTCACTTTATCGCAGGTATGGACGAATCGACGGAGTAGTTCACGGTGCGGGAGTTGTGGAAGATCGACTGATTGAGGAGAAAAAACCAGACTCATTCGATCGCGTGTTTGATACCAAGGTGAGTAGCGCATTTACCCTCACGCGGGCGCTGGAACCCTCCTCGCTGAGGTTTCTGGTCTTTTTCTCTTCTATTGCCGCCTGCTTCGGCAATGCCGGGCAGGCCGATTATGCGGCTGCCAATGGCGTGCTCGACAAGTTGGCCACTCATCTTGATCGGTCGTGGCCGGGACACGTGTTCTCGATTAACTGGGGGCCGTGGGCAGAGACCGGCATGGTCTCGCCCGCGTTGCATGACCGGTTTCTGGAGCGGGGCATTGATCCGATTGCGACCCACGACGGTGTGTGCTCGCTGGACTGGGAGATGCGGAACCGACGAAAAGGAGAGGGCGGAGTGATTCTCGGACGGGGGCCGTGGAACGCAGGACAGCATGTTGCCGCCTGAGTTTCAGGCCGAGATTCTGGAAAAGTCATGGCGAAGCGGCACAATGCGAACCGCGCTACCGATGATCATGGCGACCGGGACATTGCCATTATCGGCATGGCCTGCCTGTTTCCACGAGCGCCGGATGTGCAGACCTATTGGGAGAATATCGTTTCCGGAGTGGATGCCATTGCGGATGCGCCGGCAGATTGGGAAGGCCTGCAGTACTACGATCCCGAGACACGGGCCAACGATCGGATTTACTGCAAGCGCGGCGGTTTCCTTACGGACTTGCGCTTCAATCCGTCTGAGTATGGTGTGATGCCCCGCGCAGTGGATGGCGCCGATCCAGATCACTTCATCGGCTTGATGGTGGCGGGTCACGCCCTCGCGGATGCGGGATGTGAGAACGATGAGGACCTGCATCTCCGCACTCAAGTCATTGTGGGGCGCGGAACCTATATCAACCGGGCCTTCACAAATCAACTGCAGCATTGCCTGATCGTTGATCAGACCTTGCGGTTGCTCCAGGAACTGCACCCGGAGCACAACGATGCGGAGCTGAAACAGATCAAGCTTCAGCTCAAAGCCAGTCTTGCGCCATTCAACAGCGAGGTCGCACCCGGCCTCGTGCCCAACGTGATGACGGGAAGAATCGCTAACCGCTTCGATCTGATGGGGGCCAATTACACGGTGGATGCGGCCTGTGCCTCGTCGCTGGTTTCTACGGAGTTGGCGGTGGAAGCGCTTCTGAGTCGAAAGTGCGATCTGGCTTTGGCGGGCGGCGCCAATGTGGCAACCGCGGCTCCGACATTCATGCTTTTTTGTCAGCTGGAGGCGTTGTCACGCGCCGGGCAGATTCGCCCTTTCGACCGCGACGCGGATGGGACTCTGTTGGGCGAAGGGTTTGGAATGCTTGTGCTGAAAAGACGTGCAGACGCCGAGCGCGATGAGGACCGGATTTACGCGCTCATTAAAGGTATCGGTATTGCCAGCGACGGACGCGCTCGCGCGCTCCTGGCTCCCAGAGTAGAGGGTGAGGAACTGGCCATCCGGCGAGCCTACGAAGTATCCGGCGTTTCCCCAGATACGGTCGGATTGGTGGAAGCCCATGGGACCGCGACTCCCGTCGGCGACCTGGCCGAAGTCGAGGCGCTCATGCGAGTGTTTGGCGAGCGCAAGGGCCGGCCGCGCTGCGCTCTGGGTACCGTCAAGTCGATGATAGGCCACCTTATCCCGGCTGCGGGTATGGCAGGTCTGATCAAGACTGCACTTGCTCTGTATCACAAGGTGCTGCCTCCGACTTTGCATTGTGAAAATCCCAACCCGAAGCTGGGATTGGAGCAGAGCCCGTTTTACATCAACAACCAAACTCGGCCGTGGATACATGGTGCTCTCACCCCGCGGCGCGCAGGGGTGAACGCGTTCGGGTTCGGAGGCATCAACGCGCACGCGATTCTCGAGGAGTACATTGCCCATGCCAGTTAAGGCACGGTCCTATCATCGCCAATGGCCTGCGGAAGTGTGCACGTTTGCCTCATCCAGTCGGGAGGGGATGATCGAGCAACTGCAAGACTTCGCACGCTTCCTTCATCCCGCTCCGGATGTGCGTCTAAAGGATGTGGCCTACACACTGAATGTGACGCCGGTGGATTCGGGGTGCCGGCTGGCGTTGGTAGCCTCGACGGCGGCTGAGGCCGAGGAACGTGCCAATTCCGTCGTCGAAAGATTGCGTGAGCGGCACTGTGCGCGCATCAGCGATCCGCAGGGGATTTATTTCTGCGAGAAACCTCTGTGGGCCGGGGGTCGGTGTGCTTTTCTGTTTCCCGGGGAAGGTTCGCAGTACACCGGAATGCTTTCGGATATCTGTATGTGGTTCCCGCACGCCCGCGCCTGGTTTGATCGGATGGACCGGGCGTTCATGGACCATCCCAGAGGATACACTCCAAGCCAGTTTGTGTTTCCAATTCCGAATAACCAATCTCAGGACCTTGTGTCGAACCGGCTGTGGGAAGCCGACGGGGCAGTGGAAGCAGTTTTCGCAGCGAGCCAGGCAATGCTGGCTGTACTGAGAAGTCTTGGCATTCAACCGGACGCGGTCGTCGGGCACAGCTCAGGTGACTATTCCGCGCTCTTCGCCGCAGGTGTTTTCCGCATGGAAGGGGAAGTTTCATTCATACAGCAAGCACGTGAGTTCAATCGTGTTTACGAAGAATTTCTCGCCTGTGGAGGAGTTCCGGAAGGGGTGCTTCTGGCGGTAAACAGTGCCAGCACCGCTCTTCTCGACACGGTCATTCAGCAGAGTAACGCCCCACTGCATCTGGCGCTCGACAACTGTCCGCATCAGTCCATTCTGTGCGGTACGGCGGTGTCCGTGAAACGCGCGGCCGAGATCATCCGTGATGCCGGGGCAATCTGTGAAATGCTTCCATTTGCCCGTGCTTATCACACCGCAGCGTTCGATCCAGTGTCTGAGCGCCTGTATGAAGTATTGCGGAACGTCGAACTCGCTGAGCCGGAAATCCCCGTTTACTCGTGCGTCACGGCCGAACCCTATCCGGCCGACGCCGATCAAATACGGCACTTGGCGGCGGTTCAGTGGTCGCGGCCCGTTCGATTCCGCGAGACGATTGAGCGGATGTATGAGTCGGGGATACGGATCTTTGCCGAGGTGGGGCCACGGAACAATTTGACGGCGTTTGTCGCGGACACACTTCGAGGGCAACCTCATGTGGCGGTTGCCTCAAATACGGCTGAGCGATCCGGGATGGTGCAGCTCCAACACTTTGTCGCGCAACTTTTTGCCGCGGGCGTACCCATGTGCCTGGACGAGTTCTACGAAAACCGGCAGCCACAAATCATTTCCTTCGAGCAGGCGGCGAAAGAGCCAGCTTTGCAGAAGAAAGAAGCGAAATTGTCGTTGAGGCTGCCTTCGCTGCGACTTCCCTCGGAAACTCGGACTGCGAATGTCGCGGATGCGACGCCATCGCAGGTTGTGAGCCGATCTCCGGGGCCGGGCGCTAATCCGGCACCTTCGCCGGCGCTCTTGGAACTGAGTCCTCGTGCGCAGGCGCTGGGAAGCTTCTTCCAGAACACCATGAGAATGCTAGATACAGAACGCGATGTCATGACTCAGTTCCTCAGCTTGCGACGAGAGCAGCGCCGATCCGGCCAGCAGACCTCATCGAAGCACGAGCTCCCCATTCTTTTGGAGCCGGCGTCGATTCCGGTCAGCGATCTGCCGTTCGTCAGAAAGATCGTCTCGTTTGTGTCGGGCAAGGAAGTCAAGGTGCTCTGTGAAATTGATCTCGACGAGGATCTGTTTCTGCGCCAACACACACTAGCTGGAAAAATCTCGACCCTTGATGATCGTCTTGTCGGTCTTCCGGTCATCCCCCTGACGGTCAGCATGGAGATCCTCGCGGAAGTGGCCTCATTGCTCGTTCCGGAACGAGTGATCACGGGGATGAAAGAGGTGCGAGCGTCGCGGTGGCTGATCGTCGAGGAGGCGAGCCTTCTTCTCGAGATCAGTGGTCGATCTACCGGCGACGGAGAGATTCAAGTGGCATTGGTGGAGTCCCGAACCAACGGCGCAGAGTGCGAGTGCGCGATCGATCCGGCTGTCGTGGCGACGGTGATGTTTGAGAAGCCGGCACAGAGATCGAATTCTTCTGCTCTTGAATTGGCCGGAGACCGCCCCTCGAAATGGCGCGCCGGAAAGATGTATGACGGTTCTGGAATGTTCCACGGGCCGCTGTTTCAGGCTGTATCGGCCATCGACTCCACCAGTCCTGAGGGTGCTCAAGCCGCGATTGTCGGCTGTTCCACTGAGGGATTCTTTCGAACAAGAGCGGCAAACCAATTGATCGACCCTGTGACGCTCGACGCAATGGGGCAGGTGGTGGGCTACTGGGTTGGGGATCAATTTGATACGGGTTTGAGCGTATTCCCCTGCCGTTTGGAGAGTCTCGAGCTTCATCGAGTTCCGCTCCGTACCGATGAGAGGGGGACATGTCGCGTTCGCGTTCGATCGGTTGACGAGCAGTGGATGCGAAGCGACATTGAAGTCGTTGCCGCAGACGGCGAACTCATTGCCCGGATGATCGGATGGGAGGATCGCAGGCTGGACTTACCGCGGCTTTTCTACGACTTCCGTATTGCGCCCCACGACGTTTTTCTTTCCGAGCCGTGGACAATCCCCACTGAGACCGCGACATGTCGCGGAGCGATGCTGGATCGATTGCCCGATGGAGTCTTGGAGTCGCCCGGGTCAATCTGGCTGCTTGTACTGGCGTACATGGTGCTCAACGCAAACGAGCGCGAGCACTGGCGCAGTTTGAAATCGTCCGGCAGGAAACGTCTTGAGTGGCTGGAGGGCCGCATCGTGGCTAAAGATGCGGTACGGCGACTGCTGCGGGAAACCGAGGGTCTTGTGTTGTGCCCGGCTGACATCGAAATAACAGTTACTTCTTCGGGAGCACCCGAAGTACGGGGTCAATGGAGCAAGGATGTGCGGAGTGTGCCCACAGTTTCGATTTCCCATACCAACGGGATCAGTATTGCGGTGGCATGTGCGAACTCGAACGGAACCGCGATCGGTGCGGATATTGAGCAGATCGGGAGAATGACGGAAGAGGTGGAGGGCCTCGTTCTTTCTTCAGGAGAGCAGGAATTGCTGTTCGCCATGGACAAACCAACCCGCGCGGAGTGGGCGACGCGGTTGTGGTGCGCTAAGGAGGCTGTCGGAAAAGCACTGGGCCGGGGAGTCGTACCCGGTTCCTCGGAGCTTCAAGTCAACAGACTCGACCTTCGGTCCGGACGTGTGAATGTCCGCGTAACCGAGGGCATTCCTTCCGGGCCTCGCCCCGTCGGCGGAAATATCACGGCGTACACCGGGTCGAAAGGCGTTCATGCCTTCGGAACCGCCTTGCTGTGAAGCAGCATTGAGGACTCGACGATGCCAAACACGAAACTCGACGGCGCAACACGCGACGCGATCGAGAGCCATTTGTTCGAGATACTGCGGAGTCTGGTGCAGGACAGCGACGTCGCGATCACGTCGGAGGCTTCCTTCGAAGAAATCGGACTCGATTCGGTAAGCGTGGTTTACCTGATCGGCGAGATCCAGCAGTCCTTTGGGCTCAGAGATGCTCTCTACAAGGCTCTCGTGAAAAACAATGAACCTCTCCTGGCCCTTCGTGTTGCCCGGTTCGCTGAGTGCGTATGTGAAACGCTGGGAGTGATTCCTCAAAACTGAGGTGTGAGTGATGATGCGGGTGGCAACACCTCCAACGGTGCTGGTCGGCTGGGATGGAGCAACCTTCTCGGTGCTCGACCCGCTGATGCGTGACGGGACCATGCCCTTCCTGGCGCAGTTTGTTGCCAACGGCGTCAAGGGGGTGCTGTCCTCGACCGTGCATCCGCTTACCCCCGCCGCGTGGACCAGTTTGATGACTGGCGTCTCTCCCGGGGAACACGGAGTTTTCGATTTCGTCAAAGCTGATCGGCGCGAGGATCGCTACACCTATGTTTTGGGTACTTCCGGGGATGTGGCTAGTGAAACTGTTTGGTCCATCGCTGCGCGCAACGGCCTCCGCGTAACGTGCCTGAATTTTCCTTGTATGTTTCCAGCGCCGGACTTGCCGGGCTGCATTGTTCCCGGATTCGTGCCCTGGCGATACCTCGCGCGGGCGGTGCGGCCCAGCTCTATCTATTCGCGGATTCGCGCTCTGCCCGGATTCGAAGCCCGAACCCTCGCGCTCGATTGGGATCTTGAGCGCAAAGCTCTTCAGGGTCTTCCGCAAGACCAGTACGAATCCTGGATCCGCTTCCACATGCTTCGCGAGCGGAACTGGTTTGAAATTCTGCAGATGCTGATGCGCGAGGAGCCGTGTGAGCTGACCGCAGTGCTTTTCGACGGAGTTGATAAGCTCCAGCACCTCTGCTATCACCTGTTGGACCCGACACAGAACGAGCGATTCGATTCGGCTTGGGCGCGGCAGATTCGCGAGCTCTGTCGCGAATATTTCCGGCAATTGGATGGATTTCTGGAAAACATCGTGCGGATGGCAGGAAGCGACGCCCGAATATTCATCGCTTCGGACCACGGATTCACCAGCGCCGGCGACGAAATATTTTATGCCAACGTCTGGCTGGAGCAGCACGGCTATCTAAAGTGGGCGGATGGCGTGCCTCTCGATCAGGAGCGGCGGCTTACCCTCGACGGTCACTCCGGGTCCGACACGATGTTCGACTGGTCGGCAACGACAGCCTCTGCTCTGACCGCAAGCAGCAACGGCATTTACATCCGTAGAGCGAAACACTCGGGTGCGGGTGTGCCCAATTGCGAGTATGAGGCATTCCGGACGAAGTTGGCATCCTCGCTTTTGCACTTTACAGACGATTCGGGGCGGCGTGTGGTGCAAGAGGTCTTGTTCCAGGAGCAGGCATTTCCTGGCAAACGCATGCTGGACGCTCCGGATCTCACGCTGATTTTGCGGGATCGGAGTTTCCTGTCGGTATTGCGCGCGGATGCTCCCCTAAAGCCGCGAATTTCACCTTATGGGACCCATCACCCCGCCGGCATCTTTCTGGCTTCTGGCGCCGGGATCCGCGCGGGCTCCTTGATTCGGGAGGCCCCGATTGTCAGCGTCGCTCCCACTCTCCTGTACAGTTTGGGGCTTCCTATACCAAAGGAAATGGAAGGTAACGTAAACCTGCCGGCTTTCGAACTGGCATTTCAGGCGGTCAACCCGGTTTGCTGGGAAGACCGCAAGTTATCAGCAGAGCCTCAGGAACTGAGTCACAGCATCGCTCGCGACGCAGAAGAAGAGGAAGCTGTCATCTCGCGGCTAAAGGCATTGGGCTACCTCGAATAGACGGAGAATCAGAGTGCCGAAGGCGAAGATCAACGGTTGCGCGATGCACTATCAGCAGCTTGGAGAAGGCGGCGACCTCGTTCTTGTTCACGGACTGCTGGGCAATCTCGCGTTCTGGTATTCGTCGGTCTTGCCGGAGTTAGTACACGACTTCCGGGTTTGCGTGTATGACTTGCGGGGTCATGGAAAGAGCGAGATGCCGCGTCAGGGATATTGTTCGGCGGAAATGGCCGAGGACTTGCGGGGGTTGCTGGAACATCTCCGAATCGAGCGCGCCCACATTGTTGGTCATAGTTTCGGCGGAGCCGTCGCCTTGCATTTCACTGCGCACTATCCGGAGCGAGTTCTTTCACTCACGCTAGCGGACCCGTGGATCCCGGGTTTACAGCATCCTTTTCGCCATCACTCCCCGGCATGGAAGCTGCAACGCCTGAGACTACGGCAAGCTGGAGTTCAGATGCCAGAGGCGTTGCCGCTTGTGGCCTACGGCATTTTCGAAGAGCTGAGCCGGAGCCACCGGAAGAAAGAACCTGGCCCTTCCCACCCAGGGTCCGTTCCGGGTTTCAGGGAGGCGGTGATCAAGCACTGGTCGGAATTGGTCAAGACGACAGCATTGCCTTCCGAAGTCTGCGAAGTTGGGGACCTGACGAAAGACCGTATCTGTGAGATCTCGACGCCAGTTCTAACCATGTTAGGGCAGCATTCGCACTGCCTGCCGACATTTCGCGCGCTTGAAAAACATTTGCGCAATCACGTGGCAACCGTCATTCCGGGAGTGGGTCACCTCCATCCGCTGATTCGGCCAGAGATGTTCGCTTGCGCTGTGAAGCGATTCGCACACGATCACTCAAATGCCGATTTTTCCGGATTCGGACCTGCAACGAAATCAGCCTGACCAGATATGCTTAACTTTAATGGCGCGGGACATTCTGGTTTCAGCCACATCGCGACCGCGGGATTCGGTGATCCTCACAACTCTTACGCACACTCCATGGCGTGGTTTCGGGGAAGTCTTTACGTAGGAACGTCGCGCGAT
>Ga0187772_10001789_pt1 | contig 10404 bp, 6 predicted proteins | sample 0116_SJ02_MP15_2_FD_133137 | JGI IMG/M metagenome (GOLD analysis project Ga0187772, IMG submission 133137) | Tropical peat soil microbial communities from peatlands in Department of Meta, Colombia - 0116_SJ02_MP15_20_MG | ecosystem: Environmental > Terrestrial > Soil > Wetlands > Peat | place... | reverse complement strand
TGCATCAGGAGATGCCGAAGGGAGACAAAACCGGCCGCATGCACGGGTTTCAGCTGTGGGCGAACCTGCCCGCGTCCTTGAAGATGACCGATCCGCGCTATCAGGACATCCCGTCGAGCGCAATTCCCGAAGTCACCGACGACGACGGAACGCGAGTGCGAGTCGTCTGCGGAGAGTTCTGGGGGAAGCACGGACCGGTCGAAGGCGTTGCTGCCGATCCGCAATATCTTGACATCTCCGTTCCGCCGGGACTCAAGAAGCGGCTGAAGATCGAAACGACGCGCAACGCGTTCGCGTATGTGTTCGCCGGCTCCGGCACGTTCCGCGATGCTTCGGATCCTCGAGCAGTCCTGACCGACCAGGCAGCGAGTCCGACCGCCTCGCCGGTTTATGATGCCAAGAATCACTCGCTGGTGCTGTTCGATCGTGGCGATGAGATCCTAGTGCAGGCGGGCGATCAGGGCATCCGCTTCCTGCTGGTTTCGGGCAAGCCGATCGAAGAGCCGGTCGCCTGGTACGGGCCGATCGTCATGAACACGCAGGAGCAGTTGCGGGAAGCGGTCTCCGAACTGCAGAACGGAACCTTCATCAAGCACCGCTAATCGGTGATTACGCTCCTCAGACTTGCAGATTGCGCAAGTAGGGCACGCTGGCCTTCATCAGGTCGAGGTTCATCTCGACGAAGTAGTTCTGGATGCCGCCGATTTTCGCGGCCGTAAAAATCTTCTTCCAGTCCAGCGTGTCCTTGCCGACTGCCGTAATTTTCTTCGTATCCGCCGACCAGCCTTGCACATGCATGGAAATGAAGCGACCGGGATACTTTGTGAAATACTCTGCCGCATCGTATCCCTTGCTGATTGTCGACACCTGGAACTGAAATTTCACCAGCTTCGGATCGAGCAGTTCGAACAGGACGTCGTAGGTTCGCCTGCCGTCGACGGTGGAGAGTTCGAAATTCTCGTTGTGCAGGCCCTGCTGGATGCCGGCTTTGGCGGCCTTTTCCCCCATCTTGTTATATTCGTCGGCGGCGCGTTTCACGTCATCCATGGTCGGATTCCTCGGCCCGTCGAGGCTGGGAACCAGCATTTGCGTCAAGCCAACGTCTTGCGCCCAGGCGATGCGGTCGTCCTGGTTGGCGCGCAGCTCATCGATGCCGAAATGCGAGCTGATGCAGGTGACACCGTTATCTTCGAGGATCTGGCGCAACTCGGCGCCTTTGTACTTGGCTAAGCCCGCGAAGCCGTCATCAGCGTAGCCCACGGGCGAGCACAGTTCGACCGTGCGAAATCCGGCATCCGAAAGCTGCTTGATCGTGCCGGGAAAATCCTTCGCGATCATCTCCCTCACCGGCCATGTCTGGCATCCGATCGGCATTCCCAGCGGATTGGCGCGGAGCTTCAGCGCGCCGGAAGAAAAGGCGCCGATCGCTGCCGCCTGCGCGGCTGCAATACAAAACTCTCTTCTCGAAATGGCTGGCATGTGAAACCTCCTGAGTCTCAGAGTTCCCATCCTGGGCGGCGATCCGGGCGGATGTATATCTGCATCGCATCGGAGTTGTTGGCTCGGAGACTATTCCGATCCCAGCTGAATTTCTCGCCCGTGCGTACGGCTACGTTTCCCAAAAGCAACGTCTCGGTGACCTTGCCCTCGAATTCGAAATTTCCGCCCGGCTTGGTTGTTCCGCCCTTGCAGGCGTCGAGCCATTCGCGCTCATTGCCGGGCGACCGAGGCAGCGTCTTCGGCGGCTGCTGGTAGCTATCCATTCGGGATTGCGGAATCAGGTTGGGATGGCCGCCATTGAAACTGCACAGAATCTTTCCGCTATCTCCGACAAACAGCAGCCCTTCATCCTCGTCTTCGCCCTCGCCGCGGAAAGGCCGATTCGCTTCCAGTTCGTCCGGACGCGGCGGCTTCAGCCCGCCGTCGTACCAGGTGAATCTCACCGCAGGCATCTCGGCGCGAGCGGGAAATTCATAGCGCACGATCGAAGCCACGGGATACGTCTCATCAAAGCGCTCGGTCGAGGTCGCCTCAACGGCCGCGGGAGCTTCGAGCTTCAGCACGCGAAAAATCGTGTCGAAACTGTAAGAGCCCATGTCGCCCAGCGCACCGCAGCCGAAGTCGGTCCATCCCCGCCAGACAAACGGAGTGTATGCGTGGTTGAACGGACGCTCCGGCGCAGGCCCGAGCCACGAATCCCAGTTCAATCCGTCGGGCACGGGCTCACTCTCCTTCGGGCGCTCGATCCCCTGCGCCCAATAGGGACGGCTCGACCAGTTGTGTACTTCCCTTACCGGACCGATGGCGCCGGCCCAGATCCATTCGCACAGCTGGCGGGTTGCCTCCGATGCCTGATTGGCTACGGCAATTTGCGTGGCGACACCGGTCTCGTGCGCGATTTCAGCCATGCGGCGAGCCTCGTAGATGGTGTGGGTCAGCGGCTTCTGGCAGAAGACGTGTTTCCCCTTCTTCATGGCCGTAGTGGAGACTGCGGCGTGCAGGTTGTCGGTGGTGCAGACAACGACTGCGTCGACATCCTTTTGCTTGTCGAGGAGTTCGCGGAAATCCGCATAGGCCGCGCAGCCGCGATATTGCCCCGAGCGCTGCTGGCTGCCGTAGTATCCGTCGACGATTTTCTGGCATGGCTCGCGTCCGGCCACGCCAGCGGTCACTTGGAGCGCATGCGTCAGTTGAATCGGCTGGTCGGGGCTGAGCCAGTCCCAGCCGGAGTCTACGCCCAGGAGCTTGCGCACGGAGTTGCAGAATTCGTGCGTGCTCCACTGCGGATAGTTGGCGCCGCTTTTGTTGACATCGCAGACCGCCACGCCCTGCACGTCGGCCTCGCGCAGGAAGCGCAACATCACGCGCAACCCCTGCGCGCCGACGCCGATGAAGGCAATGTTCACCTTGTCGCTGGGTGGGACAAACCCGGCGCCACCGAGCACGTGCCGCGGCACGATCGAGAAACCGATCGCAGCCGCACCGGCTTGTGTCAGGAAATCGCGTCGTGAAATCGAATCTGCGGAAAGGCTGCGAGAACGAGGGGGATTCTTCATGGTTCCTCCGCCGGCATGCTGAACAGCTTACAAGAAGGCGCAGAGCCTAGCTGGACAGAAAACCATAGCGCTGCCGGGAAAGAATTGGAAGGCCGGGGCAGAACCAAAAGGAACCAGCACACAACAACTGGAAAAGTGCGGGAGCGATGTGCCGCTGGGTCGGCCGATCGCTCCCATCTGCAGGGGAATCCTGACAGGGTTCATTGATACGAGAAGTTCAATTTGTCGAGATACACCGTGTACGGGGTTTCCTGGTAATTTCCGTCCATCTGGTAGTTCACCGTGATGCCCCACCACCCCGGAGCAGAAAACGGGCTGTAGTACTGGTTCAGAGTGTGGGTGACGCCGTTGAACGTGATCGACTGATAGAGGAGATGATTGTCGGAAGTTCGCTGCACCTGCAGGGTCAGATGATTCCAGGAGTTATTGACTGGATTGCAGGCAATGCCGGTCGGCACCCACTTCGCGTTGAGGTTGTCCCAGACATCCCACTCATTGCCGCCGGCTATGCGGCACTCATGTCCCCAGGTGAAACCCATGCCATCGAAGAACTGGTTGATGTCGAACTCGAGCGCCTGCGCACCGCCCAGGTTGCTGCCGTAAAAATAGACGTCATAGGTGAAATTGTGCAGCGTCGGCACCAGGGTATGGTTGGAGTCCGGCAGGCCGTACGACGAAAAGTCGCCGATCAGATGGTTGTTGAACAGCACATCCGAATAAGGCAGTGTCCCGCCAAGATTAAACTGCGTGGCGTTGCCGTCGATCGAGGGAGAATGCAGGCCCTGATACTCGGCCCAGGTCGTCCCCGGACCGCTCGGGGTGCAGCCGCTGCAGTCACTGTAAGTCGGCGGCTGCTGCGCGTAGCTGCTCCATCCTCCTTGCGCCTGGACGTTCCAGAGCGTCTGCCCGGATGGCACATTGATCGTGACTGGTGTGGTGGCTGCGCCCCCGCAGCGATCCCACTCTTCCACCACCGCGTGATAGGTTCCCGGGCTGAGTGGCAGGCTGGTGTTAAGGCTAGCTCCGCCGGTCACAAATGCGAGCTGATACGGCGCCGTGTAAACGCCTATTGATGCGACCCCGGCCCCGCACGTGGTGGTCGCGGTGGCGGCGAAGTTAACCGGTGAATTTGCCGTGCTGTTGTTGCCCGGTGAGGAGACATAGACGGCGTTCTGTCCGTTCTTCACGGTAAGGGTAATGGCAGCAGATTCCGCGCCGCCGCAGTGATCCCAGGCGACCACGACCACGTTGTAGGTTCCCTGTTCGAGCGCAAGACTCGTAGTAAACCAGCCGCCGGTGCCAACATAGGCAAGCTGGTAGGGCGAGGGATAGATACCCATCGTCGCGATTCCGCTCGGGCATGAGGTCGTAGCATTGGCGGCGAAGTTGACTGGAGATCCCACCGTGCTGCTGTTGGCAGGGCTGGTTACATTTACGCCGGCAAACGCCGACATGGTCAGCAATAAGAACAAAGACGTCAGGACGTGCTTCCTCATTAAAAAGCCTTCTCCCTCAAGAAAGTTCGGGAACCGCGGCGCACGTGCGTGGGACTCCACGCCGAGGTCTGGGAAAAAGAGGGACCGCACCAACGAAAGGCGGGACACCCTGAATTATTCGTCACCCGCTCACGACACTTGTCCGGGCATTGGGACCGTCAGCGGATAATTAGCGGAGTTCTCAGAGGCTATACACGATTCACTGCAGAGTCAAACAGAAAACGCTGTAGAAGGGCATTTTGGGGCAATCAAAGGTTGTAAGGCTTACTTCACGCCTTCGACCAAATATAGATCGGAGAGAGTTCGGATATACCCGTAGAGGTAGGCGTTCGCATCGGTCGCGATCTCCACTCCGCGGATCGTGTCGATTCCCGCCGAGTCGCTGGGGACCAGTTCCTTCCACAACTTTCTTTGACCCGTAGCTAAGTCCAGCTGAAAGACTCGGGCGGGAATCTCTCCAAAGCGGTAGACGTACAACGATCGCCCGTCTGCGGTCCAGCCTGTGGGAATTTCATCCGTCAGCGTTCCGCGTACCAGCTGCGGTTCGCCTCCGGCGATGGGATAAAGATAGACCTTGCCATCCGGCCCCACGCTCGCCACGAAATCGTCCTTGGGGGAAATCACCACTAGGGGGCTCACGCCCTCCGGGCTGATAGGCCGCGGCTTGCCTTCATCGGGCGACTCCACGTAGAAACGAAATCCGTGGCCCGGCTCATTGCCCGAAAACACCAGCCGCTTTCCGTCAGAGAGCCAGCGTCCCCACAGATGATTGATGGAGTCCTGAAACAAAGGCTTCGCGTCTCCGACTCCCGTGGGAAGCAGCAACATCGGAGCAGGCGTGACATTGGGGCGAACTGCCGCCCATTTTCCGTCCGGAGATAAAGCTGCGCCGTTGCCGTCGCTCAGGCGAATCGCGGGCGAACCATCCGTCTTGCGCAGGTAGACGGCATACTTCGGTCCTCCGCCTTCGCCGCCTTCGGTAAACAGCATCGTGCGCCCGTCAGCCGACAAATCTCCCGGCGTCGACCAATCCAGCCACGACAGATCACGCTCCTTGCTCTCGCCCGGAGGCAGGCCAATCACTCCGGCGCGGTCGTTGCCGCGGGTGAGCAGTACGTTGCCGTCGCGCCCGACATCGAGCAGAGTGAGTTCTCCGGGAACCCGCGCCAGCAGCCGAACTTTTCCCGCGAGATCGGCTGCATACAGCGATCGATCCCCTCCCGTGCGCGTTGCCGTAAACCAGATCTCTTTGCCGTCAGGCGACCACGCCACGCCCTGAATGCTGTCCCAGCCTGTTGACAGGATCGTTCGTTTGCCCGCCAGATCGATCATGCCCAGGGCTCCGCCATCATCGCCCAACTGCGGATGATCGATGTAGGCAATGATGTCTCCCTTGGGCGACAGGCGAATGTGGCCGATCCATCCATCCGCCTCATACAAAACTTTTCCCGGCGGATACTCCAGCCGGTGCCGGCCCTGATCCTGCCGCACAATGACGAGATTGCTGCCATCGGGAGACCAGTCGGCCCATTCGACGTTATCCATGACCTCGCGCGGCGCGCCGCCCACTAGTGGAACCCGAGCCAGCGTGCCGGAATAGAGGAACTGCGCTACGGGATGGCTGCGCAGCGACAGCGCCATTTCGCCATTCGATGAAACGGCCAGCACATCGGCTCCGGCAGGCTCGAGTTCGTGCGATTCCGGACTCTCGGGGCGGGTCGTAAACAGCTGCAGGGGCTTTCCCTCCCACGCCGCGCTGTAGATCATCGTCTTTCCGTCAGGAGCAAAGCGCGCCGCGCGCACCATCCCCCGGCGAAACGTGAGCGGGTGATAAACCGGAAGGCTGGACTGCTCCGGACGGTGAAGCAGAAGCGCTCCTGCCGCAAGGCCGACGAGCAATGCGACTAGCGCGGCTCCGGCAGTGAGCGTCCAGTTGCGCGATGACGCCTTGGGCGCGTTTGAGGGCGAGGGCGCCGAATCCGTGACAGTCGGTACTATCCCCGAGGTCGTGACCCGCACTCGCGACGTATCCAGATCGCGCTTGATGCGCTTCAGGTCTCCGCGCATCTCGGCCGCAGTCTGATAGCGGAGGTCGCGATCTTTCTCGAGAGACTTCGAGATGACTTCTTCGAGCTTGGCCGGAAAACCCGCATTCACGCTCGAAATCGGCGGCGGCATGCGGTTCAGGATCGCTTCGAAAACCACACCGCTGCTGCTGCCGGGAAAAGCCAGAGCTCCGGTTGCCATCTCGTACATGACGGTGCCGAAGGAAAACAGGTCAGTGCGTGGGTCCACTTCTTCGGCGCGCACCTGCTCCGGCGACATGTAGGTTACGGTTCCGATCGTCGAGCCAGGGCTGGTCATCTGCGGCGTCGCATTGGTGGCCGTGTGTTCGCTGTAGTCCGAGGCGAGCTTGGCGAGGCCGAAATCCAGCAGCTTGGCCTGCCCGCGCTTGGTGACAAAAATGTTTGCCGGCTTGATGTCACGGTGGATGATGCCTTTGCTGTGCGCGGCGTCGAGGGCGTCGGCGATCTCAATGCTGAGCGTCAGCAAGGTTTCGTTGTCCAGTGGGCGTCCCGAGATGCGATGCTTCAGCGTCACACCGTCGAGAAACTCCATGGCGATGAACGCCTGCCCGTTCTGCTCGCCGATGTCATGAATGGTGCAGATGTTGGGATGGTTCAACGCGGACGCAGCCTGGGCTTCGCGCTGAAATCGCGACAGGGCCTGCGGATTCTTAGCGACCTCATCCGGCAGGAACTTCAAGGCAACGAAGCGGTGAAGACGGGTGTCTTCCGCTTTGTAGACGACGCCCATGCCGCCGCCGCCCAGTTTTTCGACGATGCGGTAGTGGGAGATTGTCTGGCCAATCATGCGGGTGCGCGCAACTCAGCCTGCCATGGTAGGGATGAGCCCCTGCGAAGTCAACCAGCAGACATTAGAAAACGCCTTCCGCGGCCGCTTCCGCGCCGCGTCCCCCACCATTTACTATGGTGCACTGCTCCGGCGACCCATTCGTGGCAAGGAGGCGATATTCATACCCTCGGTATTGACGTTGGAACCAGCGGAACTCGCGCCCTGATTATCGACGACCGAGGCGCGGTCGTCGCATCCGCCACCGAAGAGCATGCGCCATTCGCCTCGCCGGAAATCGGCTGGGCCGAGCAGCATCCCGAGGACTGGTGGCGGGCCTGCTGCGCAGCGGTTCCGAAAGCCATCGAGCGCGCGCGCCTGCGGCCCGAGGACATCGCATGCGTCGGCTTCTCTGGCCAGATGCACGGCGCGGTCATGCTCGACGCTCAGGCAAGAGTCGTCCGCCCGGCGCTGATCTGGTGCGATGTCCGCACCAATCCTCAATGCGAGGAGTTGACTGCGAAAATCGGTGCCGCGCAAATCATTCAGGCGACCTGTAATCCCGCCCTCGCCAACTTCACCCTCACCAAACTGATGTGGGTGCGCGAGCACGAACCGGAAAACTGGAAGCGTGTCCATTCCATCATGCTGCCGAAAGATTACGTGCGCTTCCGCATGACCGGAGAGCGAGCCATCGACATGGCCGACGCCTCCGGCACACTGCTGCTCGACGTCGCGCACCGCCGCTGGTCGAAGTTGATGCTTGAGGCTACGGCGATCGACGAAGGCTCACTGCCAGCGTTGTTCGAATCCCCTGATGTCTGCGGCAAGGTCAGCGCCGAGGTCGCAAAAGCTTTAGGCCTGCGGCCGGGAACGCCGGTCGTGGCGGGAGCCGGCGATCAGGCCGCGGGCGCAGTCGGCATGGGCATTGTCGCGCCGGGCACAGTCAGCGCCACGATCGGAACCTCGGGCGTAGTCTTTGCCGCCACCGATCGCCCCGCGCTCGAACCCGGAGGCAGGCTGCACACCTTCTGCCACGCCATCCCCGGTCGCTGGCACGTCATGGGAGTGACGCAATCAGCCGGGCTGTCTCTCCGCTGGTTCCGCGACCAGTTCGGCACGGTTGGGGGCGAGGCTCAGAAAGTTGGGGGCGAGGTTCAGAAAAACGACGGCCGCGATCCCTACGAGCGGCTTTCCGGCGAGGCTGCGAAGGCTCCTGCCGGATGCCAGGGCTTACTGTGGACTCCTTATCTGATGGGCGAGCGCACGCCGCATCTCGACCCTAATGCGCGCGGCGCTCTGGTCGGCTTGACCGCGACGCATACGCGGGCGCACGTGATTCGCTCCATTCTGGAAGGCGTCGCATTCAGCCTGCGCGATACATTCACGCTATTCGATGAAATGAAAGTGGCAGTAAGCCGCATTCGCCTTGGCGGAGGCGGAGCGCGCTCTACCTTGTGGCGGCAGATTCAGGCCGATGTCTACGGCCACGAAGTGGAAATCGTCGAAGCTGAAGAAGGCGCTGCCTACGGCGCCGCGATTCTTGCGGGAGTGGGCGCAGGCATGTGGAAGTCGGTGGACGAAGCGTGCTCAGCCGTCGTTCGCGTCGCCAAAACAGTGAAACCGCAGCCGGCAGCCGTGCCAGTCATGAACGCAAACTACGCGGCCTTTCGGCGAGTGTATCCGGCGACGAAAGCGATCTTTGCAGCCTGATGACGCTGGACGCTAGCTGACCGCTTTGTTGCGGAATTGCCTGAGCCCGGCGGCGAGCAGCAATCCGTCGAACACCGCCAGCGCGATCAGCACCGCCGGCACTGGCAAGTGAGAAAACTGCGGTACCAGCGTGCCACGCAACCCCTCGCTGGCGTACACCAGCGGATTGATCAGCACCATCTTTTGCAGGACTGGAAAGCTCTGCAGCGCGCTCCACGGATAGTAGGTGCAACCGAAAAAGATCATCGGCGTCAGCACCATGCTGAACATCAGCCCGATGTGCTGCTGGTTGATGGTGCATCCCAGCGCCAGGCCGCCGCAGGCGGAGAACAGCGAGACCAGAATCGTCACCCCGATGAACGCCAGTGGGGATCGCATGTCGAACGCCACCGGCCGCAGGATGAGCCATGCGGCAGGAATCACAAACAGGCCGGCGATTAGCGCCTGCAGCGCTCCGGCAAGCACTTTCTCAACCGCAACCCATGCGATCTCCATGGGAGCGAGCAGCCGGTCCTCAATTTCGCGTGTCCACTGGAACTCCGCCACCAGCGGCATCGCCACCGCCCAGACCCCGGTGAATACCATGCTGATGGCCATGATGCCCGGCAACAGCAAGCTTTTGTAAGCGGCCGGCATGTAGCCGCTGCGCACCATGACGCGGCCAAAGATGAAGACGAACATCAGCGGCTGCAGGAAAGTTTGCAGCAGCAGCTGAATCGAATTGCGCCGCGCAACGTGCCCATCGCGCGCCAGCATGGCAAGAAATGCCTTCCAGTTCATTCCCGCAGGCTCCTTCCGGTGTGGTGCAGAAACAGGTTCTCCAGGCTGGGCTCGGAAATATGCACGTCGTGCAGTTCAACCTTGGCCGCAGCGGCCAGGCTGGCGATCTCCGGAATCAGAGATCCCCCCCGGTCGGCGTAGAGATCGGCCGATCCATCATGATCCTTGGCCCGCACCTCGCGCACTCCGGCCAGTGATTGCAGCCGTTCGAGCAACTCAGGAGCATGCTGGCCGAGGCGCAACTGCAGCAGGAATCCGCCTGGCACAGACCGCTTCAGTTCCGCCGGCGTGCCCAGCGCAATATTTTTTCCATGATCGATGATGGCGAGGCGGTGCGAGAGCGCATCGGCCTCTTCCATGTAGTGAGTCGTCAGCAGGATCGTCTTTCCCGTTTGGTTGTACTCGCGAATGATCTCCCACAGCAGATGCTTGGTCTGCGGATCGAGGCCCGCGCTCGGTTCGTCAAGAAACAGCACCTGCGGATCGTGCATCATGGCGCGCGCGAT
>Ga0187772_10001788_pt1 | contig 10404 bp, 6 predicted proteins | sample 0116_SJ02_MP15_2_FD_133137 | JGI IMG/M metagenome (GOLD analysis project Ga0187772, IMG submission 133137) | Tropical peat soil microbial communities from peatlands in Department of Meta, Colombia - 0116_SJ02_MP15_20_MG | ecosystem: Environmental > Terrestrial > Soil > Wetlands > Peat | place... | reverse complement strand
TCGAGTTCGCGTCATGGAGCCCGACAACATTGCGCGCAAATTCAACGCAGGCTGTCTGCATTCCCAGGCAGATGCCGAAGTACGGTACTTTCTTCTCGCGCGCGTAGCGGATTGCGATCAGCATGCCTTCGATGCCGCGCTTGCCGAATCCGCCAGGTACAAGAATCCCGTCGTATCCCTCAAGCTGCGACTCAACGCTTTTTTCGTCGGCACCTTCGAGTCCTTCCGCTTCGATCCAGTTCAATTGCAATTTGAGATTATGCGCCAGGGCTCCGTGCACCAGTGCCTCTTTCAGCGACTTGTACGAATCTTCGTATTCGACGTATTTGCCGACAATCCCGATCGTGACCGTGTCTTTCGGGTTGTAGACTCGATGCACGATGTCCTCCCACTTCGACAGGTCGCGCTCCTTCGCCTCCACACGCAAGTATTTCAGCACCAGCGTATCGACACCTTCATTGGCAAACACCAGCGGCACTTCATAAACCGACGCAACGTCTTTTGCGGTAATGACCGCCTCTTCGCTGACGTTGCAGAACAGCGCAATCTTCGATTTGATCTCCTTCGCCAGAAAGCGGTCGGTGCGGCAGAGAAGAATATCGGGCTGAATTCCAATGCTCAGCAATTCTTTCACGGAGTGCTGCGTAGGCTTGGTCTTCAATTCCTGCGCTGCGGCGATGAATGGAACCAACGTCACATGTACGAATAGCGTGTGGTCGCGGCCCAGTTCTTGCCGCATCTGCCGAATCGCTTCCATGAAGGGGAGCGACTCGATATCGCCGACGGTGCCGCCGATCTCGACGATCGCAATATCGACATCCTGCGCGACTTTCTTCATCGCAGCCTTGATTTCGTTGGTAACGTGCGGGATCACCTGCACAGTCTTTCCCAGGTAATCGCCGCGCCGCTCCTTGGCGATGATCTGCTCGTAGAGCCGGCCGGTGGTCCAGTTATTGTCGCGGGAGAGTTTGGCGTGGGTGAAACGTTCGTAGTGGCCGAGATCAAGATCGGTTTCGGCGCCGTCGTCGGTGACAAAGACCTCCCCGTGCTGAAACGGCGACATGGTTCCCGGATCGACATTCAGATAAGGGTCGAACTTCATGATGTTGACCTTGATCCCGCGGCTCTCCAGCAGGCAGCCGATCGAGGCCGCGGCCAGTCCCTTGCCCAAAGAAGACACAACTCCGCCCGTCACAAAGATGTACTTCGCCGGCATCTCGTCCTCGCTCTAAATTGTGGTTGGAAAATTGTGCAGGTGGCGTGCACGATCAATTATGGCAGAAAACCGCTGTGGAAGAAATGGGAGAAATACGTCACACCAGATTCCTGTGAAAAGTGGACTAAACCCGGAGACCGAATGGCAGCGAGTCATAGCTGGATCCCCACTCTGATCATCGGCATCATTGTTGTTGTGCAATCTCGATAACGCTCATTGATCGACACTGAAGGCGCGACGTCCCTCCCGCTCCCATTCTTGACAATGCCCCCCAGCGGGGGTAATCTCCCCAGCCATGTCGCAGCTCCCGATGAGGCTATCGCTCGAGACGCGCGACGTCGGCCGCGTCACCATCGTCCGTTGCAAGGGACGCATCGTCGCCGGCAGCGAAACCGAATCCCTGCGTGCCCATGTCACTTGGCTTCTGCGCGACCGCCGCGCCATCGTTCTCCATCTCGGCGAAGTTGTCTTCATCGACAGCAGCGGCATCGGAACCATGGTCCGCACCCTTACCAGCACCCGTCAGGCGCGCGGGGACCTCAAGCTCTGCGACGTTCCGGAGCACATCCGCAAAGTGCTGCAGCTCTCTCACCTCACCAGCCTCTTCGATTCCCACGAATCCGAAGACAAAGCCGTTGCCGCCTTTTACCGCTCGCCCGCGCCATCGGAACAGCCGGTTAAATCGGGACGCAATGTCTTGTGCGTCGAGCGCAGCGCAGATGTGGCCGCCTACCTGCGCGAACTACTGCGCCGCGAAGGATACGACGTCCACACCAGCAGCAATCTCAAAGACGCCCTGATGCTCATGCGTGTCACGCGCTTCGACCTGCTGCTGATCGGAGCGGAACTCGCCTCGACCGCCTCCACGGAAAAACACTTCCGCGAAGCCAGCGCCGCGATTCCCCTGCTCGAACTGGGCAGCGAGTTCTCCACACTCGAAGCCGCCCAAGCCACCTCCGGCCTGCTGGAAAAAATATCTGCAAGCCTTCAGCCCCGTGCGGTATCCTGAGCCTCCTGCCGTTTATTTTCCCAAGAATAACCTTCAGCTCCTCCCGACAGCCATGGCCATCCTGTTCCCCGGATCGTAAATCTCGTGGCTTGTTGGAGCGAAGGTTTTGTGCAATCCTCGGGGCGAATTGGCAACTCTGACTTTTCTGGCGAGGGATTTCGATGGCGTGCAATCCAGAAGTGCTGAAGCATGTTCCGCTGTTTGCCCTGCTCGATGAAGAAGAGACGGCGGTGCTGGCCGGGCAGGTGCGGCTGAAAACGTTCGCACCGCGGCAGCGGATATACAAGATGGGCGATGCCGGCGGGCAGGCGTATGTGGTCGTGTCGGGGCGGGTGCGGGTGTCGACGGTCGACCAGGATCAGCAGGAGGTGGTGATCGATGAACCGTCGCACGGAGAGTTTTTCGGATTCGCGTCGATGCTCGAGCAGACGGCGCATCAGACGGAAGCTGCAGCGATTGACGAGGCGGAGTGCATCGAGGTCAACCGGAATGACATTGCAGTCTTGCTCCAGCGCAAGCCACTCGCAGGGATGGACATGCTGACCGTGCTGGGACGGCAATTTCACGCTTCCCAGCAACTGGTTCGGCTGCGGGCCAACCGCCATCCCAATGACGTTATTGAAAAAGATGCGACTTTCGGGGAGCGGATCGCCGATGTGGTCGCGGGGTTTGGCGGATCGTGGACGTTCATTATTGCGTTCAGCATCGCCATGGCGATCTATCTTGTCGTCGATCAGCAGCTGGGAAAGAAAGCGTGGGACCCGTATCCGTACATTCTGCTGAATCTGTTCTTATCGATGCTGGCGGCGATCCAAGCCCCCATCATCATGATGAGCCAGAACCGGCAAGACACGAAGGACCGGCTGCGTGGCGAACTGGACTACGACGTGAATCGCCGGTCGGCGGTGGAAATTCAGGGCCTGGCGCGGAAACTGAATCTGCTGGGCGAGAAGATTGGAGACGTGGAGGAGATGGTGAGAACGAAGCTGGGATGAGGCTAAAGCCGAGAGTTCATGACGACGAAGATGCAACACCGAGACTTTCCCGCAGCAATCCCGGATGCAGCCCACTGTACCATCGGTCACCATGGCTTGGTGCCCTTCGTTTGGCCCGGATTGCACCTTTGGGGGGCGACATCGATCGCCGGTCTGGGTTCTCCTTATAGAAACCAGTCTTGGCGCGGTGTGCCTTCGGGATGTTCGGCGCGTCCGACTGCGGAGGGGCTATGCTACGAATTCTATCCAAAGGTTTGATCATCGCTTTATTGGTGAGCGGGGCGCTCTATGGGGCGGCGTGGGCGCAATCAGATTCCGGCTCCGGACAGTCGCTGGGCGACCTGGCGCGGGCGAATCGCGCCAAGCAGCAGGCTCAGCAGGACTCGGGGACGCCGCCGAAAGTGATCACGAATCAGGATCTTCCCAGCGGTTCGACGGGAGTACCGGAGTCGTCGGAACCGATGACGGAAGTTTCGGGCGTGGAAAAGTCGAACCCGTATACGGATCAGCGCCTGAGTAATCGACTACAGGCCGAGCAGCGCACGAGCGAGCGGTGGAAGGTGCGAATTCAGGAGCAGGAAAACCGGATTGCTGATTTGCAGGCGCGAATCGACCGCGTGAACGCGGAGACTCAGGCAGCCATCGGCACGGTGAGCTACGATACGCCCGTGAACCGGTATCAGATGATTCAGACGGAGCGGCTGGCGACACTGCAGCAGATCCTGGACCAGCAGAAACGAAAGCTCGAAGCGATGCAGGATGCCGCGCGGCGGGCAGGCATGGGTCAGTGAGATTTGAGCTGAAGTTTCCCTCCCCACTATCAAAAGCGGAAGCGGTAGCGGAACTCGGCATAGATCTGGCGGGGATCGTTCCAGTGGAATCCGCCGAAGGTAAGGCTGTTGTCGAGTTCCACCCGGCGATTCGTCACATTCTGCGCTGTTACGGAAATCGAATACTTCTCCCGGAAGGTTTTCCCTGCCGAGATATCAAACGTGGTGTGCCCGGGCAGATAGTCGCCGGGATAAGGTTCTCCGGGGAAGGCATTGTGGAACCCCGACCCGTAATAGATATTCGTCGCGCCATATGCGTGCCACGGAAGCGTCGCGTCGAAACCAAGGTTCAAAGTGTTTCTCTGATCGTGGTCAACCGGTCCAAATCCCGGGGGCGGATATGCCGGGCATGTCGGCATCGTGGGAGGACAAATCAAGCCTCCCGTAATCGGAGACGTGGCCTGGGCAAATTGATTCGAGTACGCAAGATGAAGCCGACCGCGATGCCAAACGCTCGGTGAACGCAATGTAAGTTCCCAGCCCTGAATCTGGGCGTAGTCCCAAGTAATCGGCCAGAAGATGTTCGATTCGCCGATGTTGTTGTGGTCGAGCCAGTTCTTGGCCCGGGTTTCGAAATTGTCCGCGTCGAGGGTCCATCCGTGATAAGGAACCGTGACACCGAACTGCCACTCGATGTCCCGTTCGCCGTGCAGGGGGGAAAAGGCGAAACCCTGGCCAATGGCTAAGGCTTGCAGTTCACTCGTGGCGCTCGAAAGCGGCGGAGCCTGATAGTAGTAACCGTAGAAACCGCGAAAAACCCAATTCCAATGGGGAATTGTGATTGAGCCGCCGAAACGCGGGTCGGTGGCGTGTTCAGAAGTCGTTGAGGTAAATTCGGTCTCGCGCAGGCCGGCGATCAGAGTCAGCCAAGAAGTGACATTGAATTTGTCGTTGATGAAGAAAGCGGCAACACCGCCGTTGACCCCTGTGGACGAAGGAGGGATGCTCTCCGGCGAATTCGGGGCTGTGTAATCGTTGGAAAAGTAGTTGTACTGGTGCTGGCCAAATCCGTAAACGCCGGCCTGCAGATTATTTCGCTGAAAGCTGGTGTTCAGCGCCACCTGCGCACCTCCATACTGGGCAGTCTGAGTAACGGTTGAGATCACCGGAAAGTCGTTGGCGCCTCCTCGATAGTTGGCGGCGTTGTAGTGATAGAAGGGCGAAACGGTCAGCAGCGTGGTTGGATCGAATGTGTGAACCCACGAGAACGTAGCATAGCCATCTGGCTCACGCTCGCCATCGCGAAGCCCGTAACTCGGACTATTGCCCCCCGCTGCCAACTGCTGATTCCCAATTGAGTTGGGATTAGGGTCGTAGGGGATTTGGTAGTAATCCTGCCTTAGCGAGCCCACCGCACGAAGCTGATTCTTCGGGTCGGAGTTGAAGATGAAGGAGGCAAATCCTCCGTACCCATTCGCCGCGTCATGGATGACTTGCGAGATTGGCGGCTGCAGACCGTAGTTGCTGCGGTTTCCGTTGAGGCTAGCGTAGTACGCAGATCGCGTAGTATGTCCTCCACAACTGATCTGATTGTCGGTCTGATAGAAATTTCCCACTGCGATTACCAAATCGCATTCGCGATCGCGCTCGAAGCCGGTGCGGGGCGCGACGTTGAAGATGCCATAAGTGCGGTCGCCGTAGTCGGCGTCATAACTGCCGCGAAGGATTTCGAGATAGTCGATGTCCTTGGGATCGATCTGCGGCCCAAGATTGGTGGCGATGTTGGTGTTGGGGATTGGGACGCCGTCGATGGCCCACTCAACCTGATGCCCGCCCCGCATGTGCAGCATGTCGTGTGTCACATAGGCAGCGGGAACGTAGTCGGTGATCATGGCCAGGCTGTTTGTGCGGTCGGCGCCGGGAGTCTCCTGAATGATGTTGCGGTCGATGAGCGTAGTCGGAGTGTAAGTGTCAGTGGGCACTGCGATGGGAGCGCTCGTCACGTCGACGATCTGCTTCTCGGCGGCGAGCGCGAGCTGATAGTGCAAGATCGGTTGCGTATCAGCCTCGACGCTGACGTTTTGTGCAGTCTGCTCGAAGCCAGGACTCGCCACGCTCACGGTATATTCGCCGAGCGGCACGGCGGTGAAGACGAATTGGCCGTTGGAGTCGGTGTTGGTCGTCTGGCTCAAGTCAGAGGAGACGGACTTGAGCATAACCATGGCGTTCTGCACGGGTCGGTGCTGCGGATCGTGAACGATGCCGCGAATCGAGCCGAAGACGCCCGCGAAAGCTGCGGTGGTGCAAAGTCCCAGCCAGGCCGAGATAAGGAGGATGCGAATACCAACCATGAAGTCCCCCAGAGTGCGTGTTGGAACACGCGGCGATATGAGGAGTGACTCTGAGAAGGAAGCTCGGTCAGGTGGAGAGAATGCACTGTCCTCCACTGACAGAACCGGCAGCGACAAAAATGCACTCAAGCGAAGTGCAGCACAAATCAAGTCGTGTCCTTCTCAAATTGAGGCTTAGGAGATGGAGACTTGTGGCGGGGCTCGGGTGGATTGGAAAGCGAGAGGCTGTACTAGAGCAGTTGCCGTCGGAGGCTCGGCGTGCCGAATTTCAATATTCCGATGCGAGACCGCCGCGATTGGCGACTCCGGATGGGCGAATTGCGCCGTGGTCACACCGCGGCAGCAATCGTGATTGCAGCAGCCGCTATCGCGGAAGGAAGTCTGCGCCGGATCCGTGTTGGTGTTGCAGTGGTGCGCTCCCATGCGCCGGCAGCAGGCGGGCACGGGCGAGGTGGTAGCCGCGAGCGCCAGCGGAAGCAGGTTTCCGGCAAGCGCAAAAAGCAGCAGAAGTCTGGCGATCAGGCGCTGCATGATAGCGGCGGTTCAGAACCCCCGAGTCAGGACATCATAGCAGAGCACGAACCGCTGCGTGCGGGACTCGATTAAGCTCCACGCGAGATCCCTCTCGCGGCTCAACTACGCCGCGGTTCGGGATGACGCACCCGGAAACTCAGTGTGGTCAGGCTTTGCCGTTGATTTTGGCCCACCACCAGCGAACGCCGACGAAGAGGAATCGCCAGTCGTGGAAAAACTCCGGCGGTTTGCCTTCAAAGGCGTGGCCGATGAACTGGAAAATCCATCCGATGATGAACAACGCCAGGGCACAGAGCCACAGCCGGTGATAGAAGAAGCCGGCGATGAAGACGGCAACCGAGACGAGGATGGTCGGAATCCCGAGCGTGTGACAGGCACGGTTCACCGGATGCTGATGACTGGTCGCGTATTGGGCGATCCATTCGTCGGAGGTGCGATGGCCAAACATGCGACATGGATGATACTACGGGCCGCAAGAGAACGGAGGGGTTTGTAGGTCTACCTCGGCGGATAAGCCGTATCGCGTTGACATCGCTAGCGAACAAAGGGCGCGGGCTTGTGCCAACGCCCGTTACCGCCAGCTATGAAACCCACGTACTGTGCTGGTCAACTACACGCCATTGGCCGTTCACCTTCCGCATGAGCACGTAGCTGCCGCTGCCACACAATCCGCAGAAATGGTCAATGTAGAAAATCGCCTCGCTCTTGATCAGATTCAACCCAATGTGCGAGACAGCAATGTATCCGAAATTGTTCGGGAACCGCGTTTGAAAGTCGTTTGGTTCAGTTCGCTCCAACTCCTTGCGGCTGATGAAAACGGGTATTACACCGCTCGGCAGATGCAACTCGGCCTCAACATCCGTTGTAAACAAGTTTGTTAGGAAAAAACTGAATCGGCTTACTCGCGAGGACCCGGGGAACCAAGAGCGTCTATCCAAGAGCATGATACATCGCCATCTCCAATTTCCCGGATTCTGTGCTTCACGCTGCATTACCACCTGGACTCCATGGTCTGAACCCCAGTCGTGGCCATTGTGCAGCACTTCGTCAGACAGATAGGCAGAAAGGACTGCGCCCATTTCGACCTGTGTTCGCCTTTGCTCCAGCGTGAATAGCAGCGCCAACACCGCAAGCAGGACGGCGGTCGCAAGGACGGCTCGAAAAACAATTTTCCGATATGGAGTCCTGCTCACACCTGATTAGACAACAACTTGTAGGCGATTAGTTCCCGCGCCGCCGCATACTTGTCGAAACATCTCGATTAGACCCAATTCCCACCCCCACGTTTCGCGTCCAAAGACACCGCTACGGTTGAGGCACTTGCTGGCTGCGTGTTAGCATCCATAGTTTTGGCAGGCGGGTTTGGCGGATTACGCCGGGCGTGGTCACGTCCAGTCCTAATCCTCTTCCTTCTTCACGCTGGTTCTTCCCTGCGCCTGCCGAAGGAGCCCAACTTGAAAGTCTATTCCGGAGAAAACATCCGTAATGTAGCGTTGGTCGGGCACGGGCATGCGGGCAAGACGTCGCTCGTCTCGGCCATGCTGTACACCTCGGGCGCGACGCCGCGCCTCGGCCACGTGGACGACGGCTCGTCCACGACCGACTACGACGACGAGGAAATCTCCCGCAAAATGTCGATTTCGACCGGCGTGGCGGTGGTGGAGTGGGGCAAGACGAAGATCAATGTGCTCGACACGCCCGGGTTCAATATGTTCGTCCACGAAGCGAAGATGGCGCTGCCCGTGGTGGACGCCGCGATTGTCGTGGTCGATGGCGTAGCCGGTGTGGAGGTGGTGACGCAGCGCGTATGGAACTATTGCGAGGAGTACAACACGCCGCGGCTGATCGTGGTGAACCGCATGGATCGCGAGCGGGCCGACGCGGCGCGCGTGCTGGAGTCAGTAGAGAAGGCGTTCGGGAGAAACGTGATTCCCATCGAGCTGCCAATTGGCGCAGAGAAGAATTTGTCGGGCGTCATCGATCTGGTGCGCATGAAGGCGTACACGTACGAGTTGGGCGGAAACGGCAAGGGTAAGGAGACGGAAATCCCGGCGAACCTGAAGGAGCAGGCGCAGGCGGCGCATGAGCGGCTGGTGGAACTCGTGGCCGAGGGCGACGACGCATTGATGGAGAAGTTCTTCGAGGCGGGCACGCTCGGCGAGGAAGATCTGGTTCCGGCGCTGCACAACGCGATCCGCGAAGACAGGATTTTCCCGGTGATCTTCAGCTCCGGCCTCGGTAACATTGGCGCCGACCGCGTGATGGACTTCATTGTTGACTACACGCCGGCGCCGTCCGAGCACGAGTGGGTGCAGGGCGAAGCGGGTGGTAACGAAGACGCTCCGAAGCGGCACGAAACCGATGCAGAGCCGGTGTCGCTGTATGTGTTCAAAACCGTGTCGGATGCGTTTGCCGGCCGGATTTCTTATTTCAAGGTTTTCTCTGGCGTCCTGAAAAACGAAGCCAGCGTGCAGAATTTCCGTACGAACGGGCCGGAAAAGCTGTCGCACATTTCGGTGATGCAGGGGAAGACCGCGGTCCCGATTACAGAGCTGCACGCGGGCGACATTGGCGCGGTGGCGAAGCTGAAAGACACGCTGACCGGCGACACGCTCGGCGATAAATCGGCGCCGATCCAATATCCGCGTGTGAAGCTGCCGGAGCCGGCAATTACCTTTGCCATCGAACCAAAGAGCCGAGCCGACGAAGACAAGCTCGGTCCCGGGTTGCACAAGCTCATGGAAGAAGATGCGATGCTGCGATTCTTCCGTGATCCACAAACAAAGGAATTCTTAATTGCGGGCACGGGACAGCAGCACATCGAAGTCACAGTCTCAAAACTGAAAAAGCGCTACAACACGCAAGTGAACCTGAAAGCGCCGAAGGTGCCGTATCGCGAGACGATACGCGGCAAGGCCGACGTGCAGGGTCGTCACAAGAAGCAGACCGGCGGACACGGGCAGTACGGCGATTGCAAGATCAAGATGGAGCCGCTGCCGCGCGGGGGCGAGTTCGAGTTCGTTAACGACATTTTCGGCGGCGCGATTCCGAAGAACTTCATTCCGGCCGTCGAAAAGGGAATCAAAGATGCGGCGGGACGCGGATATCTCGCAGGGTATCCGGTGGTGGATTTTCGCGTGATCTTGTACGACGGTTCGTATCACGATGTGGACTCGAACGATTTGTCGTTCCAGATGGCGGGACGCATCGCGTTCAAGAAGGCGATGGAAATCGCGAAACCCACGTTGCTGGAACCGATTATGGGGGTTGAGATCACCGTGCCGGACGATTTTGCGGGCTCGATCATGGGCGATCTGAACAGCCGGCGCGGGCGGATTCAGGGCATGGACAACAAGGCCGGCAATACGATTGTGAAGGCGGAAGTGCCTATGGCTGAGATGCTGACCTACGGCGTGGAACTAACCTCGATGACGCAGGGGCGCGGATCGTTCAATATGGAAATGCATCATTACGACATCGTGCCGGGGCAGCTGCAGGAGAAGATCATCGAGAAGGCGAAGGCGGAACG
>Ga0187772_10001787_pt1 | contig 10406 bp, 9 predicted proteins | sample 0116_SJ02_MP15_2_FD_133137 | JGI IMG/M metagenome (GOLD analysis project Ga0187772, IMG submission 133137) | Tropical peat soil microbial communities from peatlands in Department of Meta, Colombia - 0116_SJ02_MP15_20_MG | ecosystem: Environmental > Terrestrial > Soil > Wetlands > Peat | place... | reverse complement strand
TTCTTTCTATCCTCTCCTTTTCCTGCGGAAGTACGACCTGGCTCAGGGAGGATGCTATCCTCTCGGCGACATCGGATTGGACGACAAAGATGTCATCGATGCTCTTGTCGTAGCTCGACGCCCAAAGGTGTTCTTCGTTGCCAACGTCGATCAGCTGGGCGGTCACCCGGATCTTGTTTCCCGCCTTTCTAACACTCCCCTCCACGATCGTCCCAACCCCCAGTTCGCCTCCTATGTCCGAGATTTTCTTTTCCTTGCTCTTGTAGCCCATCACCGAGGTCCTTGCGATTACCTTGAGGCCTTTGACCAGCGAGAGTTTCGAGATCAGCTCCTCGGTCAGGCCGTCGGCGAAGTACTCGTCGTCCGGGTTGGGGCTCATGCTGACGAAAGGCAGGACCGCGACCCTCTTGCTGTCGAACCGCGCCGATGGTGAGGGCGTCTCCTGATTCCATGGCAAGGCCATCCTGTAGACTTCGACCGGGTCGGCTACGTTTTTCAGCGATCTTGGACCCAACCCCTGAAATGATATGCCAGTCTTGCCTTTGACCTGGTCGAAGACCTGTCTGGTGACGCAGACTCCGCCGTCATCCGCGATGGGCTCGATTCTTGAAGCGATGTTGACGGCGTCTCCTGAGATGTCCCCTTGCGACTCGACCACGTCGCCGAGGTGGACGCCGATCCTAAGATGTACCTGGTTTTCCTCGGCAAGGGGTATGTTGAACTCCTTCATCGCTCTTTGGATTTCGTATGCGCATTTGACGGCATCAAGGGCGCTCGTAAACTCCACAAGGAACGCGTCTCCAATGGTCTTCACTTCCCTCCCGTTATTTCTGAACAGTATGGGCCTTACCACCTCTCTCTGCTTTTCCAAGAGGGCCAATGAGAGTGACTCGTTCTTCTGTCCCAGTGCAGTGTATCCTACCATGTCAGTGAACATGATCGCTGCAAGTCGTCTCTGCCCTTGGGACAAGCTCTGCTACGCAGGTTCCATGTCGACTTGCGATAAATCCGTTGCGGGATGCTCTCCGTCAGAATCACACGCTTACCACCAAGGCACAGGATTTCAAACAGCCAGAATCTAACCCCCCTACCCAGACAGAGTTCATTCCTGAGTGTAAAAAAAATGGGGTCGCCCGGATTCGAACCTCAACTCGAGCTCCACTATTGGTGCCTACGAATTGGACCCGAACCTGAACGGACGTGAACACAGCCATTGCAGCACCCTTGGAGGATTCGCTTAATTTCCTAAACGCATACCACCAGGCCCGCGTCCAAGGGACTTTTCTTGCTAATTGATTTCCTGCGCATCAGGTCATCATTCACGGACCATTGCTTGCGATTCCTTCCACGCCACCGCTCTTCGGGTGACGTATCTCATGACCTCGGACAGGGCCAAGCTAATGAGTGCCAAGACGACAATTAGAGCTCCCGAAAGAGCCAACTGCAGGTTGTCAGCTGCATCATCCATCAAGCCGCCGAGTCCAACCACCGTGAAAACCATTTCAGCGATGATTACCCCCTCTATTGCTCGTGAGATGCCCAACCGCAGACCGACCATTATGTTCGGCAAGGTCGCGGGAAGAATGATTTTGGTCATGACCTGACTCTGTGTTGCTCCGTATGCCAGTCCGCTGTCGACGAGCGAACTGCTGACATTCTTGACCCCGCCATACACGTTGATAATTATCGTGAATACGGTGATCAGGAAAGCTATGATTACAGAGCTTGTTGCCGAAATCCCAGTCCAGTTCATCGCTAGAGGCACGAAGGCTATCGCTGGAATCGAGTACCAGATATTGACCCACGGATCGCAGAAAATGTCCACCAGTAGGTATCTTCCCATGAGAACACCTATTGGGACTCCTACCGCAACTGCCAGAGCGAAACCTAGCAAGATGGATGTGATCGTGACCTGCAGTCCAGCGGCCAAGAGCCTCGTGAGAGGCGGGTCTGTGAAGAGGCTAACGAAGGCATTCCCGGTCTGGTAAGGCCCGACTATCTCCCTAGAGTTATTCACGGCCGCGGCTATCACCCACCAGACTCCCACAAAGACAATCAGCGACCCTGTAAGGACGATGCTTCTCGCGTAGGATGCTCTCATCTTCTCATCTCCCTGGAGAGGCTCGCCGTTTCCCTCCACCTGGACAACCGGTGCTCAAGTATCTTGGGTAGCTGAAGGACCACTATCCCCATCGATGCAATCAGTAAGACCACAGCCATCATGTACGGCGTTTGGAGAACATCCTGAAAGGTCATCATCATTCCACCGAGACCGTTCCCGCTCATCAGCACTTCCGCCAAAACGGCGGCGAGGATGGCTCGGCCCATCCCGATGCTCATCCCCGAGATGATATCCGGCAAAGACGCGGGAAGTATGATCTTTGCTATGAATTGACTTTCTGATGCCCCGTAGCTCTTTCCAACCTCAGCTAGGGCGTTGCTCACGTATCTCACTCCATGCTGAGTGTTCACGATAATTGTGGGGACGGTGATGAGAAATGTGACGAAGACCTCTGCGAAGAGGTCCGCGCCTATGGCAAAGTAAAGCATAGGTATCAGAACCACTATAGGAATCGAATAGGCCGCGCTCAACCAAGGATCCATCAGCATCTCGGCCTTCTTCCAGCGTCCCATTATCAGCCCGAGCGGGATCCCCACAATGCATGCGAGGACGAAACCAAACACGATGGTGACCAGGGTTTGCAGTATCGCGGCATCCGCGCCCTGGATCCCAAGCGTCCCCCGTGGCAGATGGTTCTGAAGCAGGGCAATCAGGGCATTCAGGACTGGGATCGGTCCCGCGAGAATTAGAGAGTTCCCCCCACTTAGAGCAGCGACCTCCCAGAGGACGAAGAACAGCCCCAGACTCGCGAAGAATACTCCGAGCCTGACCGAAAATGACACTGCGCCGGGTGACTTCAACCCCGGTTGCACCCGCCTTTGACGGTCATTGGACTGGGGCTCCCGGGTCCGCCCCGGAGCTCGCTCGCCCCGGCATTGGGGGATGACTTGTCGCCTCTGGGGCTACCCGGAGAGCGGTGGGTTGGGACGGGGCCGGTCCGAAACCCCCCGCCTCCATAACCTCGTCTTCCAGGAACTTCCAGATCCTCCTCCACAGCCTTCCGTACTCGGGGTCGGCTCTGATGTCGTACGTCCACCGCTCCGGTGGAAGATTCACGCTGATCGTTTCCTTCACCCTCGCCGGGCGGTTGCCCAAGAGTACAATTTCATCTGAGAGGGCGATTGCTTCGTCTACGCTGTGGGTCACAAACAAGGTCGTCTTCTGGACCGTCCCCTTTACGATCTGCAAGAGCTGCTTCTGCAAAATCTGGCGGGTTTGCTCGTCTACAGAAGCAAAGGGTTCATCCATAAGTAGGACGTCAGGATCTATCGTCAAGGCCCGCGCCAAACCCACCCTTTGCTGCATCCCAGCCGATATTTCATGCACGTAATGATTCTCGAATCCCCCGAGTCCTACTACCTCGATGTATTTCCTAGCGATGCTCTCTCTTTCGCTAGAATCAACGCCGCGGAGCTCGAGACCGAATTCCACATTCTTCAGCACCGTTCGCCACGGGAGCAGCCCGAACTGCTGGAAGACAAAGCCCATCTTAGACGGCGGCGCGGTCACAGGGTCGCCGTTGAAGACCACTCTCCCGGAGTCTGGTCTGATCAGCCCATCGATTATCCTGAACAGGGTCGTCTTGCCGCACCCCGACGGCCCGATAACGCTAGTGAACGAGCCGGGCTTCACCTCGAAGGTCACCCCGCCTAGTACCTTGAATCTCTCGTCCTTGCCGCCGATCGCTCCCTTCTTTGTGAACGACTTCGTGACTTCCTCTACCGAAATCAGGGGTGGCCTCAAGTTGGCTCGCGCGTTGCGTCAGTCATTTGCCGTTCCAGAGCTTTTAAGCTGAAACGACTAAGAATCTATATCCAAACTATATTATGAATAAATAGGAATATTGCATTTTCGGCTTGGTCTTTGTGGGTCTCAAGAAGTATGCCCCAATATTAGTTGCCTGCCTACTGGTGGTCTCCATTGTTTCTGCTGCCGAGTTCACCCTGCCCGCCACTGCAGGAACAACTGTCACCCTAAGAGTCGGTTACCCTGATTCGCTCGACGAAAGTGATGTCATGGACCTTTACGCCTTCCAGATTCTGGCCAATGAAGGCATCAATGTCGTTCCCACGTATTACGACTCTCCCCCCTTGGCATACAAGGCACTGGTATCTGGACAACAGGACATCGCCTACGACGAGAGCGGGGGCTCGTTCTTCTCAGGACAGCAGACGACCTGTGTAGGCGGTTACATGCTATCGGGGACCTTCCTCGCCATAGTCGGGGATGGAATCACCAGCCCGTCACAGCTGCTGGGCAAGACCGCAGAGGACTTCGGCCCAGGAACGATCATGAGATACCTGAACTACTACTGGTTCAAGGAGGCTGGTATCGCCGTCAATACGGACGGGCCGAATCCAAACTCTGTCTATCTGAAGAACGGGGGGGAGAACATCGAGAGGGTAAACGACCTGGAGACCGGCGCTGCCGAGGAGATCGTAGTTGACGACTTCATCCTAGCAGACTTTGAAAGCCCGTCAATCAACAACACCGCCCATGGCGGTCCATACCATGTCCTCTTCTACTCCCCGGACAACTACTTCGATACCTGTTACGCAGTGGCTGATGGCTGGCTGAGCAGCAGCGCGAATCAGGGGCTGCTGGTAAAGTTCCTCGCGGCGCTGTATCAGGCTCAGCGCTACTTCATTTCCAACCCCGCCCAGTTCGTAACCTTTGCAGAACAGCAACTCCCGTTGACGCCTTCGGCGGAAATTCAGTTCGCCTCGACCTTCTATCCTGGCCACTACACCTACTGGCCGTACGGCCTCTACAACCTTCAGGGCAATCAGAGTCTTGAAGCCAAGTTTAGCGAGACGAGCGACTTCTTCACGACTGCGGGCGTGATATCCACCCCCCTTGTGAATGACTCTGTGCAGCCATACGGGATGATAAACAAGTATTTCGAGCTCAAGGCCCTCGAAGAGATCGGACCATACGCCTACCCGAACGAGTCCTGGGTTATCCCGACTTTCTTGGCTAACATTCAGTCATGGGTTCCGGGTTGGATGACAGGTCCCAGCAGTCCGGTGGCCGCCGCGAATGCTCAGGTCATGTCGTCACAGCTGTTTGCGGCGACTCAGGACTCCCCCGAAGGGCGGGGTTCCTGAATGCCTTCCAGAACCGCAGGCGTTGCACTAGCCATCATCGTTGCTGGCTTGGTGGTCGGGGTCGTTGGGGTCAGCAGACCCTCGACATCTGTCTCCCAGCAACCCGTCACACTCGTCAGTTCAGCCATTACAGTGGACCCAAATGACTACGCCACGCAGAGTCTCGTCATGACTACCGGGCAGGAAATCCAGGTCGCGATGGGAATCAGCAATCAGACGATATTCTCCTTCGACATAATGAATCAGACACAGTATGACGTCTGGTACAACTGTGCCCCCAGGTGCCACCAGCCTCTATTGGGCGGGAATGGCACCTACTACCAGCAGGCCAGCGAAAGGGTACCCGCTCTGGTGAACGCCACGGTTTCTCCTTCATCGCCGTACATGGCGCAGTTCACGGCTCCTTCCAACGCGACATATTTCTTTGTGCTTGACAACTCCGTCGGCCAGACATGGGCAGATTATCTGAACCAAAACGCTACGGGGTCCACTGTGGGACAACTTACGGTGACTTCGATGCGGGCGGTAACAGCTTATGCTGTGAACTTGTTATTCGTCGGACTTGGCTCGGTGGTTATCCTTGCGGGCGGGGCCATTGCGACATGGTTCCCGCATCCAAAGCGCAAGTCGCCCGAAAGGACGTGAGAAAACCCCATGAGGTTCGGGATTGTTGGGGCGCGCTTCAGCCTTGGCGTGGTCACCCTCCTTATTCTCGGTAGCCTTGTACTCGCATCGGTCCCGCTTGTGCCCTCGGCACATGCCCAGGCGGTGGTCGCGACGGTTCAGGTTGGGAGTTATCCCATTGCAATCGCATACGACCCGGGGAATGGCGAAGTCTATGCGGCCAACTTTTACGGTGCCAGCGTCTCTGTCATCTCGGACGCGACCAACGCCGTGGTCGCGACGGTAGGCGTTCAATACTATCCCGCAGGGGTCGCCTACGACTCCGCCAAGGGGGAGATCTTCGTGACCAATGAAGGAAGCGGGACCGTCTCAGTCATCTCCGACACTACCAACACCGTGGTCGCCAATGTTAGCCTGCAAATCGGGGCAGACCCTATCGCGTACGATCCCTCGAATGGCGAGGTTTTTGTGGCCAATGAGCTCTCAAATACTCTTTGGGTCATCTCGGACGCGACCAACGCCGTGGTCGCTACTTTGACCGTTGGAAGGATTCCAATCGCCATGGTCTACGACTCCGGGCTGGGGGAGGTCTTCGTGGCGAATGAAGACGATGGTACTCTTTCTGTTATCTCGGCCACTGACAACAAAGTGGTCGCGACAGTGAACGTGGGGTGCAGTCCCCTCGGCATCGCCTATGACGCCTCGAAGGGGGAGATTTTCGTAACAGGTTGTTCCTTGAATGCCGTCTCCATCTTCTCCGACGCGACCTATGCTCTGGTCGGGACAGTGAACGTGGGTTATGGTCCCGCCGGGGTCGCCTACGACTCGGGTAGAGGTGAGGTCTTCGTGACGAACGAAGACGACAGCACCGTGTCTGTCATCTCGGACGCGACCAACGCCGTGGTCGCGACGGTGAACGTTGGGAGATATCCTACATCCGCAGCCTACGACTCTGCCCTAGGGGAGGTCTTTGTAACCGATCAGCTCCTCGACGCCGTTACCATCATCTCCGACTCCGAAAGCGTTGCGTCTTCGACCATTACCACCTCCCCGACCTCAACGCCCTCGACACGGCCTACCTCCGCCACAACTACCACAACGACCACGAGCGCATCAGGACCGAATGCAACAACCACGAGTCAAACCACTTCCTACACCTCGACTTCGACGACAATCGTGACCACAAGCGCACCGGAATCGACCGCAACGACTACTACGGCCTTCACTGCTTCGACTAGTTCAGCCACTTCTACCAGTGGTGTTTCGGCTTTAACGTTCTACATTTTGGCAGGAGGCTTGGCGGTGGTGGTGATGGCTGGAACTCTAGTCGGATTGGCAAGGCGACGGAAGCAGCGCGGTGTCCAAGATTCCTAAATAGGAATCCCGAGAAGAAAAGATTCAACTCGTCCCAAGACGCTTGATCTCTGACGCCCTGGTTTTCAAAAAATGTAGGAAGGCCGGCTACTAGATTCGGCTGACCATCTTTTCTACTTGCTCGATAGAGTAGGCGTGGAGCGTCTCTCCCACCACATTCCCCTGGGAGACTACTCCGAGACCGAAGGATACGGCAGCCTCCTCGGTGGGCGCTTCGGATATGGTGATAAGGTCATACTGACCTGAAACGTAGAAGGCGTAGTGGATCTTGATGCCAGCTTTGTCTGCAGAGGCGATGGCCTGACGGAACCGATTTGGTGAATCCTTGATTGATTTCCGGCCCTGATCCGTGAACTTGTACAAGCCTACAAAAAAAGGCATTGCGAGAGCTGGTAGCGCGTCGGGCACGTAATTAGTTGTACGAAACATCCATGTAAGTTCGGCATCTGACGAGTCAATTCGAACTATGCACGTGCGGGTCTCACCTTGCATGCGTCCAAGGTGGATTAATTGATGCCCGAAGCCTCTGAATCGTTTCAGCTCGGGGCATTGTTTGAGGAGGCTGGGCCCGTTTCTTGGGGGGGTACAGGTCGCTCCTTCCTGCGCCTTCCCACCCTGCGCACAATGGAGACAATCAACGAGACCACCACGATGAGCACCACGAGATAGACGAGTGAGTAGACCTGGGCTACAGTAATCGCAGACAAGTTATTGCCCAGGAGATTGCTGATGAGCTGTCCTGTCCCTGTGAAAATCCCTTCGAACTGCGAAAGGACTCCCTGAGGAGTTGCCGGTTGCTGCGTGCCCTCCGATCCGGCATAGGACCCCGTCCGTGAATAAGGTAGAGATGAGAGCGGCAACTGCAGAGGAATCGGATAGACGCTCATCGAATACTGTCCGCTTGCGCCCAGGACGAGGGGCGCTCTCGCTGTCTGGTTGAAGTCAAAGAAGTCGAGGAGATTGTTGGAGTTGGCTACGTTCTGGTTCAGGGGGGCCAGGTCGAAGTCGTAGTCTATGAACTTCAGGAGGGACATGTGGTTCAGGACAGTGGTCGAAACGTAGTTCTCCTTGGAATATGGAGAGATCACCAGCAGGGGCACCCTTTCGCCGTAACCTACGAGTGGAGTCGTGAAGTTATGGTTGATCGAAAGAACGCTAGGCGGGGCCACGTGGTCATAGTATCCTCCCCCTTCGTCCCAAGTGAGAAAGATCGCCGTGGATCCCCAGTAGGAGCTCTGCTCTACTGAGTTGACAACGGAGACAACCCACTGCTCCCCTTGGGTCACGTTGTTAGGGGAGAGCTCATCCAGACCGTTTGCCCCGAGGCTGGAGACGAAGCTCACCTGTGGGAGGTTCGTCCCTGTCGAGAGGTCTCTGATCAGCGCGGAGACGTTCTGTACGCTCGTTCCAAGGCCGAAGGGCGCGTTGGACGGGAAGGGGGAAGTAGAGAAGAAGTCAAAGTACCCCCACGAGACGCCTGCCGAAGAGAGCTGGTAGAAGATAGTGTCCGTGAAGTAACTGCTAAGGGTGTCATACAGGTCGGTATAGAATTCAGGCGAGGAAACGTCAGTCGACGCGAACTGGCTGTCCCCCATTATTGACATCAGTCTGTTCGGTAGAGTCGTGCTGAGGACGGAGGAGAAGTAGCTGTCCCCAATACCGTACTCCTCCGCGTAATCCCAGTAGGCAGGGATTAGGTGGTAGTCAAAATAGTACATGGACTGAGGGCCAGAATTCGCAGGGAATCCATTCATGCTCCCGCCGTTGACGTCGTTCTCGTACGCTAGTTGCCCCTCCTCCGGATCAGGGAGGGATGCGTTCGGAGCGAGGGTGGGAGAGAGACAGCCGCTCCCGTATGGGAGGCAGACGCCGCTGGGGATTCCGTCGACTCCTTCGAGTTGGGAGGTCGTTGGGTTCACGAGTGTTCTGTTCGCGGTAGGGTAGGTTCCAAAGTAGCTGTCAAAACTGTGGTTCTCCTGCATTAACACTATCACGTGCTGAATGGGGGTGACCGGATCACGGACCGTGTAAGCCAGCGCGGGACCAGTAACAGCCGAAAGAATCAGGACCGACAACAGAATCGTCGCGCTCCAGAAACTTCGGCTCATAGCGGGGAGACTTCCGAAGAACCGAAACGCCCGGCAAAGCCAACTCCTATGCTGTATCCCACCCAGTCCCTCTACGACCCCAACCTGTTAGGGCATTTAGGGGTTTGTCACGCTATCCCAATTCCCAGACGCTCACGTTCCAAATCAGGTCTTTTGTAGATGAGGCTCGTCTCGATTCTAGATTCGCTACGCTAGCGGCCTAACCTGGCCCTCAACGTGCATAGGCAGGGCGGTGCGCTATCACGCAGGGTTCAGCCAGATGACGTTCCCGTCAGGGTCTTCGAACTGGGCGAAGACACCCCATCCTTCGTCCTTCGGCGGGTGAGGGAACTTCACTCCTTTGGCCTTGAGTTCCTCATAGGTCCTTACTATGTTCTTGGAGGAAAGTGCGATCCCGGTGTTCCCCTTCTCCAGCTTCTTGCTCTGGCAGAGGTGCAGCACCGTCTTCGAACCCTTGGGGGCGACCGTAATCCAGTGTCCTTGGGTGTCCCTAGCTTCGAGCCCTAGAACCTCCGTGTACCACTTCAGAGCCTTCTTCGAGTCAGAGACTACTATGGCCACGTCTACTATGCCGTTAATCATGGGTTGCTCCTTTGTGCCGGTCGCGGATAAGCCTGTTGCTCGGGTTCACCGGGCGAAAGCTGTCCTTTGAGGTTTGGGTACGACGTTCAGTCGGGGCATCCGGACCCGAGTTGCTCATTCTAGGCGGAGGCCTGGACCCCCATTAGCTTGTTCTCCTTAAATCAATGTCCCGCGCCTTCCTATCCGTTTGCCGGAAAAGGCGTGCGAAGTCTGCGGTGGCCAGGTAAGGCCGTTGGACGCCCAAAGCGTGTTGGGCTACTGCGAGAATTGTGGGATAGTATATGTCCTCAGGGACAGATTGAAGGGGTCTCAGGGTACCGAGGGAGGGAGAGGGCCCGAAGCGGGTGTTGCCATCGAGCCTGGGCAAACGAGGACTACCAGGGTGGTCGCCCCTACTCGTGACACGACACCTGCCCATTTGCAAGGCTCGTACTGGAGATGCCCCGACTGTGGCACGGAGATCCGTGCGGCCAACGATACGGATTTGGG
>Ga0187772_10001786_pt1 | contig 10414 bp, 9 predicted proteins | sample 0116_SJ02_MP15_2_FD_133137 | JGI IMG/M metagenome (GOLD analysis project Ga0187772, IMG submission 133137) | Tropical peat soil microbial communities from peatlands in Department of Meta, Colombia - 0116_SJ02_MP15_20_MG | ecosystem: Environmental > Terrestrial > Soil > Wetlands > Peat | place... | reverse complement strand
GGAGGGGTGGCTGCTGCGAACACGCTGCTCGTGGCGGTAGGCCTGACCCTGTTCGCGAGCTTCGGCGCGGCCCTGCTGGGCAAGAAGAACGTCAGCGGGACACTGGGCGACAAGATGCTCGCACTGACTCCGCAGGGGGTCCTGGCGGCCTTCTTCTCAAGCGCCCTCATGGTCTGGATTGGGACTCAGCTTGCCATCCCGATGTCCATCAGCTACTGCCTCCTCGGTGGAATGCTAGGGTCCGCCTACTCCACCAGGGTTACGGTGATAAACAGAAGGCTGGCCTCCGAGTCGGTCGCCACGTGGGTGGTCACACCAGTGGCGGCTTTCTTGGTGGCGCTGGCCGCTTTCTATCTCTGACGTCGGACGCCCAGAATACCCGAATCCGAGACTACTCTTAAATACGAATGGGCCGGGTTCCGAAATTCAGGCGTGAGTCACGGGGTCGGATTGAAGAGGCAGTCTGGCCCGGTATGACGACGTCTCAGAGATGACCTAGGCTATGAGATTCGAGGACCTTAGACTGAAAGGCGAACTGCAGAAGGGCGTGGTAGAGGCAGGCTACAAGGAGCTCTTCCCAATCCAGGAGCGTGCCATCGGTGTCCTGCTCGAGGGCAAGAACGTCATAGGCCAGGCAAAGACGGGGAGCGGCAAAACCGCAGCGTTCGGCCTACCGCTCCTGAACCGCATTGATGCATCCAAACACTCAATCCAGGCGCTGGTCCTGGCCCCGACCAGGGAGCTTGCGCAGCAGGTAGCCTCAGAGCTCGGGAGGCTCGGCAAGCACACAGGCATTTCAATCCTTCCCGTGTTCGGCGGTCAGTCGATTAACGTCCAGCTCGATGGGCTCCGAAGGGGCGTGCAGGTGGTCGTTGGAACCCCTGGACGGCTCATCGATCACATGAGGCGTGGAACACTCAACCTTCGGAAGGTCGGTTTCGTGGTGATAGATGAGGCCGATAGGATGCTTGACATGGGTTTCATAGACGACGTGAGCTTCATACTGGACGCAACGCCGAGCGAGAGGCAGGTCGCCCTGTTCTCCGCGACCATGCCGGAGCAGATAGTGCGTTTGAGCGAGCAGTACATTGCGAACCCTGAGAAGATACTCATCGACTCGGACGAACCGTCGGTCGAGACACTGGAGCAGTACTACACAGTCGTGGCTCGAGAGGAGAAGCTGGATGTCCTCATGGGCCTCCTGAAGAAGGGTGACATCCTCAACGCGATAGTCTTCTGCAGAACCCGCCTGGGTGCGCACCGGCTCGCCAAGGATCTCGAGAAACGCTACCTCAACGCGGTCCCTCTCCACGGGGACCTAAGCCAGGCTCAGAGGGACCACTCGATGGGGCTCTTTAGGTCTGGCCGCGTGGACGTTCTCGTCGCCACCGACGTCGCCAGCAGGGGTATCGACATCGTGCACGTGGACTGCGTAGTCAACTATGATGTTCCCGAAGACCCTCTGGTCTACTTCCATCGTGTTGGGAGAACCGCCCGAGCCGGACGAACGGGCAAGTCGTACACGCTGGTTTCTCGCGACGAGTTTGGAGACTTCGCAAGAATACTTGGGCTCACGAAGGTCAAGATCCAGCCGCTGAACGCAGAAGATGGGCAGTACTCCTTCGGAACCTACGAAGAGAAGGAAGAGCACCGCGAAGGCAGGCGCGGGCGCTCAGACGTCAGACGGTGGAGCAGGGGTCGCAGAGCTCGATTCGGAAGACGATCACACTGACAATCGGGAGCTCGTCCGCTTCAGGATCTTCACGTCAACGAAGATGTTGGCGCCAAGCATCACGGATGAAACAAGAAGGAGATAGGTGAGGATTCCGAGGGCCGAACCGGAGCTGACACCCAGAGCTCCCAAGACTGGCCCAACGACGCTGCTTCCTCCAGCGAATAATCCAAGGAGGAGCGCGCACACCAGATTGAAAACCATCAGGAAGAGGTTGGTGCCCATCACCCCCAGCTCTGATATGTCGAACACGAGATACGTGAACACGATGGAAACGACACCGAAGATGACCACGCTGGAACTTATGAAGTATATCGCAGCCCCGGCCACGAAGCAGCTAGCCCCGACTAGGACCGGAATAACGTTCAGGCGCATTGGGCCAGCTCCCCGCCGGAGCCAGACGCTGGACAGGGTGATGACGCCCAGGCTGAGGAGCACCAGGAAGTCGGTGATGTCAACAAGGAAGTTGGCGTTGCCCAGCGCGAGGATTGCTATGGCCGCGAGCGTGAACACCCAGGAGACGTTGGCGACAGACTGGGGGATGTACCCGTCCTCTCCCAGAGCCCCGAGATGTCGCGACGCGGCGACAAACGCGGGTACGAATGTCGTAATCGTCGCGAGGAGGAAGGCCACGGCCATCAGGAGCTCCTGTGGGGGGCCGAGAAACGTCTTGGCGAGGTACAGCGCAGGAATCTGCGAGGCGCTAAGGACTGCGAGGGAGGGGTGCACGGAGAAGACCGCTAGGGCGTAAAGAATGTTGATCACGGCTGCAACCAGGACGCTCAACACCATCGCGATTCCGAGGTAGGCCGACTTTCTGACCGTGAAACCCTTCTTGACCCAGGACACTACAGGAATCCGGGTTTCGGCGTGCACGTCGCGCTCGAGTGCCTGTATCTCCTGGAACCCGAAGAAGAGCAAGTAGAGATACCCGGTGTTGATGACGAGTGCTGACAACCAGTTCCCGGAAGTGTAGCGCGTTATCCCGCTCAGGTTCCACGCCCCCACGGCCCCCAAGGCCAGGCTGTGGTAGACCAGAATAACTACCATGGCGCTCGTGAGCACTATTTGCAGATACCCCACGGACCTCAGAATCCTTCCCTCGAAGACCGCGTTGATCACCGACCAGCCCACGAACACGACCGCGATGAGGTAAACCAAGGCCTGGGCGATTGGCCCGCTTATCCCGTAGCCAGCCAGAATTCCCGGGAATATTTCGATGTCGAATATCACGAAGACCAGCTTGGAGTAGGCGGCAAGGGCGGTATTCGCGATCCACATAGAGACCCTCGAGAGGAAGTACCTGACGCTTCTCGTCCCGCAGGCGAGCTGCGTGAAGGATGGTCCCCCGACCATAGGGAGCCCCTTCCTCTCCGACTCCAGGTACATGTCCGAGTACACCTTCGCCATCAAGACCGACAGGCAGGTCGCCAGCGCGAGTGACCCCACAGACACGAATTCGTACTGCACAACGTTCAGAGGAATCAGGACGAAGAGGGGCGAACCAAGGGTCGAACCAATCCCCACTGCCAGGACGGTCACGAATCCGTAGACGGGTTTCCGCTGCACCGAACTCGGGCGCCTGCGGAACCTTGACCTGATCGACTCGGGCAGGGAGGCCACAAGCGCAGTAGACGACAAGGCTCCAGCGAGCGCCGCCAGGAGAATCACAACCTCCCCGAAGGAGGCAGAACCAGCGACCGCCACCCTTGTAGTCTCGTCGTACAGGTAGGCCAACGAGAGCGTAATTCCGATTACGCCTGAAACCGTTATCACCAGTTTCAGGAGCAGCGCAGTCGACCGATGGTCCTGGCTTTCCGCCGCCCCTCACCGCTTGTCGTATCCAGCATCTCTGAGGCCAACGGAAGCCCTCCTGAGGGCATAGAGCGACGACAGGAGGAGGGCAACCGAAAGCAGAATCACGAGCTCCGGCAGCTCCGGAAAGAACGCAGGAGCAGCCGCGGCGTGTGAAACAGCCTCGCCGAAGAAGTTCATCAGGGCACTCGGGCTGGTGACGCCCATGAGAAGGGGCGCTATGGCAGCGACACCGGCGACCATCAGGAAGGATCCTAGGATGAGCTGGCCGATAGCCAGGGCTACCCCTTTCCCTGGCTTCCCGGTCTTCCCTTCGGACAGCGATGCCAGAACCCTTTGGAGCTGCTCGTCGTGAGACTCAAGTATTCCCTTCCGCAGCGCCTCGCGGAGTTCTGAGTCTGAAGGATAGAGCAGCGCAAGGCCCTTCATGTCGAGAGCCAGTTTGGTAAGGAACGGATCGCGTTTGACGTCCGAACTCATAGGGCGAATTGAAGCCCGACGTTAGATAAGCATGACCTGCCGAAACGGCTTAAAGTGGCGACGAGACACAGCGGATGCTGGGAGATGCCGACCGCTGGCGCCGCCGAAGAGACTTCACTGGTCGACTCGCTCGAACTAGTAATAACCCACCTCTTTGACGCTGTCAGGTATTCAGAGGAGAACGAATCCCTGCAAGGGAGGGCGAAGGAGCTCTCTAGGGAGACCACAGATGCCATAGCCAAGATGCAGGGGTTCGAGAGGGCGCTGACAGCAGCCCTCGCCAAGCTGACCGAGGAAGTCGATGCGGAGTACTCGAAACAACTCTCGGCTCAGATAGTCGAATTCGTCAAGGCAGCGGTTGGACAGGCCGAAGAGAAGGCGAGGTCCGAGATGGAACGCGGCCTGTCCGAAATCAGCGCCAAAGCCGAGTCTGAGAAGGCAAAGGCCGCGAAGAGCCTGGAGTCATACTTCATGGCCTCCCCGCTTCCCCTGATGGAATCGATCATCACGGTCCGACGGCGGGAGATGGGGTACGAGGCTGAAGCGGCCTACAACTGCAAGGGGGACGTCAGATACGTCTTCACGCTCGCCACTCAGAACTCGAAGTTCTTCCACAGCGGCTTCTCCTTCGCCTCGTTTGGTGAGAAGATCAATATCCCGGTTGCGCTTGAGAAGACGTGGATAAGAAAGGAGGCATCACCCAGATACGAGAAGCTCGAACGCTATACCCTGACCTGGGCCGAGATTACCAATAGCCACACGATGGCAGACTTCGAGAACTCGGAGACAAAGTCCAAGGTCAGGCTGGTGAGTTCCGTTCCTGATGTCGCGGGTCACGCCACCGTCGAGTACTCTGAAGGGGACGCAGTGACCAACGTGACGACCGACGCAGGTCTCAACAAGTGGCTAGACTCCGAGTCGGTGGCCCGGGCCCTCCTCAGGCTTAGGTCAGAGCTGCAGTCCCTGGAGAGGAACAAGGCCGCTCTCACGGAGCTCGTCGCGAACGGGGACAACACGCTGAAGACCTTGGACTGCGAATATCTGCTGAGCACGGTGTTGAGGCTGCTGGCGCCGTCCTACAGGACGGTCATCAGGAATCTGGCCTCGAAACCTCTGAAGTCAAAGAAGGGCGAAGTCAACATCTCGATGGTGAGGGAGCGGGTTGCGCTCCTGGGACCGAGCTCGGTCATCGTGAAGGAAGCCCTTTCGCTCGGCTGAGCGCTCACCCGAACTTGTTCAGGCTATCGCGAGGCGATACAGGGGATTCAGCACGGTTCCGACCCGCGTTCCGTCCTCACGACGGGGCAGGACCGGAGGGGTTGCCACCCGTCGGATTGCTCGAAGCCTGCGTGTGACGACCAGTGAGGAGCCTATCCACCACCAGAACCGATCCCAGGGCGTAGGCAATGCCACCAATCAGGTCTATCGCATAGTGCTGACCGAGATACAGAGTGGAGAAGTAAACACCAATCGCTATCGCGAGCCCTACGTAGCCAACCTTTCTGTTAAGCCTGAAAGCGAAGACAGCGAAAAGCGTCGCGTAGGCGGCGTGCAGGCTCGGGAATGCTGCGAATTTGTCGGATTCGATCGCTAGCAGGGTCTGCTGTAACACCTGGAGGGGACCGGGCAGCAGGTTGCTGGCGGAGGGAATCAGGTTCTGAGCCACTCCCGAATACCAGGGAGGCGACGTGGGCATGACTATGAAAGTAATCAACGCCAGGTAGGAGCAGAGAACTATCGAGTAGGCGTACCCCCTGTACACCGCCTTGTTCACGAGCCAGAACAGGATGACCGCGGCCACCACAAGGAACAGATGGATGCCGTAGAAACCCGTGGCGATTAAAGTGACCAAGTTCGAGGAGAAGGCTGTCTGAACGGCCAGAGGTAGGTTGAACCCGACGAGCGCCTTGTCCAATCCAGCCATAGACACCAGGCTGCCCGGGTTGACGAGCTGCCCCGTGATGCTCTGGAGCGCTTCATAGCCGAGCAGGAGGCTCACGAATATGACGGTGTTGCTCAGGAACTCCCTCGACTTTCCGAAGTAGACCAGAACAGGAATGAGGCAGAGCCACGCCGCTCCGAGCGTGAACTGAAAGAGGAATCCGAATCTCACGTAGGCCACCAGTAGGACTACGACGTAGAGCGCGGGGGCAAGCCAGTACCTTAGGAACTGGGAGCCGAGAGCCTGGGGCCCCCCGGCCTTTGAAACCTTCTTGTCCTCCATCCTCTCAGCCTACCACCAAGGCCCGGATGGGCATATAATCCAGTCGGAGGCGTTGACGGTTGCCGTACCCGAGAGGTGTTCTCTCTTCAGAAATATGTTTTTTGGACTCGCCGAGGGGTGACCCCGCTGATGGCCCATCGGGAGACACCGACGGGAAGTCATCCACCGCATTGATCGCGGCCATCGCCTGCACCGCGGTCCTCCCCGCCACGGCCCCGTTGATGATTCGCCCGCTCCTGGGGAGCACTCAGAAGCGGCTATTGTGGCTATATACTTTCGATTGAAATAAATAGTCTAATTCGGCAACCAATAAAACGGGAGCCCATCTAGGAACCGTCAGGTGAGAAAAGAAAAATGCAATCAACCCTAGCGACAGAGACGAGGTCGACTAGACGAGAGTTCCCCGCGACGATCCCAAGGGGTGGCCTAAGGCTGCTACTCGCTCTGATATCCTCAGACGGGGTAGAATCGTCTTCCCTGCGTGGGAAACTGGGCGTCGACGACCAGGAGTATCGGTCTCTTCTCGATGCACTTCAACGCCAATATCTGGTTGACGTGGTCTCAGGACTCGACGGCGACGCGGTCAACGAGACCCTCCGCCTGACGGACTACGGAGAAGAAGTACTGACCCGCCTGATGGAAAGAACGTTCGAGCTTCCTGAATAGAAACGACGTCAGGGAGCATCCGCCGCTTCTTTTTGTTACGCTAGCTAGATGATCTGAGGCTCTTTGACAGTCAGGTCAATCGCTATTTCTGAGATGTCGGCGCCGTACTCGGCCACCCGCCTCACGCTCTCTAGGGTGAGCTTGACAGATGCGACCTGCTCCGCTGCCATCTTCGGTGTCAGTATGTGGCCGGCAAGCTTCTCCTCAAGCTCAAGAACCTCGTTTGTCCTGGCAATGTTCTCCTCGGCCAGCTTGGCGTCGAGCCTGAGGAGCGATGTTACAGAGTTCTCGAACACCTTCCGGGACAGAGACCCCATCTCCTCCAACTTCTTCAGACTCCCTTCCGGAATGCCACCTATTGCCTCGCTTTCCTGGGCGATATAGACCGCGTGGTCGGCCACTCTCTCGGCGCTCTTCACGGCGAGACGGTAGCCCAGCAAGTCCCTAGCTGAGTTCAGGCCTATCTCCTGGATGACCGAGCGGTCCCTTGTGGCTATATTGAGCTGGCGCAGGATGAAGTGGTAGAACCTGTCGACCTCGTCGTCCCTGGCCGCGACCTCCTCGCCCAGGGCGGTATTCCTGCCCTCCAAGGCGATGATGGAGTCGGTGACCATGCCCGCCGCGATTATGGACATCCGCTCAACCGCCTTCTTCAACGGCAGGTCGATGTACCCAGACAGACACTGTGTCAATATTCCAGTCGACGACTCTTCTATCACCTCGACCCCGACAAGCTTCCTCCTAATTCCCTCTCGGATGAAGGACCTCAGGGAGGCGTCGTACTTGCCTGAGGAGATGCGGATGATGTCATACCCGGCAAGGTAGTACGAAATGAACTGCCGAAGAAGAGAGTCCTTGTCTAGCCCCTGTGACACCGTTATCAGGGCTTCTGACTTCGGAGTCTCCCTGATGTCCTTCCTGGGCACGATCAAGAGCGATGAGTCGGGCTGAGTTATCACAGCCACGGCGTCCTTGGGTTTCAGACCGACGTCGTTGACCCAAGTCTTGGGCAGGGAAACCACGAAGCTGTTTCCCCCTGTAACCTGGACCTTCCTAAACTCCATATTGAAATCGCTCCGTGGTCACATAGCCACCATATATTTGCTTCGTTCCACAATAGCCTACGAAAAGCAGGATCTTCACCCCGGACTTCCTGACCACGGTTGTCCCTCAACTACACATACGACGCAGTGGGCAACGCCCTCACGATCGACTCTGAGACGTTCAAGTACGACTGGCTCAACAGGCTCAACTACACCTCCGGCGGGACTGGAGGATGGCCGACGACCACCTACACCTACGACGGTGCAGGCAACGTCCAGACCAAGACCGTGGCCGGGGTCCAGACGACCTACAGCTACAACGCTTACAACAGGCTGGCCTCCGCTGGCAGCGTCGGCTTCTCCTACGACGCCAACGGCAACGAGCTGACGAAGGTCAACGGGAGCACAACGTGGACCTACTCCTACGACTACGAGAACAGGCTGGTCAAGGTCCTCGAAGGAAGCACGACTGTGTCGAAGGACACATACAGCGGCCAGGGGAAGCTCGTCGAAACGGTGGAGGCCAGTACTCAGGTCTTCGCCTACCAAGGGAGCGACATCATCTACGCCAGGAACACCGGGACGGGGAGCATCGCGAAGTACTACTACGGGGACGGCCTGCTGGTGGCCACGGTCAACGGCAGCACCATGTACTCGCACGAGGACGCGCTGGGAAGCGTCAGGCTGACGTCGAGCAGCTCGGTCACAACCCTCTTCAGCTCGGACTACCGCCCCTACGGCCTGTCGTACGCGCAGAGCGGCACGATAAAGCAGGTCTTCCAGTACACAGGCAAGCCTCTTGACTCGGCCACCGGCCTGTACAACTACGGTGCGAGGTTCTACGACCCCTCGATTGGAAGGTTCATTAGCGAGGACAGCTACATGGGGAGCGTCACTGACCCGATGAGCCAGAACCGGTACATCTACGCTGAGGACAACCCGATGAGCTTCGTGGACCCGAGCGGAAACATGATAATCAGGGCGGGGGGAGGCACCGTAGGGACCTATCAGAGCCCACCTCCTACCCCGCCGCCCACGGAGAATCCCTTCGAGGCATCCTACGCGTCGGCTTTTGCGCCAGTGATCCAGCAAGCAAGGCAAGAAGCAAACGAACTCTACGAGGAGAATCTGGGGACCATCACGCAGAACTCCTACGCGGCCGCGTACGCTCCGCTCATCCAGCAGACGAAACAGGAAACCAGCGACACGTCTCCAGTTCAGGTCGAAAGCCCGATTGTGTATACCAAAGGGTTCAACCTTGGTAGCCTTCCATCCATCACATGTCCCACCAGCCCAGAGGGACCCGCGAATCCAGTCGGCGCCTATTTGGTCACTGCCGCGACGGGAGTTCTGAGCGCAGGGGCCGCTGTGGCAGCATGGGGATTCGCGGAAGCGGCCCTCCCAAGCGGCGGCTATACGGCGCCCTTGGCTTGGAGTTTTGGCGCCGCATCCGTCTCCGGTTTCTGGGGAACAGGTTCTGAGTTGGCGTATGATTGGAACGCTGGAGCGGAAGCAAGCCCTGAAGGAGCAGTTTACACAGGATGCAACAGTGCGGTGGTGAAATTTCTGGTGCAAGTAGGAGGCGTCCTTGCCAGCCTTTGAACGGGAATAGCTGCCTCCAGACAACGAACTTACGTTCGTGGTGGTTTCCCTTAATGCTCGGAGCTAGCGCCTCGACCTTTCGTAGTCACGGGACCGACAACTACTCTGAACCGCTCTTTGAGATAAATCGCAATCTCGCCCTGGGTTTCCCCTACATAATGTCAATTATCCTGTTCGCTTCGGCATTGTCGTTCGTCCTCATAGGTCCAACAATTGCGGGTTTGCTCCAGGCACTTCCGTCTATTGCGGGAGGCTCGATGTTCCTGTATGGGACCGCCAAACAGTGGAAAATAGGTGTCAAGAGAGTTCGGTTTTATGATGACAATGTTCTGTTTTCTGACATAGCGGGTACCACGAACTTTCAATACCCTAGCATAGAGAAGGTTGAGAAGTCAGAGCCTCATTCATTCTGGACCCCCCAGACGCAAATCCGGGCATATGTCAAGGGCGAACCGAATCCAGTTACTTTTCCAGGCAATCCTTACTCGACCAACCTCGACACTGACCTCTACACTTGGCTGTCGGATAAGGTAAAGTCGAGGACAACCCGATGAGCTTCGTGGACCCGAGCGGTAACATGATAATCAGGGCGGGGGGAGGCACCGTAGGGACCTATCAGAGCCCACCTCCTACCCCGCCGCCCACGGAGAATCCGTTCGAGGCATCCTACGCGTCGGCCTTCGCGCCAGTAATCCAGCAAGCCAATCAAGAAGCAAACGAACTCTACGAGGAGAATCTGGGAACCATCACGCAGAACTCCTATGCGGCTGCCTACGCTCCGCTCATTCAGCAAGCGAAGCAGGAAGCGAGCCTCCCGGCAAGAACTGTGTCTGGCACCCCGTCAATGGCGTT
>Ga0187772_10001785_pt1 | contig 10415 bp, 6 predicted proteins | sample 0116_SJ02_MP15_2_FD_133137 | JGI IMG/M metagenome (GOLD analysis project Ga0187772, IMG submission 133137) | Tropical peat soil microbial communities from peatlands in Department of Meta, Colombia - 0116_SJ02_MP15_20_MG | ecosystem: Environmental > Terrestrial > Soil > Wetlands > Peat | place... | reverse complement strand
CTCTCGTCCACCGGCGATCCCGTTTTCAATCTGCGCATTCCTGCTAGCCGCATCGTCGGTGGTTATGACATCAAGGACGGTGTCATCGTTCCGCGCTTCAGCCACAGTGAAGTCATCGAAGCTGTCTTTCGCCGCACGCGCGTGACCGTCGGCGTCATGACCGCGGCCAAACTTCTTTCCTCAGTCGAACCAATAGTCCGCTATCAGCGCGGACGTTTCCGTGGTGCCGCCACGGCAACGCCCGGCTCCGTGCGCTACGAAATGGGCCTGCAGTCCCGGCAGGACGCCTTGCATCGCCTTGTCGACGTCTGGGCCACCGGTGAAGCAAGCGCCTCGTTGGCTTTCGCCGCGGCGCGGACCTTCGACCAACTGGATCCGCTCGAAAGGGAAGTCGATGCGCTTCTCACCGAACGCGGCATCACAGGCGCCCGCGCTCGCGCAAAGCTCTTCCGCCAGGTATCAGAAGAAGCCTCCGCACTCCTAAAGTTGCACGCGGAAGACCCCGGCCGTGCGCGTCTGCAGAGCGATCCTCTCTATCGTTTCGTCATGCTGGATTCCGTGGCAGATATTCTTTGTCCAGCCGCCAAGCTTTGGAACACCGGCTACGGCACACAAATGATGCGTGAAGCCGTCAGCCTGATGGGTGGCTACGGTATCACCGAAGATTGCCCCGGCTTCCTTGGCAATAAGTGGATGGACGCTCAACTCGAAGCTACTTACGAAGGACCGGAAGCTGTCCAGCGCCGCCAGCTTTCCGTCACCATGACCAACCCGCTGTTCCTCGCCCAGTTCCGCAGTTGGATCAAGGAAATGCGCGCCATCGCGTCCAGTCATCCCGGCACGGGAGCCTGCACGCTCGCCACCGCTATGACGATGTGGTTGTGGTCTCTGGAACGCCTGCAACATTCCACCGATGGAGATGGAAGCAAACTCTATCAAAGCGCGCGCCAGGGCGTCACTTTCCCTCTTGCCGATGCGTTCTGCTGGCTCCTCGCAGCTCGTTGCCAGATTCTCGATGTTCTCGAGCTTGAGCGCCGCGGCGCCCAGGACGCCTCCGTTGCGGAAGGGCTCACCGGCCTGCTGAATTTCTTCAGCGATCTCTGCCACGTCCAATCCGCTCACGCCAGCGGAGAAGCTGCCCGCATCTGCGCCGAACTCGTGTTCGGCTACAACCGCCACCCGGCGTGGGATGAAGAAGGCTACAAGGGTTGCTTCTCGAGTCAAGAACTCGACGAACTCGAAGGCTTCATCCCCGGTATCGCCGCATGTGCGGTTGACGTCATCGGCCCCGACGGCACGCATCCTCCAAAAGCCGGCCCCTGTGCGAAATGCAACGGCGCTGAACAGTTTCTCGCCCTGCACAATAAATTGGATACCTGCCTGACAGGCGCGCGCTTAGCAAAAGATCGCGCCGCCGAAGCCGTCTCCCAGATCATGATTCCGGAAGTGTTGGATTATCCAGCATGAGCATAGAAGCACCCGGTTCCACGGAGCCCATCGAACGGCAGCAGCTCAAAGTCGACATCGCCTGCGTCGGCTTCGGTCCTGCCATGGGTGGCTTTCTCACCACGCTCTCGCGCCATCTTCCGAACCCAGAAGGCACTCCCAAGTTCGAGAGCCCCTCGCTCCCCGGTTCGCCGCTTCAAGTCGTCTGCTACGAGCGCGCCGAAGGTTTGGGATTCGGCGTCTCCGGAGCCGTCACTCGCGGCCGGGGCATCCGTTGCAGCTTTCCGAATCTCGATCTGACGCAAATCCCCATGGCCGCTCCTGTCAAAAGGGAAGAACTCGTTTACTTGCTCGATCCCGTCGGCGCAAGCAATCGATCCTTGCCCTTGCGAATAATCGATCGTCTCCTTCGCGCCTTCGAACCGCTCCTGTCCACTCATCAGGATGCCGTCAGACTCCCTTTCATCCCTAACTTCATGAACAAGCACGACGGCTTCGTTCTTTCCCTGGGCCAATTTAACCAATGGGTCGCTGAACAGTTGATCTCCTCAGGCTTGGTCCAGATCTGGCCCGGAACACCTATCAGCGAGCCATTGATCGAAAACGAGTCCGTCACCGGAGTCCGCCTCGCCGATCAAGGCACCGATCTCAATGGCTCCCCTGAATCCGGATTCCTTCCCGGCATGGACATTCGCGCCGCGCTCACCGTTGTCGGCGATGGTCCTGTCGGCTCCGTCGGCCGCGGCATCGACGAGCATTTCGGTCTGCCACCGGGCCACGAGCACACCGAATGGGCCCTCGGCATGAAGATGGTCATCGAACTCCGCCAAGATTCCGGCCTTGAGCCGGGAACCGTTATTCACACTCTGGGTTTTCCGGAGCCGGAGATTTTCGGCTTTCTTTATGCCCACACAAACCGCTTGGCCTCTGTCGGCATCTTCATTCCTTCCTGGTTTCACAGTCCCGTTCGCACCGCCTACCGTTACCTTCAGCATTTTGTGATGCATCCTTACTTGTGGCAATACCTCGAGGACGGAACTCTGAAATCCTGGGGTGCAAAGTCCCTTCAGGAATCCGGCCGTCACGGCGAGCCGTTTCTCGCTGGCAACGGTTACGCCCGCATCGGCGAAGGCTCCGGCAGCACCAACGTCCTTGCAGGTTCTGGCGTTGATGAAGCTTGGACCACAGGCACACTCCTCGCCGAAGCTGTCGTCGAATTAGTGCAGCAAAAGCTGCCGTTCACGCGCGAAAACTTGGAAAGAACGTATGTCCGCCGCCGTCGCGCTAGCTGGCTTGAGCAGGAATCACTCACCGCCGCCGATTCCCGGAATGGTTTCCAGAATGGCGTCGTCAGAGGCTTGATGGGCATGGCGTTGGCGGGCTTCACGCACGGCCGCCTTGCCTTCCCCAGAACTTCCTCCGCAAACAAAAAGGCCGTTTCTCTGAATGAGGCCTACGCCGGCCGCATCCCTGCCGAAGGATTGAAGCGAATGAAGGCTGAGGCCGCCTCTCGCGGCCAATCTCTCCACGACCTAATCATGAATCGCTGTGGCTGGCCGGAGATTCCCTACGACGGCAAACTCCTTGTCTCCCACCAAGACGCCCTGCTCATGGGTGGCAGCGTCCAGGCTTCGCCGGGCTTTGCCAATCACGTCGTTTTCATGCGTCGCGAAGTCTGCCGCGATTGCGAGCCGAAGCTCTGCGTGGAAATGTGTTCCGGCCAGGCCATCACGCGCGGTGAGGAAGGCGTGCCGCAGTTTGATCGTGAGAAGTGCATCTTCTGCGGCGCTTGTTTATGGAACTGTACTGCAGCGGGCAACGGCTCGCCGGGAAATATCCGTTTTCGCGCTGGTGCAGGTGGCTTGCATTCCGCTTTGAATTGAAGCTCGCATTCAAAATGCTCTTATACGGTCCGCCTTCTGAGGCGGGCCGCTTGAATTGAGGACCAGAATGACTATGAGTTATCACATTGTCGTTTGCGCCGGCATCGTCCCCGATCCCTTGCAAACTCTCGAGCCTATCGAAACTCTCTCTGGCCCGGGCCTGAAAAACGAAATGATGCTCCCGGCCGTTCTTGACCCTTGGGCAAGCCACGCTCTTTACGAAGCCGCGAATCTCGCCGGTCGTTTCCTTGGAAGCAAGGTCTGGCTCGTCTCTCTTGGCCCCAAAGCAAAGCTGCAGCAAGTCATGATGACCATCGCGCAGAAAGTCAGCTTCGAACTGGTTGCCATCGACAGCCTCGGCGGAGGATTCATCGATTCTCATCCTGTCGCGGAGCTCCTTGCCAAAGCCGTCGAGTCCATTCCCGATCTGGATCGCACCCGACTACTGCTCTTCGGCGGCTGGGAATCCGCTTCACGCGGCGCAGGTGTAACGCTCCAACTCATTGGAGCCCGCCTCGGCCTTCTCGACCAATTCCTCGGCGTCGATCAGATAACGGTGCAACCCGATGGCTCCTTCGAAATCCTCGAGCGCATCGAAGGGGGGCGCCACCAGGTTTCTATTTGCCAAGGACCTCCGGCTCTTCTCGGTTGGGCCACCGGCAACTTGCCAGAGCCACGCAATAATCCGCAGGTCGGCATGGCTAACATGCGAACGGTCATGCCCGCACTCCAACGCGCCAAAGCCGTGCCACTCGCGCAAACGAGCCTACGCTATCAAAGCGTGAAGCCTCCGCAGCAACAGCGCCAAACTCGTATCGTCAAGGATCTCTCCGTCAACGAAATCGCCCGCGAACTCGCCGTGTGGATTTCGGCCGACTGACACCCAAGGTGACCAATGACAAATCGCATCTTGTTCCTAGCCCACCCCGACGAAGCCGGAGTCTCTCTCCCGAAAGCGGCTCTCGAAGTATTAGCCGTCGCGATTGGCCTGGCCCAGCAATCCGGCGCTACTCTAACCATCGGCCTCATTGGTGGCGAAGCCCAGAACGCTGCGGATTCCATCGCCTCAACCGACGCCGAAAAAATCCTCGCCGTCTCCGGCCCAGATTTCTCATCCCCTCACTTTGCTAGTGACGCGCAAGCCGCCGAAGCAATTTGTCGCGCCGCGAACGCGGAACTCATTCTTGCCCCCGCCACCTCGCGTTTTCTCCGCTCGCTGCCCGTCCTCGCTCATCGTTTGCGAGGACGAGTCGATACCCACGTCAGCTCGCTTCGTCTGGAAAAAGGCGCGCTCACTGTAACCCGCTGGTTCTATCGCCAGCGCCTCGAAGGTACATTTCAGCGCGAAGAACGGCCGTGGATCCTCCTCCTCGATTCCGGCTGCCATGAGCCCTGGCGCGGCGCACCCGGAAGGGCTAGCGTCGAACAAGTTCCCGTCACTCTCCCGGACACAGCAAAGCGCACCACCATTACAGGCATTCGTGCACCAAAAACCGATGCGCAAACGATTCGCCCTGACGCCGCTCTCCTTTTCGTAGCCGGAGCTGGCTGGACCAAAAAGCAACAAGACGGCCAGCCCCACCCGCAAGAAGCCGAAAAGCTCATCCTCGAATTTCTCAGTCTTTCCGCTGCTTCTCTCGGTGGCAGCAAATCCCTCGTCGATCAAAGTGGCGAAAATCAGGCCGTCCTCGGTTTCATGACACATCTCAACCAGGTCGGCCAGACCGGTGCCACGCCGCGCCACGCGAAAGGTCTTTCTACCTGCTGTCACGGCGAAGAACCTCACGTCGTTGGTTGGCGTTTCATCACGGAGCGCCGCGCCATCAACCTCGACCCTAATTGTGGCTGGGCTCGAGGCAAAGCCGACGTCCTCTACGTGGCTGACGCTTTCGAAGTCATGGCAAAGCTCAACTCCCTCCTCTCCGAGCGTGCAAAGAAAGAGCAGGCAACCGCCGCCACCTCCAAATAACTGGCGCACACGATTTTTGTGGCAACTCCCAGTAAAATAGAAATGGGAGTGTACGGAATGGCTAAAAGGCCGACTGTGTTGTTGACCAATGACGATGGCTACCGCGCGCCGGGTCTGCGAGCCCTCGCCGCCGAATTTCGGGAATTTGCGGATGTAAAAGTCATCGCTCCCAGTTGGGAACGCAGCGGCGCCGCGCAATCGCTGACCCTCCGCCAGCCCATCCTTTGCCACCGAATCTCCGAAAACGAGTGGGCCATCGATGGCACGCCAGCCGATTGCGTAATCGTCGCTCTGCACAAACTGCTCGAGGACCAGCCAGACATCGTCATTTCCGGCATCAACCACGGTGCGAATCTCGGTGAAAACGTCTACTATTCCGGCACCGTCGGCGCAGCCAGGGAAGCTGTCATTCACCATGTACCCGGCTTGGCCGTATCGCTTTGTTCCAAGCGCTTGAATGCGGACTTTGTGCCGACCGCGCGTCTCACCCGCCACACCGCCGAATTGATTCTCAACGAAAAACTACCCGAGCAAGTTTTTCTCAACATCAATGTTCCCGAGAATTGGCAGGGCGGCGTGAAGTTCACACGCCAATCCAAGAAAATTACGCGCACCGTTCTTCGCGAAGGCGAAGACCCCCGCGGAGTTCCCTATTTCTGGCTAAGCGAGCAGCGCATGGGTCGCGACATGGAAATCGACGCCGAATCCGACTATGCCGCCATCTTCGCAGGCGAAGCCTCTATCACCCCGCTCCACTTGGACCCCACGCACGCCCAATCTCTAAATCACCTTTCTCACTGGGCCACAAAGCTCTCCAACCATCGCTAAACTTTGATCAAAATTCGTTGTCATCCCGAGCGCAGCGAGGAACCTGATTTTCCCGCCCTTCGACTCTCAACATTGAAGTTTCCACTCTCTTCTCCGTACCCTCTGTGATCTCTGTGGTGAGTCCTTCCTTTGCCGCTTCCGCTTCAAGCACGTTTCCAACTACCGACTACTGACTCAGAACTTCCGCTACAATGGCAATCCCATGCCCACATATGACGTGACCATCATCGGCGCTGGCGTTTTTGGCGCTTGGACTGCCCTGCATCTGGCTCGCAGCAATCAGCGAGTCCTCCTTATCGAAGCCTATGGACCCGCGCACACGCGCGCCAGTTCCGGCGGAGAAAGCCGCATTATTCGCATGAGCTATGGCGCCGACGAAATCTACTCCCGCTGGTCGCTGCATTCTCTTCGTCAATGGAAAGACCTGTTTGCCGCGACTGGCGACAACCTCTTTCGCCAAACGGGAGTCCTGTGGCTCTCTGAGGAAGGGAATTCCACCCTCGACGCATCTTTGTTGATTCTGCATCGCTATGGAGTTCCACACGAACTGATGAAGCTGCCTGAACTCGAGCGCCGTTACCCTCAACTGAATCTCGATGGCATCTCGTGCGGTCTCCTCGAAACCGAAAGCGGCGTTCTCCTGGCGCGCCGAGCCGTCGCCCGCACCGTCGAAGCTGCCCTGCGCGAAGGTGTAAAACTGGAGATCGCACAAGTCGTAATCCCGGACGGAGCTTCGAAGCTTGAATTCATCGAAACCACCAAGGGCGATCTTATCTCTGCGGGGTCATACGTTTTCGCCTGCGGTCCCTGGCTCGGCAAAGTCTTTCCGGAGATTCTCGGCAACCGCATCTTCCCCACACGCCAGGAGGTCTTCTTCTTCTCCACGCCTCCAGGCGACCAGCGATTCGCTCCCCCCGCTCTGCCCACATGGCTTTTCCAGTCTGACGAAGTCTACGGCATGCCGGACATCGAAAGTCGCGGCCTGAAGCTGGCGCGCGATACGCACGGCGAGCGCGCCGATCCCGACACGCAATCACGCCTTGTTTCGCCGGAAGGCGCGGAGTGGGCCCAACAATTTCTCGGTCGTCGTTTCCCGGACTTGAAGAACGCTCCCATCGTGGAAACGCGCGTCTGCCAATATGAAAACACCTCGAACGGTGATTTCCTGATTGATCGTCATCCTGATTTTTCGAATGTGTGGCTAGCCGGAGGAGGCTCGGGCCATGGCTTCAAACATGGTCCCGCTTTCGGCGAGTACACTGCGAACATGGTCTTAGGGGAAGGAAAACCCGAACCGCGCTTTTCACTCTCGACAAAAAGCACACAGCAACGCCGCACCGTCCACTAATCACAATGGCAGTTGAAGTGCTTTGTCGAGCACCGCCGATCCTAAATCCGCGGTGACTCCTGACCACGGACTACCGACCTCCCCTTGTCATCCCGGGGAACGCGAGGTACCTGCTCCTCCGTTCTCCTTGTGCTCCTCGGTGGTGAATCCCTTTCTTCCGCCTCTTCACGTCTTCTTCGGTGTCCGTCGCCTCGACCCGTCGTTCAGTTTGGCCGCGCTCTTCCTTTTTGCCTTTTCGTCGTACAAATTCTGGTCCGCTTCCTTCAGCAACTTCTCCACGCGTTCGCCTTCCCCGTGATACACCGAAGTCCCAATGCTGACAGAAATCGGCGGCTCCTCTTGATCCGCAAGCATCGTCTCTTGAATACGCGATGCCACGCGTTGTGCCTCTTCCTCACGAGCCTCCGGAAGCACAACTGCAAATTCATCGCCGCCATAGCGCGCCGCCGTATCGATGGCGCGGCAGTGCACTCTCAAAATATCCGCCACTCGGCATAGGGCCCGGCTGCCCACCAGGTGTCCGTAGCTGTCGTTGATCTTCTTCAATCCGTCCAGGTCCAGCAACAACACGGCGAACGACCGCCCGGTCCGCAACGTCCGCTCCGTCTCGGTGTCCAGTACATCGAGGAGCTTCCGGTAATTTGCCAGCCCGGTCAGAGGATCGCTTGTGGCCAGGTGCCTCACCTGCTCGAACACTCTCGCACTATCCAACAAGGCACCCGCGAGGAGAATCACATAACTCGCCACGTTCATCAACTGCGCGAACACGAATGGCCCATCCAGCAGCCTTATGGACTGGCAAGCTGCCAACTGCGCTGCGAGGTTCAACCACACCGCTGCGTAAATGGAGCGGTCGAACGCGGAATTCATCAGGTACTTCCGGTGCCGGTATCCGTAGAGCGCCACCAGGAAAATCACCGCCGGGATCAGTTGTAGGGGGTTCGGTATCACCGCATTCGGATGGCCGGAAACGTCGGGCGGAAGCCTGCGCAGCGAGGCGGAAATCAGGTAGGTCAGTGACATCACCGCGAAAAGCGCCCCGCCGATTTCCAGCTTCGGGTGCCGTGATCGCGGTATGAAATGTTCCACCAGCAGCGCCACTCCGAATAGCAGCGCGAGTACCAGCCGGCTAATCCACCACCCCGCCGGCGCCCACAGGAACCAAGCCGTTGGCTCGTGGTTCATCTGGAAGAACAGAATGCTGGAGGCCGTCAGTGTGGCCCCAGATAGCAGGAACCCGGAACCGAGAATCAGCGAGATGCGATCCTGCGTTCCCTGGAATCGCACCAAGGCCACCGCAGCAAATACAAACGCAAACAATCCTGTTGTGATTTGAAGGTACCCTTGCAGAACCGGATCGGGTCTCAGTGAGCTGCCGCGTAGCCAGTCCGCGACAACAAAGACCAGCACAAACCCTGCTGTGTGCACCAGCAGGCGCCTGATATTCTGACGGTCAGAGTTGAGGGCCAATTCGCCCATTGCGTTCGCCTTCGTATTGATAAACTGCAGGTTATTTTTATCCCTAACATTCATTAGACGCGAATTCATGGTTGCCTGTTGCGTATGTTCTTCCCCCTGTGAACCAAGAGATACCGCCACAGGTCTCGACCAGCAACTGTACTCCCGTACAGTTCATTTTTTTTCTGTGGATATCTCCGCAACGCTTCGTCACGTACCTTCGCATCTGCCATTTCCCCTCGGGGCCCTTGTCGGTCCGCTGAAGGTTCGAAAGTTGCCAACGGTCCAAACTTTGGGCTTGCGCCTCGCTTCATTGTTCCGGAGAATATTTGCTATTGAATCGTTTCAATAAAAGAGGTGCCTCCTTGGCCAAGCGCAGCAAGAAGTCTGTCTCCCGTCCGGGCAAGAGTAAATCGCGGCCCGCGGAACATACCTTGGCCGAAATTTTTTCCCAACCACACATCTGGGCGGAAACCAGCCTCCACTTGAAAAAGTTCCATATGCTGGACCACCTCGCCGACACTTTCTCTCCTCGAAGCCCATGGCTCTTCGTAGGCTGCGGCTCTAGTTACTACCTCTCGCGCCTTATCGCCGCTCTCTGGACCAAACATTTCTACATCCCCGCCACCGGTGTTCCCGCCTCGGAGCTCCTTTTTGCCCCCGAAGAAACCCTGCGGCGTATTGGCGCCGAGCAGATCGTGCTCATGTCCCGGTCTGGAGAAACCACCGAAGTCCTCCGTGCGGCTGAGTTGCTCCAATCCTACAAGACGGCGCAAACCCTCGGCGTTACCTGCAATCCCCAGAGCGTTCTCGAGAAGCTCTGCACCCACATCTTCAAGCTCGACTGGGCCGATGAAAGGAGCACGGTCATGACGCGCTCCTTCACCGCCATCCTTTTGGCCTTCCAGCGCCTCGGGCTTCAGTTTGTAGACGATAACCAGCTCTCCTCTGCACTCGATCAACTGCCCCGCAAGGGCCAGCTCTGGTTCGACGAAAATGCTCACAAAATCCAGTCCTTCGCCGGCAAGCGAAAATTCTCCGATTACGTCTTCCTTGGCCAGGGTGTCCATTACTGGCTCGCCCAGGAAGCCGGTCTTAAGGTCACGGAGATGTCTTCCTCGTACGCCCAGGTCTACCACTCCCTCGAGTTTCGCCACGGGCCCCGTTCCATCGCCGGCCCGGAAACCCTCATTACCTTTTACATCTCCGATGCCGCCAAGGAGGCCGAAGCTACACTTGTCCGAGAATTAAAGGAGCTTGGCGCTGCCACCTGTGTCATCGTCAATCGAGCTACCCCGGAGCTCAAGGCTCACAGCGACCTCCTCATAGAACTCGCCCTGGACGGCCCTGAATTTGCGCGTTACGCTTTGACCGCCATTCCCGCACATCTTTTGGGAACAGCGGTCGGCTTGCGCAAGGGTCTCAACCCGGACGCGCCGAAGAATCTCACGCGTGCCGTCGTGCTCTCTTCTCACGTAGGTAG
>Ga0187772_10001784_pt1 | contig 10417 bp, 12 predicted proteins | sample 0116_SJ02_MP15_2_FD_133137 | JGI IMG/M metagenome (GOLD analysis project Ga0187772, IMG submission 133137) | Tropical peat soil microbial communities from peatlands in Department of Meta, Colombia - 0116_SJ02_MP15_20_MG | ecosystem: Environmental > Terrestrial > Soil > Wetlands > Peat | place... | reverse complement strand
GGGTTCGAGGCGTTCCTTGCCAAAATCCCCGCTGGAGGAGTGAGAAGTTGGCTAGAGAAGTGATAGTGAAGTTTGGAGGATCGGTCATTACCGATAAGTCGAAGCCGTTCTCATACAGGTCGGACGTCGTCTCGGCCCTGGCCGAGGAAATCGCTTCTTCAGACGAAAGGGCAGTGATAGTGCACGGCGGCGGGTCTTTTGGCCATACAGTTGCGAGACAACAAGGATTGTCTTCCGAGCAGGCGGCTCAATACGCTGGCGCAGTTTCGAAGACTAGGGCGGCCATGTATGAACTCAACGGGCTCGTTTGCAGAACTCTACTGGAGAGTAAGCTCTACCCATATTCATTCTCACCATTTGACGCGTTGTCGAAGGCAGGGAAGGCAGCAGTATCTCTTTGGCTGAGAGGGCTCATGAAGAACGGGCTTACCCCTGTGACCTTTGGAGATGTCTCCTTAACGTCGTCGGGGCTCAAAGTGATGTCGGGCGACACGATGGTGCTGGAACTGACGAGGATTTTGGGGCCAGAGAGATGCGTCTTCGCACTTGACGTTGATGGCGTCTATGAAGGTGGAACACGGGTTATCCTCCCAGAACTGTCACCATCCAAGATCAAGAGGATGCAGGTTCCTCTTGGAGAGGACGTCACAGGGGGAATGAAGTTCAAACTGGACGTGGCGGCTAAGATTGCAAGTCTGGGAACCAAGGTGAGCTTCGTCTCAGGCTACAGGCGCAACGAATTCTCGAAGGCGCTGAAGGGGCTCGAGTTCTACGGTACTGTCGTGAGGGCGTGATCTGCCGGGTTCGGTGGGATGACTTTGGTGGATTTGCGAACGGAAATGAAGAGCATAAAGTCAACGATAGACGAGCTGATTTTGGACCAACTACTCCCAACATCAGACTCTATTGCTGAAGTCGACCTTCTTTACAAGATGATGAGGGACTACCCGTCCCGACAGGCGAAGGGGATGAGGCCCTTCCTCTGCGTCACAACGTGCAGGGCTGGAGGAGGGGAGAGGAGTGATGCCCTGCTCACGGCTGCGTGCATCGAGCTCTTCCAGCACTGGATTCTAATCCATGACGACATCGAGGACGGCTCCGAACTGCGAAGGGGTGAACCCGCGCTTCACGTCAAGTACGGTGTGCCACTCGCCCTAAACGCTGGTGACGCTTTGCATGCACGGATGTGGGGGGCGCTTGCACTCAATAACGCGAGTCTCGGACCTCAAAGGACTATTAGGATCATAGAGGAGTTTTCCCACATGGTCAATGAGACCACCGAAGGTCAGCACATGGAGTTGGGCTGGATTGCCCGCAAGAAATGGGACTTGCAGGAGTCGGACTACTACGCGATGTGTGCGAGGAAGACCTCCTGGTATACAATTGCGGGCCCTTGCAGGTTAGGCGCCATTGCGGCTGGAGCGGACGAAAACGTGATGCGGAAGTTAAAAGAATTCGGCCTCCGTCTGGGCGTGGCCTTCCAGATTCAGGACGACTCCTTAAACCTCTTCGGGGATCAAGAGAAGTATGGAAAGGCGAAGTCCGACGACATCCTCGAGGGAAAGAGAACGCTCATACTCCTGCATCTTCTAGGCACTGTGGAAGGCCGCGAGAGAGAAAAATTGGTCTCGATTATGAACAAAGACCGTGCCGCGAAGACATCTGAAGACGTGGCCAACGTTCTGTCGATGGTTGAGAAACATGATGCGGTGGGCTACGCAAGGAAACGGGCTATCGAAATGATGAAAGAAGCCGTTGGCATCCTTGAGGACATAAAATGGAGAGGAGACGATGATGCAGTCGCCCTGTTGGGGCAATTTGCGAGGTTCGCAGTCGAGCGGGAATGGTAGAGGAGAAATCAGGGCTGCCCGCTGAGGTCCAGGCAGACATAGAGCTGGCATCGTTGATCAACGCGAGCCGGCATGGAGGAAAAGCAGACGTCGGCGCTGTCATAGGGCGTGTGCTTGCCGAACACCCAGAGTTTCGACACTCGCCTAGCGAGGTGGGAAAGGCAGTCGGGTCCACGGTTGCCCGAGTGAACAGACTGAGTCCCTCTGAACAGCAGGGGCTGCTGAAAGAAAAACAGCCGGATGTGGAAAGACACCCGAAGAAGGAGGGCCGTGCCGGACTGCCGCCACTTCCGGGTGCGATCGAAGGCCAGACGGGTTTCAGGTTCCCTCCAGAGCCATCGGGTTTCATGACTGTGGGCCACGCAATGGCGTGCACGATAAACTCCATTTACGCTGAAACATATCACGGTGAGTTTTGGCTCAGATTCGAGGACACCAACCCGAGGAAGGTAGCCAAGAGGTACTACGATAGCTTCAGGGAGGGGATTGGCTGGCTAGGAATAAAGTGGGACCACGAAAAAAACGTCTCAGACGACATCGAACTAATTTACGGCTACGGGAAGAAGCTGATTGAAGATGAGAAAGCTTACGCCTGTTCCTGCACCCTGGACAGGGTGAAGGCACTCAGGTTTGAAGGGAGGGCGTGCGAGCACAGGGAGTCCCCAGTCGAGAAGAGCCTTGCCGTCTGGGAGAGGATGCTCGCGAAGCAGGTGCGAGAGGGAGAATCGGTAGTCAGATTCAAAGGAGACATGAGCAGTGTCAATTACTCTCTTCGCGATCCCAATCTATTCCGAGTGATAGAGAAAGCCCATCCACTGACAGGGGAGCGTTACACAGTCTGGCCAACATACCATCTCGCTAATACCATTGAAGACGAAATCTGCAGAATCACCCACATCCTCCGTAGCTCGGAGTTCAACGCCGAGATTCAGAGACAGATCCGGGGAGCACTCGGCTTCCGCGCACTGAGTGTCATTCAGTTCTCTAGGTTCAACTTCAAGGGGACTCCCGTCGGAAAGAGACTCCTACGACCTCTTGTAGAGGGGAAGCTTGTCTCTGGATGGGACGATCCAAGAATGCCGACAGTCGAGGGGCTCAAGAGACGGGGTGTCATTCCTGAAGCCATCCGAGAGTTCACACTCCATGTTGGCTACACGAAGGCCGAACATCAATACGACTGGAGCATGCTTCTCTCGATCAACAAGAAGCTCCTTGACCCCCGTTCGAAACGAGTCTTCTTCGTCCCTGACCCTATTGAGCTTATCGTCGACGGAGCTCCTCCTAAGAGCGTGTCGATTCCGTTCCACCCGGACGCGGACCTAGGAGAGAGGATAGTCAAAACAGAAGGCAGGTTTTTCGTCCCCAAGTCCGACGTGGATTCCCTCAAGAAGGGAGCCAGTCTGAGACTGATGGAACTCTATAACATAGAAATTACTTCTCCAGACGGAGCAGCACCGAGGGCGAAGTACACAGGCGAGGAGTTGGTAAAGGAGACGAAGAAGGTACAGTGGGTCGTCCCTACGGGAAGGGTAGAGGTGATTGTCCTCGAGCCAGGAGTTCTCTTCGACGATGAAGGGAAGTTCAACGCGGAAGGTATGGGGAAGACCAGTGGAGTCGCGGAGGCGGCCTTCGATTCCTTGGTCCCAGGAACGATAGTGCAATTCCCAAGGTTTGGGTTCTGCAGGATCGACTCTCCTACGACATGCATACTGGCCCAGCGCTAGCTCCTCCGCACGGGCAACGCCTTCTGTTGCAAAAAATACTGGTTGTCAAGAGACATCTAACCATTTATAACCGGGTGACAGAGGGCGCTTCTGGGAGATACTTACAGATGACCCCAAGGCCTTACTACGTGAAGGTGGAGACGCCGAAGGAAGTCTCCGAGGCCGCATATGAAGTTCTTCGGCAAGCTTCCAGAAGCGGCAAAGTGAGAAAAGGTACTAATGAATCGACAAAGGCGATAGAAAGGGGAACCGCGAAGCTTATCGTTATCGCAGAGGACGTCACACCACCTGAAGTCGTGGCCCACCTGCCCATCCTCTGTGAGGAAAGGAAGATACCCTACGTTTTCGTACCCTCTAAGGATCAGATCGGACCCGCTATCGGCATCGACGTGCCTACAGCTTCCGCGGCCGTCCTCGACGCTGGTGAGGGGGGCCAAATACTAGAGCAGGTCACTCAGGAGCTGGCGAGGCTGAAGAAGGCCGCATGAGCAAGCGAGAAGTCGAGACTCTCACGCCCGCCGAGGTGGTCCAGATTGTTGGGAGAACTGGCGTAGCGGGTGAAATTACCCAGGTAAGAGTGAAGATCTTGGAGGGAAAGGAGAAAGGCCGAATTCTTACAAGGAATGTGAAGGGCCCGATAAGGTTAGCAGACGTGTTGGTCCTCAGGGAGACCGAACGCGAAGCCAGGAAGTTGAAATAAGAAGCCGAACCATTCGACACCACTGCCTTTCTCTGCATCTTAGATTCACTCCGCCCCAACTTTAGCGGGAAAATTGAGTCAAGCACTTCTTTCACTCTCAATCTGTCGAGTCCTTTATATTGCCAGAAAGGAAGGGCCACAAAAGCCTGAGGAGTGGTAGTTTGGTATGTATGTTCCCAAGAGATGTGCCTTCTGTGGTAAAGAGGTTCACCTTGGTTCAGGTGTTCTTCTAGCCAAAAATGACGGTTCAACGAAGTCTTACTGTTCCTTCAAGTGCAAGGTCAACGACCTGAAGCTAGGAAGGGACCCGAGGAAACTGAAGTGGGCCAGAGGAAGCAGAGGGGCATGAGCGACCGGGAAAGTACGCTTGTCGTCGTGAAGCCTGACGCGGTGCGACGTGGTTTAGTGGGCGACATCTTGAGGAGGTTCGAGACAAAGGGCTTCGTCATAGAGAGGCTCCAATTAGTCTCAATGTCGAAAGCTCAGGCACAGGACTTTTACTCCGTGCATAGGAGCAAACCCTTCTTTTCCGAACTCGTGAATTTCATCAGTTCCGGGCCAGTGGTAGGCGCAGTAATCTCGGGCAAAGACGCAATTGCCACTGTTCGGAGAATGGTAGGAGCGACCAAGAGTTGGGAAGCAGCAGCAGGCACCATTAGAGGGGACTTCGGTCTCGGCTTGACGGACAATACTATTCACGCGTCCGACTCCCTCGAGAGCTTCGAAAAGGAGCAATCAGTGTTTTTCCGCAAAGCGGCCGGGTGAATGCGCAATAAGAGGAGGACTGGTTCAAATTGCCGGAAGCGAACGAGCGACTCCGACAACCTGTAGTTGTCGTGCTCGGACACGTCGATAGCGGGAAGACGTCACTTCTCGATGCCCTCAGAGGGACGGCGGTCCAGGCGAGAGAAGAGGGGGGGATCACCCAAGAGATTGGAGCGAGTTTCTTCCCGCTTGAGACTCTCGAGCAAATCTGCGGGCCCCTCTTGGATCGCGCAGGGTGGGCGCTAAAGATCCCCGGCCTCCTCATGATCGACACCCCTGGCCACGCCGTTTTCTCGAATCTGAGACTCAGAGGAGGCTCGGCAGCGGATATCGCGATAGTAGTCATAGACGTACTCAAAGGTCTGGAGAATCAGACCTTGGAGAGTATCGACATACTCAAGCAGAGAAAGGTCCCTTTCCTAATAGCCCTTAACAAGGTTGATATGATCCGTGGGTGGATAAAGGGGAGCCAAGGGCCACTGCAATCAGTCCTAAAGGCTCAGTCTCCCGAGTGGGGGGATGAGCTCGAAGAGAGACTTTACAATGTGGTTGGGGGGCTCGCCAGGCTTGGGTTCCAATCTGACGCCTACTACAGAATCAAGGAGTTTCGCCAACAGGTTACAATCGTCCCCGTGTCTGCCAGAGCAAGAACGGGCATCCCCGAGCTGCTCGCCGTTCTAATCGGCCTTTCGCAGCAGTTCCTTAGGGGGAAGCTCAGCGTCGCGAACGAAGGCAAGGGGGGAAGAGGCATAATACTTGAAATGCAGGAGGAGACAGGAATTGGAGAGACGGCCAATGTAATCCTTACGGAAGGTATGCTCCACGTTGGAGATTCGATTGCACTTGTAAGGAGGGACGGGGTGTTCAAATCGAAAGTGAAGGCCCTTTTCATGCCGAAGCCACTCGACGAGATGCGCGACCCGCGAGACAGGTTCACGCCCGTGGACTCCGTGTACGCCGCCGCCGGGGTGAAGCTCGTCTCGGCGGACCTCGCAGGAGTAGTTGCTGGAACTTCCGTTGCCTCCTTCGTTGATGACGCACAGTTTGACTCGCTCAAAGGCGACCTGGAGAAGGAACTCACAGATGTACTCGTAAAGACTGAGAACATGGGAGTTATTGTGAAGGCAACAAGCGTGGGAGGTCTAGAGGCGTTGTTGAGGATGCTCGAAGAAAGAGGGATTCCAGTTCGACGAGCGGACATCGGTGACATAACGAAGAACGACATTGTCGATGCTGGGGTAGTAGGCGAGCACGATCCATACTTGGCCGCAATACTGGGCTTTGACTCTAAAATACTCCCGGAGGCTAAAGAGCTTGTCGGCGCTACACAGGTATTCGTATCGGGCGTCATCTACGAAGTAATTGACAATTACACCAACTGGGCGACGGCCAAACGGGAATCGGACCAAAAAGGTGCGCTCGCTAGCGTCACGAGACCCTGCAAGTTGAGGGTCATCCCGGGTGCATTTTTCAGGAGGAATGATCCTGCAGTATTCGGGGTCGAAGTCCTCGCAGGCTTTCTAAAGCCTAAGGTCAAACTGATGACTATCGACGGCCGAGAACTTGGTATGGTGGAGCAAGTTCAGGACAACGGAAAGGCTGTCCAAGAAGCAAAACAGGGAGACAAGGTGGCCATCTCCGTCGACGGACCTACGCTTGGGAGGCAGGTAAAGGAGGATGACACCATCTACAGCTTGCCCAAGAGTCACGAGGCGCGCCTGTTACGCACGAAGTTCATTGACTCCCTTACCGAGGACGAGGCGAAAGCCTTGCAAGAGATAATCGACATCAAGACTCCCACTGACCCTCTCTTCGGCTTCTGATTGTTTATATCCACGCTTCTGGCCGAGCCCCCTGATTGGCCCAGTTCAAGCTGATTCTCTCTGACCCGAAGACAGGTAGGTCCGAAGTTCACGAGCTGAAAGAGAACAACGCACAGCTGCTCGTGGGGATGAAAGTGGGGGAGACGATGGACGGAGCCAAGATTGGGCTTCAAGGGAGTTTCGTGATAACAGGGGGGAGCGATAGAGCAGGCTTTCCAATGCGCGGCGACGTTCAAGGGAGTGGTAAGAAGTACGTATTGCTGACGAAAGGGGTCGGAATGAAGACGGAGCCCGAGGGCGGGAAGAAAAGGAAGCTTGTGAGGGGTAACACTCTAACAGAAGAAATCTTTCAGGTCAACGCCAAAAGAGTGGACAGCATTTCTTCAGCCCCTAAGCATCAGTGAAAAAGAAAACAAATCTCTAGAACCTGCCTCGACGGCTTGGTTCGGGCGCAGCCGCGGTCTTCCTTCCTCCAGGTATCAGACAAGCATATTCAATCAGAAATGAAGGCTGTCGCAATAAGTTGAAATATTCCCAAAAGTGCTATATTCGAAGAAGGTCATCAAGACGTCAAAACTTGACGAAGTCGACATGAAGATTCTGTCGGCTCTACATTCCGATGCATCGATATCCGTTCCAGAGCTTAGCAAGCAACTCGACATCAACCTGTCGGTGGCCTACAGCAGGATCAAGAGGCTTCAGAAGAGAGGTATCATCGAACGGTTCACAATCACGGTTAACGAGGGGAGTCTAGGGTTGAAAGCCGGCGCACTGGCCGGGTTGAAGATTGACCCTAAACAACGAGAATCTGTCCTCAAGGAAATCGAAAACGTCGACGGGGTCAGGCTTATTCGTGAGGTAACTGGCCGTTATGACATCTTCGCCAGCCTGAGGGGGGAGTCGCTTGACGACCTTCATCGCGCAGTCCATGACGTAATTGGAAAGATTCCAGGCGTCGTTAGCACAGAAATCTTTATGGAAGTCTCCACTCGCCGACCTCCGATAAGATTTCGCCTGGCCAACTGACCCAGAGGCGGCTAAGATTCTTAAGGGCGAAGCAGCGGCATCGTCCTCGTGGACCCACTTGTACTCCTAGACCAGGCAGTGGCCCAAGGGAAGGTCCCTCAGACGCTTGCAAAGAAGGTGAGGGTCCGCATGTTCCTGGTCCAACAAGCCGTGGACCGCTGCGAGCGGGCAAGCGGACTGAAGTATCCGGAATACTACGTAGAGCCTACCCTGCCCGTCTCGAAAGGAGGAGGTGATTACGGTGCTATCGGCGTTTTTTTCGCGAGGGTCATTCCGACGACTGCTGTCGGCACACTGACCATCCTTGTCCAGTTTACAGCGTCACTCATCGCATTCGGGACGAAGGCGACGCTGGAGGCTGTTGCTGCGCATGAGTTCACCCACTATGTCGTGTTGGTAAGGAAGCTCGCAACAAAGAGTGTTCTGAGCGAAGAGGTTGCTACGTCGCTTTACGAGGCATCTTACGCCGACAGCGAAAGAACGGTTCCCCCTAAACTCCTATACTCAGATCGCGCACTTGTCTCATTGCTGGCAAGGAAGTTCAAGCCTGAACTAGTCGATTCTGCTCTCAACAAGAAAGTTTCCGAGTCTTGGATTTCGAAGGGCCTTCCCATTCGCTGGGTTGGACCGGAGGTCAATCGCGTCGGGCTTGAAATGAGGGTAGTAGCACGTGCAGTCTTCGACCCGAAGGTCGTGAAGAAGGCAGCGGAAATAGAAGAGAAGATGAAGGGTTGAGACTCACTGCTGAAGAGCGCTTAAGCCTCGAGCGAGTCGCCGCTTCGATGGTGGATCCAACTACGATTGCCGGAGTGGCGGCCTACGGATCTAAGGTAGCAGGCTACGCAAGGCCGGATTCCGATTACGACATGATCATCGTGTCCAAGCGTTTCAGGGGAGGAATAAGGTACAGGTACGTGGAAAAACCTATGGCAACATCTGCCCTCATAGTGGACGAGGATCTTCTCACGCAAGATGCACAGACGTCTTATCTCGGAGAGTTCGTAGTTGGACGGTTGCTTAACGTATACGAACCAGTGTCGAACGTCGGGTTATTTGCTCGCATTGAGATAGAGTACAAAAGACGGGTCTTGGCGGAGGCGCTTCTGGAACTGTCTGCCGACTACGGCGAGTTCTGCAAGCACATCGTCGTCCCCTTCGACTACTTCCTGTTCGAGAAACTTTCGAAGAGGGCGTCCGTGTATCCGCCAGCTCTCTACAGCTATGTCCAGACCTACTCATGTCCTTCGGGCGCCGAGAACAGGAAAATATCGATGGCCGGGTTTGCAACCGCGGCGGAAGCCCTGGCCTCGCGCGGCTTTCTCTCGGTTTCCCAGGCTGGTGTCAGAATGGAACCTGAAAAGATGAAGGGGGATGCCTTCACCAAAGTCCAGTCCATCTTCTCGCTTACTGCAAGGGGGCTCACCCAGTACGCTGTCCACGGCTATGCCGGCCGTGTCGGGCTTTCCGTCTATAGGAAGGAGGCAGAGTCAAAGCTGAAGCGGATGCGAGAGGTACCCCACAGACTTCCCGAGCTCGAGAGGCCCCGATTACTTCTGAAGTTAGAGGAGGGAATAATGATTCCCGACGCGTCTCTTCTTGAGAAGGAGCTCGCCGAGCTTTTGGCCTTCACCGATCACTCCACCAAAGAGCGGGACATTGGCGAGCCCTATTCGACCGCGCGCGTGCTTACACTTGCTCACGGTTCTCGCGAGATCGCTGTGGTGGTCAAGAGCTACTCAGACGTCCGTTCATTGAAGTGGGCTCTACTCGGCATCTGGGCGGCTGCTGCGAATAGGTTCAGCATGACGCCTATGGCCAGACTCGACAGGGAATATTCAATGACAGGATATCTGAGGAAAGCTGGGATTCTGGTTCCCGCCATCTTGGCGGTAGCACCTGGCGAAAGGGTTCTGGTAAAGGAGTTCGTTACAGGGCCTACTCTTTCCTCGTTAATTGACGGTCTGATGAAAGGCGGTCATGACGGTATTGAACAGGTATCGGCATACGCCATCCTTATGGCGAAGGTGCACGGTGCCGGGGTGGCCTTGGGAGACGCCAAAGCAAGCAATGTAGTCGTCTCGCCTCGAGGTCTCTACTTGACTGACTTGGAACAGTCGGTCATAGGGGGTGATCGGGCATGGGACCTGGCAGAGTTCCTCTACTATACTGCCAAGCTCTCTATCCGCGACGAAGCGATGAACCACGTTGCGAGGGCCTTCTTAAAGTCGTACGTGTCCTTCGCCGACCGGGCCACGGTGGCACGAGCGAAAAGCCCCAAGTATTACCGCCCGTTCCAACCGTTCGTAACCCCTGGCATGGCGCGCATGCTTCAGGGAGTGATGGACGGGTTCTGCTAGCTCGTGTGCTCATTGAACATCGTATAACCGTTGATATGCAGCCATTTTAGATGGGAGAGCGGTTTCTTTCGTGGGACATCTGTCGTTTTCTGGCTTCAGCTCGACCTAAGCTATCCGTGCCGGTCAGGTCCCTTGTCCATACAGATGCTCCTAAATCAGAGCCCAATTCAAT
>Ga0187772_10001781_pt1 | contig 10425 bp, 6 predicted proteins | sample 0116_SJ02_MP15_2_FD_133137 | JGI IMG/M metagenome (GOLD analysis project Ga0187772, IMG submission 133137) | Tropical peat soil microbial communities from peatlands in Department of Meta, Colombia - 0116_SJ02_MP15_20_MG | ecosystem: Environmental > Terrestrial > Soil > Wetlands > Peat | place... | reverse complement strand
ATGCTGGCTTTCTGATTGGGCGAAGCCGGTTTCCCCGCCAGTGTGGCGTCGAGCGCGGCGCGCAAATCTTTTCCGGTGACAGGAATGCCGTTGCCCGGACGGCTATCGTCCATCTGGCCGCGATAGACCAGCTTGCGCTCCTGGTCGAAGAGGTAAATGTCCGGGGTGCAGGCGGCGCGATAGGCTTTGGCCACAGCCTGGGTCTCGTCATAAAGATACGGAAAAAGGTAGCCGGCGGATTTGACCTCCTCCTTCATCCGGGCCGGGTTGTCGTCGGGATAATTCGCCACGTCGTTCGAGTTGATGCCAACGATGGCGACGCCGCGCGGCAGATAATCGCGCGCGAGCTGCGCCAGTCCGGCGCGGATGTGCTTCACGTAGGGACAATGGTTGCAAATGAACAAAACCAGCAGCGCGGGCTTGTCCTCGAAGTCCCCGAGCGAGACGGTTTTTCCGGTCGTGTCCGGCAATTTGAATTCGGGCGCTGTCGTGCCGAGCGGCAACATGGTGGATGGGGTCAATGCCATACGGGGAATATAGGTTCAAAGTTTAAAGTTCAAAGTCCAAAGTCGTGAAAAAATGACGAATGACGAAACCATAATGACTAAGGAATGCCCAAACGGCAGAATTCCAAATTGGGAATTTGTGGATTCGTCATTCTTTGGTCATTCGGATTTGGGACTTAGACATTTTCCAAAGTTCGAGGCAGTTTGAAATTGTTTTCAGCACCCAATGCGGTTTTCATGGTGGTTCGAAGCGTGAAAAACATCGTCTATTTCGATCTCGAAACTCAGAAGTCCGCTGATGAGGTGGGCGGCTGGAACCACATTGCCCGCATGGGCATGAGCATTGGTGTGACTTTCAGCACGGTGCGCGGCGATTACAGAATTTACGGTGAGAAACAGGTCAATGATTTGCTGGCGGACTTGCAGCGGGCCGATCTCGTTGTGGGCTTCAACATTTTACGTTTTGACTACGAAGTGTTGCACGGTTACACGTCGTTTGACCTGCGCCAACTGCCGACACTGGACATGATGGTGGAACTGCAAAATAAATTGCAGCACCGGCTGTCGCTGGATTCCATCGCCACCGCGACGTTCGGCGTGGAAAAAACGGCGGAGGGTATGCAGGCCATCCGCTGGTTCAAGGACGGCAAACTCGCGGACATCGCCGAATACTGTTGTTACGACGTGAAGCTGACGAAGCTCGTCCACGAATACGGCCAGCGCCACAAACAACTGCATTACCACAATCGTTTCGGCAAAAAGATGGCGGTGGCGGTGAGTTGGTGATCTGGAATTTTATCCAGGCGGCCTCCCAGCCGGAGGGCAAAGCGCTCCTGGGTAAGATTCGATTGGCTCACCGGGAGTGCCGGCATCATACCTGGCGCCAAGGGTGTAAAAAAATGGCATGTGGTGATGAAGTTCCCCTCGTTGCTTGTTGTCGCCGCTCGTGTGGTGCAGATGTCGGTGCTGGCCATGCTCTATCGCTTTGGAGCTAAAAAGCCCGGGAACAGCGAAATCCTAAAATGGAGGCATTTCCAGTGAAAATTGAAATATTCAGTCCCATCAACAGTTGACAGCGGCTACGGAGTTTGCAGAATTGGCGCAGGAGCGAGAGCTTTGCCGGCGTTGGCACGCGTTGAGTGCGATTTTTCATACGCCGCCCTGTGGCGGTATCCAAACCCTGCAAGCCAACTCTTTTACAAACCGAACCATCAAACCTGTGAGACGCCAGTGCCTAATTTTCATATAGTTTTGCAAAAGAACATAGTGTCACTCGCGGGGGTTTTGTAAGAGTGTGATTTGGTCAGGCAACAACTTATGAGCCAATATTTACCGCTGGGCAAGTTTTCCTTCGGCATGGGCGACCGCTTTGCGCATCAAAGCAAGGCGCAGCTTCGGGCTTGCATCCGCGCCACCGAACTCGGCGCGCTTTTTGTTCCGGTCTGGAACAAATCCAACCGGGAACACACTTTCGTTGGCAGTGATGCGTCCAGCACGCGGGCCGCCGCCGATGCCGCCGTCCGGGAACTCGGCTGGAACAAACCGTATCATGTGGACGCCGACCATATCAGCCTTGAAACCGTTGACCGTTTTATTCCTTATTCGGATTTTTACACAATTGACGTGGCCGACAGCATCGGCAAACCTGCCAGCGCGGCGGATATGAAGACGTTTGTGGATCGCCATCCCGAACTCATCGGCACGATTTCCATTCCGCGCATTGACCAACCGTTTGCCATCAAGCGCGCCGAAGTCGAGCGCATTGCCAACAAGTTTTTACTTGCCGTGCAGGAGGCAGGGAAAATCTACCGGCACATCGTCAAGGCCAAGGGCGCGGCAAATTTCATCACTGAAGTTTCGATGGACGAAACCGACAGTCCGCAGACGCCGCCGGAATTGCTCGTCATTCTCGCTGCGCTGGCCGACCAGAAAGTTCCGATCCAGACCGTCGCGCCAAAGTTCACCGGCCGTTTCAACAAGGGCGTGGATTACGTCGGCGACGTGAAACAATTTGAAAACGAATTCACTGAAGACCTTGCCGTCATCGCGTTTGCGATCAGGAAATATGGACTGCCAGCGTCGCTCAAGTTGAGCGTCCATTCCGGCAGCGACAAATTTTCCATCTACGAACCGATGCGGCGCGCGTTGAATAAATTTGACGCCGGCGTGCATATCAAGACCGCCGGCACAACGTGGCTGGAAGAACTCATCGGCCTCGCCGAAGCGGGCGGCGATGGCCTCGAAATCGTCAAGGAAATTTACGCTACCGCCATCGGGCATGTGGACGAATTTTGCGCGCCTTACGCGACGGTCATAGACATTCACCGGGCCAAACTGCCGAGCCCGGCGGTGGTGAACGGTTGGAGTTCGCGCCAGTTTGTTTCCGCGTTGCGCCACGACCAGAGATGCAAGGATTACAACCCCAGTTTCCGTCAATTGCTGCACGTCAGTTTCAAAGTCGCGGCCCAAAAAGGCGACCGCTACCTCAACGCGCTGAAAAAGCACGAAGCCGTTGTCGCCAAAAACGTGACGGAAAACCTTTTCGAGCGGCACATGAAACCGTTGTTGCTGGGCCAGATAAAGCCCCCGCAGGCAATTCGTTTGCCGCAGCGCGAAAAGGTCCTGGCTTGAAAGCTCAACCAGGCCGCGCCGCCCGGCCTTGGTCCGTGATCATCTTATCGCAGATGTCTCCGGCGCCAATTTTTCTCCCAGCCACGCCATATTTGAGTGTCAAACGGTTGGCTCCGAACGGGGCATTTTGTACCGCAATCGGATTCCAGCCATCCGCACCGCCAAGAACTTTTTCCACCGTGATTTTTTCCGCTTCGGCTCCTGTCAATTGTTTGATCCAATCAGGCCGTGTGGTCCAACTCGCGCCCGGACCGGTGTTGTTATATTCCGCGTAACGCGCCGTGGCGTGCGCCTCGGGTTTTTTCCAGTCGTTCCAGCCTTCGGGGCGAACAACCCCGGACATTTCCGTGTTCAGATAAATCGTACTGGCGTAAACCCGCCACGGCCGGCCGAGAAACGTTTTCACGTCCGGCTTCGCCCCGCTGATTTTGCAATTCGCGAAAACAAACCCGAAGGGTTCGTCAACCGGCGTCGAGGCGGCGGTGATGTAACCGCTGCCGAGACAGTTGATGTGGCACTTCTCAAACCATGCTGTCGCCGCGCCAAAAATAAAATCCACCGCGCCGGCGATGTAACAATTTTCAAAATACTGCCGTCCGCGGTTGAGCAAAATCGTGTCCTGCCAGCCGAGGAAACGGCAGTTGCGGAAACTGGCCCGGTCGCCGTCCACGCGGATGGCCAATGCCTGCCCGATCGCGCCGGCGGAATTTTCAAACGTGAGGTTCTCTGCCGTGAAATCATCCGCGTCAATCGTCGTCGAAGGCGTGTGAAAAGTCCCAATCTGCCTGCCGTCGAAGTTGGTGAGGCCGGCGTACAGACCAAAAGTCAGCACCGTGTTCGTCGCGCTCTCGCCGACCAATTTGAAAAAACGCTTCTCGCGCTGCAGGTAAATCAGCTCTTTATAGACGCCCGGCTTGATGTGGATGATGACAGGATTCGTGTTGCTGGCCGACGGGACGGACATGACCGCCGCCTGCACGGATTTGAATGGCGCACTGCCGTCGGCGGCGACCCACAGGTTCGTCTGCGCGTTCAGATGCGGACCGGCAAAAATCCAAACGCCCAGCGCGAGGGAAAGCAGGCGGTTCATTTGGTGGATTTCGGACAGAAACGTCAGTTCTGGTCGGGTTTGTCTTTTCGGGCGAGGCGCGAGGTCGGGCCGCGGACCGTGGTGTTCTCGCGGAATTTTTTGGCTGACATCCCCGTAACGCGTTTGAAAGCGATGCAGAAACTGTTTGCGCTTTGGTAACCGCACATCCCGGCGACGGTCTCAATTTTATGGTTTGAACCGATCAGCAGTTGTTTGGCCCGGTCAATCCGCACACGCTGCAGTTCCTGTCCGGGCGTCCGGCCGAGATGTTCCAGAAATGCCATGTGCAGCCCGCGCCGCGACATCGCCGCGACCCCGACCAGGTCTTTGACGCAAATAGGCTCGTGACTGTGCTCCCAGATGTGGCGCAGGCTCCGGGCCACGCCCTTGTGCGCGATGGTCAGGATGTCGCTGCTCTTGCGGGCAACGACTCCCGCGGCCGGAACGCGAATGGGATTGGAGGGCGCAGGTTTGCCGTTCATCAAGTTGTCCAGCAGTTCCGCGCCGCGATAACCCAGGGTTTCCAAATTCGTGTCCACGCTGGAAATGGGCGTGTGCATGGCATCCGGCGCCAGCAGATAATTTTCCGCGCCGACGATGGCAACCTGTTCGGGAATGGCGATGCCCACGCTCTCACAGGATTCGAGCACATCCAACGCCTGCTGATCGTTCGCGGCAAAAACCGCAAGCGGCTTGGGTGCCCTTTTCATTTCCGCTGCGAGCCAGTTGCGCTTTTGTTTCCATTCATCGCGGCCGGTCGTGAAAACCGCCGACTGGTGCCAGCGAAGCCAGTTGGCGTGGTGTCCGGCGTGTCTCAACGCGTTGATGAACCCTTCGCCACGCTCCTCGTATGACCAGTTGTCCATGTCGCTGTAGAACAGGAAATGTTTGAAGCCGCGGGACAGAAAATGGTCGGCCACGAGTTGCGCCGCATGCGCGTGATCTTCCAGCACGCGGGGAAATTTCAATTGGGGGCGCCGCAGGCTGAAATCCACCGTCGGCTGGTTGACGGCTTTGACAAATTCCGCGAGGTCGTCACCCGCGCCGAGCCAGGCCAGAACACCATCGCCTTCCCAGCCCCAAGGGATGACCTTTTCCCGGGCCATATTGGAGTAAAGATGCCAGCCGTGCTCCCGCGCAAATTTCTCGATGCCCTGATGCAAATGGTAGTCATACCAGCCAAGTGCCAGGAGGACGCGCTTTTGTCTTTTGGCCATGGTTACGGCACGCTAAAACGAAGCATCCGGTTTTACAAGTCTTTCTGCGCGCTGTGCTCTTTTTTCAAACAACTTTGCAAATCCTTGCCATATCCAACGAAAACAACATGCCTTATCCTTTGCTGTGGATGTTCCCGGAAACACATTTGTCCTTTAAATATTGTGGGACACGTTGGCGGAAACAACAGAAGTTTTTCGACGGTGAAAATATGAATTGTATTTTCAAAAAGACGGACCAAAGGCTCATCCGACGCGCGGCCTTTACGTTGATCGAACTGCTGGTGGTCATCGCCATCATCGCCATTTTGGCGGCGATCTTGCTGCCCGCGCTCGCGGCAGCCAGGCGCAAGGCCTACGTGATGAACTGTACGTCCAACATGAAGCAAACCTGTACGGCACTGCAGATGTATTTTAATGATGACAATGATCTGTGTCCGCCGGGTCCGGGTTCCCGTTCAACTCCGGGTCCGGGAGTAAACTATGGACTTACTTATGGTCAAGTTCCGGTTTACAATGCCCAGACTTCGGGCAATTGCGTGAAGTGGTTGCCGGTTTACATTTATTCCTATCTGACCCTGCCGGATCCCAAGACCATTGGAATCGTTTCAAACTTTGTTGTCCAGGTATTCATATGTCCGGCTTGGACGAGCCTCTGGTCGCCGGGCAATATAGACTCGGCGTCCACCCTGACGGATCCCTCCCGGGATAATTATCAATCTTATGCCATAAATGGCAATGCGATGGGTTCCTATGCAGTAAACATCGGCACGGGTGAAAACGGGGCGAAAGCATTGTTAGACGCTGCCTTTCCAGCTGGAAACAAGATGGGTACGCAGGGATCCCAATTAGGTCCGGAACCATTTGGTAAAAACGCCAGCTCAGGTGCCTCGGGTGGCCATGAACCCTTGAGCTTGAGCTTGATCAGTCATGCGGGCGTGTCGCCCTCCAGTCTGTGGGCAATTGGAGACGCTGACGAGGTTGCCGACTCCTCTTTGGTCAAACCGGGCGCCGCCATCCATCCAGTGCATTTAACTGTTCGCAACTTTGGCTATTTCGACGGGAGAGCAGGGACTGTGAAGATCAGCGGCGATGGCACTTACGATCAACAGTAAAACAGGTTCATCATAAATTGAACGGCATTCCAATTCATGGAAAAGTTCCAACCTCAACCAAGTCTTATGAGTAAAACCCCGACCCGCAGGTTAAGAAAAATCATGGGAATGTGCGGCGTTCTGCTTCTTTTTCAGAGCGCCCATGCGCAATTCACTTTTCCGGTTTATGAGCCGTTTAGCGAATATGCGGAAGGCGACCGGATCGGGAAAAACACTTCCTCCCAAGATCCCTTTAATGACCCGGCTGTGTACGCCAATTGGAGTATAGGCAACAGTATGAGCACCAATGAAAGCCCTTTGGTTAGCACCAACTATGCCTTGAGTTATCCCGGCCTGTCTCCCGATACGAATAGTCCTCGTAGAGGAATAATGGGACCCACACCCGGCACCGCTCCCCCAAGCAGCGGCCGAAGCGCCGGCGCACCGTTTACAGCACAGACCAGCGGGACGAATTACCTCTCATTCCTTTTAAACATGCAATCATTGCCCGCCGCCGCCCGCCCCATCATTGGTGTGCTCGAGAGCGCGACCGCCACTTCAGCCAACGGCAGCAGCGGGGTCACCGTTTGGGTCACCCCGTCCGGCCAGTTGCAGTTTGATGTGCACAACAGCACCACACCGTTGACAAACACAACCAGTCCTTTGACCCTTGGCAATACCTACTTTGTCGTGTTGGCCTACGTGTTTACAAATAATACAACAGGAAATAGAGGAGAGGTGGATTTGTGGGTCAATCCGACCTCCTTGGGCAATGACGCCAATATACCGCCCCCGACCATCTCCACCACCAACTCCAACCCCGGCAATGGAGTCGGCGGCCCTTTATCCTCTCCGCCCACACTGACAAGCTTATTTCTTATCTACGGCACGGGACAAGGCGGTTCAGTCATTTCCACCAATCTGTTTGACGAGCTTCGGGTGGACAATCATTGGGCGGGTGTGACTCCAACTGGTCCGTCGCCCGGTCCCACCTACAACCTGACGGGTGGTGGCATCGGATGTCCCGGCAGTGATTTTGCTGTTGGTTTAAGCGACTCGGTTACGACAAATAGTTATTGGCTTTACATCAATAGTGCATTCTCCGGACAAACTGTAACCGGCACTGGTTCTGCCATCAGCTTCGGCCCGCAATCGGTTTCCGGGGTTTACGCCGTGTTGGCGAGTAACACAGTCAGTGGCAATGTCGGCTGGATGAATGGCAACGCCAGCGTGTCCGTCCTGGCCGGGCCGAACATTACCACCCAGCCGGCCTCGATAGTGGTCGCCACAAATGGTTATGCGACCTTTTCCGTAACTGCCACCGGCAACGGATTGAATTATCAATGGTATAAAAATGGAACCGGCCTGAGCGATGGTGGCCACGTATCCGGTAGTAGAACCAGTACGCTGGTCATTTCGCCAGCGACCAGTGCGGACGCGGCCACGCCCGCGAATGGTTATTATGTGATTATCACCAACGGTTGCGGTTTGGCCGCCACTTCAACTCCCTCTGCGTCGCTGACCCTCGACGCGCCGGCGAACCTGGTCTGGCAGGGAGGCAACCCCAATTCGAACTGGGATTTGGCGATCACGGCCAACTGGACCAACAGCGCCGGTAGTGCTGTGGTTTTCAACGCGGGCGATAATGTAACTTTTAACGATTCTTCAACCTATCCGGTTGTGACCCTGGTCGGTGATTTGGCGCCCGGCTCGATCACCGAAACGGCCAACGAGAACTATTTCATAAATGGCAGCGGCAGTATTGCAGGGCCAACTTTTTTGCTCATGAGCGGTTCAGGCACACTGACAATCAGCAACGCAAACAGCTACACTGGGGGCACGACTATCAGCAGCGGCAGAGTAGTGATTGATGACCCCAGCCAGCTGGCACTCGGCGTGGGTGCCGTGACGCTGGCCGGTGGAACATTGGAAACGGGATTAAAATCGGGTTCGGCTCTCATTGGCTTGAGCAATATCAATGTTACTGCCAGCAGCACGCTTCAATTTGACGGAGCCGGATCATTTGCCCTCAATATAATGAGTACGTTGACCGGGTCGTCAGGGGCAACGCTCACCTTTTTGGACTATTTGAATAATAGCACAACGCCAGACCGGGTTCGTTTCTACGGATTTTTTACCAATAATGCTTCAATTGCCATTACCACCTCTGGCGATGAAGTTGAGTTGGCTCCTTATAACACCACCAACGGCAGTCAGGTTTACAACGGGGTCATTTTCGGCAGCGGCGGGCGGTTTGTGCCGCGCGGGAATGGCGGTGTCATTTTTAATAATCCCGCCAATACTTTCAATGACAGTGGTGTCAATGCCGGTGGCGCCGGCGGGAGTGGATACAGCGTGCTGCTTAGCAGTGGCAATGTCGGTGTGGGCGCAGATGCGGCGAGTTGGCCGACTTCCAGTCCGCTGGGCACGGGCATGCTGGGCATTCAAGTGGGCAGCGAGGGTGGCGAAAGTCACTTGTTCGCCAGTGGAGGTGCGCACACGATTGCCAATACCATTGCTTATACCAGCGCGACAAACACTGTGACCCTGTCCCTTAGCGGCAGCAACAGCCTGACTCTGGCAGGCCCGTTCATACTCTCGGGCGCGGACAACACTGGTCCCACCAACCGGACAATCAATGAGCAAAACACCATCACGCCAAGCACAATTTCCGGCGTTATCAGTGATGCGGGCTTGGGCTGCGGCATCATCAAGATTGGCGCCGGCACATTGTTATTGAGCGCAGTAAATACTTACGACGGCCCGACGACCGTCAGTAACGGCACGTTGCTGGTGAACGGACAAATCGACACCAACACCGTAATGGTGGCGGGCGGCACGCTCGGTGGGGCTGGTGCCGTTCTCGGACCGGTGACGGTGTTGTCTGACGGTACGCTCGCACCCGGCACTTCCGCCATCGGCACGCTTACCATCAACAACAATCTTACCTTGGACGGCAACCTTTTCTTCAAAGTGGACAAGTCGCTGTCACCGGCTCAATCGAATGACGTCGCGTCTGTCAGCGGGACATTGACCAGTAGTGGCGTTGGAACATTGACGGTGTCGAACGCTGGTCCGGCCTTGGCGGTCGGGGACAAGTTCAAACTGTTTAACAAGGCGGTGGCGAACGGCGGCACGCTGGGCGTATCCGGGGGCGGCGTGCAGTGGGCCAACAATCTGCAGGTTGACGGAAGTATTTCGGTGACTTCCCTGACAGTACCGACGCCCGTAATCAACTCCGTCATCCTCCAGGATAATGGCACGAATCTCGTGTTCAGCGGCACCAACGGTCCGGTCGGCGGTGGCTATTCCGTACTGAGTTCCACCAACCTGGCGACGCCGCTGGCCAACTGGGTGTTGCAGGCGTCCGGTACGTTCAATGGCACCGGCGGATTTAGCTATACCAATGCCATCGACGCGCCCAACAGGTTCTTGTTGTTGCGGATACCGTAACGGCAGTCGTACCAGGAAAAAACCAATGGCAGCACGGATACGGGAGCCAGGTGTGCGGCCATTTTAGTTTAATCGTCCTATGATTGCCTCTCTCTCCAAGTTGGGCGTTCTTGATTCATGGGAAATCCTCCGGTGCCCCTGCCGGTTGCTGACAAATGATTTGCTCCAATGGGGGTTTTCAACCGGGACAAATTAATGCATTTTACTTTCCATATGCGTTTAACCGGTACCACCACATGGGTTTTTCTTTTTTTTGCCATTTCGCTCCCAGCTGCCGATCAGTCAGCAATATTTGATGTCCGCCAGTTTGGCGCGAAAGGCGATAGCGAGACACTCGACACTGTCGCCATTCAAAAAGCGCTGGATGCTTGTGGCCGGGCGGATGGCGGCACGGTGTGGTTTCGGCCCGGGACTTATCTGAGCCGGCCGCTCACGCT
>Ga0187772_10001779_pt1 | contig 10427 bp, 9 predicted proteins | sample 0116_SJ02_MP15_2_FD_133137 | JGI IMG/M metagenome (GOLD analysis project Ga0187772, IMG submission 133137) | Tropical peat soil microbial communities from peatlands in Department of Meta, Colombia - 0116_SJ02_MP15_20_MG | ecosystem: Environmental > Terrestrial > Soil > Wetlands > Peat | place... | reverse complement strand
TGGGTACCCACGGAAAAAGCTTTAAATAAAAGGCGCTGCTTGCAAAGTTGCGCAATAACCCCAAGCCCCGCGCCATGCGGATGGCATCCGGAGTCACATTGACCGGCACGTCGAGCTTGGGCGGCCGCACGTTCGGGTCGACGCCGAGCCAGTTGTACGCCCGCTGAAGCTCTCGGACCGGGTCGGCGATAAGTGCCTCATACGTGAGCACATAGATGCGATCACGGCCGACGTGCCGCAAATACGTTTGCAGCTGCATCGCGTAATAGCTCACATCCGTGTACACGCGATCATTGCGGATCGCCTGTAGCATGGGCCGCCTCTCGCCCCAATATGTGGCTCGATGCCAATAGTGACTGATGGTGCGCTCCACCGGATCGCGCATGATGTAAATGAATCGCGCCTGCGGACTCAAAGCCAATATGCGCTCGGGAACACCGCTAAAGAGCGGCGCCATGCTGTAGGTAGTGCTGGCCTCCGCGATCCACTGGACGTCCCCAGCCTGTGCAAACAGGCTCAGGTAGTCGTCCAGACTTCGCCAGAACCCGCGCTGCCAAGCTTCCGGATACGCCTCCCGCAAGATCTGCGGATCAGAAAAAAAGCACGGTTCCTTCGGGACGCTCACAAAGATCGATGGATGTGCTCCGAGCAACTGGCTGAAGTACGTCGTGGCCGACTTCATTGCGCCAATGACAAACAGGTTTGGTTTTGGCTGGCTCATTACAGCAAATCGATGCTTTGGTTTCCTAAACCATGGGCGTGGTTTGTCCCTCGGCGCTTTAGGCTGTGCACCGCTTGAATGCGTGTTCGATTTCGCAAGCGAAGTCGGCAGACTGCGTCGAGATACGGGAATTATTTGGCTGTGCCTAGGATTCCGAACGCACGAGTTGCGCCGGTGATAGGAGGCTATTTCTGACTTACCGTGAACGCTGCGGACACCGCCCTTGCGCCCGCATGCGCCGCTAGGACCCAAGCCGCTGCGATCTGCAGCGCATTTCCTTATTGCCTTTGATTAGCCGGATAGCTTCCTGCGCCAGGCATGTGTCCGGTTTTCGATTTGTTGCAGACCCACCTCATATTCCTCACTGAGCCGACGCACAAGTTCGGCTGTCGAGACCACCCGATCGACCACCCCGATGCCCTGGCCGCAGCCCCAGACGTCCTTCCACGCCTTCGGACCGCTTTGCAACTTGCCCAAATCCAAATTCGCAGCCTGTGACGGTGGTAAACCATCCGGATCAAGGCCATTGGCCACGATCGAAGGCCTGAGGTAATTGCCGTGCACCCCCGTGAAGAAGTCGCTATAGACGATGTCCTGCGCGCTCGAATCGACGATCATTTGCTTGTATCTCGCTACAGCGTTTGCCTCATGCGTAGCGATAAAAGGCGAACCGATATACGCAAGATCGGCTCCCATCGCCTGCGCCGCGATAATGGACGCTCCCCGCGCGATGGCGCCCGAGAGCAGCAGTGGACCATCGAACCACTGGCGGATCTCCTGGATTAGCGCAAAGGGCGATTGAACGCCCGCATGACCGCCGGCGCCAGCGGCAACCGCGATCAGTCCATCAGCGCCCTTTTCTATCGCCTTGCGCGCGAAACTGTTGTTGATCACATCGTGAAGAGTGATTCCGCCGTAGGCATGTACGGCATCGTTAACGTCACGGCGCGCCCCAAGAGAAGTGATAACGATCGGCACGCGGTGGCGCACACATGCGTCCAAATCGTGCTCGAGGCGCCGATTGCTGCGATGAACGATCTGATTGACCGCAAAAGGCGCTACAGAACAATCGCCGTGCCTTTGATCGTGGGCAGCCAACTCGGCCTCGATTCGCGTCAGCCAGCGCTCAAGTTCTTCCTGCGGGCGGGCGTTGAGCGCGGGAAACGATCCGACCACCCCGGCCTTGCATTGGGCGATCACCAGATCGGGGTTGGAGATGAGAAATAGTGGCGCAGCAACCACCGGCAGACGCAGGTGGTCACCTAAGACGGGCGGTAAGCTCATCGCAGGATGCCAAAAAAGGCCACATGGCGCGCAACGATACCGTCAGCTAAGCAACTCGCGCCATTTTGGTTGATATGTTGCGCCCACGCAGCGGCAAGAGTCATGGGGATCTTCTCGAGCGCGAGGCCACAATCGCCAGCCCGGCTAAGCACCAACTGAAAGTTCGATCAGTTCTTTGCCGCACCGGGTAAGCAACGAGGTTTGCGCTCACGCGGCCCTTGCGCCGACTCGCTGCGCATCTTGCGCGCGCAGCACCCGGCGCAAAATTTTTCCCGCCGGTGACTTGGGTATCGCCTCACAGAAAACCACGTCGGCAAGGCGCTTGCACTCCCCGACCCTTTCTGCGACCCACGTCTTGAGATCCTCGGCACCAAGTTGGCCGCGTGAAACAACGTAGGCGACCGGAAGCTCCCCGGCTCGCTCGTCAGGGCGGGCGATGACTGCGGCATCGGCAACAAGGGGGTGGGTGTAGAGCAGAGCCTCCAGCTCCGCGGGAGCGACCTGAAAGCCCTTGACCTTGATGAGTTCCTTGAGCCGATCCGTGATGAAGAGGTAGCCATCCCCATCGAAGTACCCGATGTCGCCCGTGCGCACCCACCCATCGTCGGTAATGGCCTCGGCCGTTGCCGCGGGGTTGTTTAGGTACCCCATGAATGCCTGCGGGCCACGAAACCAAATCTCGCCAGGCACTCCGCGCTCGAGGTCGGCGCGGGTGATGGGGTCAACAACGCGAGCTTGGGTGCCAGGCAATAACTGGCCGCTCGAGCCACGGCGGATCTTCTCCGGATACGTCGCAGCAACGACGCCTGAAGATTCCGTCATGCCAAAGCCTTGCACCACCTCGCAGTGGAGTCGCTCGCTAGCCTTTTGCTCTAGCGCGCCACCTAGCGGCGCAGCCCCGCAGCCGACTTTTTGCAGCGAAGACAGATCGTAGCTAGCGACCAGAGGATGATTTGCCAGAAAGTGGAGCACGGGCGGCACGAGCCCAAGATTTGTCACTCGGTAATCCTGCAACGCCTTTAGAAAGGATTCGGGCTCAAATCGCGGCATCGTCACGAGCGTTATGCCATTGGCCAAGCCACCGACTAATATCACGGTGAAGCCGTAGATGTGAAACATTGGCAAAAACGCGAGTGATACCGCCGACTGCGGCAGTGCCAAGGCTTGCAAGCACTGACAGCAATTGGCAACGAGGTTTCGATGGGTCAGCATTACACCCTTTGACACTCCACTGGTACCCGAGGAAAACGGCAACGCCGCCAGCGTGTCGGGGTCAGGCGCAATTTGCGGTTCAGGATCCGAGCAAGCCAGCAGTTGTGTAAAGGGCATCGTCTGCGGCGCATCGCCCAGCAAAATTACGGACACGTGGCCGCCGACCTCTGCTGCGGCCGCCCGGACCGTCTCTAAAAATAGCGGAATCGTGACAACAAAGCGCGCACGCGTGTCGCGCAACTGACGGGCAAGATCCGAAACACTGATCGTCGGGTTGGCGCCACTCACGATGCCACCCGCGCACATTGCACCAAGAGCCGCAATTGGCCATTCTGGCAAATTGGGCAAAAACAGCACCAAGACATCGCGCGGCGCAAAGCCGTGCGCCACGAGGCCCGCCGCAAATCGGCCGATCAGCCGGTCCAAGGCGCCGTAAGTGATACTGTGGCCACTGGCCGCGTCCACGAGCGCGGTTTTATCAGGGCGCTCACGCGCGCTTTGCCGAACAAACTGAGGCACCGTGACCGATGGGACCGGCGCTGCTAGTGGGATACCCTCAATGATCCGCGCGCGCGCCTGCACCATGTCGGCTCCCCTTTTTCTCAGTGGATGGCGACCATCCCTTGGCATCGATAGCCAAAAAAGCCAAACTCTGCCAATAGGGCCAGCTTTTACACTAAACGACGGTCTGGAACAATCAACGCCGGCCCCCCGGGCCCGAATTGTCTTCTACGATTGATACCGGGCGTGCCCTATGGGATGACCGTACGAGTACGCCATCTATTTCGCTTGCCAAGAAATGACGATGATGCGATGCCCACGAAGAAGAACTTCTTTCGCTGAGCCACGGCAACGTTGTCGTTCGCTTCGACCGCCCGGCTTCAGAGGCGATCGAGCCTACGATCAAATGTTCAATGTCATATGCCCGCCGGTGAATAGCTTCGCCCCATTTGCAAGGCGCGGCAACCATTGCTCGCTGCGCGACTGCCCAAAGTGCAACCCCGCCGGTCTTGACAAGGCGCAGCCATCGGAGCGCAAATTTTTACTAAACTTCGCTCGCAAAGCGGAAATTGCAAAACGCCCAGCCTCCTTAGCGAATTTTTCTTCCTCTTAGTTTCCGCATGCTAGACGCCGGCCTTCCCCCCGAAACTGAACACGCCACCCACCGCGTTTCGGCCATACATGGTCCCGTTGTCGACGTGCTGGGGGTTCCATTGTCCCAGCTCGGTAACGTTCTGACGGTACAACTAGATGGTGGCGCCGTGATGCTGGTCGTCGTACAGCACGTTTCCGAAAACACGGTGCGAACCATTGCACTGCAATCGACGGAAGGGATGGCGCGAGGCATGAAAGCAAACGACAGTGGCGCTCCCCTTTCCGTGCCTGTCGGCGAGCAGTGCCTTGGTCGATTGCTCGATGTTCTTGGTAAGCCGCTCGATGCCGGTGCTCCCCTGCAAGACGGGGAACGACGGCCCGTGATTTCGGCGCCACCACCGCTGACAGATACCGTGCCGGGCAACCAGATCCTGGCCACCGGCGTGAAGGTCATCGATTTGCTTTGTCCCTTTGTGCGCGGCGGCAAAACGGGCCTCTTCGGGGGTGCAGGGGTGGGCAAGACGGTGCTGATGATGGAGTTCATGCACGCCGTCAGTAGCATGCACCACGGCGCATCCGTATTTGCCGGCGTAGGTGAGCGCATCCGCGAGGGTCATGAACTGTGGCACGAAATGCGCGAGGCCGGTGTGATGCCGCGCACCGTGATGGTATTTGGGCAAATGGACGAAACGCCCGGGGTTCGCTTTTACACCGGTTTTACTGCGCTCTCGTGTGCCGAGGCGCTGCGCGATTGCGGTCGAGGCGAAGTGCTGTTTCTGATGGATAATTTGTTTCGCTTTGTGCAAGCGGGCACGGAAATCTCAGGTCTGCTCGGGCGCATGCCCTCGAGCGTCGGTTACCAACCAACATTGCTCACCGAGGTGGCAAGCCTCGAGGAGCGCATCCTCTCAACGGCCAAGGGTGCGATTACTGCAGTTCAAGCAGTTTACGTGCCGGCCGACGACATGAGCGATCCTTCGATCGCCGCGATCCAGGCCCATTTGGACGCGATCGTTGTGCTCTCACGCACGCAGGCCGCGCGGGGCATATACCCTGCTGTGGATCCCCTTGCCTCTAGCAGTCGGATGATGGACGTGCGCCTTGTCGGCGAGCGCCACCATCGAATCGCTGCGGCAGTACGCGAGCACCTTGCGCGTTACAAAGAACTCGAGGACATCATTGCAATGCTTGGCGTCGAAGAGCTATCGGTCGACGACCGGCGTATCGTTCAACGCGCCCGACGTTTGCAGCGCTATCTTACGCAACCGTTTTTCGTTACAGCCGACCATACCGGTTTGGCCGGCGTATCCGTGCCGCTGGAAGTGACGCTTGCCGACTGCGAGCGTTTTCTGGACGGCGCGTACGACGCGCTGGCTGAAGACGCGTGCTATATGCTGGGGGCCATGCCGTCATGAGCGATGCTGCGCTTTGCCTGATCTTGCTCGATGGCACCAGCAGCACGTGCATCGAAGACGTAACAAGCATCGTCGCAGCCGATGCGTCCGGGCAGTTTGGACTGTTGCCCGGGCATGACGCCCTGGTGACGGTGCTCGAACCTGGACTGTTTCGTTACCGTGAGGCAAGTAAGATCAGCTGGTCCTATGGCGCCTGTGTCGGGGGCCTGTTGAGCTGCTCGCCAGGGGCCGGTCGCAGAACACAGGTACGCATCGTCAGCCGGCGTTTTTTGCATGGTGACGAACCCGAGTTGCTGCAAACGCAGCTCGACGAACTGCTTGAGCGCGAGGGCATGCTGCGGGTCAGTACGAGGGAGAGTCGAGAGCGGCTCGACCTGGCCTTTTACAAGCGCATGCAACAGCTTTCGCAAACCCAGACATGAGCCAGGACGACGAGAATTTACGTCAGACACTGCCGCGGCAGATCCGGCGCCTACGCAAGGCCCGACGTGCCGGCGTGCTAGGCATGCTGCTTGCCGGCGGCACGGCGGGGCTGCTTCTGGCCGTGCCACTGGTGATTGGCGCCTACTTAGGACGCTGGATCGACGAGCAATCGCCCGGCTATTCGGTGCGCTGGACCATCAATTTGTTGTTACTGGGCTTGGCAATTGGCATTTATAACGTCTATCGCTTTTTCAAGGAGACGGACTAGTGAGCGGTATCAACTCCGACGTCTGGTGGCGATTTCACGCACTAGTTTTCCGCGAACCGCTGTTTATGTCCGTGCTGGTCTCCGTGCTACTTGTTGCTTTGGCGCTCTGGTTTTGGACCCGGATGGCCCGTCGCGGCCGCGAGCCCCCAGCGCTGGTGGAAGCCATTTACACGTTGATGCAAGATGCGGTGGCGGAGGTTGTGCCGCCCGAGGATGTACAGAACGTGCTGCCCTTTGTGGGCACCCTGTGGTTATTCATCGTGCTCTCCAATCTGCTTGGCCTCGTTCCCGGGCTATCGTCGCCGACGCGCGATCTGTCAGTAACCAGTGCGCTGGCGATAATCGTATTTGTCGCGGTGCACGTCTACGGTGTGCGCGCCGCGGGTTGGGCTGCATACCTTAAGCACTACCTTGCGCCAAATCCGATCCTGCTGCCATTTCACCTGATCAGCGAAGTCACGCGCACAGTTGCGCTCGCGGTACGGCTCTTTGGCAACATGATGAGCTTGCAGATGGCCGCCCTGCTGGTTCTTCTCGTGGCTGGCGTGCTCGTGCCCGTGCCATTGCTTTTGCTTCATGTCATCGAGGCGCTCGTGCAGGCGTATATCTTTGGCATGCTCGCGCTGATTTATATCGGCAGTGCCCTAGAGATCAGCCACAGACATCGGTCGGAAAGCGGCGAACCGGCTATCGAGTCTTCTTCTAGTACTTAGGAACTCCTATGAGCGATTTACATCTATTCAGTATGGTTTCCACCGTGGTGGCCGCTTTGGCCATCGCCTTAGGGGTGTTTTTCCCCGCTCTGGCCATGGGGCGCGCGATTTCCGCGGCGCTTGAGGCGCTGGCGCGTCAACCCGAGGCCGAGCGCTCGATCAGCCGCACCTTGTTCATCGGCTTGGCAATGATCGAGTCGCTGGCAATTTACTGCCTAGTGATTGCGCTGATCATTTTGTTTCGCAATCCGCTGCTTGAGTACTTGCTCAAATAGGAGTGCACGGCATGGAACTGGACGTCACCACCTTCGTGTTGGAGATCGTCAACTTTCTCGTGCTGCTTTGGCTTTTGACGCGTTTTTTGTACAAACCGGTGAGATCGGCCCTGGCCGCGCGAGCCCAGGCAGCCACGAACCTGCGCGAGGAGCTGCAAAAGCGTAGCGCGGCGCTTGATACACGAGCGGCCGAGCTTGAAAAGCAGCGCCTAGCGCTTGCGGCGCGGCGGGACGCCGCTGAGCGCGATCTGGCCAATGAAATGGCCGCGCAGCGGCAAAAGCAATTTACCGAGCTTGGCCATGAGCTTGATGCGGAACGGGAAAAAGCGCGGGCACGGCTTGAGCAGGAACAGATGAGGACTCGGCAGCAAGAAGAGCGCGAGCTGCGCCGGCGCGCGGCCAGCTTCGTTGCTCAATATTTGCGGCGACTTGCAGCGCCCTCGATCGAAGCAGCGGTCATGGAATTGTTTCTCGCTGAGCTTGCCGAGCAATCGCAAGATGCTCGGGTTGCACTGCGCGACGGCTGGGCGCAGCGCCACGAAGGCGCCCCCATGGTCGACGTAACGACCGCTTATGCGCCACCACCGGAGCTGCGCGAACGTGTGGAAACGCAGATCGGCACGCTGATGGGTCAGGTTGCACGCACCCAGTGGCGCATCGACCCGGGCTTGCTGGCTGGGATTTGCGTGCACCTGCCCGGATACTCGCTTGAGGCGAGCCTGCGCCGCGGGGTCGATGCCTTCGCTGAGGAGGCAACTTGACGGTGTCCGAGATCGGGCTTGCGATCGAGGAGGTTGGCACCGTCATTGGCGTCGCCGATGGAATTGCATGGCTGCAAGGCTTGCCCTCGGTGCCCATGGGCGAGGTGCTGCGCTCGGCACAGGGCAGCCGTGCGTGGGTGTTTCAGTTGGACGAGCGCCTTGCCGGCTGCATCTTGTTGGATCAATCCGAGGATCTCGTCGCCGGCTTGCGAATGCGTCGCAGCCGGCAGCGGCTAAGTATCGGCTGCGGCGACGCCCTGCTTGGCCGCGTTATCGATCCGCTCGGGCGCCCTCTGGACGGCCTGCCTGCCCCCATGCTTAGCGAACAGCGCCCCTTGGAGGGGCGTTCGCCGGCAATTATTGAGCGCGACCCCGTGACTAGGCCGCTGTATACGGGCAATACCATCATCGACACACTGCTGCCCATTGGCCGCGGCCAGCGCGAGCTACTGATTGGCGACGAAGGCACCGGCAAAAGCGCCATTGCGTTAGATGCGGTGATTCACCAGCATGACCAGGGCGTGCGCTGTGTGATGGTGCTCATCGGTCAGCGCCGTGCCGAGGTGGCCGAAACAATCAATCTGCTGACCGAACACAAGGCACTTGCGCATACCACGGTGGTCGTTGCCGAGGCCGGAACGCTGCCAGGTGTGCAGTACTTGGCGCCGTTTGCCGGCTGTACGCTGGCGGAGGCTTGGATGCATGCCGGGTTCGACACGCTCATCGTCTACGACGATTTGGGCAAACACGCCCAGGCCTACCGCGAACTTTCGTTGCTGTTGCGCCGCCCTCCTGGACGCGAGGCCTACCCAGGCGACATCTTTTACCTACATTCGCGGCTGCTTGAGCGCTCGACGCAATTGCGCAGCGCGCAAGGCGGCGGCAGCATGACCGCTTTGCCCATCGTACCGACGCAACTTGGTGAAGTCGCAAGCTATATTCCGACGAACCTGATATCGATCACCGACGGTCAGGTGTATCTGAGCAGCAAACTCGTCGCCTCCGGCATGTTTCCGGCCATCGACGTCGGCACCTCGGTGTCGAGAATCGGTGGCAAGGCGCAGGTTGGCGCGATCGCACGGGAATGCAAACGCTTGCGCCTAGATTACCTGCAGTTCATGGAGCTGGAGTTATTTACGCGTTTTGGAACGCGCCTGGACGAGGCGATGAGCGCACGCTTAAAGCGTGGACAACTACTGCGGGCCCTTTTTCGCCAAGGCCGCCTGGACCCTCGGTCGATCGCCTACCAGCTAGCCTGGTTGGTGGCTCTAAACGAGAACTGGCTGGACGGTCTTGAGCCGCCCGATCTTGCGGCAACACTTGCGCGGCTACGGGACAACACCGCGCGCGCGCCGGCTCTTGATGCGCCACGCGAGCAATGGGTCGCGGCCGTGCGCGAGTGGCTGGGACGTGGATCATGAGTGGACAAAGCGCACTGCGCGAACGAGCCGAATTGCTCGAAGAGTTGCGCCAGATTGTGCAGGCGATGAAAAACATTGCCTTTGCGGAGCTGCAGCGCGTAACCCACCTGCTGCCCGCGCAATCTTCAGCGTGTGATGCGGTGATTTCAGCGCTGCAGGCATTACCGCAAAATACCGAGGCTTTCGACGTGGCGGGCCGATCCGATGCGCCGGTAGCTTGGCTGGTGATTGGTGCCGAGCGCGGCTTTTGCGGCGCATTTAACGATCATTTGGCCTCTGAGGTTGCGACGCTTCGGCACGCGGATCCGACGCGGCGGCTCTTTGTCGCCGGCCAGCGCTTGTGTCAGCTGCTCGGAGTCGAGCCGGCGCAGACTGTCGCCTTGCCCGGTTGCGCATCGCTCGAAGACGCCGATTCCGTCCTCGATGAGTGGATCGCTGCACTCTCGCAGGCGACACGAAATTGTCGCGAGGTTTGGCTCCTATACACGGGCGAGGGTACGATCGAGCGCCGGCGTCTGTTGCCAATATCGCCTGCGCACAAAGAACTTTCTTCTGAACCGCGCAAGCGAGCGGCCGCGACGCCGTTGCGTTATTTACCTTTGCCGACGCTGCGAGCGGCGCTCGAGCATCAAGGCCTACGGTTGCTCTTGCAAGGAGCGCTCTTTGCATCGCTTAAGCAAGAACATCGGTGGCGCCTGGCACAGATGCAACGGGCCCAGGACCACCTCGATGATCTAGGAGCCGTGCTGCGCAAGCGCCGTGCGGCACTTCGTCAAACGGAAATCACGAACGAGCAAGAAACCTTGATGAGCTCCTTGCCGGGGGCAACGACAGCCGGC
>Ga0187772_10001778_pt1 | contig 10427 bp, 8 predicted proteins | sample 0116_SJ02_MP15_2_FD_133137 | JGI IMG/M metagenome (GOLD analysis project Ga0187772, IMG submission 133137) | Tropical peat soil microbial communities from peatlands in Department of Meta, Colombia - 0116_SJ02_MP15_20_MG | ecosystem: Environmental > Terrestrial > Soil > Wetlands > Peat | place... | reverse complement strand
GGCCGCTTCGATAACGCCGGCAATTTCGTGGCCAAGCGTGAACGGTAGAGTGCGGCCGGCGCTGACATCGAGTTTTTTGTCGCCGCCTAACGAGAAATAACCGTCCTGCAAATGCAGATCCGAATGGCACACGCCGCATCGCTCGATACGGATGAGTACTTCGCTACCCTGCGGTGCCGGCGGGTCAACGACCGTTTCGCAGAGGGGTTGCCCGTAGGCAACGAGCGATTGGCGGCGCATTTGGCTCATGGTCTTTCGTCTCCCGGCTAAACGCCGGCATCATGCCCCAGACCGCGCTGTGCGGCGAGAGCCCGAGCGAGAGCAACGAAGCCAGGGACCGGAATTTCCTCGGCGCGAGCCGTGGGAGCGATTTCCGCGGCGGTCAAAAGCGCCGAGGTGTCAGCGGCGAGCGTGCGCAGGCTTTGCCGCAGCATCTTGCGGCGCTGTCCGAATGCGGCCTGCGTGACGGCCTCGAGCAACGCCCGATCGCAAGGCAATGGCGCCGCCCGCGGAACAATATGGACCAAAGAGGACGTGACTTTGGGTGGCGGAACAAAAGCCGAAGCATTCACATCGAACAAAATGCGCGCTTCGCAGCGCCACTGCACCATCACGGAAAGTCGGCCGTAGCTCCTGGAACCGTGGCCAGCGACGATGCGCTCGGCGACTTCCCGTTGGAACATGAGCACGGCGGCGTCGTACCAGGACGGCCAAGGCTCCAGGGTCACCCAGGAAATCAATAGTGCCGTTGCGATGTTGTAGGGCAAATTGGCGACGATCCGCACCGGCTTACGCTCGATGTGCGGAAGCGGGTCGAATGTGAGCGCGTCCGCCGCGACCACGTCCAAACGGCCTGGATAGTACTCGACGATTTCCCGTAAGGCGGCAATAGCGCGCTCATCGCGCTCGACTGCGATCACGCGGGGAGCGCCGCACGCCAGCAGCGCGCGGGTTAGTCCACCCGGCCCGGAGCCGATTTCCAGGACCGTCACCTGTGCGAGCGAACCCGCGGCTCGCGCGATACGGGCCGCTAGATTTAGGTCGAGAAGAAAATTTTGTCCTAGGGATTTTTTGGCGACGAGACCGTGCCGGCGAATGACCTCGCGCAGCGGCGGCAGACCGTCCGGTGCCGCGCTCACGACGTAGGGAGTGGCGCCAGACGGTCCGCCATGGCGAGCCGTGCCGCGAGACGCAGTGCCGCAATCAGGCTCGTGGGATCTGCGGTGCCGGTGCCGGCAATGTCGAAGGCCGTACCGTGATCGGGCGACGTTCGCACGAAAGGAAGGCCAAGCGTGACGTTCACTGCATGATCGAACGCGAGCGTTTTGATCGGAATCAGCGCCTGATCGTGATACATGCACAGCGCCACGTCGTACGTCGTGCGCGCATGCTTGTTGAAAAGCGAGTCGGCAGGGAGTGGGCCCCTTGCGTCAATGCCTTCGGCGACGAGACGCGCGACCGCGGGGGCGACGATCGCGCGGTCCTCCTCGCCGAGCGTGCCGTTTTCACCGGCGTGCGGATTGACTCCCGCGATTGCGAGCTGCGGATGCGGAATACCAAACCGCGCGGCAAGGTCGCGGGCGACGATACGTCCGGTTTCGACCACAAGCTCGGTCGAAAGGTGCTGGAAAATTTCTTTGAGCGGCAGGTGGATGGTGACCGGGACGACGGCGAGTTCCGGCGACCACAGCATCATCACTGGACGCAACTTTTTTTTGGTGGCTTCCTCCACCAGTGTCGCCAGAAACTCGGTGTGACCGGGCTCCGCGAATCCCGAATGGTACAACACATTCTTTGCCACCGGATTGGTGACGATGGCGGCGGCCTCGCCGGTAATGACGTTGGCGACAGCACGCCGAATGGAGGCAATGGCGGCCGGTGCGCTCGATTGGTCCGGGCGGCCGGGCTCGGCGCTTATCGCGACATCGAGCGCCACCACCGGCAAGGCGGAGGAAAACGCCGCAGCGGCTGCGGCCGGTGTCACGGTCGCAAAAGTCACAGCAAGCCCAAGACGGCTGGCGCGCCGGCGCAGAAAGTCCGGATCGGCGACCAAATAAAATCGCGGGATATCAAGCTCGGCGCGTCGACACCAGACGGCAAGAGCAAGGTCGGGACCAATCCCGGCGGGTTCGCCGAGCGTCAATGCCAATGGCTGCACGAGTTTGCTTCTACCGCCTATTTGTCTTCCGGCATCTTCCATTCGATCATTGCCTGGCGTCGCAAAGTCTCCAGATACCGTTTGGCCTGCGCGCCGAACTTTTGCTGCAGCATTTGATCGCGAATTTCGCGCATTTCCGGCGTGTCGGATTTCGACTCTTTCTTGGCGCAGATCGCGAACATCTGGACTCCTTCCGCGGTCTGCTCTGGGGGGGTCAGATGACCGACTGCCGTGTTGTCCAGTATGTCGCGCAGCTGCTGGGCAAGATCAGCCGAAAATTTCGATACCTGATCGCGTACTGCGACATCGGGTAATGCGCGCGCAAAGGCGACGCCGTCGTTGCAGTTTAGAAAACGCGCACGCAGCGCTTCGGCATCGCGTTTGCGGGTGTCGTAAACGGCGTCGGGTGAGCCTCGGGGCACGATAAACACGACGGGTCGCATGATATACTCATAACCGATCTCTTTTTTCTCGTCGGTTTTGTGCAATTGAAGCTGGTTTTCGATGTCCTTATCGCTGATTTCAAGGCTTGCTTTGTAACGGCCGCGTACAAGATTGGTCCACGCAATCTGTGCCCGCAGCCGCCGTTTAAGCGTGTCAGCATTCGCGCCATTGCTTTCAAGAATTTGCGTCAGCTTCGGGACATCTATGCCCATACGGGTGGCTACCTGGGCATAGGAAGTATCCACATCCGCGTCCGGGACCTCGATGGTGTAACGCTTTGCTTCCGTGACTTCCAAAATTTCGTCGATGAGGCTGTCGAGTACCTCTTTGCGGCTCGGCTGTTTTCGCGAACTTAGCAAAATGAACTTGCTGCGATGTTCGACGTCAAGCGTCGTGATCGGCTGGCCGTTGACGAAAACAACCACCTGCTGCGCGGACGCATTTCCAGGCGCGATGAGCATGACGGCTGCTACGACCAGAACCGCGGCGAAAGCCCGCCAGCGATTAGGGACTGGAAATTGGAAAGTCACTCCTTGCTCCTCCTTCGCAACGCCCCGCTGCCCCTGCCAGCCGGCTCCCCAGTTTCTCGTAAGGTTCGATACTATCGCCATGCGCGGAGATCTAGAACACAGTCGAGATTGGAGCCAGCGTGTTGGGCCCGAGCGTCCGCAGGCTAAACTGCAGCATGACGCTGTCATTCAGGGTCGGAGTTGTGCCCGTATAGGTGTAGGAAGTGATGAAATTCAGCGCCAGCAGGAGGCAATCATCAGTATAGCCGATTCCAACCCGGGTTTGGTCGAATTCGTGGGCAATGAAGTCGTAGCGCGCCGAGCCGAGCAGGACCCAGTTTTGCGTGAGTTTTACCGATGCGCCGACAAGAAGTTCCGAACGCGCATTAAGAAAACCAATTTCCGGCTGCGCGGCATAGTCGCCGTACATTACCTGGAACGTCCAGCGATCGAAATTCGCGCGCGTTTCAAATTCGAGCCGTTCTGGTGTAAAGGTCGCTTCGTCGAAGCGTCCCCGGGCAGTAAAAGAAAAGATCTGGTTGGGCTGATACATGATGCGGGCGACGTAGTCCGAGAGCGTCTTGTCGAGACCACTCTCCAGGCCGGTATTGGTCAGATCGGTCGCCGCGTAAGAATTCAGTCCGAAAAGCTGATAGGACTGCCCGAACAGAGCGTTGAAATATCCCGCCTGATTCACTTGCGCCGTGTATTGCAGGCCGGCGTTGAGGCGGCCGCCGCCCTCGACGCGATCCCAGCCGGAGAATTTGTCGATCGAGAAGAGGTTGCTGTCGCTGAAAACCGCGCTTTGTGCGTCTTCGTTCGGAAATTTTCCGATCTCCGTTTCGTTGGGACGCAGGATTAGCTGCGCGATCGGTTCGATGGTTTGCGTTCCCCACGCCTCCGCATCCACGAACGGATAGCGGTATTCGACTCCGACGTCCGGCATGGCGCGGCCGACTTCCTGTTCGCTCGGATTGATGAAGTTCGAGACACCTGGCTCGTTCATAAGCGCGAGCTGAGCAACGCTGCCGCTCACTCCGAAGAATGGCGTGATCATTTGTCCATTTTCTGTAACGAAAGTGCGCCGCCAGTCCACTTCGCCAGAGGCGCGCGTATAGGTTCCCGGAATGCCGCGCAGCAAGCAATTATTGGCGGTGACGAGGCCGGGATTCTGCGACGTGCAAAGATTATTGACAGCGGCATTTTGGTTAACGGCATCAAACTCCGCCTGTTGCCGGGTTAGACTTGTCAGGTTGAATTTGTAGCTTGTCTCACCGCCCATAAAGGATTGCGGCAGCACGTTGGAATAGTCGAGGACCGGATGGATGATCGGAATCTCCGTTTGCTTATCTTGCCCTGAGAAACCGTAAAAATAGATCGACCGAATGTCGAAATAGCTGCGATCGCCGACGCCGGTCAAATAAAGTTGCGACACGCCGTCAGACGCAACGCCGGTATGAAAGGGATCGAACGAACTCAAAAATTCCCCGCGCTGATAATCGAAGAGGAACTGGTTGTCAGTCATCAGTAGTCCGGTCCAGCCCCACACCCACTTGTCGGTGATGGAAAACTGGCCGGCGGTCTGTATCGCGCCGCGGAACACATTGGCGGTCGGGCTGTCGGGGCCGTCACGGCTGGCGAAGTAACCCGGATCCTGCTGAAAGATGCCAGCGGCCTTGATCGAGAAAGAGCCGTCCGCCAGGCGCTCACGCCAAATCCCCTGAAACAACTCACCTTGCTTCGTCGTCGCCATCAAAGAGGTCGTCAGGTCGTAATTCGGTCCCAATGCCCAAAAATAGGGAATTTCAACTGCCCCGCCGTAAGGGGTGTTAAACAGCATATTTGGAAACAAAAAGCCGCTCTTGCGCGTGACCGAAGGATCTGGCTGCGACATGAATGGGAAATACATCATCGGCAAGCCGAATAGTTCGACGCGTGCGTCTTCGAAATAGATCATCTTCTCGCCGCTGTCGTGGATGATCCGCGCCGCCTCGATCTGCCACAGCGGCGGCTTTTTCGGATCGTCCTTACAGGGCTCGCAGGCGGTGTAGACGCCGTTTTGCATGACTGTGTAGGTACCTTTGACACGATCGGCGCGCGTTGCGGCAAAACGCGCGTCATCGGCGGTTTCCAGCCGCAGTGAATCGACGAAGCCGTCGCGATAGTCGTCGGTGAGGTCGATGAATTGACCGTAGGTGATTTTGCCGTCTGCCTCCGTCATGCGCACGTTACCGCGCGCCTGCAGGCGTTTTGTTTTTTGATCGTAGACGACTTCGTCGGCCTCGAGGGTCGAACCATTATAGTAGATCTGGACGTTGCCGACGGCGGCGACCGTATTGTTGGTGTAGTCGTATCGAATTTCTGTTGCTTGAAGCAGCATCGGCGCGTCAGACTGCGGCGCCGGCGGCTTCGGCCTCGCCGGGCGTATTGGGAAATGCAGCAAATTGCTCACTGGCTGCGAATTGCTCGCTGACTGCGCCGCAGCTGGGTTTGGCAGCAGCACGCAGTGCGCGGCAAAGACGAGCCACGCCGTCAATAACGCGACGCTTACCTGAACAAGCCCACGCCAGCTTTGACCAACAGGACGGATCGGACTCGCCACTATCCGTCCTCCTGGTGCAACAGGAGGACAAAGCCGGTGAGACCGCCGACCAGCACAGGAATCCATGCCGCCATGACCGGCGACATGAGTTCGGACTTACTCATGTCCTCGGTAAACTTCGACAGGATGAAGAGCAGGAAGCCGGCGGAGATTCCGCCAAGCACCATTCGCTGCACGCCGCCGAAGCGAAAGAAGCGCAGACTGACCGAGGCGGCCAGCAGCACCATGGCGGTAAGGAGGAAGGGCCGTGAGAGTAACTGCTGGTACTGCAAGCGATAGCCGGCAGCGACCAAACCTGCGCGATCCGCCAGTTCGATGTATGACGGCAGTTGCCAGAACGGGACTGTTTCGGGTGTGGCGAAGCTTTCCCGAACCTGCTCAAGGGTCAGGTTGGTGGCGAGCCGGTAGATGTCCAGGGTGACGGGCGGACTGCCGCTGGCATAAAGCCGGGCGTCATCGAATCGCCAATAGCCTTGCTCCAGCGTTGCGCTCTTGGCCTCGATGCGTTCAAGAAAACGTCCGGCGTTGTCGAAAGTGAAGACGCTGACGCTGCCGAGACGCGAGCCCTGCTCGCGGCTGGATTTTGCGTTGATAATCGCTGCGCCGTCGGCGCTTCGCTGGCGCACCCAGAAGCCGCCCGTGCCTTCCTGCGCGGCCGACGCAGTAAGTTCTCCCATCATCTCGGATTCGAGGCGTTTGGAGCGCTCGTGCAACACCGCGGCGATCGGATTGTAGAGCGTGGTTGCGACGACGCCGAAGAGAAAGGCGGCGATCAACGAAGGCGCTACAAATTGCCATGCGGAAACGCCAGCCGCTCGGGCGACCACGAGCTCAAGCCGGCGCGATAACGCCAGATAACAAGACATGGCGCCAACCAGCACAGCAAACGGCATGATGCGCTCGGAAAGCTGGGGAATGCGAAAAGCGGAGACTTCCGCGAGGATAAGCGCGGTGGCGTTCGGCCAATCTGAGCTGCGCCGCAGGAGTTCGACGTAATCGATCATCGCGGCGAGTGCGACTACGCCGAAAAATGTGCCGACCACGGATTTCAGAAAGCGAAATCCGAAGTAGCGGGACAATGTACCGACGATCATCGCCCCGCTCCTCAACTCGCCGTTGCTCTGGCAAGACGTTCGGTGATGGCGTCGGCCAATCTCGACACCGCCGCTGCCGGTTCGATCGCTTGACCACGGGAGATCTGCCAGGCGCCTGCGGCGATCGATCCAATAAGCGCTACGTATTGTGCGGCGATGGCGCTCGGGACATGCGCTCCGATGATAATGCTCAGGAATCCGATCAGCCGCAGCAGCGACACCACACCGATCAGGCCAAACAGCGCTAGCGTGCGACTTTGTCTCGTGGTTCGCGGCGGGCCGAGAAACGCATAAGCGAGAATGACGAACGCCAGCGGATAGAGCGGAGTAGCAAAGCGATCATGCAACTCCGCGCGGTATTCGCCGGGTTGCGCGACGTAGAGTGCATCGTCGGTCCGCGGCCACATCAGCTCCCAAATATATTTCTCGCGCACATTGTAGACGACGCTTTGCGGACCGCTGGTGAACTTCGACAGATCAAAAGCGTAACGGTCGAATGTCACGATCCGCGGATCGCGCTGGCCTGCCTCCAGGTGCTGAACGCTGCCCTTTTCCAGCACCAGAAAGGAGCCAATGTCGTTCTTCACGATCTCGCCTTGCTCAGCGAGATAGGTCGCGTGCTCCTTCGGATCGCGACGATCGTCGAGAAAAATGCCGAGCAGCAGTCCGTTAGGCCGCCGGTCGGCAATGTGGAAGGTGAGATTGCCGCCGACCGTGGCGAACCGGCCGGGTTGAACAATGTTGGTGAGAATGTCGGTACGAACCTGGGTTGCCCAGTCGCGCAGCTCCCGCAGGCTCAGCGGCGAAAGATATACGGCGATCAAGGTGACAAGCGTTGAGACAACGAGTGCGCTGGCGATAAAGGGGCTAACCAACCGCCAGGGCGACACGCCGGCGGCGTTCATCACGATGATTTCGGAATCCGAACTCAGCTTGTTGAGAATGTGCGCTACCGCAAGCACGAGCGAGATCGGCGCGATCATCATGACCAGCAGCGGAATTAGCAGGCTGGTGATGCCGATGAAAACGAGGACGGTTTGCCGCTGGTTCGTGATCAGGTCGAATTCGCGTATCGCCTGCGTAAACCACATCACAATGGTCAGGCTGACGCAGGTGATCAGGAACGCACCCATAGTGGTGCGAAACATGTAACGACCGATCGACCCCATCGGACTGAACTTCCCCGCTGACGGGACCATGGCCGTCCCGGCCCCCCACAGGCGGCTTGGCCGCCCAGGCCGGACTCCCCCGAAACATCATTAATTTCATGCGTTCACAAAATGGCCTCGCCAAGGCAAAGCCATTGAACTTGCAAGGCAAAGGGTTAATGCTTTGCATCCGCCGCCACCTCCGGCTTCCGTCTCGTGGACGCTTTGCAGGCTGGCGTGCTCCAGTCCATAAAGTCCGGCCGAAGGCACCATCCAGCTCAAGAAGGACCTGGACCATGACCGACCGCCTTAAGATCGGCTTTACGGCACTCAATCGCCCGCGTGGGGTTCTTGTTACGTTCTGTAACGACGGGCTCAAATTCGGGCCGACAAGCCAAAAAGCGCTCGCGCCGATCAGGGATATGTTTCGCCGGGCAGCGGCGGCGGACCGTTTCACCGGCAAACTTGCCTCGGTCTTAACCATGGCCGCGCCTCCAGGACTCGACTCGCCGCGGCTCGCTGTGACCGGCACCGGCAAGGAACGCGATCTACGGGATCGCGACCTTGTGCGGCTCGGCGGTGTTGCCATGGGTAGCGTGCCGCCAGCCGCCTCTGAAGCGACGATAATGGCCGAATTTTCCGGTGGAGCGCTAAAGCCCGAGCAGATCGCCCAACTCGCGCTCGGCGCATGTCTACGGGCGTACCGGTTCGACCGCTACAAGACAAAGCCCAAGGAAGGTGAGGAGCGAGCGGAGAAAGTCGAAATAAACTTCGCTTGCGCGAACCCGGCGGCGGCGGAGCGTGCCTGGCGGCGCGCAGAAGGCATCGCCGCTGGCGTCGTGATGGCCCGCGATCTCATCAACGAGCCCGCCAATGTGCTCTATCCGGCCGAGTTCGCCCGACGCGCCTCGGCGTTGCGAAAGCTTGGCGTTGCCGTCGAGATCCTCGACGTGCCGGCCATGCGCAAGCTCGGCATGGGCGCGCTGCTTGGTGTTGGGCAGGGCTCGGGGCACGATTCAAAGCTCGTCGTGATGCGCTGGAACGGCGGCAAACGCGGCACCGACCCGATTGCGTTTATCGGGAAGGGCGTGTGCTTTGATACCGGCGGTATCTCGATCAAGCCGGCAGCCGGTATGGAGGACATGAAAGGCGATATGGCCGGCGCTGCGTGCGTGGTTGGGCTCATGCACGCCATTGCCGCCCGCAAAGCGCACGTCAACGCCGTCGGTGCAATCGGGCTGGTCGAGAATATGCCGGACGGCAAAGCGCAACGGCCGGGCGACATAGTAACCAGCATGTCCGGACAGACGATCGAAATCATCAACACCGATGCCGAGGGCCGGCTCGTGCTGGCCGACGTCCTTCACTACGTCAATAAGCGCTTCAAACCGAAATTCATGATCAACTTGGCGACGCTTACCGGTGCGATCATGGTTGCGCTGGGGCAGGAATATGCCGGCCTGTTTTCCAACGATGACAGGCTTGTCGAACGATTGACTAAGGCTGGAGACGCGACCGGCGAGCGGGTCTGGCGCATGCCGCTTGGCCCGGAATACGACAAGATCATCGACTCGAAATTCGCCGACATGAAGAACTCCGGTGGACGCTGGGCTGGCTCGATCACGGCGGCGCAGTTCCTTCAGCGTTTTGTCGACAAGACGGCTTGGGCGCATCTCGACATTGCCGGCACCGCACTGAGTTCTCCGCAAACCGATATCAACGCGAGCTGGAGTGCCGGCTGGGGCGTGCGACTGCTTGATCGACTGGTGGCGGATCATTACGAGCGGTAGGAGCCGCCTCCGCTCATGCGGGCTCAGCCGCGGAGAGCGACGCGCCGATGACAGAAATTTTATTCTATCATCTCAAGGGGCAGACGCTGGAGCAGGTTTTGCCGGCGCTGTTGCAGAAGTCGCTGGAGCGCGGCTGGCGCGTGGTTGTGCAGGCGTCGTCCGACGAACGCGTTGAGGCGATCGACGCGCATTTGTGGACCTGGCGCGATGACTCGTTCCTGCCCCATGGGACATGGCGGGACGCTGAGGCCGCCCGACAACCGATCGTGCTCACGACCAATGCCGACAATCCTAATGCGGCGGTCGTCCGTTTTCTCGTTGAGGGCGCGACCATGCCGGAGAATGCCTCCGCCTATGAGCGTGTGGTGTTGCTTTTTGACGGCAACGATCCCGATGCCGTCGAGGCGGCCCGTGCGCGCTGGAGTGAGGCCAAGTCAGCCGGTTTTGAGGTGACTTATTGGCAGGCAGACGACCAAGGCGGCTGGCGGCGTCAAACCTGAAAATAGCAGATGTAATTCCGCTGCAAGGTCTTGGCGCACGCTCCTGAATATAAACGGTTTTTCGTCTTAATCATTTGCGGAAATTGGGCGTCGCAAAAGCTGTTTTGCGGCACTATATTTTTTGCTCGAAGGACTGATTGCCTATATAGTGATTTTTATGAATAAACGTTCAGTGAAAAGGC
>Ga0187772_10001776_pt1 | contig 10431 bp, 9 predicted proteins | sample 0116_SJ02_MP15_2_FD_133137 | JGI IMG/M metagenome (GOLD analysis project Ga0187772, IMG submission 133137) | Tropical peat soil microbial communities from peatlands in Department of Meta, Colombia - 0116_SJ02_MP15_20_MG | ecosystem: Environmental > Terrestrial > Soil > Wetlands > Peat | place... | reverse complement strand
TGGAAACGAACCAGTTCGCCAAGATCAGACACCACTCTGCAATTTTCCTATGACCACTACGCGCGAAACGACGTGGTGCATGAGGTCGCGACGGACGGCATCGAAGCCTTGCGCGCTCTCGAGAAGATGTATGCCCCTCCCCTCGCCATTCTCGACTGGATGATGCCCGGTCTGGAGGGAACGCAAGTCTGCCAGCGCGTTCGGGAACGTACCGACCGGCCCTACACCTACGTTCTCTTGCTCACGGCGCGCAGCCAGAAAGACGATCTGCTCAAGGGCTTGGATTCCGGAGCGGACGATTACTTGACGAAGCCCTTCGACGCGCAGGAGCTGCGCGCCCGCCTCCGCGTGGGCCAGCGCATTCTGGACTTGCAGGAAAACCTGATTGCCGCGCGCGATGAGCTTCGTTTCCGCGCTACGCACGACATCCTGACGGGCATTGCGAATCGCGGCGTGGTTCTGGATGCGATGCACCGCGAATCCTCACGCCAGCTTCGCGAAGGAGGTTCGTTCGGAATCGTCCTGATCGACCTGGATCACTTCAAGCATGTGAACGACATGCACGGCCATCAAATGGGAGACGCGGTATTGAAGGAAACCGCCCGCCGAATGTCCGGTTGCATTCGTCCCTATGACACGCTCGGCCGGTACGGCGGCGAGGAGTTCCTCATCGTCGCTCCCTCGACGGACGGGCCGGGAGTGCTGGCCCTGGCCGAACGGGTTCGCTGGGCCATCAGCGCCCAGCCATTCCATGGAACCGAAGGCACGCTTCACATGACGGCAAGCTGCGGAGTCGCTGTCAGCGAATACGGCAGACCGTTGGACCCCAATACCCTTCTCCGGCGCGCCGACAATGCCCTCTACAAGGCCAAACAGCAAGGGAGGAACCGGTCGGAACTCGCTCCAAGCGCTGCGGATAGCAGCGCTGTCGCTCCCGTGGACCTAGCACAGCTCAAAACATGATGTTGGCACGCGCTGAGTCACCGCTGCTCTGCCCGGCGAGTCGAGTTCTTGACACCATACGCTGGCGTATGGTCAAGCCGTCCCTCTTCATCGCAAGATTCTCGATCTAAACCCGTTGTCCAACTCAGGATTTGGTGTAGAGTGTTCTGGAAAGTGCTGAATTCTGCGCCCGCATAGCGCAGGTTGAAGAGGCCAGGAAATGAATCCTACGAAAACAGGGACCGTTGCTAGTAACAGCGCGCCGGCTGGCGTGCGCCGCGATACGCTCACAATCATCGACAACCGGGATGGGCGCCAATTCGAGGTCCCTATCAAGCACGATACCATCCGCGCCCTGGACTTGCGCCAGATCAAGATCAGCGAGACCGATTTCGGAATGATGAGCTACGACCCTGCGTACACGAATACGGCCAGCTGCATGAGCAAGATCACTTTCATTGACGGGGACAAGGGAATCCTCCGCTATCGCGGTTATTCGATCGAAGAGCTGGCTGAGAAGAGCACCTACCTGGAAACCGCGTATCTGATCCTCTACGGCGAATTGCCCACGAAAGAACAGCTGAAGGATTGGACCTACCACCTGACGCATCACACATTCATTCACGAAAGCATCAAGAAGTTTCTCGACGGCTTTCACTACGATGCCCACCCGATGGGAATGCTGATCTCGACAGTCGCCGCGCTCTCGACCTTCTATCCCGACGCCAAAGACATCTTCAACGCCGAATCGCGCCGCAAGCAAACGTATCGCTTGATCGGCAAGATGCCGACGCTCTCTGCCTTCGCCTACCGGCACAGCCTCGGCATGCCGTTCGTCTACCCGGATAATGATCTGAGCTACTGCGGCAATTTCCTGAATATGCTGTTCCGCACGACTGAACTGCAGTACCGCCCGAACCCCACGCTCGAACGTGCGCTCGACATTCTCTTCATCCTGCACGCGGACCATGAACAGAATTGCTCGTCCACAGCCATGCGCGGCGTCGGCAGCTCTCATGTGGATCCCTACTGCGCCACGGCAGCGGCCACCGCCGCGCTGTACGGTCCTCTGCACGGCGGCGCGAATGAGCAGGTGCTGCGGATGCTGCTGGAAATCGGTTCCGTGAACAATGTTCCGGCCTACATCAAGAGCGTGAAGGGCGGCGAAAAGCTGCTGATGGGCTTCGGCCATCGTGTCTACAAGAATTACGATCCGCGTGCCCGTATCGTGAAGCGCATCGCCTATGAGGTCTTCGACGTAATGGGCCGCAATCCGCTCATCGACATTGCGCTCGAATGTGAGCGCATTGCCCTGGAGGACGATTACTTCGTCAAGCGGCGCCTGTATCCCAACGTGGATTTCTACACCGGCCTCATCTACCAGGCCATGGGATTCCCGGTCACGATGTTCCCCGTGCTTTTCGCCATCCCACGCACGTCCGGCTGGATCGCCCAGTGGGAGGAAATGCTGCTCGATTCGGAGCAAAAGATTGCGCGGCCCCGCCAGGTCTATCTCGGCTACGACCTTCGCAGCTACATCCCGCTCGATCACCGCAGCTAGCAAATCCACTCCATCGAGGGCTGGCGACGACCCGGCGGCGCGCGAACTCTTCGCTAGCCGGGGTTGCTGAAGTTAGCCCTTCCTAATCTTCTTCTAATGTAGCGAAATCCATCCAGGACCCTCGGCTCATTCCCGCCGTGCTCTGGCCGCGAGAATGGATTGCAGCCTGAGCCGAAATGTGCCGATAAGCTTTTCGCAGTCTTTCGACGCCTCTATGGCATGCAATCACTCCGACTATTGATCGCCGGCGGAGATCCGGGCGACGTGGCACTCTGGCTCGAAGATCTCAAGAATTCGGGCATCGCCTTCGAAGCGGATACCGTCGCGACGCGCGACGATTTCGTCCGCAAGCTTCGTGAACAGCCTGTGGACGTCGTCCTGTCCGACTACCGCATGAAGGGCTGGACGGGAATGGACGCCTTGGAAGCCGTCAAGCAGACTTGCCCCGATGTCCCGTTGATTCTTTTGTGCGGCCCCCCGGGTGACGAACGCGCCGTCGAGTGCATCAAGCTCGGCGCCACCGACTACGTTCCTAGAGACCAGCTCGCCCGCCTGCCTACGGCCCTCCGCCGCGCCCAGGAAGAAAAGGAGCTTCGAGCGGCCGAGACGAGGGCTCTCGGAGCGCTCCGCGAAAGCGAGGAGCACTACCGCACGCTCGTCCAGAACGCTCCGGAAGCAATCGTCGTCTTCGACTTGGACAAGGGTACCTTCGTCGATTGCAACGAAAGGGCCACAAGTTTGTTCCACCTCGATCGGAACGAGCTCTTGCAATGCGGGCCCCCTGAGCTCAGTCCGCCGGCGCAGCCCGACGGCAGGCCATCGGCGCAGCTTGCGCGCGAAAAAGTGGAGGCGGCCCTTGCAGGAGGAACGCCGCCCTTCGAGTGGGTCCACCGGAACTCGGATGGCGAGGACATCGCATGCGAGATCTACCTCGTCCGGCTCCCATCGGCTACGCGGCGTCTGGTCCGCGGGAGCATCCTCGACATTACGGAGCGGAAACGCGCGGAAACGGCCCTGCGCGAAAGCGAGGCGCGCTACCGCAACCTTGTCAACAATGCGACGCATGGAATCTACTGGATTACCGTGTATGGCGACCTGCTTCATGTGAATCCGGCGATGGTCCAGATGCTCGGCTGCGATTCGGAAGACGAGCTTCTCGCCGTCGGAAATTCGAAGCAACTCTACTGCGATCCGGCCGCAGCGGAGAGGATTCGTGCTGAATACGCGAAGACGGGACGTGTGGATACCACCGTCGAGTGGCGCCGCAAAGACGACAAGATCATCACCGTTCGCCTTCGCGGTAGGCGCGTCAAGAATCCGGAACGGACCGACGAGTGCGTTGAAGTGATCGTGGAGGATATTACCGAACGGAGGGTGCTTGAAAAACAGCTCGTGCAGGCGCAGAAGTTCGAGGCCGTCGGCCAGTTGGCCGGCGGCATCGCGCACGACTTCAACAACATGGTCGGAGCGATTCTCGGCTGGGCGGAAATGGGCTTTGATGAGGCCGCTGCCGACTCCCGCCTCCACCGGCACTTTGACAAGATTCGCCAGCAAGCTCTCCGCGCGGCTTCCTTGACCCGCCAGTTGCTGACATTCGCCCGGCGCCAGATTCTCGAGCCTCGTGACCTCGATCTGAATCAATGCGTCGTCGAGACTCTCAGCCTTCTCGAAAAAGTGATAGGAAGCAACATCGAGATTAAAGCGAACCTCTCTCCCGATCTCGCCATCGTCCGCGCCGATCCGATTCAGGTGGACCAGGTCCTGATGAATCTCTGCATCAATGCGCGCGATGCCATGCCGGATGGCGGTTCCCTGCTCGTCGAGACCTCCAACGCCGCCATTGACGAACAATTCTGCGCCCTGCAGCCCCTCGCGCATCCCGGCGAGTATGCCCTGCTCTCCGTTTCCGACACTGGAATCGGAATGGACGCCTCTACGCTCGACCGCATCTTCGAACCCTTCTTCACCACCAAGGAACCGGGAAAAGGCACCGGCCTCGGACTCGCCACTGTGTACGGAATCATCCGGCAGCACGGCGGCTTCCTGCATGTGTACAGCGAGCCGAAAATGGGCAGCACGTTTCGGGCTTATCTGCCGGTGAGCACAACTGCGCTGAAGTCGGCAGCCCGCGTTGAGGAAAGCCAGCCCGTTCGCGGCGGGTCAGAGACCATCCTGGTCGCCGAAGATCACGAGGGACTCGGCCAGATAGCCGTCGAAGCGCTTACGAATCTGGGATATCAAGTCGTGCTCGCAACCGATGGAGAGCAGGCTATTCAGGAGTTTCAGGCGCATCGGCAGCGTATCGATTTGGCACTGTTGGATGTCGTCCTTCCCAAGCTCAGCGGCCCGGAGGTTTATGAGCGGATTCACAGCGACCAACCGGACATACCCGTAGTATTCGCAACGGGTTACAGCCCTGAGATCGGTTTGCTCCACAAGGCACAGCAGGAGCACCTGCCGATTCTCCAGAAGCCCTATTCGGCTCGCGATCTGGCGCGCAAAGTCCGCGAAACTTTGGACCATCGCGCCCGCGTGACACCCCACGATTAGGGTTGACACTCCTCTGGACGTGTGGTAACCGTGGGAGCATACGTGGCACCGGCTTAATGCCGGTTTGCCGGATCGCCCAGGCGCGGGAACACCAAAATTCCTGCTGGGTGGCCGGCAACAAACCCCACCCACCCCGGGAGGTGGAAGCCTTGGCTTTCGCCTCCCGTTTTATTTTGGCTCAAGCCAAAAGCGTCAAATCCTCAGGCAGCGAGCCAGCTCGTTTCCGACGCCATTAGCTGTTTCTAGGGGAGCTCTCTCAGGCGTTCTTCTTCAGTTCGGCGAGAACCAGCTTTGCCACTTCTTTCAGCGTGTCGAACACGCCCTGCCCGGTGACGGCCACAGCTTCGAGCGATGGCTCGCCCTTCAGCGTGAGCTGCTTTCTCAACTCGTCCACCGAAAGAATGTTCGGCAGGTCGCGCTTGTTCAGTTGCAGGACGTAAGGAATCGTATTGAATTCGAGGTTGTGATCCTTCAGATGCTCGCGCAGGTTGTCGAGCGTTTCGAGGTTCGCGTCGAGCCGCTCTTCCTGCGAATCCGCTACGAAAACGACCCCGTCCGCGCCCTTCAATATCAGCCTGCGGCTCGCCTCGTAGAACACCTGGCCGGGAACCGTGTAGAGATGGAAGCGCGTCTTGAATCCGCGCACTGTCCCGAGGTCGAGCGGAAGAAAATCGAAGAACAGCGTGCGGTCGGTCTCCGTTGCGAGCGAGACCATTTTGCCCTTCTGCCCCGTCCCGGTATGGTCGTAAATCCACTGCAGGTTCGCAGTCTTCCCGCCCAGTCCTGGACCGTAGTAAACGAGCTTGCAGTTGATTTCGCGCGCGGGAAAGTTAATAAAGGGCACAATTCCACCAAAACTAGGAAGCACGTTACTTATAGCACAGCCCCCGTCAACCGGAAACCGCGCCGCCGTCGCCCTGTTCTCAACTGACAATGCGGGGTTTAACGGGTACTATGGCAAATTCTGTCGCTTTCCCTCCATCCGCTCAAAGACTCCATTGAAAAAAACGCAATGCCCGCCGGGGCGCGTGCGACGTCCGAGAGACAGGAGCTTTCCTTTTGTTTTCAGTGGGTTGCATCTCGGGAGCGGACTTGCCCGCCTGTTCCCGATTCACTTGAGAGGCTTCACTTCCGTCGAAATCAGCAGTATTTCGATCGAGCCGATGTTTTCGATGGAGTGAGGAGGAAGCGGTGGCGTCCACTGGGTAACCGGCTCCTTCGGAGGTGGGCCGACCGTGCGGCTGTCGAAAAGAAGGTTTCCCTCGTGGTCGCGGCGCAGAAAATCGCTCTGCCTTACAACGTAGATCGAGGCGGGCCACTTGTGCGTGTGCACCGCCACAAGCTCGCCCGGTAGGATGCGCACTTCGAGAACGCGCACGCGCTCGTTTTCAAAGAGGAGCTTGTGATGCTTCGGCGCTGCGACGACGGCGTCGAGCGAATCTGGCCACGGCCATGCTTGCGCCTCTTCCGGCTGTTGCCTGCTTGAGCTCAAGATATCCTCGCGAATGAACTATCGAAGCAGCGGCTACGGGCGCGCCCAGGGCAGCGTTGCGTTCGCGAATGAAAATTCGCCGCGCAGAAGATGATAGATGTAGGCCCCGAGGCAGAACTTCCCGAAGAGCAGCGCCGAGAACGCCACCACAAGAAACGCCTCGAAAATCATCGCGGTAACCATCCATCCGTTCAGCAAAGCGACGCCGACAACAAGCATGAACGCCGCGGCCATCCCTTGCGCGAAGCGGCGCGGGCCGGGCGAAGGCGCGAGCGTCGTCTTGCCTCGCGGCGCAGCCAGCACGCGATTGTAGAACTGCTCGAAAGGATTCAGCGCCGGCAGCGTGACGTTCCACCAGAGCAATGCCGAAAGCACGAAAAAGATCGCCGCCGCCGGCACGACGTAACCCAGCAGATGAACGATGATCCCGACAACCACCAAAGGCCCGACAATCCGCGGCTGAAAATAGAGGCCCGTGAAATGCATGTTGCAGGCGTCCGGCGACTCCTCGGCGAACCCCTGCTGCTTCATGAAATTTCGAATGACCTGAGACGCCATGAAATTTTCCCTCTGACCTAATTTTAGATGGGAACGCGCGCGGAAGAAAGCGCCCGCCCTCCCCGTCCCGAGGCTTCGGGACGGGAAGAGCAGGAGACCATGCAGACGTGTTGATGAACTACGCGATGGGCGTGCAGACCGCTTTCACTTCCGTGTACAGCTCGAGCACTTCGTGCCCCATCTCGCGGCCCCAGCCGGACTGCTTGTAGCCACCGAACGGCAGCGCCGCGTCGAACACGTTGTAGCAGTTGATCCACACCGTCCCGGCGCGCAGTTGCGCGGCAGTCCGATGCGCCTTGGCGATATCGCGCGTCCAGACGCCCGCCGCGAGACCGTACTCCGTGTCGTTCGCCTTGGCGACGAGATCGTCCACGTCCTTGAACGGGATGGCGGTGACGACCGGCCCGAAAATCTCCTCCTTCACCACCTTCATGTTCTCGCTCGTGTTGACGAGCACCGTCGGCTCGACGAAGTAGCCCTTCTCGCCGTGCCGCTTCCCGCCGACCGTCGCCTTCGCGCCTTCTTTGTATCCGGATTCGAGATACCCGCATACGCGGTTGAGCTGCTCCTGTGAAACGAGCGGCCCCATGTCCGTCGTCGGCTCGAGACCCGGGCCGATGCGAATCTTCGACGCGATCTGCGAAACGCCGTCCACGACCTTGTCGAACTGCTTGTTCTCGACATACAGCCGCGACCCTGCGCAGCAGCACTGCCCGTGATTGAAGAAGATCGCCATCGCCGCGCCGGGAATCGAGTTCTCGACGTCCGCGTCGTCAAAGATCACGTTCGGCGACTTCCCGCCCAGTTCGAGCGAAACCTTCTTCAGGTTCCCGGGGCCGCCTGCACGATCAGCTTGCCGACTTCGGTCGAACCGGTGAACGCGATCTTGTCCACCTGCGGATGCGCCGCCAGCGCCGCGCCCGCCGTTTCGCCGTAGCCGGGCACGATATTCACGACGCCGTCCGGGATGCCGGCCTCTTGAATCAGCTCGCCGAGCAGCAGCGCGCTGAGCGGCGTCTGCTCCGCCGGCTTCAGGACCACGCAGCAGCCCGCCGCAAGCGCCGGAGCGAGCTTCCACGCCGCCATCAGCAGCGGGAAATTCCACGGAATAATCTGCCCGACCACGCCGACAGGCTCCCGCACGGTGTACGCCAGAAACTGCCCGTTCGCGGCGCCCGACAGCGGAATCGTGTTGCCTTCGATCTTCGTGGCCCAGCCGGCCATGTAGCGGAACATGTCCACCGTGCCGGGAACGTCCGCGACGCGCGCGATCGTCAGCGGCTTGCCGTTGTCGAGCGATTCGAGCTGCGCGAACTCTTCCGCGTGCTTTTCGACCAGGTCCGCGAGCTTCCACATCAGGCGCCCGCGCTCGGAGTTGCTGAGCTTGCGCCACGGGCCGTTGTCGAACGCGGCGCGCGCGGCGGCCACGGCTCGGTTGACGTCTTCCTTGTCTCCTTCGGCGACGTTGGCGAGCACATCACCGGTCGCCGGGTTGTAGCTCGGGAACGTTTTTCCGGAAGCGGCGTCCACCCACTTCCCGTTGATCAGCATCTGGCGTGTCTTCGTTATGTACCGAGTGACGTTCTCTTCCAGCCGTACAGCCTGTGTTGCAGTGGCCATCTTTTTCTCCTTTGCTTCAGCCTTTCGGAATTCGGTGGGGTCCTAGCCCTTCGAGCGAGAGTAGCGTTTCAGGATTCATGGCGAAGTTGCTGGGGACCGAGCGGGGCGCATCATAGTCCCCCGCGGGCGGTTTGGCAATACACGCCGCTGCCCGTAGGGGCGCTTGCTTGCTGCGCCCTCTTAGACGTAAGCGTAGCGCGCGTCTTTTGCGTCCCGGATGGTTCAGCGGGACCGGGTTCTTCTCGCCCTGAGGAACGAAGGGCAGCCCGGCACCATTGCCGTTGATCTCCCCGTACGTAGCAGACCATCGAAATTTGTGACGCCCTTTTGGCGCCGCCGTGCTTTCGTTTGAGTGAGTTAGACAAGAAATCGCCTTGCAGCGTGTGACACTTAGATTTCGAAGGCTGGAAGTCCCGCCACGGCGGGCAGGCAGGGGTTGGAGGTTTGAGGTGGAAACCGTACGGCTAACCCCCCGATTCCAGTTCCGGGTAGCGGAGGGTTCCGTCATTTGTTTTCTGTGAGTTACAGCGGATTCTACTCGAAAGGGTGTTCCGGGTAGGTTGTGGAGGCTGGGTGCTAGACGCTGGAGGCTGGAGAGGGCGGGCAAGCCCTCCTTCGCCAAGGCTACGGACGGCAAGCGGGCGTCCTTCTCGCCCCTGCGAACGGCCAACGTTCCCTTGTCCATGATCTCCCTTTGGGAGGCGTCTGCTCCTCCACGTGCGCGCACATTTCGCGCCAGACCACACTATCGCCGGTAATAGGCATGTCAAGTACATGAGTGTGTGAAGATTTGAGAGGGCGAGGACCGGGTATGACCTGCAGGGATCGGGTTGAACAAGATTGGCGCGGAGTCCAGTACGCGGTCGCGAGGACAGGATTGGGCGGATTCCACGGATTCATAGTGAGGAACTGACGGGATTTCCTTATCGTCTTTAGCGCGGGCGGCGGCCCGTGCGTCCATGCTTCTAGACGGGATGCAGCGTGTCATGCTCCTATGGAGGGCAAAAGCAGATTCCTCGTCGTCCGCCTGCGGCGGACTCACTCGGAATGACAGCGATAAGCGAGGAGGCGCATCACGCAAAGCGGAGGGTGAGGCGGCCGTGGGCGCGGCCCGCCAAACTTCGGCGAGGCAGGCACGCGTGCTTTTCCGTTACGACAATCTTGACGTCGAGGCCGAGGCGCGTGAGGCATCGGAGCAGGCGGCGCTCGGAGACGCCGCGGAACTGGCCGTTGAGCAGCCGCGAAATCTTCGGCTGGGTGAGGCGGAGAATCTTTGCGGCCTGCTCCTGCGTGAGCCGCCGCTGCTCGATGATTTCCGCGATCTTCGACACGATCTGCGCCTTCACCAGCATGTCCTCGCTATCGGCATAGCCGAGGTCGGCGTAAACGTTGCCGGTGCTCTTTTCGACGGGAATTCCGCGCTTGGCAATTCGTCCCTTTTTCATGGTTTGGACGCCGACCCTATTCCTATAGTGGCATATTCAGAGAGGAAAAGGCGGTTCCTCCGACGGCAGCGGCGAAGATGCCGGGCTACCCTTCCTTCCTCAGGGCGAGGAGAACCCCTTCTCCCGCAGTCGCGGCATCAGGGCAAGCCGGTCCCGCTGAATCATCCGGGACGCGGAAAGCGCGCGCTACGTGAAGATCGAGAGCGGGCACAGCCCGCCGCGGCGGGTGTCCCTACGGAAGCCCGATCGCAGAAACCTACCGG
>Ga0187772_10001774_pt1 | contig 10438 bp, 3 predicted proteins | sample 0116_SJ02_MP15_2_FD_133137 | JGI IMG/M metagenome (GOLD analysis project Ga0187772, IMG submission 133137) | Tropical peat soil microbial communities from peatlands in Department of Meta, Colombia - 0116_SJ02_MP15_20_MG | ecosystem: Environmental > Terrestrial > Soil > Wetlands > Peat | place... | reverse complement strand
TCCGTGGAGTTGTAGTCGCGTCCGCCCTCGGCGGCTCCGTAACCCACGAAGTGCTTGGCGCACGCGGCGATGCTGTCCGGCGCGTCGAGCTGCGCGCCTTGATAGCCCCTCACATACGCGGCAGCCATGGCCGAGCCGAGGAAGGGATCTTCGCCCGCGCCCTCAGCCATCCGGCCCCAGCGCGCGTCGCGGGCAATGTCGACCATGGGAGAAAACGTCCAACGAATGCCATTGGCTGATGCTTCCCTCGCCGCCACGCGAGATGCCTTCTCGATTATGGATGGATCCCAAGTGGAGGCCAGCCCGAGCGGAATCGGGAATTCCGTCTTGAATCCATGAATAACGTCGAGGCCGAACAGGATCGGAATGTGCAACCGCGATTTGTCTACGGCGATTCGCTGGTACGAATTGATTTGACTTGGGTCGGTAACGTTGAACAGTGACCCGATCTGGCTTTTGGCGATCATATCGCTGTAATCAGTTCTTCCCGTGCCCGGCCCGGTGGGCTGGCCGGCGGAATACTGCACGAGTTGACCGATTTTTTCTTCCAGGGTCATGCTGCGAAGCAGCGATTCGACACGGTGATCGAGGTTTGCGTCTGATAAGTAAGCGCTGGCGCTCGGAGATGCAGAGGGGGCCTGTGCCGGCGCCACTGCCGCACAGATCAGCAGGCAGAGTCCGCAGTATGCAAGTCCCTTTGCCCTCAAGCTGGCAGCGGGAACGCACATTCTGCGCGGGAAACAGGAATGCTGGCGATCGGAAGGAACAGAACCTCGCACACCGAGCGGCATAAGGCCAGAGCCTCCAGAGGGGCAAGACTGCTCTACTAAATCGCGTTAGTAAAAGATTATGACAGAGTATCAAATACGGTTTCAGGCTCGGTGTCAATAGAGATCACGCTGTATTCGGAAGCACATAGCGCTTGCCGCGCAATTCTGTTTGTGCGAGACTGCGCAGCGTGAAACCGGGAGGAACAGGCCGGGGATCTGGACGCGCGATGGAAGCGACGCGAAGCCCTGTCAGTCTTAAGGAACTGGCGGCGCGCCTGGACCTGTCCCCGGCGACGATTTCTCTCGTCGTCAACGGATCGCGAGTCGCCGATTCGATCCCGCAGGAGACCAAAGACCGTATTCTTGCCGCCGTCCGCAAATATAAGTACAGGCCGAATTTCTTCGCGCGCTCACTGCGGGCGCAGAGAAGCTTCACCATTGGCGTTATCGTACCGGAAGTCAGCGACGGATACTCGGCATCGGTTATGAGTGGAGTGGAAGATCACCTCCTGCAGGAAGGATATTTCTACTTCGTTGCCAGCCACCGCCATCGGGCCGATCTGATCGACGAGTATCCCCGACTCTTCCTCGAACGCTCGGTGGACGGACTGATTGCTGTAGACACTCCTTGGAGTCTGATGCTCTCCGTGCCCGTCGTGACCGTCTCTGGGCACAACCAGGTAAAGGGCGTCACCAACATCGTGCTCGATCACAAACGCGCGGCCGAAGTGGCTATGAAGCATCTCGTCCAGCTCGGCCATCGCAGAATTGCCTTTATTAAGGGGCAGGAGTTCAGTTCCGATACGCAGGAGCGATGGACGAACATTGAGGCGGTTGCCGGCCAAATGGGCGTGCGGATTTTTCCATCTCTCGTAGCGCAGCTGGAAGGCGACTCGCCCTCGCCTCAGCTCGGGTTCAAGGCCACGAAACGCCTGCTGGCCGCGAAAAAGCCCTTCACGGCATTGTTTGCCTTCAACGACATTTCGGCGATGGGAGCGATACGCGCCTTCCGCGAAGCCGGGCTGCGTGTGCCGGAGGACATTTCGGTCGTCGGCTTCGACGACATCCAGAGCGCGGCCTACCAGAACCCCGGATTAACAACAGTGCGGCAGCCGTTGCGCGAGATGGGCAGAATCGCCGCCGAAATCGTCCTTCGCCGAATCCAACACCCGGGGTCGGACCAGCACGGGGGCGAACGAACAGTGGAACCTGAGTTGATTATCCGAGGCACCACCAGCCGTGCCTCTCAAAGACTGGACCACCTAAAGACATCCTAGTTGCATGCCGCAAATGAAAAGACGGCAACAGCCGTCATTTTTTTGGCATCTCTTCTCGCCGGCAGAAATCCCGACAATGCGCCTCAGGAAAGGTTTTAAGCGGATCAGAAACGATTGTCCGCAGTTTTTCTAAACGACCTTGCACTCGGGGCTGAACCAAGAGTCTCAAGCTGGAAAGGGGCGATCTATGAATCGCGCAGCAGTAGGAATTCGCATCGCGTCTCTGGTTGTTTCCACCTTGTTGTTCACCGCCCTTGCCCAGGCGCAGTTTCGTGCTTCGATACAGGGGGTTGTGACCGATACTTCTGGAGCCGTGATACCTGGTGCCACCCTTACTCTCACGAACGTCGCTACCGGAGAAAAGCAGGCCAGAACCAGTGACGGTAACGGTGTTTACAATTTCAATGCGCTGCCGGCCGCAACTTTTCGCCTGGAGGTGGTAAAAGAGGGCTTCCAGAAGAAGGTCATCGATAATCTACAACTCACCCCTGAGCAAGCGAATGCAGTGAACGTCCAACTGGAGGTCGGGACTGCCGCGCAAAGCATCACCGTCACGGCTGCCGGAGCGCCTCTGCTTGATACCGAGACTGCTTCCATCAACGGAGTTGTTTCAGACAACCAAATTCAGCACATGCCGTCGTTTGGTCGTGACGTTATGCAGCTGATTCAGTTGACGCCGGGAGTCTTCGGAGACGGGGCGCAAGGCTCGGGAGGCGGCGCCGAGCCGCTTCCGGGCATGCAAGGTCCCGGCCCTACCGGCGGCAACACAGGCATCTTCGCGACGGAAAATGGCGCCGCTGCTTTGGCTGCAGGGCAGCAGTACGAGAACAATGGCATCACGATTGACGGCATCAGTACGACCAGCGCGGTTTGGGGTGGGACGACCATCGTCACGCCATCGGAAGACTCAGTGGAGAGTGTGAAGATTCTCTCCAACGGCTACGACGCCGAGAACGGCCGCTTTAGTGGCGCACAAATCCAGGTGATTTCCAAAAGCGGCACCAACCAGTTCCATGGCAGTGCCTTCTTCACAATGCATCGCCCCCACTTCAATGCCTACCAACCCTTTAACGGCAGCGGCAATGCGGACTTGAAGGATCCATACTTCTTTGACCAGTTCGGTGGCGGGATCGGTGGTCCCATCCTGAAGAACAAGCTTTTCTTTTTCTTCAACTGGGAAACGGTTCGTAGCCCTTCGGCTGTCCCCGTCATCTCGAATCAGTGGGGCGACACGGCAGCGTTCGACGCCTTGGCACCCTCCGGGAGCATCGCCTCGAAATATCTTACGTTTCCGGGCTCCGCCATTCTGAACAAGGGAGTTAATACTGTCACTTGTCAGGACGCGGGCCTGACAGAAGGATCAAATTGTCATGCCGTACCCGGGGGGTTGAACATTGGCACGCCATTGAAGACGCCGCTTGGCACCCAGGATCCTACCTGGACAAGCGTCACAAGCCCCGGCGTTGGAAGCGGACTGGGCACAACCGCTGATATCGCCAACTACATCACCTCCCAGACGACCAACTTCTCCAAGAATCAGTACAACGGTCGGGTCGATTGGGACGCCACTGAGAAAGATCGCATTGCTTTCGCCATCTATTGGGTGCCGCAGTCCACTAACTTCGACAACGGATACCGCGGGTACGACCTCTTTCATCACCACCAAATCAACGAGGCGTACTCTCCGATCTGGAATCACACGTTTTCGCCAACATTCCTCAATGAGCTTCGAGCGAATGCTGCTGGGTGGCACTGGAATGAGATTGCCACCAACCCCGAATCGCCGGTTGGTCTCCCTACGACCAATTTCGGCATTCTCAACGACCCCGTTCAGTTCGGCAGCCTCACCAATCTTGTCACTTTCGGACCTAATGTAGGCAGCATCCTGGACCAATGGACCTACAGCATCAAGGATGTGGCCACCAAGATCTATGGGCGGCATACCATCAAATTCGGCGGTGAGCAGACACGCCTCTTTTACCTGCAGGATTGCGTCGGCTGCGGCATCCCCAGCTATACCTTCTTCAATCTTTGGGACTTTCTGAATGACGCCCCGCACATTGAAAGTTCGAACTTCAACCCGCAGACGGGTTTTCCCACGACCTTGCGGCAAGATGACCGGGAGAGCATCTGGGGATTCTTCGGCCAGGATGACATCAAAGTTCGTCCGAACCTGACCCTGAACCTCGGCCTGCGCTGGTCGTACTTCAGTCCACTGCGCTCCAAGGAAAACAACATGTATGTGGCGACGCCGGGCACAGGATCGGCCTTCTTGACGGGGCTTACGGTCCACAAAGGAGACTCCTGGAACGCCGAAAACGATAATTTCTCTCCGGAAATTGGATTCGCCTGGAGCCCGAGTCCGTTTAAAAACAAGCTGGTTCTCCGCGGCGGTTATGGCCTCAACTACAACCAGGAAGAACTCGCCATTTCCTCCTCGATCAATAGCAATCCGGGATTGGCGGTAAACCCGATCTTCAACATGCCGACCCCATCTTCTGCCAACCCAGGCATCATTTACGCCACCTCCAATGACCCGCATTCCTTTACCGCCTATCCCGCCAACCCAAACACCGTCACAAGCTTCGGCCCGAATGGATTACCGCTGACAGGGTCCGTTGGCGTCGAGATTTTCCCGAACACGCTCCCCACCATGCGCGTCCACCACTACTCGTTGGACACTCAATATGACCTGGGCCACAATTTTGTGGCGACCGTCGGGTATCAGGGCAGCTTGTCTCGCAACATCTTTTTCCACCAGAACCCCAACGCGGCGCCGGCGGCTTTGGGCTATACGCTGAACCCAAAGATCGGAGGCGGCGACTACTGGAGTGTTTTGGCCCATGGCAACTACAACGCACTGCTTGCGGAATTGAAACACGAATTCTCCCATCAGTTCATGGCCGATGCTCAAGTCACCTGGGCCAAAAGCCTGGATACTGCTTCGTCCCCCTACTCCAGTGGCCTGCCGCCCTTTAACGAGCCCATCTTTCCCTACAACCCTGACATCAACTACGGGCGTTCCGACTACAACGTTGCCAAGGCGTTCAAGCTGTTCGGGATGTGGCAGCCGGTCTTCTTTCATGGCAGCCGAGGCTGGATCGACAAAATCGCCGGGGAATGGTCGCTCAGCGGCATCCTGAACGTCCACTCCGGCTTCCCGTGGACACCCGTGGCCGATGTTGTGAACGGAAGCCTTTACTGCGGAGTTTGCGGTTACGGAGTGCTTCCCGCGATCTACCTTGGCGGAGGGGGTACCAGCACCAGCAACGGTGCGTTTAAGACGGTGGCGAATTCGAACTTCCCCAAGGGCGCGTCGGTGTACTTCACGTCGCCAACCTACACGGCGTATAGCGGCACCGCCTATGGAAACGCTCTTCCTCAAATAGGATTGCAGCGCAACTCGTTCAACGGCCCTGGGTACAAGGACCTGGATGTGACCCTCGCCAAGGGTTTTGGCCTGCCCAACAACCCGGTGCTGGGAGAAAACGCCCAGTTCGAAATCCGGCTTGACGCCTACAACGTCTTCAACAGCCTGAACTTCAACCCGACCGATATCTCCAACAATATTGGCGCTGGAAACTTCGGCACGATTACTGGCGCTCTGGCGGCTCGCGTGGTCACGGTTGAAGCGCGATTCAGCTTCTAGGGAATTTGCGTGGGGAGCTGTCTTCTTAGCCCGTGGGACGAACCGAACGGTTCATCCCACCTTCTCGCAATCATGGCGAAGAGCTGTGTTTGCCCCGACAGGCTGGCTCAGGCAACTGCCGGGAACTGGTTGAACCGGAATTTTGAATCGTTGCGAACAGTTTCCCCGTCTTGAATGCGAGGCCTGCTTTCTGCTAGAAATACTGAAAGCAAATTCATCCACTTCGTTGTTGGGCCCGCGCTTGGGGAAAAATTGAGGCAACCGCCTCATCTTCTGCCGTCTCTATAACGGCAGATCGTTTACGGCGCCTGCCCGAGCTCGCTCTGTCGAGAGAGTTCTGCTGGCGTAAGACCTCGAACCCAGTAGCCAGTCGTTGGAGTTCGGATGCGGTTCAGCAGCAGATCTGACGTGAGCGGGACAACTGCTTTCTCAAGCGTTTCCTGTGTCGTGCCTGCCAAGGGTTCCCACCTGTCTGCGCCCTATCCACTCTCCGTTGACTCCGCACCCCTCGTCCAATTTCAGCCCAGCGCCGGAGGAAGATATGGCGACGAATTTCATCCAGATTGAAAACGACACGGAAATCAAGCAGCGCCTCGCAGCGGAACGCGCCAGGTTGCGCAAGATCGCAGGCCTGGACCAGCCCCAACATTTCCATCGTCCGGTAGAGCGTGCCTTCACAGCCGAACAGCGCAAGCACACCACCATTCTTTTCGGTGGGTTCACTTGGAAGCACGAAGATCTTATTCGGGCTGTATTTCAAGGTTGCGGCTACCGCTGCGAGAAATTGCCGGTGCCAGATGTGCCGGCCTTTCAAACGGGAAAGGAATTCGGCAATAACGGCCAGTGCAACCCAACCTATTTCACAGTTGGAAACCTCGTGCAGTATCTGCAATTCCTTGAAAAAGAAGGGCTCTCGCGTCAGGAGATTCTTGACAACTACGTTTTCTTCACGGCCGGTTCCTGCGGCCCGTGCCGCTTCGGCATGTACGAAGCGGAATATCGCTTTGCCTTGAAGAACGCCGGCTTCGACGGCTTCCGCGTGCTTCTGTTCAAAGACAGTGACGGAATCAAGGCCGCGTCGGGTGAACCCGGGCTCAAATTCACCATCGATTTCGGCTTCGGCATGCTGAACGCCATGCATCTGGGCGATGTCATCAATGACCTGATTTACCAGATTCGGCCCTATGAAGTCAGTCAGGGCGAAACGGATCGTGTTTTCCGCGAGATGGTCGACGGTCTCTGCAATGACATGCGCGATCGCAAGTCGTTCGAGATCGAAGAGCGCGCTCCGAACTGGGCCAAGCCGAAATTCAAGGGCAACAAGGTATTGCGTAACACGTTTAACGTCTTTGGCAAGTGGCACGAGCACATGTGGGGCAAGGACTATCTAAACGCGCTGGCTGCGGCGCGCGCGAAGATGGACTCGATTGGAGTTGACCGCACCCGCGTCAAGCCTCTGGTCAAAATCACGGGCGAATTCTGGGCGCAGATCACCGAGGGCGACGGCAATTTCCACATGTTCGAGTTCCTGGAGCGCGAAGGCGCGCAGGTGCTGGTTGAACCGATTGCGACCTGGGTCGCCTATCTGATGTATCAGGCGAAAGCCCATGCCATCGCAAAATGGCCGGTCAATCGGCCGCACCGCAATCCCGAGTGGTACGAATTCAAGAAGCAGTTTGCCAACTACATCGGCCTGCGCAAGAAGCTGTGGGGCATTGGCGCCGGCGAGCGCATGTGGAACTTTTTCTATCACCGCACCATCAAGCACATGGGCGGAATTACTCACCATCTCGCGCCGCAAACGGAGTTGGCCGACCTGGCGCACCCGTTTTACAACCAGTTCGCGCGCGGCGGGGAAGGCCACCTCGAGGTCGGCAAGAACGTCTACTACACCGTCCACAAGCTGTGCCACATGGTGCTGGCGCTGAAGCCGTTTGGCTGCATGCCGTCGTCGCAATCGGACGGTGTGCAGTCCGCTGTGATCAACAAATTCAAAGACATGATCTTCCTGCCGATCGAAACCTCCGGCGAAGGCGAAGTCAACGCGCACAGCCGCGTGCAGATGGCGCTCGGTGAAGCCAAGGTCAAGGCGAAGACCGAATTCGAGCAATGTTTGAAATCGACCGGCAAGACCATGTCGCAGATTCGCGAATACATCGCCGAGCACCCGGAACTGAAGCGGCCCTTCTATCATGTGCCGTATCGGGAAGGAGTGGCCGGGACGGCGGCGCAGTTCATTCTCCACGTGAGCGACCGCATCGACAAAGACACACACTTCTGGAAGCGGTCGCGGGTGCGGGTGAACGAGACCGCGCCGGCGATGTCCGGTGACTAAGAGCATTTCAACCGCCGAGTTCGCGAAGTGTGTCGAGCAGTTCTTATGTTCCTGTCGGCGAGCTTCGCGTTCTCAGCGATCCCGAGTCTTAACCTGCAGTTTTGTTGAAGCGAGGATTAATGCACGATCATCACGATAATAAAGGTCCGAAGCTTGTTCAGATTGCCGGCCTCGACGGGCTCGAAGCTCGCCGCGATTCCATCCAGCAGATCAAGCACGCGCAGAAACCACACGACCACAACACGCAGTTTCTGGTCGGCCTCGACGTAGGATCGACTACGGTGAAAGCCGTTGTTGTCGAAGCTGCTAGCGACAAGGATCTCTGGCAGGACTATCAGCGCCACGAGACCAAGCAGCCGGAAAAAACGCTGGAGTTTCTGAAGCGGATGGAAGGCGAAGTGGGCATTGACCGCCACAACACGCGCATGTTCATGACGGGCTCGGGCGGCGGATCGATTGCCGATCAGATCGGTGCGAAGTTCGTGCAGGAAGTGACGGCGGTGTCCCTGGCCGTCGAAAAGCTGCATCCGGAAGTGTATTCGGTGATCGAGCTTGGCGGGCAGGACGCCAAGATCATCGTTTTCAAAGATGACGACGAGACCGGCCGAAAGAAAAAAATTCCATCGATGAACGACAAGTGCTCCGGTGGCACGGGTGCCGTCATCGACAAGATCAACGCGAAACTGAAAATTCCGACCGCGCTTCTGGCTGAGCAGAAATATCACGGCATCAAGCTGCACAAAGTGGCCGGCAAGTGCGGGGTCTTCGCCGAAACCGATATCAACAGCCTGCAGAAAGTCGGCACGCCTCCGGACGAGCTGATGGCGTCTCTTTTCGAAGCCATCATCCTGCAAAACCTCAGTGTCCTTACGCGCGGCCACACATTGCGACCGCACGTTCTGTTGCTCGGCGGCCCGAACAGTTTTATCAAAGGAATGCGCGAGGCCTGGCAGGCGAACATTCCGCGGATGTGGCAGGAGCGCAAAGTTCAGATTCCCGAAGGCGCGAAACCCGAGGACCTCATCAAGGTACCCCAGAACGCCCAGTATTTCGCCGCCTTAGGCGCGATCGAATTCGGGCGCAGCGAAGACGACTGCATCGGTTGCTATCGCGGTTACGAGCAACTCGTTCACTACATCGACTACGGACGCCAAGAAGAGAAGTCCAAGTCCGGCGGCAAGGGATTGGTCGAGGATCCCGCCGGTTTCGATGTCTTCAAGGAAGCTTACAAGCGCAAGAAGTTCACACCTGCGGTATTCCAGAAGAACAGCACGGTTGGCGGATTTATTGGCATCGACGGCGGCTCGACTTCGACGAAAGCGGTCCTGCTCAGCGAGAACGGGGACATCCTCTGCAAGTCGTACCAACTCTCGAACGGTAATCCGATCCAGGACACGATCGAGATGTTCGAGAACCTGCGCGGACAGGTCGAAGCGCAAAATGCGAAGCTCGAAGTCTTAGGGGTCGCGACCACCGGCTACGCCAAAGACATTTTGAAAGACGTTCTGCGGGCCGACGTTGCGCTCGTGGAAACTGTGGCGCACACCGAATCCGCTTTGAAGTTCTACGAAGACCCGCACGTCATCGTCGACGTTGGCGGGCAAGACATCAAGATCATCATTCTGCACAACGGCCGCGTGAAAGATTTCAAGCTGAACACGCAGTGCTCGGCGGGCAACGGATATTTCCTGCAATCGACTGCTGAAGGCTTCGGACTCAGCGTGAATCAGTACGCCGATTTGGCCTTCTCGGCGCAGGCCATGCCGGTGTTCGGCTACGGCTGTGCGGTGTTCATGCAGTCAGACATCGTCAACTTCCAGCGGCAGGGCTGGCGCGCCGAGGAGATACTCGCGGGCCTCGCCGCAGTATTGCCGAAGAATGTCTTCTTGTATGTCGCCAGCATTCCGAATCTCGCTGCACTGGGCTCGCGCTTCGTGCTACAAGGCGGGACGCAGAACAATCTCGCGGTCGTGAAGGCCGAGGTCGATTTCATCCGCAACAGCTTCCGCGCCACCGGCAAGCAGCCGGAGATCATCGTTCACGAGCACTGCGGAGAATCCGGTGCGATCGGCGCGGCTCAGGAATCGTTGCGCCTGTGGCGCAAGGGCCAGCAGACGACTTTCGTCGGCCTCGAAGCCGTACGCAAGATCGAATATCGCACCACTCGGAACGAATCCACCCGCTGCAATTTCTGCAAGAACAACTGCCTGCGCACGTTCATCGACGTCCGCACCGAACCGGTCAAGAACTTTGTCCCGATTCAGCGAGTGACTAAGGTTCCTCTGATGCAAGGGGAGCAGCGGCTGATCATTGCCACCTGCGAAAAGGGACTGGTCGAAGACATCGAAGAGATGAAGGATATCAAGGCCGGGCTCGACAAGATTCGCGATCAGTATCCCAACTTCGT